>ERZ780167.2722-NODE-2722-length-13519-cov-3.154635_pt1 | contig 13519 bp, 10 predicted proteins | sample MGYA00510982_ERZ780167 | MGnify/ENA primary metagenome ERZ780167 (study PRJEB29588, sample SAMEA2146107) | human gut metagenome | biome: human gut; feature: human-associated habitat; material: faeces | place: Denmark | collected 2008/2010 ... | reverse complement strand
CTGCTAAGAATTTCATAACGGTTATTAATAAAAAATCCTCTTTCCAACATAAACTTTCTCACTCCTATTGTTCAGATAGCAGACTATCCTGATTTTCCGTATATTCTGCGCTAATAAGAATTGCTGATATATTATCTTTCCCGCCATTTTCGTTTGCAGTATTAATTAAAGTTCTCACTGCATCCTCAATTGACCCACTTTTCCTGATAATCTTATTAATGTCATAGTCAATTACCATATTAGTTAATCCGTCTGAACACAATAATAATTTGTCCCCATTATCTATTTCTATCTCAAATATATCAGGTGTTGCTGTTTTGTCCTCAGCAACGCCAATGGCTTTTGTAATTACATTTTTCTTGTAATGAGTTCTTGCCTCTTCTTTCTCCAAAAGTCCCATTCTAACCATATCCTCAACCAAGGAATGATCCCTTGTTATTTGTTGTATATCTTTTCCAATATAATATAATCTGCTGTCTCCAACATTGGCAATATAAACATGACCTTCTGCAATAACAGCGGCAACAAAAGTTGTTCCCATTCCGCTATAATCCCTGTTGGAATTAGCCATATCGTATATTTCCTTATTAATGGACATAATACCGGCATCCAATATGTTAGCCGGATCTGTCATATGTGTTGTGCAGGCATATTTAACAAACTTCTCGATTGCTACTCTTGATGCCACATCTCCGGCTTTATGTCCCCCCATTCCATCGGCTACAATGAAAAGGTTTGGGAGTTTACCCACCGGCTTAGTGGAAACAAAAATGCTATCCTGATTAATGGTTCTCATTAACCCTACATCAGTTTTCCCAAATGCATTTATTTTGTAATTATTCACCTGATTCCTCCCTTTCTTCCCGCATAGCGTCATTTCTAAGCTGTCCGCAGGCACCATTAATGTCTCGTCCCATTTCTCTTCTTATAGTAACATTTATCCTATTTTTTTCAAGTACCCTTTTAAATCGTTCAACAGCCTTCTTTCCCGTCTGAACGAAATCTCTTTCTTTAATAGGATTAACCGGTATAAGATTTACGTGACAGTTAAGATTCTTAACCAGTGCTGAAAGCTTCTCTGCTTCTTCCACTGTGTCATTTACCCCTGCCACAAGACTGTATTCAAAAGTTATACGTCTGCCCGTCTTGTCAAAATAATACTTGCAGGCATCCAAAACTTCAGCTATGGTATATTTTCTTGCTATAGGTAAAAGTTCCCTTCTTGTATCATCATCTGAAGCGTGAAGTGACAATGCCAACGTAATCTGAGGATGCATATTTGCCAATTCCTTCATTCTTGGAACCAATCCGCAGGTTGACAACGTTATATTTCTCTGGCTTATGTTTAACCCATTTTCATCGCTTATTAATTCAAGAAACTTTGTCACATTTTCAAAATTATCAAGAGGCTCTCCACTTCCCATTAAAACAATGTTGGAAACTTTCTCTCCTATGTTCTTTTCTATTTCATATATCTGTTCTAACAATTCAGAAGGTCTTAAGTTTCTATCCAGTCCGTTAAGAGTTGAGGCACAAAATCTACAGCCCATTCGACATCCTGATTGTGTTGAAATACATACGGAATTACCGTGATGATATCTCATAAGTACACTTTCGATTACTGCTCCACCTTTTATTCTAAACAAATACTTTCTTGTTCCGTCAATCTTTGAAATCAACACCCTTACAGGCTCTAATGTGACAATTTCAAACTGCTCATCTAATGTTTCTCTTAGGTTTTTTGAAATATTAGTCATTTCATCAAAAGACTGAACCTTTTCAATATGTAACCATTTATATATTTGTCCTGCTCTAAAAGGCTTTTCGCCCATATTAGCTAATTCCTGTTTTAATTCATCTAAATTATATGATTTAATATCCTTCTTTTCTGTCATAACCATAACCTTTATTCTCTTATAAATAATGACACGAAAAATCCATCCATGCCATATTGTCCCGGATAAATCTGAAGACAACCCTTTTCACATTTAAGCTGCTCCGGCACAATTCCATTTAATGATTGTAATTTAAAAGGAAGATTGTCCTGTATCCATTTAACATTACTATCATTTTCCTGTCTGTTTACCGTGCAGGTACTATACAAAAGCTTTCCACCTTGCTTAACATATTTGCTTACCTGCTTTAGTATCTTTCTTTGTAATTCTACTAATTCATCGATCTGATTCTGTGTTACATTATACTTTATATCACTTTTATTGCCAATAACTCCAAGTCCTGAGCATGGAAGATCAGCAATAACAATATCCGCTTTCTCAATTGCTTCTTTATCTAATACTGTGGCATCACTTACTTTTGTTATTATGTTTTCATTACCTACTCTGGCAATATTTTCTTCTATAAGCCCTATCTTATACTCTGTTAAATCTCTCGCATCAACAGTTCCTGTTCCATTAAGAAGTTCTGAAACGTGAAGACTCTTTCCTCCCGGTGCAGCACACACATCAATTATATAGTCTTTTTCTTTAGGATTTGCTGCAATTCCTACCATCATTGAGCTTTCATCCTGAACGGTAATCATTCCTGCCTTAAAAACATCAAGATTTTCTAACTTGTCATAGCCTGATATTTTAAGTGCCTTATCATAAAGTTTAGATTTTTCAACTGTTGTTCCCTGATATTCAAGGCTTTTAACAATTTCTTCTACAGTTGCCTTTGATGTATTGCATCTAACAGAAGTTGCTTTCGGCTTATATAACCCTTCAAGCATCTCTTCTGTTTTTGAAATTCCATACTCTTTAGTCCATTTTTCAATTATCCACTTAGGAACAGAATAAATAACCGACAGTCTTTCTTTCTGTTCCTTTGGATATTCTATTTTTTCAATATTTCGTGCCACATTTCTTAAAACTCCATTTACAAATCCCTTAAGATTTTTAAATTTTCTTTTTTCAGCCAGCTTCACCCCTTCGTTGCAAACTGCCGAAACAGGTACATTATCCATATACTTAATTTGATAAACACCCATTCTCAAAATCTCCCTTATTACAGGTTTCATCTTATTAACCGGAGTTTTTGAAAACTGATTTATAATAAAGTCAAGCTCAATTCTTCTCTCTAATGTTCCCTGAAAAAGTCTTGTAATAAAAGATCGTTGATGTTTGTCAAGGCTAACATTTTTGTCTAATGTGCTTTTTAATGCAACGTGACTTTTTTCTCCTTTATTAACCTGCAAAAGCATTTCCAAAACTATATTTCTTAAATTTACCTGATTTACCGGCTTACTAGTCGTCATTTCTTCCTCCAAAAAGAATTACCAATCTTAATAACTGTAAAATCGATGAAGCTGCTGCTGCAACATAAGTTAAAGCTGCTGCTCCCAAAACTTTTTTAGTATACTTTAATTCAGTATTTCCAAATATTCCTGTGCTTTCCAAAACTCTAATCGCTCTTCCTGATGCATTAAATTCTACAGGCAATGTTACTAACTGGAACAATACTGCCAATGAAAAAGCAATAATACCAAGGTCAAGCAATGTCTGTCCTGTTCCATTACCATAAAATAATATTCCTACAATAATCAAAATCCATGATAATCTTGAGCCCCAGTTTGCAAAAGGAACAAGGGCGTTTCTAACACTTATAGGTGCATATCCTTTTGCATGCTGCATTGCGTGACCGCATTCGTGAGCCGCAACACCAATTGCCGCAACATTAGTCTGATTATATGTTGCATCTGAAAGGCTTAAAACCTTGTTTGAAGGATTATAGTTATCTGTTAAATCTCCACCTATATGCTGAATTGTAACATCATAAATACCCTGTGATTCAAGAATCATCTTAGCCGCCTGGGCACCTGTTAATCCTGAATTACTTCTGTATTTAGAATATTTTCTAAAAGTAGAATTTACATGGGCTGATGCAGCCATGCAAATAACCATACCGATTACAATAAGTACATAGGTTGGATCAAAATAATATCCGTAAAGCATAATATCGTCTCCTTTCTACTATGCCATATGAAAACTATAACGCAAGCACGCTCCCGCTGCCTTCAGCCCGTAGCGGTACTAAGAAGCCGGTGACAGCTTCGCTATCCCCACCTTCTAAGGGCCGACGGCTTCAGAGCACTTGCTAATATAGTTTTCATATTTCACATTACAAGCCTAATATATTTTCTTTAATAGTGTAACCATTCAAGAATGCATCCATTGGCATTCGCTTTTTGCCTGCAAGTTGAATTTCGTTTATCTTTAAATAATTCTCTCCTGTGGCTACTTTTATATAGTGTTTTGCGATTTCTACGATTTCGCCGGGTTGTTCTGTTACGTTTCCTTCCTCTACTGTTGCATCCCATACTTTCATGGCCTTGCCATCTAGTGTTGTGTATGCACTTGGCCAAGGGTTTAGTCCTCTAATTAATCTTTCTATTGTAACTGCCGGTTTTGTAAAATCGATTTGCCCTAATTCTTTTGTTATCTTTCCTGCATATGATGATTTTTCATCATCCTGTGGGGTTCTTGTAGCTGTTCCATTTTCAAGTTTTGATAATGTTTCAACTATTAATTTTCCACCTTCTATTGCAAGCTTGTCGAAAAGACTTCCACCTGTTTCTTTTTCGTCTAATTTTATGACTGCTGTGTCTATTACGTCTCCTGTGTCAAGTCCTTCTGCCATGTACATTGTTGTAACGCCTGTTTCTTCTTCGCCATCTATTACAGCCCACTGAATTGGTGCTGCTCCTCTATATTTAGGTAATAATGAAGCGTGAACGTTGATACAGCCGTACTTTGGAAGGTCTAATATTTCTTTTGAAAGTATCTGTCCAAAAGCTATTACAACTATAACGTCAGGATTTATCTCTCTTAGTATATCCACAAACTCAGGATTTTTTACTTTTTCAGGCTGATAAACAGGAATATTCAATTCTAATGCTTTCTCCTTAACAGGTGTATACTGCATCTTGTGACCTCTGCCCTTTGGTCTATCCTGCTGTGTTACAACTGCTGCCACCTGATGTACTTTTGCAAGTTCTTCTAATGCCGGAACTGAAAAATCAGGTGTTCCCATAAATACTATTTTCATTCTTACTGTTCCTCCTCAGGATACAATTCTGAATTATCATAAAGTTTTCCTTCAACTTTGTCTACATAAACAATTCCATCTAAGTGGTCATTTTCGTGAAGAATACATCTTGCAAGTAAACCTTCTGCTTCCATTTCGAATTCTTCCATATTTTCATTAAAAGCCTTAACCTTTACTTTCTGTGCTCTTGGAACCATACCTGACTTGCCCGGTACGCTAAGACATCCTTCGTATCCTGTCTGAACACCTTCTCTATCAATAATTTCAGGATTGATAAATACATATGGTACTGAATTACCTTCTTCATCTCCACAGTCAACTACAAATATTCTTTTTAAGATTCCCACCTGGGGTGCTGCAAGTCCTACTCCGTTAGCCTCATACATTGTATCAAACATATCCCCAATTAAGATTTTCGTTCTTAGATTAACTTCCTTAACAGGTTTACAAATCTTTCTTAAACATGGTTCTCCTAATTCTCTAATATTTCTTATTGCCATTTTATCTTCCTTTCTGCATATCTATGCTTTAAAATCAAATTGTACATTAATATTTTTGAAATTCTGTGAACTATTTATTACATATTCTAAATAATCCTTTAATCTTATAAGATGTACTCTATTATCACTTTTTAAATATATGATTTTTCTATATATGTCATTTATTTTTGAAACAGGCGGATCAGCCGGTCCGATTACGAACAGTTCATTATATTTCTGCTCTTTTACTTTTCTAATTAATTGAACCACTGATTCTGTAGCCATTTCAAGCTCTGATTCCCCGGAACATTGTAACAAAACCGATACCATGTTTGCAACCGGCGGATATCCCATAAGCTTTCTATAAACTATTTCCTGCTCAAAAAACTCATCATAATCCTGGTGACTTGCAGCTATTATGCTGTAATTATCCGGTGCATAAGTCTGTATTACTACCTCTCCCGGATTTTTACCACGGCCTGCTCTTCCTGCTGCCTGACATAAAAGCTGAAATGTTTTTTCTGCCGCAGTATAATCTGATGCATACAAAGACATATCTGCTGCAAGCACTCCAACTAAAGTAACATCAGGAAAATCATGCCCTTTTACTATCATCTGCGTTCCAACCAAAATATCTGCCTGATGGTTGGCAAAGGCTGACAGGATTTCATCGTGACTACCCTTAGTTGATGTTGTATCCGCATCCATTCTGAGAACTCTTGCTGTAGGGCATAACTGTTTTATAAGCATTTCTATTTTTTGAGTTCCTATTCCAAATCCTCCTAAGTATGTTGAACCACATTCAGGACATTTGGTTGGAAGCTTTGTTGTGTAGCCACAATAATGGCACACTAGCTTCTTGTTATTATGAAGTTTCAGTGTAACATCACAATGAGGACATTTTATTGCTTTTCCACAATCCCTGCAGGAAACAAATCCCGCAAATCCTCTTCTATTAATAAAAAGCATTGTCTGCTCTTTTTTCTCTAATCTGTCATTAATTAATGTTTGAAGTTTATTACTGAAAATAGATTTATTTCCCTGCTGCAACTCTTCCCTTAAATCTACAATTGATACTGATGGAAGATTGCCTTTCTCTCTTGTTGTTAACTTATGAAGAATATAGGTTCCATTCTTAGCCTTATAATAAGATTCAAGAGATGGCGTTGCCGAGCCTAAAACCACTGTTGCACCTGTGTCATATGCTCTCTTCTGCGCCACTTCAATAGCATGATATTTAGGAACCGATTCACTTTTGTAAGCACTTTCGTGTTCTTCGTCTATTACTATTAATCCCAAATTGGAAAAAGGCGTAAACAAAGCTGATCTTGGACCTATCATTATGGTTACGTCACCATTTTTCGCTCTTTCAAACTGGTCGTAACGCTCTCCTGATGACAGCCTTGAATTTATTATTGATACCTTTTCTTTAAATCTTCTTGTAAATCTCATTACAGTCTGATATGTAAGGGCAATTTCAGGAATCAGAACAATTACTGATTTGCCTTTTTCAATAGTATAATCTATTAAATCCATATAAACTTCTGTTTTTCCACTTCCTGTAATTCCATGAATAAGATGCACATTCACTTTGTCTTTTTTCTTAAAATCCATTGTTTCCTTAATTGCTTCTGAAACTTTTCTCTGATTTTCATTAAGAACTATGTCATATTCAGGCTGTTCTTTTAATTCAATAGGATTTCTGTAATTAATTGTTTTCTCAATTACAATGTCCCCTAACTGTTCCATTGACTTAAGAGTACTTGGTGAAACATTTAATTTATCTACCACAATCTCTCTTGCCATTCTGTTGTTTATCTTTAATTCTTCTAACAACCTAAGTCTTGCTTTTGCATTTTTCTTTTTATATTGTTTTATTTTTTCTTCCAGTTGTTCACTGTTCAAATTTAATACTATTGTCTTTTTTTCAATATTTCTAATCTTATTCTTTACCGGTATTACAGTTTTTAATGCCTGATTCATTGTAGAGCCGTAATTTTCTTTAATCCAATAAGCCAAATTAATTAACTGACTTTCAACCTTGGCTGCTCCCTCTTCAACTGCCATAATCTCTTTCATTTTTGATATGTCAAAAGATGGCTGGTCTGTTATTTCAATTACATAGCCTTTTATCTGCCTGTTGCCTTTACCAAATGGTATGGTAACAGCGGTTCCTACCGTAATCTCTTTTTCCAATTCATCAGGTATAATATATCCAAAGGGACGGTCTAACTTTTCGTGTGAAATGTCTACAATGACATTGGCAAACTTCATATTCTCATTAAACCTCCCTTCAAATATTTTTAATCTTGTATAAGCTATTTGAGCCTATCATATTCGACAGGCTCAAAAATTTTATTTGTTTAGTTCAACGCTTCTTAAGCAGTTTACCAAAAGCATTGTTACTGTCATTGGTCCTACGCCACCAGGTACAGGTGTAATGGCTGATGCCACTTTTGAAACTGATTCAAAATCAACATCACCACATAACTTACCATTTTCATCTCTGTCCATTCCAACATCGATTACAACAGCGCCTTCTTTCACGTAATCTGCTGTTACAAACTTAGCTTTTCCTATTGCTGCCACAATAATGTCTGCTCTCTTTGTAACCTCTTTTAAATCTTTAGTTCTTGAATGTGCAATAGTAACTGTTGCATTTTCCTTAAGCATTAACATAGCCATTGGTTTTCCAACAATATTGCTTCTTCCAATAACCACACATTCCTTACCTTCAATATCAATGTCTGTTCTTTTAATCATTTCAATAATTCCAGCAGGTGTACAAGGTAAAAATGTATCTTCACCTATTACCATCTTTCCAACATTTACAGGATGAAAACCATCCACATCTTTTGTGCTGTCAATTGTAAGAAGAACCTTGCTTTCATCAATATGTTTAGGAAGTGGTAACTGAACTAAAATACCGTTAACATTTTTGTCTTCATTTAATTTCTTAACAACATTTAAAAGCTCTTCTTCTGTTGTTTCTTCAGGTAATGCCAAAGTCTTTGAGTTTATGCCAACATATTCACAAGCTTTCTCTTTGTTTCTAACATAAACTGCTGATGCAGGATCATTTCCTACTTTTACTACTGCAAGAGTAATCTCAATTCCCTGCTCTTTGTATTTTGCAACCTTTTCTTTTAATTCATTCTTAATGTCTAATGAAATCTGTTTTCCGTCTATAATTTTTGTCATTTATTTATTGCCTAAAAGGCTCCTCCACTTTTGTATAATTTAGAATAACCCTGTGATTTTTCCATCGTCTGTTAAGTCTATTCCAAATGCTGCAGGAGATTTTGATAAACCAGGCATTGTCATAATGCTACCTGTCAATGCAACTACAAATCCTGCACCTGCTGAAACATAAACGTCACGAATATTAATCTTAAATCCTGTAGGTCTTCCTAACTTAGTCTTATCATCTGAGAATGAGAACTGGTTCTTTGCCATACATACAGGATATTCTTTGTATCCCATTTTCTCAATATTTGCAATAGCTTTCTCGGCTTCAGGAGAATATGTAACACCATCTGCTCCATAAATCTTTGTTGCTATTGTTTCAATTTTTTCTTTGATTGACATATCGTCAGGGTAAAGAGGTGCATAGTTAGATGGCTTGTTTTCAATAGTTTCAATAACTTTTTCTGCTAATGCCTTTCCACCTTCTCCGCCTTTAGCCCAAACTTCTGCTAATGCAAATTCGCATCCTCTTTCTTCGCAGAAATTCTTAATATATTCATATTCTGCTTCTGTATCTGTAATAAACTGATTTAATGTTACAACTACAGGAACTCCGAATAACTGAAGATTTTCAATATGTTTTTCAAGGTTTACAATACCTTTCTTTAATGCGTCAAGATTTTCTTCTGATAACTGGTCTTTTGGAACTCCACCGTTGTATTTTAATGCTCTAACTGTTGCTACTAATACAACACAGTCAGGCTTAAGACCTGCTTTTCTGCACTTAATGTCCATAAACTTTTCAGCACCGAGGTCAGCACCAAAACCTGCTTCTGTTATAACATAATCAGCCATCTTTAATGCTGTCTTTGTAGCCTTAACCGAGTTACATCCGTGAGCAATATTTGCAAAAGGTCCACCATGAACTAATGCCGGTGTATGCTCTAATGTCTGAATAATGTTAGGCTTCATTGCATCTTTAAGAAGTGCTGCCATTGCGCCAACTGCCTTAACGTCTTTTGCTGTAACAGGCTGTCCGTCATATGTGTATGCAACAATAATCTTTCCTAATCTTTCTTTTAAATCTGCATAGCTTGTTGCAAGACAAAGAATTGCCATAATTTCTGACGCAACAGTAATTACAAAATGGTCTTCTCTTACTGTTCCGTCTACTTTTCTGCCTAGACCAACAACAACGTTTCTTAAAACTCTGTCGTTCATGTCAACGCATCTCTTCCAAACAACCTGATTAGGATCAATGTTTAATACGTTGCCCTGCTGAATTGAATTATCAAGCATTGCAGCCAATAAGTTATTAGCTGATGTGATAGCATGAAAGTCACCTGTAAAATGAAGGTTCATATCTTCCATTGGTACAACCTGTGCATATCCGCCACCTGCTGCTCCACCTTTAATACCAAAACATGGTCCAAGTGATGGTTCTCTAAGCGCGATAACTGCTTTCTTATTTAACTGACCAAAAGCTTCTCCAAGTCCAACTGTTACAGTTGTTTTTCCTTCACCGGCAGGAGTTGGGTTAATTGCTGTTACAAGAATCAGTTTTCCATCTTCATTGTCTTTGATTTTTTCATAGTATTCATTGGAAATTTTTGCCTTATACTTTCCGTATAATTCAATGTCATCTTCTGTAATTCCTAACTGTTCTGCCACGTTCTTAATTGGCATCATTTCAGCTTCCTGTGCGATTTCAATATCAGTCTTCATCTTTTTTCCTCTCTTTCACAACATCGTTTTTGCTTACTGACCACCGTTAACCATTTGCTCAAAGGCTTCAATGGACATAATAACCTTTCTTGGTTTGTTTGATTCTTCCTGTCCTACAACTCCTGCATCATAAAGCTGTTCCATAATTCTTGCAGCCCTGTTGAAACCAACTTTAAACTGTCTTTGAATCATACTTGTAGAACCTTTTTGCTTCTCAATACATAATCTTCCTGCTTGGGCAAAATAAGGATCTAACTCTCCTCCGTTTGCCATTGCTTCCTGATCCGTTGTAAGTTTTGCATCAATGGTATCGTCATATTCTGCCTCACCACTATGCTCTTTTATATAATTAACGGTATCTGAAATTTCTTTTTCTGAAACGTAAGCTCCCTGTATTCTTACAGGTTTAACATAACCTGCAGGATAAAACAGCATGTCACCGTTTCCTAAAAGCTTTTCTGCACCGTTCATATCAATAATAGTACGTGAATCCGTACCTGATGCAACTGTTAATGCTACTCTTGATGGAATGTTAGCCTTAATCAGACCTGTAATAACATCAACAGAAGGTCTTTGAGTTGCAATAACCATATGGATTCCCGCTGCTCTTGCAAGCTGTGCGAGACGACATATTGCCTCTTCAACTTCTTTTGCAGCAACCATCATAAGGTCAGCCAACTCATCTATTATAATAAGAATCTGAGGCATTTTTTCAACCTGTTCATCTTCTGAATAGTCGCCACTTTCCACTTTGGCATTATAGCTTGAAATGTCTCTTGCTCCAATATTGGCAAATTTCTTGTATCTTGTTGTCATTTCAGCAACTGCCCAATTTAAAATTCCGGCAGCCTTCTTTGGATCTGTAACAACATCGTACAACAAATGTGGAATCTTATTATATACCTGAAATTCTACCACCTTAGGATCAATTACAATAATTCGTACTTCCTCAGGTGTTGTTCTATATAGAATACTCATTAAAATTGAGTTTGTAAATACTGATTTACCTGAGCCTGTTGTTCCTGCTATAAGCATATGTGGCATCTTTGCAATATCTGCCACAACAACTCGTCCTGCAATATCCTTACCTGCCGGAAAAGCAAGTTTAGATTTATGCTCTTTAAGTTCCTTAGACATAAGCAACTCTTTCAGATACACTGTATCTCTGCTGTCGTTAGGTATTTCAATTCCCACTGCTGCCTTGCCCGGAATTGGTGCTTCAATACGAATATCTGCTGCTGCCATATTAAGCTTAATATCATCAGCCAAACCTGTTATTCTGCTAACCTTTGTTCCCATTTCAGGCTGCAATTCATATCTTGTAACTGAAGGTCCCTTGCTTACATTAGTAACTTCAACTTTTACACCAAAATTAGTCAAAACTTCTTTAAGCTTGTTAGCTGTCTGCATTAATACAGCCTTTGTTGTTCCATTAGAACTTCCAGGATTGTCCGCCAATAACTTGTATGGTGGTTTCTTGTAGCTCATTTTTTTCTTCTTTGGTGCTATTATTTTTCCTTCGGAAGAATTTTTCTTTACCTCAGTCTGCGCTGTTACACCTGATTGCTGCATATTCTCAGCCTCTAAATCAATCACTGCATCACTCTGTCCGGCTGTAGCATTTGCACATGATGAAACACTTGTTCCTGATGTTCCCCCTGTTCCTGATGCAGCCTGTGCCATTCCATATGGTTTGCGTTTCATTGCATCCTTTGCAGACTGGCTTACAATAATTCTCTCTTTTGGAATAAATTCTCCATTTAAAACAGATTCATCATTCAAACTTTCTTCACCTGAATTGTAACTCTCTTCCGGCTCATATGCCATAGGTTCAGGCTCATCCAATCCTTCAATCTTAATCTGCTTGTTTCCTGCCATTTCTTCATATGTATATGTAACAGGATCCTGTTCCATCTCTTTAAGTGGCTGCTCATCAATACCTTCTATATGTATCTCATGAACATCCTGATTCTTATCCTCAGCTTTGCCACTTTCAGCAGCTTCAGGCTCAATTGTTGTGTCTTTGAAATTAACTCCAACAGCCTTCTGTTTTTTCTTTTCAAGACGTCTCTGTTCCCTAATAAGATTGTTCTCTTCTCTTCTATTATTGGCTTCTTCTTTGGCACTCTTATAAGCTTTCTCGCCATTCTTCTTAATAACAGACATAATTGACTTCTCTGTTAAAATCACAACTGAAATCATAAGCAATACCACTGCAATAATATAAGCGCCTGTTAATCCTAATAATGAATGTAATGTCTTCCCTAGGACACTTCCTATAAAGCCTCCACCAAACTCATTAGCTGCACCAACTTTGTAATAATGTGAATATTTATCATTATCACTACCATACGCTATTAAGTGGAACAATAATGTCCCATCCATAAAAAATAATAAAAATCCTGTTATTTTTGAAACAACTAAAATGTTAGCTTCATTATACGCCATTAGTCCTACTACTATTACAAGTATAATTGGAAAAACGTATCCCATTGAGCCAAAAACCCCAAGCATTACACTTCTAAGAGTATTTCCCACAATTCCACAAATTCCAAAATTGCTTAAAAAGAGTAAAAGTGAAACTGCCACAAAAATCCAGAGATACACTTCCTTAACGATTTTTTCATTTTTCTTTGCCAGTTCAGCTTTTCTCTTTCTTTCGGCTGCATTTTGTCTTCTTGTTTCTGCTGCTTTTTTAGCACTGGTTGAACTACTATTTCTTGTATTTGTAGTCTTTTTTTTAGCTGTAGCCTTTTTAGTATTTGATTTTTTGCCATTACTCTTTGATGTTGTATTGGCCACTTTTCACACCTCGTTTTTAATTTCTACTTATTCCTCTTATTCTCTTCTTATTCTATTGTAATTTAAATCTAATTATTTAATTACAAATGATGCAATAATGGCTACCAAACCTACTACTGCACAATAATATGAGAAATACTTAAATTTTTTATTTCTAACTACTACTAACATAGTCTTAATACATATGTAACCTACAACTGCTGCAACAATCATTCCCACTACATATGATGCCACACCTGTTGTTGCCATATCTTTTCCCATATCAGGAATTTCTAAAACTGCTG
>ERZ780167.2719-NODE-2719-length-13528-cov-3.979292_pt1 | contig 13528 bp, 15 predicted proteins | sample MGYA00510982_ERZ780167 | MGnify/ENA primary metagenome ERZ780167 (study PRJEB29588, sample SAMEA2146107) | human gut metagenome | biome: human gut; feature: human-associated habitat; material: faeces | place: Denmark | collected 2008/2010 ... | reverse complement strand
AGGTCGTGAATTTATCAACATTAAAGCCAGCAGAAGGTTCTAAGCATAGTACTAATTTCAGAGTAGGCCGTGGTCATGGTTCAGGAAATGGTAAGACTGCAGGTAAGGGCCATAAGGGTCAGAAGGCACGTTCAGGATCACCTAGACCAGGATTTGAAGGCGGACAGATGCCTTTATATAGAAGAATCCCTAAGAGAGGATTTACATGTATCAATCACAAAGATATCGTTGCAATCAATGTTTCAGTTCTTGATCGTTTCGAGGATGGAGCAGAGGTTACAGTAGATACACTTGTTGAATGCGGTATCGTAAAGAATCCACGTGATGGAGTTAAGATTCTTGGAAATGGAGAGTTAACAAAGAAGCTTACAGTTAAGGCAAATGCTTTTTCAAAGTCAGCAGTCGAGAAGATTGAAGCTCTTGGCGGAAAAGCAGAGGTGATCTAATAATGTTTAAAACCTTTATCAATGCATTCAAAGTAAAGGAATTAAGACAGAAATTATTATACACATTCTTTGTTCTTATAGTAGTCAGGCTGGGAAGCCTGATTACTGTACCGGAAATCCGTGCTGATGCAATTAAAGAGTATCTGAGCAATGCACTTGGAGATTCTTTTAATCTGTTCAGCTCATTTACCGGAGGATCGTTCGATCAGATGTCAATATTTGCATTGAACGTAACACCATATATTACAGCTTCCATTATCATTCAGCTTCTTACCATAGCGATTCCTGCTCTGGAAGAGATGCAGAAAGATGGTGAAGACGGAAGAAAGAAAATTACAGCAATTACCCGTTTTTTAACGATCGGTCTCGCAATTCTGGAAAGTGCAGGTCTTGCGATCAATTTCGGAAGAAAAGGATTCATGGACAGCTACAATTTTTGGACAGTATTGACAATGATCGTTATCCTTACAGGTGGTAGTGCATTTGTAATGTGGCTTGGCGAACGTGTAACAGATCGTGGTGTGGGAAATGGTATTTCCATTATCCTGTTGATCAACATCGTATCAACCATGCCAAATGATTTCAAGAATATTTACACACAGTTCATCAAAGGCAAAGATCCGGTCAGAATGTGTCTGATCGCACTTCTGGTTGTTGCAATTGTTGTAGGTGTAACCATTCTTGTATGTATGCTTCAGGGAGCTGAAAGAAAGATTCCTGTACAGTATGCAAAGAAAGTTCAGGGTAGAAAGCAGATGGGAGGTCAGTCCTCCAACATTCCACTTAAGGTAAATACAGCAGGCGTTATTCCTGTAATCTTCGCTTCTTCACTGATGGCGATTCCTTCTATTATAACAAGTTTATTTGGAAAGAGTCCATCCGGTGTCGGTGCTAAGATCCTTCAGGGAATGAGCCAGTCATACTGGTTTAATGCGAACTATCCTTGGGGATTCCTTGGATTGGCAGTATATATCTTACTTGTGTTCTTCTTCGCTTATTTCTATACAGCAATTACCTTCAATCCGATGGAGATTGCAAATAATATGAAGAAGAGCGGTGGTTTTGTACCGGGTATCCGACCGGGTAAGCCAACCCAGGACTATTTAAATAAAATACTGAACTATATTATATTTATCGGAGCAGTTGGTCTTTTGATCGTTGCGATGATTCCAATGTTCTTTAACGGATTTTTCAGTGTAAATGTTTCATTCGGTGGAACATCCATCATCATCGTAGTTGGTGTTGTAATTGAAACCATGAAGAGTCTGGAATCACAGATGTTAGTAAGACATTATCAGGGATTCTTATTAGATTAATTGTAAGATAAAGATATAAAAAACACGAAAAATGGGAGTGTACACTTGTGCACTTCCTATTCGTGTATTATAGTATAAGTATCTATGGCTTGTTCATTTGGAGGACGGGCTGATAACAGGAGGGATTGCAATGAATGTATCCCGCAGGAAAATAAAAAATGGAGGTTATATATGAAGATAATTATGTTAGGTGCACCAGGCGCAGGCAAAGGTACACAGGCTAAAATGATCGCTGAGAAGTACGGAGTACCTCATATCTCAACAGGAGATATTTTCAGAGCAAACATCAAGAACGGAACAGAACTCGGAGCAAAGGCAAAAGAATATATGGATAAGGGACTTCTTGTTCCGGATGAATTAGTTGTAGATCTTGTAATCGACAGATTCAAAGCAGACGACTGCGCAAAGGGATATATCCTTGATGGATTCCCAAGAACAATTCCACAGGCAGAGGCACTTGACAAAGCATTATCAGCAATCGGTGATTCTGTAGACTATGCTATCAATGTAGAAGTACCGGATGAGAACATCGTTCGCAGAATGTCCGGAAGACGTGCATGTGTTGGCTGTGGTGCAACATATCATATTGTATATAACCCTACAAAAGTAGAAGGCAAATGTGATGTATGTTCATCCGATCTTATCTTAAGAGATGATGATCAGCCGGAAACAGTATTAAACAGACTGAAAGTATATCATGAGCAGACACAGCCATTGATCGATTTCTATGCTAAGAAGGGTATCTTAAAAGAAGTTGACGGAACAATGGATATGAATGATGTATTTGCAGCAATCGTTAAGATTTTAGGTGAATAAAATGGCAATATCTATAAAATCTGAGAGAGAAATTGAATTGATGAAAGAAGCCGGCAGAATTCTTGCTCTCACACATGAGGAGCTGAAGAAGGCGATCAAACCGGGAATCACAACCTATGCAATTGATAAACTTGGTGAAGAAGTGATCAGAAGTTATGGCTGTATTCCTTCTTTTCTGAATTATAATGGTTATCCGGCATCTATCTGTGTATCAGTGAATGAAGAAGTTGTTCATGGTATACCATCAAAGACAAGATTTCTGAAAGAGGGCGACATAGTAAGTCTTGATGCAGGAGTTATCTATAAAGGATATCACTCCGATGCAGCAAGAACTTACGGAGTAGGAAAGATTTCACCGGAAAATGAGCATCTGATTGCAGTAACTAAGCAGAGCTTTTTCGAAGCAATGAAGGTTGCTGTTCCGGGAAATCATATTCGAGATATCGGAAGGGCTGTAGAGCGGTATGTTTTAAAATTTGGATATGGAATCGTAGAAGACCTGGTTGGACATGGTGTTGGAGCAAATCTTCACGAGGATCCGGAAATACCGAATTTTGAAACAATCAAAAAAGGACCGAAGCTGAAACCGGGAATGACGATTGCAATCGAACCGATGATAACAGCAGGTGATTATGAAGTAGACTGGCTGGATGATGACTGGACGGTTGTAACCGTGGACGGGTCCAATGCAGCACACTATGAGAATACGATCCTTATTACAGAGGACAGACCGATCATCTTGTCGCAGGCAGAAGGATTGGAATTATAGAAATAAAAAATGGATTCAAAATCTCAAGGATTTTAAGGAGGATTAAAAATGTCAAAGGCAGACGTAATTGAAGTAGAAGGAACAGTAATCGAGAAGTTACCAAATGCAATGTTTCAAGTAGAGATCGAGAATGGTCATAAGGTTTTAGCACACATTAGTGGTAAGCTCAGAATGAATTATATCAAGATCCTTCCGGGTGATAAGGTAACAATTGAATTATCACCATACGACCTGACAAAGGGAAGAATTGTTTGGAGAGATAAATAAATTCTTCTATATAAAGAGGTATGTAATGAACATCCTGCAAAGATATTCCCTTTATGGGATGTGATTTATCATAATAAACCCATTAATATGAAAAAAACAGAAAATGGGACTTGCATTCTATTGTGAAAAATGATAGAATGCCTATTTGTAGCGGACTTTTTTTGAAAGGAGATTTTCTAATGAAGGTTAGAGCATCAGTAAAACCTATCTGCGATAAGTGCAAAGTTATCAAGAGAAAGGGAATCGTTAGAGTTATCTGCGAGAATCCAAAGCACAAACAGCGTCAGGGTTAATCAAAAAAAGAAACTGGGTATCCGGATGATAGCCCATCCATATGATATCTTGTTTTTTATGTATCAACACACACGGATGTGTTGTAAATTTTAAAAGCGGCTGTAGCATAATCATTATATGCTAGTAAAAATAAAAAAATAGGCAGCGAGATGGAAACATATGCATTTCACCTCAGCATTTTCATGTTGAGATATGTCGAGATCCGATATGCCGGACAGAAGAATTTTTACGGAGGTTAATTAGAATGGCTCGTATTTCAGGTGTTGATTTACCAAGAGACAAGCGTGTTGAGATTGGTCTTACTTATGTATATGGTATAGGTTTGGCATCTTCACAGCGTATCCTTAAGGAAGCAAATGTTAATCCTGACACACGTTGTAATGATTTGACTGATGATGAAGTAAGAAGAATCAGCGAAGTAATCAATGCAACACAGACTGTTGAAGGAGATTTACGTAGAGAAGTAGCGCTTAACATCAAGCGTTTACAGGAAATTGCATGCTACCGTGGTAAGCGTCATAGACAGGGACTTCCTGTTCGTGGACAGAAGACAAAGACAAACGCAAGAACACGTAAGGGACCTAAGAAGACAGTAGCAAACAAGAAGAAATAATACTGTTTTCATTTGTTCTTATATATAGTAGAAGATAAGAGATCTTCTGCACCGGGCAGAAGACAAAGTACATTTGTATAAATTTGGAAAACCATAGGAGGTTTAAGAGTTAATGGCTAAGCAAGTTACTAAAAAAGTGGCTAAGAAGCGTGTCAGAAAGAGTGTTCAGCACGGACAGGCTCATATTCAGTCATCTTTCAATAATACAATCGTTACATTAACAGACGCTGAAGGTAATGCACTTTCATGGGCAAGTGCTGGCGGTTTAGGATTCAAGGGTTCTAAGAAGTCAACACCATATGCTGCTCAGATGGCTGCTGAGACAGCTGCAAAGGCTGCTGCTCCTTACGGATTAAAGACTGTTGATGTTATGGTAAAAGGCCCAGGCTCAGGTAGAGAAGCAGCTATCCGTGCTCTCGCAGCTTGCGGTATCGATGTTGTAAGTATCAAAGACGTTACACCAGTTCCACATAATGGTTGTCGTCCACCAAAGAGAAGAAGAGTCTAATTAGGAGGTACAGAGTAAGATGGCAGTAGATAGAACCCCAGTTCTTAAGAGATGCAGATCTTTAGGCATGGAGCCAATGTATCTCGGAATTGACAAGAAATCAAATAGAAAATCAACAAGAGCAAACAGAAAAGTAAGTGAGTATGGTTTACAGCTTCGTGAAAAGCAGAAGGCTAAGTTCATTTACGGTGTATTAGAGAAGCCTTTCCGTAACCTTTACGCTAAGGCAGAGCAGCAGAAGGGCTTAACAGGTCCTAACCTTATGACATTACTTGAGTTAAGACTTGATAATGTTATCTTCAGATTAGGTTTTGCAAGAACAAGAAGAGAAGCAAGACAGATTGTAGATCACAAGCATGTACTTGTTAATGGAAAGAGTGTTAACATTCCTTCATACCAGGTAAAGGCCGGAGACAAGATCGAGATCAGAGAGAAGAGCAAATCCTTACAGAGATATAAGGATATCATTGCTGCAACAGAAGGACATTTAGTTCCAGGTTGGTTAACCGCTGACAGAGAAAACCTTTGTGGAGAAGTAGTTGAGAAGCCAAACAGAGAGCAGATCGATGTTCCTGTAAACGAGACCCTTATTGTCGAGTTATATTCCAAGTAATAAGAATAAATATGATCATCCGTACATCCATCCGGGATTTACCCGTGTGGATGTCTGGATGCAGAATATATTTATGATATTTGCAAAGTTGGAGTATACCAGTTAATTACCCATAAAGGAGGGGCTTAAATGTTTGAGTTTGAGAAACCAAAAATTGAGATAGTTGAGATTTCAGATGATAACAAGTATGGTAAGTTTGTAGTAGAGCCTTTAGAGAGAGGCTATGGTACAACCCTTGGTAATTCATTAAGAAGAATTATGCTTTCTTCATTACCTGGTACAGCAGTAACACACGTTAAGATTAAAGGTGTTTTACATGAGTTCAGTTCTATTCCCGGCGTAAAGGAAGATGTAACTGAGATCGTTATGAATATCAAGTCTTTAGTAATAAAGAACAATTCATTAACAAATGAGCCGAAGCAGGCTTATATCGATGTAGCTGGTGACTGTGTTGTCAGAGCATCTGATATTCATGTAGACGGCGATATCGAGATCATCAATCCTGATCTTGTAATTGCAAATCTTAGTGGCCCGGATGCAAGACTTGAGATGGAACTCACCATCGGCAACGGCAGAGGCTACGTTGGTTCTGATAAGAATAAAGAAGCAGATGCACCGATTGATGTCATCGCTATTGATTCTATATATACACCGGTTGAGAGAGTTAATCTTACAGTTCAGAATACTCGTGTTGGTCAGGTTACAGATTATGATAAGCTGACACTTGATGTATTTACAAATGGTGCTATCGCACCGGATGAGGCTGTCAGCCTCGCTGCAAGAGTCCTTGTAGAACATTTGAACCTGTTCGTTGATCTGTCTGAGAACGCAAAATCCGTTGATGTAATGGTTGAGAGCGTAACAGATGAGAAGGAAAAGGTTCTGGAAATGAATATTGATGAGCTTGAATTATCAGTTCGTTCATACAACTGCTTAAAGAGAGCCGGTATCAATACAGTTGAAGAATTGATCAATAAGACCCCGGAGGATATGATGAAAGTTCGTAACCTCGGTCGTAAGTCATTAGATGAAGTATTAGCTAAGCTGAAAGAATTAGGCTTATCACTGAATGACAGTGAGGAATAATACTTTTTACCACTCAAGCCGAATAATAGTAAGCACAGTGAAGACCCGCAAGGGTAAGGAGGATAAATAAAAATGGCAATGTATAGAAAACTTGGAAAAGCAAGCGCACAGAGAAATGCATTACTTCGTAACCAGGTAACACAGTTATTATACCATGGTAAGATCAGAACAACAGAAGCTAGAGCTAAGGAAGTTGTTAAGATTGCAGAGAAGCTTATCACATTAGCAGTTAAGGAAAAGGATAACTATGATGAAGTTACCGTTACCGCTAAGGTTGCTAAGAAAGATAAAGATGGTAAGAGAGTGAAGGAAGTTGTTGATGGTAAGAAAGTTACTGTATATGATGAAGTAGAAAAGACCATCAAGAAGGATCAGCCTTCAAGACTTCATGCAAGAAGAGAAATGCTTAAGGTATTATATCCGGTTGTTGAAGTTCCTACAGATGCTGCCGGAAAGAAAGCCGGTACAAAGAAAGTTGATTTAACAAGCAAGTTATTCGATGAGTACGGTACAAAGTACGCAGGACGTAAGGGTGGTTACACAAGAATCATCAAGATCGGTCAGCGTAAGGGCGATGCTGCAATGGAAGTTATTCTTGAGTTAGTATAATTATAAACATAAGGGCTGTCAGGTACATGTATGTGTATTTGGCAGCTTTTTTATTATACTAAGATGCAGACTTTATATTTGCAAAGATGTTGATTCGATGGAATTATCGTATTTGTTTAGAAACATAGGAGAGTGTACATGAGTTTTATTCAGGTGAAAAAGCTTGGACATAAATTTAATATCAAGGACAAGGATGGAAATGTTACAGGTGAAAAATGGGCTGTGAAGGATATGGATTTTGTTGCCCATAAGGGACAGATCATTGCCGTTCTTGGACGTAACGGTTCGGGAAAGTCAACATTTGCCAGACACCTGAATGGCTTATATGCACCAAATCAGGGAACGGTATGGATACAGGGAGATTCTGATGTATTAGATACGAGCCGGGAAGATGATCTGCTGGCCATCCGTCGTGCAGTCGGGATGATCTTTCAGAATCCGGACAACCAAATGGTAGGAAATACGGTTGCGGAAGATGTAGGATTTGGTTTGGAAAATCTGGGCTTTGAAGCAGAGAAGATATGGGAGCGAATCAACGAAGTACTTCGATTGACAGGGATGGAGGCATATCTGGAACGAAATGTATCACATCTAAGCGGTGGACAGAAGCAAAGACTGGCAATCGCATCTGTGATGGCCATGTCACCGGAATGTATCGTTATGGATGAAGCAACTGCCATGCTCGATCCTGTGGGAAGTAGACAGATACTTGATACCTTATATCATTTGAACCGGGAGTTTGGCATTGCGATCATTATGATCACACATCGGATGGAGGAAACGGTTCGGGCAGATCAGATCTATGTAATGGATGATGGAAATGTAGAGTTGATTGGCGCACCATATGAGATTTATCCACAGGTAGAGAAGTTAGAGCAGCTTGGTCTTGACAGTTTATTGCCATATAAGCTGTTGCATGAGTTGAAAGTAGATTATTCCGATGATAAGAAATTTGTCAAAAATTTGGATGAAGACGCAAAAAGTGCGTTGGTTGATAGAAAAGAGGGGATCTTGTCGGTAAAGGATGCTGCGGACAGGATAAAGGCATGTTTGCGTGATGAAAAATCTTTTGTAAACAGACAAGAAGCAGCAGAACATTTTAATTCGGCGCAGAAAGATATACCATCAAGTAAAAATGAGGATGGAATACATGAGGATATCCTTGATAATAGAAATAACATAGATAGAGAAGAACACAATGGTATGTTATTGGATGCCGGGATAAAAAAAGATATCTTGGTCGAGGCTGATAATCTGGAGTATTCTTATAAGGATGGTGCGGTACTGGTTCCTGCGGTAGAGCAGGTGTCATTTCAGATCAGAAAAGGAGAGATCCTTGCGGTGGCAGGACAGACCGGTTCCGGGAAAAGTACGCTGTTATATATGTTAAATGGTATTTATCGTCCGATGGGGGGAACGCTTAAGGTTGATGGAATTGATGTAGGAAAGACGAAGAATCTGAAAGAATTGCGGAAGAAGATTGGATTTGTGTTTCAGTATCCGGAGTATCAGTTATTTGAAAGTACGGTGTTAGCGGATGTAATGTATGGCGCATTGAACTTCGGGATGTCGAAAGCAGAAGCAGAACAGGCGGCAAGGGAAGCATTGGCACTTGTGAATATATCAGAGGAATATTTTGAATATTCTCCGTTTGACCTTTCAGGCGGACAGAAGAAGCGTGTAGCACTTGCAGGAATCCTTGCATATAAGCCGGAGATTCTTATTCTCGATGAGCCGGTTGCCGGCATGGATCCGAAATCCAAACGGGAATTATTTGCACTGATCCGCAGATTACATGAAGAACGGAATATAACTGTAATCTTTGTATCACACGACATGAAGGATGTGTATGAGATTGCAGATCGTATACTGGTTATGGGACAGGGAAAGCTGGTCTATGATGGAGCAGTAGAGCAGGCATTTGGAACGCCGGAGATTGTAGAAAAACTGGGCTTAGAGATGCCGGAAATGGCGATGTTCAGGGATGCATTACTGCCGGAGATAAGACTCACAGCAAGAAGCATGGCGGGCGTGATTGAGGAACTTAGTGGGCTAAAGAATATATAAGAAGAGATATAAAATTAATGAAGCTATAGAGATTGATGGTGACATTTCAAAAACATGAACACAGCATGAGAAAGTGGATAGTTATCAGATAATATAGAGGAAAGAAGCATGGTAAGAGACATTACGATCGGACAATATTATAATACCAGATCACCGATTCACGAGCTGGATGCCAGAACAAAACTGGTGCTCACGATCGTATATGCGGTTACGATCTTCTGGTGCAGGGATTTGTGGACTTTTCTTGCTGCAACCGCATTCCTTATTGTGTATGTAGCATTAAGCCGTGTCCCGTTATCTTTTATCTGCCGGGGACTTAAGGTTGTCTGGGCGTTTATATTATTTACAGCATTTTTCAGTCTGTTTAATGGTGATGGAAGGGTTCTGGTCAGCATCTGGAGATTTCATATCACGTCCGGCAGCTTAAAGACGACCGGAATTGTAGTATTTCGTTTCGTATATCTGATTATTGGCTCATCGATCATGACATATACAACACTTCCGCTGGCACTTACAGCAGGTTTGGAGAAGCTGTTTGGATTCCTGAAGATCTTCCGTGTTCCGGTATCAGATATGGCCTTGATGCTTTCAATTACGCTTCGTTTTATTCCGATTCTGATGGAAGAATTGGACAAAATTATGAAAGCGCAGCTTTCGCGTGGAGCAGATTTTGAAAATGGAAATGTTTTCAAACGTATACGAAGTTATACCCAGATATTTATTCCGTTATTTGCATCTGCGATCCGACGTGCAACCGATCTGGCATATGCGATGGACGCCAGATGTTATCACGGAAGTGAATGCCGTACCAGCATGAAACCATTGCGATATAGTAAAAAAGATGCATTTGCATATGGTCTGCTGGTGGTTTATGTGGTAGGATTAATCTTGATGAAGATATATTTATAACAGGGAACCGGGAAAATGAAACGAGTAAAATTGGTGGTAGCCTATGATGGTACAAATTATCATGGCTGGCAGGTACAGGACAATGGAATAACGATAGAGGAAGTGCTGAACCGGACGATCAGCGAACTGGTGCAGGAAGATATCAAGGCGATCGGAGCCAGCAGGACGGATGCAGGCGTACATGCCTGTGGAAATGTGGCAGTATTTGACACTGAATCCCGGATACCGGGGGATAAGTTTTCCTTTGCGTTAAATCAGCGGCTTCCGGACGATATCCGGATTCAGGAATCCTGCGAGGTGGATGCAGACTTTCATCCGAGATATGCAGATACAGTGAAAACTTATGAATATAATATATTGAACCGGCGGTTTGAGCTGCCATCAAAACGGTTATATGCGGCATTTTGCTATTATCCGATGGATATAGAGCGGATGAATCAGGCGGCTGCTTATCTGGTTGGTGAGCATGATTTTAAGAGCTTCTGTTCGGTAGGCGCACAAGTACAGACGACGGTTCGGACGATATATGCAGTAAATGTGACGAAAGAGGATGACATGGTTCATATCAGGATCACGGGAAATGGTTTCTTATATAATATGGTAAGGATCATTGCAGGAACTCTGATGCAGGTCGGAACCGGGCTGATGGAGCCTGAACAGGTGAAGGAGATCCTGGAAGCGAGAGACCGGAGCAAGGCAGGACCGACCGCAGTTGCGAAAGGCTTGACACTGGTGGAGATCCGATATGAATAAAAGAATTGTTTGTATATGTATGAGTGTGCTTTTATGTCTGACTATTATATGTACGGACACAGGCACAGATGTACATGCCAGATATTATGAAGATAATGACAAATATATAGAACAACGTGTAGCTGACAGGATGAAGAAAATGAGCTGGGAGGAGAAGATAGCCCAGATGATCCTTGTGAAGGCTCCTGCTAAAAATGCAGTTAATATCCAGAAGCAATATCAGTTTGGCGGATATGTTTTGTTTGGGGAAGATTTTGCAAACAGTACTCCTGATACATTACGAAACAGAATTTATGGAATTCAAAAGGCGTCAAAGATTCCGATGTTGATTGCAGTGGATGAAGAAGGCGGAACTGTTGTAAGGGCATCCAGATATCGCCAGTTCCGATCCACGTCATATGCATCACCGAGAGCGGTATTTTCCGCAGGTGGATGGAATGGCATTGTAAAAGACACGAAGAATAAAGCAAAATTTCTGAAAAAGCTTGGAATCAATACAAATCTTGCACCGGTTGCCGATGTTGCATATGATTCAAGTAACTTTATTTACAATAGAAGTTTTTCTACAAATGCAACGGATACTTCCAGATATATCAATCTTGTAGTGAATAACATGAGACAGGAGGATATGATCAGCTCGTTAAAACATTTTCCGGGCTATGGAAATAATGGAGATACGCATACGAATCTGATTCATGATTACCGAAGTTATAACAGTTTTAAAAAACGTGATCTGAAGCCATTTCAGGCGGGAATCCGGTCGGGATGTGATATGATTATGGTAAGCCATAATATTGTACATTGTTTTGATTCTAAGAATCCGGCATCTATATCACCGAAGGTAAACAAATACATTAGAAATACAATGGGATTTAAAGGTGTGATCGTTACGGATTCGTTGTCGATGGCAGGAGTACGGAGCTTTACCGGAAGTGAGAGTGAGAGTGCTGTCAGAGCAGTTCAGGCAGGAGACGATCTTCTCTGCACGGAGCATTATAAAGAAACATATCAGGCATTGCTTCGGGCTTACAAGACAAAGCGAATATCGAAAAAACGGATCAATGCATCTGTCAAAAGAATTCTCATGATGAAATACCGCCGTGGTCTGAACGGAAGATTTGCGGTCAGACGCAGATAGCATATTTGAATGCGAAATGGTAGATGAATGCTGAAAAATAAAGAAAAACGCCTGAAAAAATAAAGAAAGTTTATTGACACACACGGATGAGTATTGTATAATGTCCAAATGTGTGAAGTTTAAAGATACGGTGTGAACCAATGCCCCGGTAAACAACGTATTTGAGGATATACCATATTAATATTTTAGAAAATAATTTAGGAGGTACCACGATGAAGAGCTTTATGGCAAGCCCATTAACAATAGAAAGAAAGTGGTATGTAGTTGACGCTACAGGACATACTTTAGGACGCTTATCATCAGAGATAGCAAGCATTTTAAGAGGAAAGAATAAGCCAACATTTACACCACATATCGATACAGGTGATTATGTAATAGTAGTAAACGCAGACAAGATTAAGGTTACCGGTAAGAAGATGGATCAGAAGATCTACTACAACCACTCAGATTATGTAGGCGGAATGAAAGAGACTACATTAAAAGAGAAGATGGCTAAGAAGCCAGAGGATGTTATCCGTTTAGCAGTTAAGGGAATGCTTCCAAAGGGACCACTTGGAAGAGATATGATTACAAAGCTTTATGTATACGCTGGACCTGATCATAAGCAGCAGGCTCAGAAGCCAGAAGTTTTAGAGATTAAGTACTAAGAAGGAGGATATCATCAATGGCTAAAACAACTAAGTTCTATGGAACAGGAAGAAGAAAAAGCAGTATCGCCAGAGTTTATATCGCTCCAGGTACTGGTAAGATCACAATCAACAAGAAAGATATGGACGAGTACTTCGGACTTGAAACATTGAAAATCATCGTACGTCAGCCTTTGGAAGCTACAAACACTGCTGACAAATACGATGTAAAAGTTACTGTTAAAGGTGGCGGTTTCACAGGTCAGGCAGGCGCTATCCGTCATGGTATCGCTCGTGCTTTGAATGAAGCAGATGCTGATTTCAGACCGATTCTTAAAAAGGCCGGATTCCTTACTCGTGATTCACGTATGAAGGAAAGAAAGAAATACGGCTTGAAGAAAGCTCGTCGTGCACCACAGTTCTCCAAACGTTAGTTTTTGGAAACAAGATTATTACAACATCGGGAACAGAGTTGTTCCCGATGTTTTTCTATATTTTGGTCTTAGGTGACTTAGATTCTAATTTTCTATATTACGGTCAACCATTTTGGGGGGAGTGGGTGCAATTAGGGGGGATGCTGTAAGAACAATTAGAAGAAAAATATGGGAAATTAACGACTTAGATGATGGAATAATTTCAAGGTGCTCTGAGAGAGCGTTTGCTTAACTAGTAGTGACCTATGAACAAATATAAAGGAG
>ERZ780167.2711-NODE-2711-length-13556-cov-3.841567_pt1 | contig 13556 bp, 7 predicted proteins | sample MGYA00510982_ERZ780167 | MGnify/ENA primary metagenome ERZ780167 (study PRJEB29588, sample SAMEA2146107) | human gut metagenome | biome: human gut; feature: human-associated habitat; material: faeces | place: Denmark | collected 2008/2010 ... | reverse complement strand
TTAGGATACAAGATTCTCAATCTTGGCATAGGGGTTCGATTCCCCTATCGACTACTTTATGGTTTAAGGGTTTTAAAATGAGGCTTTTCGTAGCGCCGTGATGGCGCTCGAAAAGTTTTTTTGTTATGTAGTCCTGTTGTCTTTTTTTCGTCGTCTTTTCTCCCCGTCATATTTTCTCCCTGTCATATTTTCTCCCTTTAATATTTGCGTATCTCGCAAACTTACTGTAACTTTGCACGTCGAAATACAGATATAAAGATACGATTATTACAATGAACATTTTATTCATAGGTTTTGTCGCGCTCCTTCTTGTCGCGCTCGCCGGATGGGCGATTGCCGAGTTGAAAGGCCGTATGGGCGACTATCAGAATGATGCCGAGGAGGCAGAGGAGTTGACCGCGTTTGTCAAGGCTGGTGGCTACACCGAGAAGACCATCTACGACAGTCAGAAGAAAAACTCCATCAAGGGGTATCAGTCCGTAGGATAACTGCTTCCGTCGCGCCAGGGTGCGTGAAGGACTTGATTGCTGCCGGCAAGAGGTAGTAGTATGATAGGGGAGGGTGCCGTCTGCGCTCCTCCCGAGGATGGTTGCGCTATAGCCCCGAAGCTCAGTGGAGAAGGCAATGACCGTGCGCAACAAAGAAATGTTAAAACTCATGCCAAAATGAGGCTTCCTTTGTTGTCTTCCAATTATTTTCACTACCTTTGCACACACAAATCAACATTCGAATCGCTTGGTTTCAGTTCTGAAACTAGCATCATACATCGAAAAATTTCCCTACACATATAACATATATGTTGAGTAAAGAAGAATTATTGACCAAGGATATTTCCGAATTGGAAAATATCGCCCAGTCTCTTGGTGTCACCAATGAGTTTGATGACGACAAGGAGGGACTCATTTATGCCATCCTCGATCGCCAGGCGGATCGTGGTGCCGCTGAGCAGGCCGCGCCACTGAAGCGCAAGCGTGTGAGAATAGCCAAGAAAGATACAGACCGTGTCTATACTGTCAATGGCCGCGAGGGTGAGAATTTTGACGTAAAGAAAAACAAGATAAAGAACGAGGCTCCCTCCCTCTTCAAGGATTTGCCCGCTGGGCTGCCCGAGGAAGAAGAGGAGCCCGCAGCAGAGGAAGAACCGATTATGCTGAACGAACAGAATTGGGATAACATGACCCCTGAGGAAATTATGGCCTCTATCCCTAAGCATAGGGGACGCAAGTCAAAGGCTGAACAAGAAGCCATCGCGCGTGCAGAGGCTTACATCCAGGCTCGCGAGCAGCGCGCCGCCCAGCAGCCCAACGACGAAGCGGATCTCCAGCACGAGTCTGAGGAGCCTGCCCAAGAGGCCCGCCCAGTGGCAGTGGAAGTACCCGACTTCATCCAGGAGCAGGCGGCAGCACGCCAAAGCGAGATCGAGACGGCTGCGGAAGAAGACCACGCGACCACGGACCAGGATCACAATAATCTGTTGGCCCAGCTCCAGGCCAAGGTCAACGACCGCAAGGAGCTTCCCAAGGAAGACCCAGGCATGACCGAAGACGGTGTCTGGGCTGGCGATCCTGGAGACGGCACGGATTTCATCGTTGTCGAGGACCTGCCGATAGAAGACCAGGGCGCACTCCCCACATTCGATATCTTTGATCGTCCGACGACGCAGCCAGCGGCTGCTGCTCCAGCTTCCTTCAAGCCGGTGGCCGCCGCTTCCGCACAGGCAGGTGTGGAAAAGTTTGATTTTTCCGATTTGGTGAAGGCTAATGGCGTTCTTGAGGTGATGTCCGACGGCTATGGATTCCTTCGCTCTTCCGATTACAATTATCTTTCTTCCCCCGACGATGTCTATGTCTCCGTCCAGCAGGTCAAGCACTTTGGTCTCAAGACGGGCGACGTGGTGGAGTGTCATGTGCGCCCGCCCCACGATGGCGAGAAATACTTCCCGCTGACGAGCATCGACAAGATCAACGGGCGTGTGCCCTCCGAGGTGCGCGACCGCGTGCCTTTCGAGCACCTCACGCCGCTCTTCCCCGACGAGAAATACATGCTCTGTGGCAACCGCGCCACCACCAATCTGAGCACGCGTATCGTCGATCTCTTCGCCCCGATTGGCAAGGGTCAGCGCGCGCTGATCGTCGCCCAGCCCAAGACTGGTAAGACCATGCTCATGAAGGACGTGGCCAATGCCATTGCCGCCAACCATCCCGAAGCCTACCTGATGATGCTGCTCATCGACGAGCGCCCTGAGGAGGTCACGGACATGGCCCGCACCGTCAATGCCGAGGTCATCGCCTCCACCTTCGACGAGCCTGCCGAGCGCCATGTCAAGATCGCCGGCCTTGTCCTGGAGAAGGCCAAGCGCATGGTGGAGTGTGGCCACGACGTGGTGATCTTCCTTGACTCCATCACGAGGTTGGCGCGCGCCTACAATACCGTGGCTCCCGCCAGCGGCAAGGTGCTCACGGGTGGTGTCGATGCCAATGCCCTTCAGAAGCCGAAGCGCTTCTTCGGTGCTGCGCGCAACATCGAGGGCGGCGGTTCTCTGACCATCATCGCCACGGCCCTGATTGATACGGGTTCCAAGATGGACGAGGTGATCTTCGAGGAGTTCAAGGGAACGGGCAACATGGAGTTGCAGCTCGACCGCTCGTTGAGCAACAAGCGCATGTTCCCGGCCGTCAACCTCGTGGCCTCCAGCACGCGCCGCGACGATCTGCTGCAGGATGACACCACCGTGAACCGCATGCGCATCCTCCGTCAGTATATCGGCGATATGACGTCGATCGAGGCGATGAACACCATCCATGACCGCATGATCAAGACGCGCGACAACGAGGAGTTTCTGATGTCCATGAATGAATAGTGGTGCAGGAGCGTGTCTGTCATAATCAAGACTTAGAAAAACTGGTAATAGATACTTTTTTTAAGGTTTAAAGAATTTAGAACGATGAACATCAACGATTTCAATTTCGCAGGACACAAAGCTATTGTCCGCGTCGACTTCAATGTGCCATTGGACGAGAATGGCCATGTTACGGATGACACCCGCATTCGTGGCGCGTTGCCTACGCTGAAGAAGATTCTCGCCGATGGTGGCGCGTTGATTATGATGAGCCACATGGGCAAACCGAAGGGCAAGTTCAATGCCAAGCTCTCCCTGAGTCAGATTGTCAAGAACGTCAGCGACGCCCTCGGCGTGGACGTGAAGTTTGCCAAGGATGCCGGCAAGGCCGACGCCGAGGTGGCTGCCCTCCAGGGTGGCGAGGCGCTGCTGCTGGAGAACCTCCGTTTCTATGCCGAGGAGGAGGGTAAGCCCGTTGGTGTCGAGAAGGGCACCCCGGAATATGACCAGGCCAAGGCCGAGATGAAGGATCGTCAGAAGGAGTTTGCCAAGAAGCTTGCCTCCTACGCCGATGTCTATGTCAACGATGCCTTTGGCACCGCCCATCGCAAGCACGCCTCTACGGCCGTGATTGCTGACTACTTCGACAAGGACCACAAGATGCTCGGTCTCCTGATGGAGAAGGAGGTGACGGCCATCAACAACGTGATGAAGAACGCCCAGCATCCTTTCACCGCCATTATCGGTGGTTCTAAGGTGAGCTCCAAGCTCGGCGTTATCAAGAATCTGCTCGACAAGGTGGACAATCTCATCATCGGTGGCGGTATGGGCTATACGTTCATCAAGGCTCTTGGTGGCAAGATCGGTATGTCGCTCCATGAGGACGACCTCATTCCCGAGGCACTCAATGTGATTCAGACTGCCAAGGAGAAGGGCGTCAATCTGAGCCTCTCTGTGGCTACTGTCTGCGCTCAGGAGTTCTCCAACGATGCTCCCCGCAAGATCTTCCCGATCAATGATATTCCCGACGATTGGGAGGGAATGGATGCTGCTCCGGCCAGCCTCGAAAACTGGGAGAAGATCATCCTTACTTCCAAGACCATCTTGTGGAACGGTCCGGTCGGTGTCTTCGAGCTTGAGAACTTCTCTCATGGCACGGGTGAGATTGCCAAGTGCGTAGCCCAGGCCACACAGGAGAATGGCGCCTTCTCGCTTGTTGGTGGTGGCGATTCCGTCGCAGCCGTCAATAAGTTCGGCCTTGCCGACAAGGTGTCCTATGTCTCTACTGGTGGTGGCGCCATGTTGGAGGCCATCGAGGGCAAGGTGCTTCCCGGTGTGGTAGCTATCGAGAAGTAATAGCTATCGATCATAATTAGCAAATCGAATCCTATAGTAGCAAAGGGCGGTTCCATTGGGAGCCGCCCTTTTGCGACTTCTGGTAATTCCACTTTCTGTAATTGATCTGATCCAATTGTTTACCAAGCTGGTAAACAATATATAAAACAAAGAAACATCCCTTTTGAGGATGCTTCTTGCGGTGCGTACGAGATTCGAACTCGTGACCTCCTGCGTGACAGGCAGGCATTCTAACCAACTGAACTAACACACCATGCGTTGTTGCGCTGGGCGCTTTTCTCATTTGCGTGTGCAAAGGTACTATTAATATTTCACGTGACCAAACTTTTGCAGGACTTTTTTCTGATAATTTTGAAAATACGCAGTTTTCCGCCGTTTACGCCCTTCGTTCGCCCCGATCGATGAGGTGGTGGGGTGGCTCTTTCCTCTCGATCGATGAGGCAGTGGGTTGATTCTTTCCTCTCCGAACGATGAGGCGGCTGGTTGGTTCGCGCCTATCATTATTGATAATGATTTTGAAAGCACGGTGGCCAGTATCTCCCCGATTTTGCCTACCTTTGCAGTCCCATTTACATTTATATATAATATATTATCAGCGATATGCAAAAATCGATCTTTGGTTCTCTCGCTCTGCTTGCCCTGGGACTTCCCCTCGGAGCAGCTGCGGAGAACGACCAAGAGCCGCGCAGTATCCCTACCGATACGGCGAAGGTCTATGATATTGACGAGATAGTCGTCATCGAGCAACCGAAGGAGGCCTACCGCCTGCGTCGCCAGCCGTTGAGCAGTACGCAGTTCTCTGCCTCCCAGCTTGCCAATATCAATATGCAGAGTCTCGGCCAGCTTTCTTCCTACGTCCCCTCGTTCTCCATGCCCGAGTATGGCAGCCGCATCACCTCGGCAATGTACGTCCGTGGCATCGGGTCGCGCATCAATTCTCCCGCCGTGGGCATCTATGTCGATGGCATGCCGATTCTGAGCAAGAGCGCGTTCAACTTCCATACCTACGACGTGGAACGCGTGGATGTCCTTCACGGCCCGCAGAGTACGCTCTATGGCATGAACACCGAGGGCGGCCTGATCCGACTTTTCACCCGCAATCCCTTCTACTATCAGGGCACGGACCTCCGCCTCTCCCTTGCCACCAAGTTTGGTCGCAAGGTCGAGGTGAGCCACTACGCGCGCGTCAACGACCGTTTCGCCTACTCCCTTTCAGGATTCTACAATGGTACCAACGGTTTTTTCACCAACCAGTATAATGGTGAGCGCGCCGACCAGATGAATGAGTTTGGCGGCCGGGTGCGCCTCTCGTGGCGTCCCACTACCCGCTGGTCGCTCGACTTCATCACCGACTATCAGCATGTCAACCAGCACGGTTTCCCCTATGGCGAACTGGTGACGGCCGACATGATCGCTTCCGCCCCGATCACCTCTCCCTACTACGGATTGCAAAAGGGCACGCAGGACCCCAACACCAATCGCCCGGGCTACTACCAGCGCAACTATCTCAACACGGGCGTGATGGCGGCCTACAAGGGCGAGGGTTTCGAGGCGACCAGCACGACGACCTACCAGCTGCTCAACGACCGCATGCTGATGGATGTCGACTACCAGCCGAAGGACTATATGAGCCTGACGCAAAAGCAGTTGCAGAACACGCTCTCGCAGGAGTTCTCTGTCAAGAGTCGTAGCACGGGCATTTGGCACTGGGCTTTCGGCGCCTTTGGATCCTACCAGTGGCTCCGCACCGAAGCCCCCGTCCACTTTGGCGAGGCCATGAACAAGACCTTGTCTGCCACCACTACTCAGGCGGCCTATTCGGCCATATCTTCCGCCATGCAGAAGAAGATGTATGACGTGCTGATAGCGAAGGGGACACCCGCCGAGGTGGCAGGACCGCTCGCCCAAGGTATGGCCGCGACAGCCATCACGGCTGCAGGTGGCGTCAACATTAACCTTCACATGTCGGGCGTGCCCGGCAACTATCACACGCCGACTTACAACCTCGGTGTCTATCATGAGAGCAACATCGAGATCACTCCCCGCCTGACGGCCACCCTCGGCCTCCGCTACGACTACAACAACGTGGCCATCGACTACGAGGCCAGTGCTGCGGTCAATGTCGCCGCCAGCGTCATGGGCCAGCAGGTGGCTTCTACGGTGAGTTCGGCGCTCGCCGACCACCAGCGCAACCATTTTGACGAGTTTCTGCCGAAGGTCGGACTGACCTACAACCTTGGCAAGGCAGGCAACGTCTATGCGCTCTTTGCCAAGGGCTATCGTGCCGGAGGCTACAATATCCAGATGTTCTCTGACATCCTTCAGAGTGAGCTCCAGGCCGCCTCGCGCAATTTCCGCCAGCCAGGCGACATCCGCATCGACCATGACGCAGCGGCCTACGACCGTATCGCCAAGTCCATCACCTATAAGCCCGAGACCTCCTGGAACTATGAGCTTGGCGCCCATCTCAACCTGCTCGACTCGCGCCTGCAGCTCGACCTCTCCGCGTTCTATATGCAGATACGCGACCAGCAGGTCTCCGTCATGGCGCGCACTTATGGTTTCGGCCGCATGATGACCAATGCTGCCAAGAGCCACTCCTGTGGCCTGGAGGCGCGCCTGCGCGGCATTACGACCGATGAGCGCCTCTCGTGGTCTTTGGCCTATGGATTCACCTCGGCCTGCTTCGACGACTACACCGACTCGGTGCGCACCGCCACCGGTTATGCTCCCGTCAGCTACAAGGACAACCACGTGCCCTTCGTGCCGCAGCATACGCTCGCTGCCACTACCGACTACAAGATCCTGGTCGATCCCGCGGCGCTCCTCGATCCGACCCATCGCCTCCACCTTCGCGACGTCACCGTCGGACTCAACCTTGCGGCCCAGGGACAGACCTATTGGGACGAGGCCAACACCATCAGCCAAAACTTCTACGCCACCCTGGGCGCCCACGCCGAGGGCAATTTCGGTCCGCTGAAGTTGAACCTCTGGGTGCGCAACCTCACCGATACCAAGTACAACACCTTCGTGGTGCAGAGTGGCGCGACGGGCCAGACGCTCTCCTTCGCCCAGCTTGGCAATCCCTTCCAGCTCGGTATCGACCTGAAATACCATTTCTAAAAGGTTATCTGCTGCAAGGTAAATAACCCAATAAAACGCTTCGCAAGTGATCTCAAAAAAAGGCGCAGGGGCTATCCACGGAGAATACCCCCTGCGCCGGATTTTGAACACTCTACCCTTTGGGGCGTGCTGCATTGACTTTTGACATGCCCTCTACTCAATCAACTGAACTTTTATTTATAATTTGTCATTACGCAACAGCTTTGCCAGCACAACAACAACCCTTTAATAAACTGAGCACAGCTTTTGCAGATTCTCCTCAAAATGGTCTTTGTCGATGGCGCTGTTCTTGAGCGTCGAGCGATAATTGTATATCGTTTGTAGCGAGTAGGAGAGTATGCCGGCAATCTTGGGACTCTCCGTTACGCCCAGTCTTACCAAGGCAGCTACACGCAAGCTCGGGGTCAACTCGTTGTCTTCCTTAAGCTGGATTTGCGCCTCGGGCGTCAATAAGGTGTTAAGCTCCTTTACAAACGATGGATAGAGCGAGAGGAAGATTTTGTCGAACTGCGATAAGAAGTTCTGGCTCTCCTCAGTGCTTCGCTTTGAAGAAGATAGAATGCTCAGCAGTTCTTTCTGCTGATTTGTCTTAATTTTACGTATTACCAGTTTGCGCTGATTTTCCAACCGCTCAATATACTGATAGCAGAGCATGATAAAGGCATTAGCCATCAACTCTCGCTTTGCATTTGTGTTTTTAAGCTCATCGTTTGAGACCCGAAGCGCTTTGTTTGAGTCCTTTAGCTCGTTGTTTGAGTCTTTAAGTGCTCTGCTGGAGTCTTTAAGCTCGTTGTTAAAGTTCTTAAGTTCATTGTTATTGTACTTAAGTTCATCGTTGTTGTATTTAAGTTCATTGTTAGAGTCTTGAAGTGCTTTGTTTGAACTCATTAGCTCATCGTTAGAGTCCTGAAGTGCTTTGTTTGAGCCCTTAAGTTCATCATTAGAGTCCCGAAGAGTTTTGTTTGAGCTCGTCAGTTCGTCATTTGAGTCCTGAAACGCTTTGTTTGAGCTTGTAAGTTCATCGTTTGAGTCTTGAAGTGCTTTGTTGTCCTTTAGCTGTTGTTTGTTGGTAGCGCTCAACTTTTCAGTCAAGGCTTTTAGTTTCTTCTCCGACAGTTTCAACACATCTTTTTTCCGGCTGACGTACACAACAGCTGCTGCAATGACAACCAACAGCACAAGTATGCATATTATCGTCACGTTTTTCCAGATGGCTTCCTTTTGGAGCTTTTCATTGTAAGCAGACAATATTACATGCAGGTTGGCGTATAGCTCCACACGTTGCAGACGACTATTATATTCATGTGCGTCTTTCAATGTTTGATTGATATATTTCCTGGCTTTGTCAAGATCATTTTTGTTTTTATAAAGCAGCAGAGCAACATCCTGCAATGCCAGACTCTCATTGTTAGCCGACATTACATCGCTAATGGCAGCAAGCAGCAGATAACGCCTCTGCTGCTCCAATTGCTTATTCTTGCCGTAAGCCTTTGACAGAACGTATGCCGCCCTGCCGTACATGCGGTTTTCGGATCCGAACATTTGCATTGCCTTATTCAATGAAGCACTGATTTCATTGATACTCCTGCCTGAGAAAAAGAGATTTATACCCTTCATATAATAATACATTGCGCTATTCTTCGGACAGTAGTATAGTGCCTTGCCAATATATTCCTTGAACAGTTCGTTATAATGTTGGCTGAACTCCATTTTCTGACAATAGGCATTCAGATTGTAATAAAGTGAACTCTGGGCGCAGTAGAAAAGGAAATTTTGCTTTGGATCGGATTGTGATATCTCGATCTTGTCTAGACTTTCCTTCGCCTCAATATAGAAGCCTCGTTCAATCAGCAGGCTTGCCTTTGCAATCAGAAATCGATTGCAATAATCAGAATTGCCAGTCTTTTCTGCAAGGCTTAGTCCCTTTTGGACATACACCATTGCCGAGTCGTAAACGTATGGACTATAGTCTTTGGCCAACTTCTCATATATGCGCAGCTTGTCTGCCGGGTTAGTCACGTATTTAGCACCAAGCTTAATTTCTTTTAGTCTTTTTTCTTTGATAGAATCGTAAACTGCACTATGGGCTATTACCGAGTCTAAACGTTTGTACAGATTGTTGTTGTTTGCGTGGGCACAAATTGCACACACACAGATAATAAAGGCTACAATTAATGTTCTCATTGGAATTTCAAAATTAGACCTTATTTTATTTCCTGCAAAATTAACGATTTCTTATTGATTTACCATACTTACTTCCTACTTTTTTTTATTGTTTTTTGAGTGATTCTTACTTTCCCCCCCCCGTTTGGTAAATGACTGTATGTGTGATAGTTATGCTTTTATACACTTACTCTTACTTACCATAACATTACTCAATGAACTTAAGTCCTCAGAATCTATATACCTTTGCACCGAAAAATTTGATTGGTATAAATTTTAATGTAAATAAAAAGGAAACAGTTTTATTCAAAGCTTAAAGAATGTCTAAAAAAATTATCAAGGGAATTTGTCTTGTCGCAACTCTCTTGCTTTTTACTATGTCAATGGATGCAACAACCGCAAATGGTGTTGGCAAAAGCGAGAAGAAGGTTTGGCAGGATTCAGACCCTAACAAGGAGAATTATTTTAACAACCGTCGTGCACTTGTAGGACCCGGTTGTATGATCAACAGCCTTTTCGATGGCGTTGAAGTGGTATCAGGAACAAAAGACCTTCAGAGTATTTCTAATGATGATTTGGATGATTATGCTACGATTCCGGCGCTTGTTGGAGCTACCGTAGTAGCAAGTCCTATTATCAGCGTGAAGGACAATCAGCATTATTATGCTGGTGGTACAGAGGCAGGTTTTGTCATTTGTGCAAAATCAAATGCAAGCATCCTTACTCTCGATTTAGCAAAGTTCTACAAAATACAGTTTCTTAAAGACGGTGAAAAGGTTGGTGACCTCCAGTCGATCTCTACCGGTAAGTCTGTCACTGGTCTTGGACTGTCGTTGCTGACATTCCCTGGTTCTGACCAGGTAAACAAATTGTACATGGCTACAGCTCCCGGTGATTTCGATGAAATCAAGCTCGTTCAGTGTGGAGTTGATGCCAAGTTGCTCTCTGCTATAAATATCAAGTATGCATTTGTAGGCAAGGCTCGTGAGTATACTATTACCAATAACAAGGAGAATGGTATTGCGAAGTATTCTCAGGAACAGAAGCGCGGAACGTTTACATTGAGTACAAGTAATTTGGGTGGTAAGATGATTGATGAGAATCTTACCAATGGCTATGCAGCTGTAGTAGGAGTGTTAGTTCCAGTATCAACTCCAGTTACTGTATACGCCAAGCCTTCTGATAATGAGGAGTCATTCCCTAAGGGAACGGAAGTGGGATTCAAGTTTAATGGTTTTAATCTCGCCAATCTTTCGGTAGGTTCAGGCATTGAACTCACACTTTTCAACAAAGAGAATAAAGAAATAGGCAAGTATGACATCTCTAATAAACTCCTGGGTCTTGGACTGATTGAGGATACCAAGGACGGTGAAGTCGTTATGAGAGCCCCTGCAGCCTTTTCTGCAGCAAAGATTTACTTCAAAGGAATCGGACTGACAGTTGGAGGCACCTCCGTCAACTACGCCTTTGTCCGCATGGCTCCTGATGCAGCTTCTCATCATTGCCCAATCAATGCCACATCGAGCCGCGATGTGTCTGGAAGTGTCAATCAGTTCCAGTTGCAGCACAATAAGAATATAGATGTGACATGGTATGTCCAAAGCTATCCAAAGGGTGCCGATGCTGTTGAAGTGGTTGCCACAACAGGCTTGGTAAGCAATTTGTCTCTTCCCGGCAAGTATGTTTTCCGTGCAACTGCTGCTGATGGTTGCTATGAAGAGACAACACTCAACTATGCTCCTACATATATTCCGGAGGAACACGGAGTGGATATCCTTGTCAATAAGGAGGGTGAGGAGCCTAAATACGTGTTGAGCGATAAGTTTGGCGGTGGTTTGATACAGATTTTTGATGGAATGAAGAACCGCTCAGCCATATTTACTACTTCTCTCAACGATTTCACCTATCGTCAGCCGGGCGTTTCATTGGCAGCCAACACAGGCCTCGTTGGCATCAAGACTGCTGATGGCTCTAATTTTGCAGATGGCTTGAATGGCAATGCAAGAGCGTTCAATGGCAAGATGAAGGTTGGTTTTGTGGTATCTGCTAAGGCTACCGGACTCGATGCTAATGTGCTTAAGCTCTACAACATCAAGCTCTACAATAAAGGCAATGAAGTGACTGGAGATGTAACGACCCATTGGGATGCCATCTCAGCCGGACTTATCGGTAAAGAGGAAACACGTAAAATGTGTCTGAACGTTGATGTGCCTGCGGGCTGTGTGTTTGATGAGATTGTACTTTATAACACAGGCGTTCTTTCTGCCGACCTCTCACAGCTCAATATCTACTATGCGTATGTTGCTGATGCTGAGGCAGACAATGCTACAACCAATCCGGTCTATGGTGCTCAGGTGGTATCTACAAATAACACCAATGCATCCATCGACTTTGCTAACACTAAGATGTTCCATGTTGCCAACATTGGCAATGGCTACGACGAGTTGGGCAACTTGATTGACGAGTCGTTGGATACATACCTTACTCTCCCGTTGGGAGTAAACTTGGGTGGAGCCACAATCTCTGTCAATATGGGTAAAGTAGTTGATAAGGGACAGCAACTTGTTATGGTAACCCAGAATCTGGCTTTAGGATTGGGTGCAAGTCTGGGCGAAGGTCTTAAGTTGACCACCTATCTTGATGGTGAGGAGCAGGAAGAACTGACAAGCTGGAAGGTTCTTGGTGCTGATGTTATTGGCAGTAAAGGCGACAGCTATGCCGTGCTTAATCCTACCAAGTCGTTCGATCAGGTTCGTATCACACCTGTTAAGGCGCTCTCTGCTCTTGAGAATCTTCAGATTAAGGGCTTCGCTCTGCGTCCAGACATGAACGACGACGGAACCTTCAACGGATACGACGACCTTCTGGTTCTTGATGAGGACAAGACTCTTGCAGTTACTAAGTCATACACTGGAGCCAAGATGCTGTTGCACCGTACATTCACCAAAAATGCTACCAACGACAAGAAGGGATGGAACTCTATCATTCTTCCCGTCGATATGACAGCAGCTCAGGTTAAGGAAGCCTTCGGCGAGGGTGTACAGATGGCTGAGTTCGACCGTTTGGAGAACAACTGGATAAAGTTCTCTACAGTAAACGTTGCAGGTGATGATGTAGTGCTTCATAAGAACACTCCTTATATAATATATCCTACAAAGGAGCCGCTCGGCAACTATTCATACACTATCAACGGTGTTACGGAGACTCTCGACGGTCCTGTATATGTAGCCAATGGCATCAACTACGATGACCAGACATCCGAATTGACACACACGGTAAATGGCGGAGGCATGACCTACACCGGTTCGTACAGCAATCCGACTACGGTATCAGCGGATTCTTATATGTTCAGCAAGGGCGACTTGATTCACACTATTAAGCCGCACGATGTGAAAGCTTATCGTTGCTGGCTTAAGGAGGAAATGCACACGGGCAGAATATTGATGTTCTCGCTGGATGGAAACGGCATGGATGATACAACTGGCATCCATGTGATTGAGGAGAACAAGCAGAATGCAAACACCGGCATCTACAACCTTGGCGGTGTGCGTATGAACACCAGCAACGTCGATAAGTTGCCGAAGGGTGTGTATATTGTTAACAACAAGGTAGTGGTAAAGAAATAATATTATAACTGCATTATGAAAAAGAAGAAATACGTAGCTCCGGAGATTAGCGTTATCGGGATGGAGCCTTTACAGATAATGACCGGAAGCATTGGAAGTGACCATGGCCAGACTCCTGATGGTGACAAAAACAATGGATTTCTTGGCTGGACTCCTGATGGTGACGAAAACAATGGATTCAGCGTTCAGGAAGAAGAGGAAAATGGAGAATATGAATTCTAAATTCTATATAGATAATACATTATAATTTTTGATTGTCGTTGAGCGCCTTGCAATGCAAATGCTTCTGCAAGGCGCTTTCTTGTATGCTCGGCATGAGCTTATTCTAATGGGTGCAAGTCCCTAACGAGCCCTAATAGCGGGAATCGTATAGCCAATAGCAAGGGTGTCCACCGCGAGGTGGAATCTGAAAGAAGCTGGCGGCAAACATCTGACCTAACGTACAGAAA
>ERZ780167.2709-NODE-2709-length-13566-cov-22.060025_pt1 | contig 13566 bp, 9 predicted proteins | sample MGYA00510982_ERZ780167 | MGnify/ENA primary metagenome ERZ780167 (study PRJEB29588, sample SAMEA2146107) | human gut metagenome | biome: human gut; feature: human-associated habitat; material: faeces | place: Denmark | collected 2008/2010 ... | reverse complement strand
GCGGCGGCCGCTGGTGCCACGGTCAGAACATCACCGTGACGGACGCGAAGCTGACGCTTACAACAGGCTATAATCAATATGCCTCGAACGCAGCGGTTATGGGCTACGGCGATCTTGTATACTCGGGCAAGGTATACAGCACAGTGCTAAGATATATAGGAGATTTTGTCAGAAACCCCCTGCCCGAAGACTACAAGTCCATCAAAATAGGCTCATACCATGGAAAGCTGATAAAGCTGAAGGTTGAGGCGCAAGCCATCAACCGCAACGACGAGTTTACCTTCTTCTGGAATCTCTATGATATTCTGATCCCCAATGAGAACGGGCGTATCGACGTGCAGCTGCTGACGCTGCCGTATGTGAAGAACTACGGCTGGGCGATCAACGCGATGGAACTGGAGCTGATCGACGACCCCTGCAACGGGAAGCACGACTTCGGCTGGGTCGACCGGCAGTCGTGCCATGTCTGGGCGTGCAGGAACATGAAGTGTCAGGCGCGTGACCCGGTGGCACCGGAGTCCGCAAGGAACGGCAAGCACGCATCCAGCGGCTGGAACACGGAAAAGCACCAGCTGCTCTGCGATGTGTGCGGCCATGTGATGGAAACGGACACGAAGGCGCCGGTGCTGGAGGTGCTGAAGGACGGCGAGATCTATACCGCCGAGGATGTCCGCGATGAAAAAACGCTTGAGGGAAAGCCGGGCGCATACACCTTCACCGTCAGCGACCCGGCGAAAAACAGAGAAACGTCCTCCGGCGTCAAATCCGTGACCATCAACGGTGTGGAGCAGACAGTTGGCTCTACCTATTCTCTTCCCGCGCCGGATGGCGGCAACAATGACGCGGGAGCGGAATATACCGTGGTCGCGACTGACAACGCGGGCAACCAGACCACGGCAACGGTGACGGTCTACCGGCGGCACCGGGTGCAGGTGATAAGTCCGGATAGAAGCAAGACGTATGTGGATAAGCTGCTGGCGCACAATGAGTATCTGATCCTCACGATGAAGCTGCCGGAGGATGCGGCGGTAAAGCTGACCGATGAGGCGGATGGGAAGGAAATCCCATACAACAAAGACAAGGAGCAATTCGCGGTAGGCCTGATCGACAGGAGCCGGACACTTTTTCTGGAGTATTCCACGGTGTATCCGCAGGTGGAGCTCGAGTTGGGGCAAAACCAGCGCTTTACGGGATACAGCGCGGATACGGACGAAACGTACTATCTCAAGGCTGCACGCAAGGATACGGACAATAACCGCTATTCGGTGGCCGTAAGGATCGACACAACAAACGCCGCAGAACCTGGCTGCTACTTCAGTTCGCCGAAGCACTACACACAGGAGCAGCTGGCGGAGATGGATAAGCAAGGCGAAATTCCCTGGATCGAATACAAACACCCAGACCCGGAACCGGGGGTCATCATCATCTACAGGCCTGAGGCCCATATAGACGCCGCAGAGTATGACGCAAATGGCAGCTGGTATATCTACGCCAAAGCCAAAAACGTCAAGGGAACGGCCTATGTCTCTACACCGAACCTGACCGCCGATGTGGAGGCTCCGAAAGCCATTGATCTTTCTACCGGTGAGGAACTGAAGAACAGTGGGAGATATTACGGTGATCTGCGGTTCAGGGTAGAGGAGGAGTCCCCTTTCACGGTGTGGTACCGCAAACCCCAGGAGTCTGCGGATTATACCGTTTTGCTGCCGGATGAGGATGGCTATTATACGATCCCCGCAGATTACGAGAGCGGCAAGGACCACAACATTTTCATCGAAGACGCCTGCGGGAACAAGAGCCAGTACCTTTGGCTCCGTGCTACGTGGAACTATCTGATGGATGTGGGGCAGGAGGGCCGTTATTGGGATGAGCCAACTGTGCTGCCGCTGCGTATTTCCAAAACGCAGAAGCTGGAAGAGGAACTCTCCAAGATCAAGATCGGGGTCAAGTCGGCTCATAGCGGCGGGAACTGGATGCTTGTCAATGTGGATTGGACGATTCCAGAGACCTATGATCGGAATTCCACGCGGGAGCAGACCTTCACGGTCAACGGAACGGTGATCCTGGCGGGCACAAAAGACAACGAAAAGAATCTTTCAGAGCTGGATGTTGTCCCGTGTCCGGGAGAGGAGTGGAAGAAGAACATCTCGGTGCAGGTGACCGTGGAGGGCGAGCCGCAGTATAAGGTGACGGTGCAGGATTGCGAAAACGGCAGAGTCAAGGTGGTGAATGCCGCGGGAACCGCCGAGGACGGCACGCCTCTGTTCTGCAAGGACGAGCTTGTCATGCTCTCCATTGCACCCGATGAGGGCTATATGCTCAGCGCGCTGTCCGTCAACGGCACCCCCGCCGCCGTCGCGGTTGGGGAGGATACCTATACCTTCGCCCAGCCGGAGGAGGACGTCACCATAACTGCAACGTTTGAAAAGCGCAACGAGCATACCATCACTTTTGACGCAGGCGGCGGCTCCGAGCCTGAGGATCTGCCCGATGAGGTCACCACCGCAATGCCCGCCAAGAAGGTATTGCACGGCAGCGAGTATTCTCTGCCGGAGTGCGAGTTTGTTGCGCCCGAAGGAAAGCAGTTCAAGGCATGGGAGATCGACGGTACGGAGTATCCGGTGAACGCCCCTGTGACCGTCACCGCTGACATCATAGTCAAGGCGCTGTGGGAGGACGTGCCTCCCGCCCCTACTGAGTACATCGTTACCGTCACCAATGACGGAAACGGCATCGGCACCGCAACCCCTTCCACCGCTGCGGCCGGCACGGAGATTCGCCTGACCGCTACGCCCAAAACCGGCTATCACTTCAAGGAGTGGGAGGTCATCAGCGGCGGCGTGACCATCAAGGACGACAAGTTCCTCATGCCGAACGACAACGTGGAGGTCAAGGCCATCTTCGAAAAGGACGCGCCTGCACCCACCGAGTACACGATCACCTATGATCTGGCCGGCGGCACTGCGGAGGGCAATCCCGACACCTACACCATCGAGACGAGGACTTTCACCCTCAAGAATCCTACTAAATCCGGCTATACCTTCACCGGCTGGAGCGGCACGGGGCTTGACGGCGAGAACAATATGACCGTCACCATCCCAACGGGCAGCACTGGCAACCGAACCTATACGGCACACTGGCGTTATAATGGCAGCGGCCATTCTTACAGCTATTACACCATCAAGGCAACTGCCGGGGCTGGCGGCTCCATTTCTCCCTCCGGCAATGCTAGCGTCCGTGAGGGCAGAGATCAGACCTTCACCATCACTCCGGATAAGGGCTATGCTGTCGCCAACGTCAAGATTGACGGCAAGAGCATTGGCGCGACGAAGTCCTACACCTTTGAGAATGTCAGCAGAACCCATACCATCGAGGTCATCTTTATGAAAGCCAACGGCAACCCCCAGACCGGCGTGTTTGTGGATGTAGCCACCGGCAGCTATTATGAGGATGCTGTGGATTGCGCTGTTCTCTTTTCACTACAAGAAACAAATTAATGACATTTTGAGCTGCGCCGCTATCCAAGCGCGGCAAGGAGACAGCATTATGAAAAGAATCACAAGAATCATTCGTCCAATAATCTGCATAGTTGTCCTTCTCGTTGCTATGACCACGGCAGTCAGGGGCTGCTATCAGAAAGAGACAGAGCCTATCGACATTCCCGGCAGAACGCCTTCCGGCACATCTGCGCCTCAGCCATCAGCGACTCTCGCGGGCGAAGTTATCCCCTCGGTGGACAGGCAGACAGAGTTGGCGGAAGCCAGAGCGAAGAATCCCGACACCGTGGCGTGGCTGTATATCCCCGGTGCGGAGGTGGACGACCCTGTGATGCAGGCGGAGGACAACGGCTATTACCTAAAGCTGGATGAAAACGGTGAGTACGCCATGTGGGGCTGCTATTATGCCCATTGTGAAAACAAAATCGGCGGCAGGGATAAGCTGGACAAAAACACCACCATTTTCGGTCACTCCGCAAGCAACTGCGACCCGGACGGTGTGCGGTTCACCAAGCTCTACCGTTATATGGACGCAGACTTTGTAAAGGAGCATCCGTATATCTATCTCTCTGTGGATGGTGAGGACATGATCTTTCAGATCACCGCACTGTTCGTCACGGATATTGGTTTTGACTATATTGCGCCTGATCCCACGGGAGATGATCTGACCAGCTTCTTTGAGACGATTGCGCGGAAAAACTGGCTTGACTTTGATGGCGTGACCTTCTCCGAGGAAGATACTGTTCTGACCCTCTCCACCTGCTGCCGGAAGTATGACAAGGCCAACAGCGGCAATCAGCGGCTGGTGGTCATGGCAAAGCTGCTGCCGGAGGGCGCAACCGCACAGGAGTTCAGCGTATCCCTTGTGGATAGTCCTGAAATGCCCTAAAAGAAATCAGAATACGACGATAATAGGATACCCATCCTTGCGGTACTGAAAAGCAGCGTATGGTATAGGGAAAACGGTGGCTGCTCTGTACGGGGCGGCCGTTGTTTTTGTTGTCCCAACATTTTTCAGATGAAAAGGACCTATGCCCTCCGACAGCCGCCGACAATTACCATACTGAACCATCGAGTAGGAGGCGGTGATTAACCGCCGTCCTCTCACAGCACCGTACATACCGTTCGGTATACGGCGCTTTGCCAAGCTTTCGCACACCACCATCTGGTTTGGGAATCGTGGCTCGTCTTACTGGAGACGGAGTATACTTTCCACGGTAAATGCGGTCGGTTATCTCTTGTTGATGTTCCTTTAGGTATGGACGAGCCTCCTCAATGGTCATACCATCAATTCCCGGTGCTCCCTTGTTTGCCTTGACTCTCTTATACGTTCTGTTAAAGTTGTCTTTATACAGTATCGCTTCCAAAAGTCTCGGCTGCGCACTGTCTCTTTCTTTCCATATCCGATTGAATGACCTAGACGCTTTCACATACCCTTCATGTTCCGCATTATCTCTTTGCGAACAGCCATTGTTTTCAATGTTTTCTGCCATAGACGGTCATTCCTCCTTTCTCGGTCATACTCAAGACTCCTACTGATTCGGTCCTTCACCTCGAACGGAACTTGTTCCGTTTGGCTACTATGACCTCTGCTGACTTCTGTGCGTTCAGCATTGCTTTATGCAATGGTTACCTCTTTCAAGGCGTACCGCACAGACCTCCCCAGGTACCACACGTTTCTTCCTCTCCATCCATCTGCCTTCAGATTCCACCTCACGATGGACACCCTTGCTGTTCAGCTATACATTTCCCACTACCTGGGCATGTTCAGGACTTTCACCTGCGAGAGCGCGCCCATGGCGCGCAAACGAAACGTGCGCCGCCAGGCGCACACAACGCAAAAAGGAGCCCCCTCGTGAGGCTCCTTTCTTCTACAACACATATTTTCTTAACACCGGGATCTTGCGCAGCACCCACGCGGTAGCCGTTGCCAGTGCCAGCACTACCAGGCAGAATGCAGCCAGCAGCAAAATCAATACCGCTTGTCCCGCGGCTACAGACTGCACACCGCATTGTTCCAACACCGTAAAGGGTGTGATCTTCACGAATTTATACAACAGGTTCACATACACCGGATGTACCAGGTATACGGCAAAGCTCAAGGCTCCCGCCTCCTGCCAGGGGAGCCGGTGTTTTTTAATACTCCCATTCCATCCTGCAGCGAACAGAAGCACTGCAAGCAGTACTGTAAACGGGTAATTGTATGCCATCTGAATGGAGAATCCCGCAAGTGTTCTGCTCAGGATCATTCCAAGAGCCAGAACCGCTACTGCAACTGTCAGCCATACATTCCTTCCCTTGTCCACACATACTTCTCTCACCGCGAAGAAATATCCACACAGATAATACAGGAAATACACACCGCCATCCGGCAATACCGGAATACTGTTGACATCCAGTACCTTATTCAGAAACGGTGCCACACTGCTTCCTAAGAAGATCACTGCCATCACTGCAGCAACACCCCACACCGGCAGCACACGCAGCACTTTTTTCAGAAGCGGCGTGATCAGATATAAAAACAAGATCAGATACAGATACCACATATGGGACCAGGTATGTCCCGTCAGAGTCATCTTCAGTGCCTCCGGGATCATCATGATCCGGAAGGTCCGCTCCGTCACTACCAGCTCGGAAGCTGCATACGGAACGCCGAATAGGAGGATCGCCAGTGCAATCCTCCTGCAATATTTTTTAATCATGACCGGATAAGTCAATGTACGTTCCGGATTCAGGAACAAATATCCCGAGATCAATAAAAATATAGGAACACACCAGGTCACCAGATCCATAACTGACAGCAATAATGACCGGTATTCCGGCACTATCGACGCATCTGTCACATCTGTCGCACCTGTCAGTACATGCATCAGCACCACTGCACAGGTTGCCAGTACCCGAAGCACGTCCAGGAACTGCTTCCTGGGTCCGGATAAGCCGTTTGTCATGTCTCTCCCATCTCCTCCATCAGGCGCATGCCTGCAGTATCTGTCACAGGAAGGGAGAATACTATGCTTTGTGCTTTACTCTCCAGTCCTGCTTTTTCCATTATAGCACGCATGATGGAATTTTTCTGCTCACTTCTTACCACAATGAACAACATTTCTTTTTCCGGCACCAGTGTCACGCCCAGAAACTGCTGTGCATTCTCTGTTCCGGTGCCCTTGGCATGGATGACTGTGCCGCCTGCCGCATGTACTTCTCTCGCTGCATCCATGACCAGTTCCGTATATCCATGATTGGCTATCACTACCAGAAGCTCATTCTTCGTCTCTTTCAATGTGGACTCCTCTCCTTTTACGAATTCCTGCCCGCAGGTCAGGTAATTCAATGCTTTCTTGCCACCGACACTGCTCACGGGAATGATAAATGCGATTCCCATTCCCGGGAGATCGATCTGCATTTTCTTACGCAGAGCAGCCTTGATCTGCCGCCAGGCAGCATCTGTGACGAGATGGAACAATACGCTCTTCTCCATGCCGTCCAGTCCAAAATAATCTAAGATCTCATTCGCCGCGGTTCCCATGCCGACGGTAACACTGCCGACCTGTGCGCCTTTTTCTTTATAGCATTCCACGAATTTCCTCGTCAGCTGACGATTGGTGATGGTGACCATCATATATAATTCACTCATGGGCACACCTCCTACAGTTCAATGATGGCATTCTCATCCAAAGCACCAAATGCATCCGCCGCACCGACAAATACGCCTGCACCGCTCTTTGGCTGCTTTAACTGATATACCATTCCCAATATCTGGATCGTGATCAGCGGTGTCATGGCTACCATTGCTACCACACCGAAAGCATCTGCGACTAAATTGCCGCCCACCGCCACACAGGCGCCCTGCGCTAACGGCAGTAAAAAGGTAGCTGTCATGGGACCGCTCGCCACACCGCCGGAGTCGAAGGCGATCGCTGTGAATATCTTCGGTACAAAAAAGGATAGTCCGATCGCCACACCATAGCCCGGGATCAAAAACCATAGAATCGGGATCCCCGTCAGCACGCGGATCATCGCCAGTGCTACGGATAAGGATACGCCCACGGAAAGAGAAACACCCATGGATCCGGCAGAGATGGCACCGTCCGTCAGCTCCTCTACCTGATGATTCAGTACATAGACCGCGGGCTCCGCTTTTACGATAAAGTAACCGATCAGTGCTCCCACCGGCACCAGTACCCACCTGTAGGATCTGGCTGCCATGACCTGACCGAGGTAATTACCGGCAGGCATAAAGCCCACATTTGCGCCGGTCAGGAACAGTACCAGACCAATATAAGTATAGATCAGACCGATCAGAATCTTCGCCAGTGTCTTCCCCGACAGCCGCAGGGCAAATATCTGGAACAGACCGAAAAACAATACAATGGGAAGTAATGAGAGTGCGATCTCTTTCATATAATCCGGAATCCCATGAGCAAAAAGCTGCGCCAGTTCTACGGAATCAGAGATCTCCGGGATCGCCACCGGCTGGTAATCCGCATTGGTCGGCTTATAGATCAGTCCCAGCACCATGACCGCCAGGATCGGGCCGATGGAGCACAGTGCTACCAGACCGAAGCTGTCGTCCGCCGCATGGTGGTCATTACGGATGGACGCAATACCGACACCTAGAGCCATGATAAAAGGAACGGTCATGGGTCCCGTGGTCACACCTCCGGAATCAAACGCCACTGCCCGAAAGTTCTCCGGTACGAAAAATGCAAGAACGAACACTACTATGTAGAAAAAGGTCAACAACGGCGGCAGAGCCACACCGATCAACATACGCAGAAGGGCAATGACCAGGAAGATTCCAACCCCCACTGCCACTGCCAGGATCAGAGTCATGTTCGGAACCGAAGGCACCTGTGTCGCCAGCACCTGCAAGTCAGGCTCGGAAATGGTGATCACCACTCCCAACAGAAAAGATAACACTACGATCAGCAGAATGTTTTTACTCTGGGTCATTCTGGCACCCACTTTTTCTCCCATGGGGGTCATGGACATCTCCGCACCCAGGGTGAAAAACATCATACCGGCCATGACCATCACCGCCCCCACCAGAAAGCATAGCAGGATACTGGAGGTAATGGGGGCTATGGTAAAGCTTAATATGATCACGATCCCTACTACCGGCAGGACCGCCTTCAAGGATTCTGCAAATTTTTGCCGGATCTTTGGATTTAATAACTTCAATATTGGTCTTTCCTTTCTTTATGTTTTCTTTATCTTAACATGAAGCAAAGACCCGATCCTACCGTTTTTCGTGAATTTATAAAATTTTCACGGGGTCTTAACGCAATCTTTATGCAGACAGCTCCCGGTCCTGCCCAGACTGCTTTTTCACAAATTTATAGGCCCAGACATCCACCACGATCACAAACAGGAAAAAGAAAACGAAGATCCAGTCCGCATCCAGAGACAATGCGGAATCATAGATACCGTGTTCGATCATCGGCATGAACACGCTGAGCTTCAGGTAGCGTTTCCTGCGTTTTTTATTGCCTGCAAGTTCTGCCTCCTTCGCCACACCGAAGAAATATCCCATGATCACGCCATCGATGGCATGGGAAGGCACGGACAGCAGGGCTCTGGTCACTGCCGTCCCAATGTCACCTTCCAGACAATACAGAACATTTTCAATGGCTGCAAATCCCAATGCCGAAGTCACGCAGTACACGATGGCATCGAATTTATAATTAAATGCCGGATGCTTCCATGCCGCCCATTTGGCCGCCTGCATCTTGCAAAGTTCCTCGATCAGTGCCACCCCGATAAAATTATCCAGGATCACGTAACACAGCGTATCTGCATCCATAAATACCAGAAATACTTCATCCAGAATGATTTCCAGTATCATGGCGGGGATCACAGACAATACACCAAACAGGAATATTTTCCACAATAATCCCCCCGGCTCCTTCTCCACCTTATCCTGTCTATAGATCCATACCACCAGTGCGATGGCCGGCAATAGTGCCCATCCTGTCAGAAACATAACCTATTCCTCTCCTGTCCACATAGACGGTCCGCCCTTTCAGGACCGCCGCCATACTACATTTTAATCTAATGTTTTTCCTGATGTCAACCTAACGAAAGTATATGTTCCTATTTTTTGTGTCTTGGATTTTCCTGAGGATACCTGCCTTTTGCCGTAGCTTTAGGGGAAAATATACCGGTTTTCATATATCCTTAACTACTTCTTTACACCTTGCATTGCAAAGTAATGGTACTATAGTTATAATAAATTTACAAAACGACTAACAATATTTCATGGAGGATCACACCGTGTTCCGATCACTTTCCGATAAAAAATCACCGCGGAAAAGCTTCCGCTTAAAACCACCCTTTACCAGACACGCCATCAGTATCCTGATCTGTGCCGCCTGCATGCTGTGCGCCACTCTTGCCTCTTTTTTATATCAGCATATAGTACCGGACAACCATGCCAATGTAGCACTGTTCTACATTCTGGCACTGGTGATCATCGCCAGATGGACGGTGGGCTACGGCTACGGCATTGCCTGCACCCTTTTTTCCGTAATAGCGATCAATTATCTGTTCACCTATCCGTATTATAAGCTTAATTTCTCACTGACCGGCTACCCTATCACCTTCCTGCTGATGAGTGGGATCACTCTGATCCTGTGTACCATGACCTCCCATATGACCATCCAGTCCGAGATGATCGCAGAGCGGGAAAAGCGGCTGGCAGAGGCCGAAATGGAAAAGATGCGTGCAAATCTACTGCGCGCCATCTCCCACGATCTGCGCACGCCGCTCACCGGCATCATCGGCAACAGCTCCCTGTTTCTGGAAAGTCAGAACGATCTAAGCTCCACCGAACAGCGTACGATCATGACCAATATCTATGAGGATTCCAACTGGCTGTTGAATATGGTGGAAAATCTGCTGTCCGTCACTCGTATCCAGGGAGACAGCTTAAGCATCAATACCACAGAGGAACCGGTGGAGGAAGTGGTGGGAGAAGCTTTGGAGAAACTGAAAAAACGCTATCCCGATGCCGCCATCCGGGTCAAGATCCCCGAGGAATTTCTGATGATCCCCATGGATGCGGTGCTGATCGAGCAGGTCACCATCAATCTGCTGGAAAACGCCATCGTTCATTCCGGAAGTATCCTGCCCATTGATTTCATCGTGGAGGATCATCCGGAGCATGTATCTTTTATTGTGAGAGACTACGGAAAAGGATTGTCGGAAGAAAAATTACAGAATCTGTTCGAGACGGGTACCTACAACAATTCCCAGAGCTCGGATTCCCGCAAGGGCATGGGTATCGGTCTATCCATCTGCAAGACCATCATCACCGCCCATCACGGAACGCTGAGTGGCCGGAATCATGCGGATGGCGCGGAATTCTGTTTCACACTGCCCAAGGTGGGAGTTGTCGCTTCAGAAAAATAAGTGTACTCTCAGCCACATAAGACAGAACTCTTGAAAATACCGGAAAGGATATGGATCACAGATATGAATAAGATCAAAGTTCTCTTAATCGAAGACGATAGAAGTATCAGTAATTTCATCACCGCTACCATGGACCGGGAAGGCTACAAGATCATGCATGCCTTAAACGGCAGAGAGGGACTGAGTCTCAGCACTTCTTTCTGCCCCAATGTGATCCTGTTAGATTTAGGGCTGCCGGACATGGACGGGCTGGAGGTATTACAGAAACTCCGTTCCTGGAGCGATGTTCCGGTGATCATCATATCTGCCCGCACCAAGGAGCAGGAGAAGGTCTCCGCTCTGGATCTGGGGGCGGATGATTATATCACAAAACCTTTCGGCACCGGCGAGCTCATGGCAAGGATCCGCACTTCTCTGCGGCACAGCCACGCCCAGACTCCCGGTCATGTATATAAGGCACTGGATCTGGAGATTGATTTCGAGAAACGACTGATCCGCCTGCGGGGCGAAGAGGTACATCTGACCCAGATCGAATACCAGCTGCTTACACTTTTAGCGGAAAATTCCGGCAGAGTTCTGACCTACAGCTATATCATGAATGCCATCTGGGGTCCCTATATGGACAATAATAATCAGATCCTCCGGGTCAACATGGCGAACATCCGCAGAAAGCTGGAGCAGAATCCCGCACAGCCCCAGTATGTATTCACAGAGATCGGCGTAGGCTATCGGATGCGTGAGAACGAGAACGGTGGGACTGTATAAACAAAAATACAATTCCCGACACTGCCTCCAGCAAAATGAGTACCGTCCCTCTGTCCAGTGCCTTCCAGACGCTGTCCAGGGTATCCATCCGGCCCAGAATGTCTATGTAAAAGAAATCCAGATAGATGACCGCCGGTGAGATCACACATCCCGGATGCAGTACCGTCCGCTCCATGAGCAGACGGTACATTTCCACTGCCAGAAATATTACATTCAGGGCATAGCCCGCACAAAGCTGATTGTTCAAAAACGGTCCCAGGGAGCTGAGTTCCATACCAAGGGGAACACTTCCTGCCCGGACCATTCCGAAGCTTAAATACATGATTCCAACACTCCACAATAGCATCGCAAGGGATGCTATTCCAAGTCCTCTGCTTAATTGACTGGAGGGAATCATTTTCACATCCTCTTCCTTTCCGAAATACCGGTATACAAGCCACAGCATCGTCAGCGTCCCCGCCATGGAGATTCCGGCCACCTGGCAGGCAATATCTCTTCCCCCAAACAACCCTCTTCCGGAAAATAAACAGATCCCGATGACACAGTGATAGATCAAAAGCCCCAGCACGATCAGATACAGGAGCCTCTTTTCACGTTTCCGCTGCTCCTGGAGCTTTGCCAGTCTCACGACTTCCGTCACAGCCTCCTCCCGGTCTCCCGCCCGCTCTCCGGTCACAATGTCCTGAATCGGCAGTTCCAACAGATGGGACAGGGACTCCAATACGCCGATATCCGGAAAACTTTCTCCATTCTCCCACCGGGATACCGCTTTGTTGGTCACCCCTAACATCCTTCCCAGTTCACTCTGGGTATAATTTTTGCATTGTCTGGCTTCCCGGATCAGATTGCCCGTTTTCTTTTTATCCATACTAATCCCTATACCTTTCTGTACTCTACAAACTCTCAGGTGCTTTAGCACCTTTGCTTTAGCACCCTTGCTTTAGCACCTTTGCTTTAGCACCGTATGCCGGCCGATCTGTACCCTTATGGTAACAATCCTTTGGAAAATGCGCAATCCATTGTAACGAGACTGCCTGTTTTCTGTGATTTTTGCGCAAAAAATTCCCCTCGGCGAGGGGGAGTATACCGAGGGGGATAGAGAGAAAAGTATATTTTTGAAAGAGGCGGGTTCCTTTTTCAATTATTATAATAGCGTAATTTTTTAATATTTACTGCTGTTTTTATAGCTTGTTTATGTTGAAAGTACTGTTTTTTTGTGGTATTCTGATTGTATCAATGTCAGTAGATTTAAAAAGTGAAGGAGCAGCTATGGATATCACAACGAAAAAAGGTAAACAGGGTAGAAAAGATATTGACCGGATCACCGTGGAAAAAGGCCGCAGAGGTGATTTTTCTCCCCTACAGCCCGATCATTATCACAGCTTTTATGAAATTTTTTATCTCTGGTCGGGAAGCTGCCGTTTCCTGTTAAAAGATACAGTCTATCAAATGGAAGCCGGAGATCTGGTCTTCATTGCTCCGGGAGAGCTGCATCACTCTCTGTATTCCGAAGGAGAGATCTGTGAGATCGTGATGATTTATTTCAAAGAAGAATATCTGCACCTCGAAGCTTCCGCCAGACCCACTCTTCAATCCTTTATGGGCAGCGTCCCCGCGGTATACCAGGAGTATCTGCACTCTCTGCTGACCCGAATGCTCACTGAGAATTCCAGGTTCGATGAATACTCTGAGCATTTTGAGCGGTGCTATCTGGAAGAACTTCTGCTCATGCTGATGCGACATTCCGTCATGAATGAGAAGGAGCCGGATCTTCTGAACTCCCGGGATGCGGACATCCTGCTTGCCACAAGATACATTTACAACAACTTCCGCAAGCCCCTGACACTGGAAGAGGTCTCCTCCGTGGCTTCCCTAAGCCCCACCTATTTCAGTA
>ERZ780167.2704-NODE-2704-length-13579-cov-4.766193_pt1 | contig 13579 bp, 9 predicted proteins | sample MGYA00510982_ERZ780167 | MGnify/ENA primary metagenome ERZ780167 (study PRJEB29588, sample SAMEA2146107) | human gut metagenome | biome: human gut; feature: human-associated habitat; material: faeces | place: Denmark | collected 2008/2010 ... | reverse complement strand
GCAGCCCCGCCCCAAGCAGGATGATCCCGAGAAACACCAGCACGATCAGCTGGCCCGGCCGGATCCTGCGGAAAAACATTCGAAGCATAGTAGAAGGCCGTCCCTCCTGATGAAGTTATACTATATTATAGTCAGCAGCCGCACCGCCGTCAAGGAAAACCGTTTTTCTGGCTTGTTTCTGCCGGAAAAACATGATAAACTGATAAAAAAGCGTGAAACGAGGACATCCCGTATGCGTATCTCCCGTCTGCTCGTCTGTCTTTGCCTGCTGGCGCTGCTATGCGCCTGCGCCGCGCCGGCGGCGGCTTTGCCGGAAACCCCGGCTGAGTCCACGGCTGCGCCGGAGCCGGTCCCGACCGAGCCGCCCGTGCCCGCCGAACCGGTGGAAGTCCCTGTCGCCGCAGAAGAACCGGAGCCGGAAGCTGCGGTTTTGCCGGCAGAGCCGGTCTGGGTGCTGGGGCGGCTGACCGATGTCTATTCGACGCGGGAATCAGAGTGGATCCGGGCAGAGGATGTTCCGGAGGATGCGCCGATGCAGACTTTGAACGAGGTCTTTACAGGAGAAGAAACGCTGTGGGCCGCGGTGGCGGACATATTGGAGTCCGCCGCGCCGCTGCAGCCGGAGCCGGGCATTCTGGATGATCTTGAATCTATCAGCTTCGGCGGACAGGATTATGTAAAGCTGGAAGACGTGGCTGCGCGCCTTGGCCTCGAATGGGGGCTGGCGCCGGACGGGAGCCGGTATCTGGCGAAGCGGCAGACCGTCGGCGAGATCCCGGAGGGGTGGAACGTGCCGGTGCTGATGTACCACGCGGTGGGTGACGAGATCTGGGGCTATTCCGATCTGTTCGTCAGCGCGGCTTCCATGGAGGAGCAGCTGCAGTATCTGCAGGAGAACGGGTACGAAGCGATCTGGTTTTCAGACCTGGCGCACATCGAGGACTATGAAAAGCCAGTCATCCTGACCTTTGACGACGGGTATGACGACAACTACACTGTCCTCTATCCCCTGCTGGAAAAATACCAGACCAAGGCGACCATCTTCGTCATCGGCAATGCCATGGGCAGCACACACAAGATGACGCAGGAGCAGGTGTATGAGATGGCGGCCTCCGGCCTCGTCAGCATCCAGAGCCATACCTACACGCATGGAAATCTCAGCGCCATGGACGAGGCTGCGCTCCGGCAGGAGATGGAGCGCTCCAACGCCGCGCTGGCCGCCGCGACGGGCCAGATCCCGTATGTGCTGTGCTACCCGGAGGGAAAATACAGCTACCTGACGATGGATGTGGCAAGAGACTACTACACGTTTGCTCTGCGCATGGACGGCTGGACGTATCAGACCGGCATGGACCCGTATCAGGTGCCGCGCAGCTTCGTTTCCCGCCGCATCACGCTGCCGGATTTTCTGTGGTTCGTCAATCCATCGGGCAAAACAAATTAAACAGCAGCCTGCGCCGCGATATCTGCGGCGCAGGCTGTTTTTTACAGAGTATGATAGTAGGGGCAGATATCCTCGTAATGGCCGTCCTTCATGCGGAAGCCGCCGGGGATGACGCCGAGCTGGGTAAACCCGAGGCGCTCATACAGGTGCCGCGCGTGCGTGTTGGACGCGACGACGGCGTTGAACTGCTTTTTCCGTTTCAGTTCTGGCGGAAGATCTGCTCGCCGGTCACGAGCGGCCAGCTGCTGAGGGCTTCCCCCTCCAGTTCCGCGCGGTGCAGGTCGACTGCGGTGATCTGGTGGTTGTCATAGGTCGTATAGTAGTAGATGCTGCGGGTCGCGTTGCAGCAGGAGGTATAGATCGTGTATTCATATGCGCCGGGCTCGACCTCGCAGCAGCCGCGCTGCTGCTCTACCGCGCCGAGGATGTGGAAAAACTGGCTGACGTTCTCCGCCTCCGTGTCCCTGCAGACGGCGTTCAGCTTCGTATAGGCCACGCGCACGAAGCGGGACATGGACGACAGATCGCCGGGCAGGCCCAGCGCGCCCATGCCGCGGCTGTAGCAGTGCAGTCCCAGCGCCCCGGAGAACCGGTTTTCCGGCTGCCGCGGAGAGAGCGCCATGTAGTTATTCAGGTTGAACAGCTGCTGCGGGAACGGCGGGTTATTTGTCAGGACGCCCGCCGGGTCGTCATAGACGTGCAGGCCGTCGGCCATCGACTCAATGACGACGGCCTCGTCCTTGTCTGCTAGCAGCCAGTGCAGCTGCGCGGCGGGATAGCGCTCGCTGAAGGGTGTGCCGACCAGATTGAGCGCGTCCAGCCGCGCCCGCGCCTCACGGACCGTGGCGCAGCGGCCGAGGATCCATGGGATCAGCTCAAACTGCGCCACGTTTTCCTTTCCCTCCTGTACCTCGGCATACTGCGCATTGCCGACGAAGTTCAGCCCGGCCATACCGAGTCCGGCTTCGTTGACAGCGTCATAGTACAGCGGATACCCATCCGCGACGTGCGCCATACCGATCATGGCGTAATGCGCGTCCAGCCGCCCCATGTGGCGGAACGAGAAGGGATAGCGGCGCGGCGTGACGGTCACGCACTCGCCGTAGGAGCATTCGTAGTCCAGCGTCCGGCCGAAATAAAAGTCCTTTGTCTGAAAAGCTGCTGCAGTACACATGGGTCTGGTTCCTTTCTAAAAAGCTTTTCCCCTACTATACCCCATCCGGCCGCAAAAATCAACCGCGTATGTTCCGTCCTCAGTTACATTCCATAAACAGGAACGGCTGCGCGGCGTCGCCGGTCAGGCAGATGGTCACGGTGCGTTCGGTTTTATTCCCTTCCAGCGGAAGGACACCGGCAGAGAACGCCTGCCAGACGGCCTCCCGGAACACCGGCGGCTGCAGGACCTCTTCCTGCAAAAGCCAGTCCCCGCTTTTTCTTATTTCAGAAACGAGATACAGCCCGTTTTCTTCCGACTTGCCGCAAAAATAAAAGCTCTGCGGCGTTTCCTGTATCTCGAACAGGTGCAGAAAATAAATGGCATATGAATCGTCTGCGCCGTACGACAGCAAATGCTCACCCAGCGTCAGTTTGTCATCCAGCGCATAAAACTCCATGGTTGACTCTATCCCTTGATAGCGCATCAGCAGACGCTGAAAGCCCAATACAGGCGTGCCGGGGCTGTAACATCCATCCGGTGCTTCCGGCAGCTTGCCGAGGCAGGCATATGCTCCATCTTTACAATCGATCTGATAGAGAAACTGACCTTCACTCGTCTCGCGCATGAACCAGACGTTGGTGTCATCCGAAAAGATGCTCCGCGGCATCGGTCCCGTTTCCTCGCGCAGAAGCTCCCACTGCCCGCTGTTTCGCAGCAGCACGACCCAAAGCTGGCCAGCATCCGGATCCGGCTCGTTTTCCGCCAGCCAGAAGACGATACCGCCCGTCACCGGGACAGTTTGCCTAACCGTAAGCGCCTGTTCCTGCTTCCACACCGGCACGGCCTGTTCCGGGTCCTGCGCGGCAATGGCGCAGAAGCCCTGCTCCGAAAGCCACGTATAGATCACGCCGCCGGTCAGCGCAAACCGTCCGCCGTCCGGGATCCAGAGTTCCGCCGCGCCGCCTTCCATTGGCATCCGATAAATGCCGCCGGTCTGTGCAAAATACAGCATCCCATCGAACACAGCCAGCTGGGACAGGCTTCCGTCCTGCGCGGCATAAATACTCGCCGTCTGGCCATCTTTTCGCATACAGATCCTTGCGGTCTCCCAGCTTTCGGACCGGTCGATCCAGTATTCCGCTTCTCCGCCATGCACGACGATCGGCTCCGGGTGCCAGGCTTCCTCCGCCACCGGAAAGCCGGACATCGCCGAGACATCCGGAAGCTGCGCCTGTACGTCCTGCCACGTTTGTGCGGCTTGTTCCGACCGCTCCGCCTGCGCCTCCGCCTCCGGCTGGACGTACTCCGGCTCCGGCTTGGCAGGCTCCGGCGCGAGCTGCGCCGCACAGGCGGGCAGAAGCAGGCACGCGCACAGAAGCAGAAGAAGAAGTGACTTTTTCATGCGGGTCTCCTTTTCGTCAAAAAACGCGGTCCTCCACGGCCAGTATAATACGCGTTCATGGAATAAATTCCTAAAAAATTCTTAATTTTCGCCGAAGCGGTACACAAGCCGCAGCTCCTGACCGTGTTCGGGCGTGATGTGGAGGATGGTGGTATCGGTTCCGCCTTCTACCTCCCAATGCGCCGTTTCCGTGCAGGCGGCAAGGAGGTCTTCGCGCGTCGCTCCGGCGGGCTCGATATGAAGGCGGTCGTCTGCCTTGCCCTCTGCCAGGAAATCATAAAGCGCAGAATGGTCGGCGTCACACCGCTCGTTGTCTACAGGGTTTACATAATCAAAAAGTGTCGCGACATGAAGCCGCTTCGGGCTGCGCAGCAGGGCGGTCATGCACTGCTTTTCAATGGGGTGCTCATCGTAATAGACACTGTCCAGCGTAAAACCTTCCTTTGCGAACGCGATTCCTCCCACTACGCCCCAGAACTGGTACAGCCATTCCTCCGGGGAAAACGTATGAAGCAGCAAGGCAGACAGCAGCGACGTCGAGTCGTTATACGTCTCCATGAGATACTGCATCGAAAGAACGTAGAGCCGCCCCAGCGCGGTCAGCGCGAAATCCGTCGTATAGGGCTCATTTTCGCCATCGCCGTACCACATGTTTTCGACCAGATACGTCGCGCAGCAGAGCGCCGCTTCCTCCGGCGTATCGCGCAGGAAGCTTTCCAGCGCCGCATCTTCCGCCAGAACGTCCGGGAAGGTGTCGATGGTCAATTCCTCCGCCGTCTTCCCGTCCGAAAGCGCCAGCATGTGCGCCTCAAAGTCTGCCTGCGGCATCACTGCCGCCGGTTCCTGCATGGCTTCCGCTGCGGCCAGATACTCGCCCAGCATACTGCTGTCCGACGGGAACCAGTCTCCGGCCGGTTCCGGCAGGACCCACGCCCCGTCCGCGTCCTGCATAGCCAGTGGGGCGCAGTAGTCGCGGATCCAGTCGCTCAGACTTCCGCTCGGGTACTCCGCAAAGCCAGTGCAAATCTCCGCGCCACTTCGCGTTTCAAGTTCTGCCCGCAGATATGTGGTCGCGCCGCCTCCATTCCACTCCCACCCAGGACCAGTGTAGTCATAGTAAAAATCATAATGCAGATCACAGATGACCACGGTTTTGCCGTCTTCTTCAAACGAACCGCGCACGCGAAGACTCGGCAGAACGATGTCGTTGTCGCTACGCGGATATTTTTGGGAGACCGCCGCGTCATACAGGACGGCCTCGCGCCCGGTCAGGGAAAACATGGACGCGGACGGGACCGGGAGCGCCGACCGCTCCTGCGTCTGCTCTTCCTGACTTGCAACTGTATCCGCGGTTTCGGCTGCGGGTGGGGCGGGTTCCGGCTCTGTCGGCACAGGCTCCGGTTCCGGCTGGATGGGCTGCGGTGCGGTCTGCGCGGTGCAGCCAGCCAGAAGCAGGCAGATGCACAGCAGCAGGAGCAGGGCTGTCTTCTTCATGGTGTTCTCCTTTCAGCGTGGATGCTAATTGTAGAATTTCTCTTCGATTTTGACGACAACGCCGTCCTGCAGGGTCAGGGTATAGGGCGGGACGCACAGGCCTTCGTTGGCCTGGACCGCGGCGACGAAATCCTGCCATGTTTCGAAGGTGTACAGCCGGTCCTCGCCCGCTCCGTAGACCTGAGAAATGTCATAGATGGTGACGGGGGTATCCGGGTCGACCTTGTAGGTGTAGATCTCGCCGGAGTCCTCCCGATAGTAGCCGTATTGGTACGCTTCGGGTGGGATGTTCAGGCCTTTGAGCGTGCGCAGGTCTTCCTCGAGGGCGGAATTGAGCAGGGTGATATGCTCGACCGTGACGGAATCCGCGCGCACCTCCCGGAGGATCGCAGTCTGGCGCTTGCTGCCCTCCGCGCCCTGTGTGTACCGGTCAATGACCGTCTGCAGGGTTTCCGCGTCGGCGTCGGTCAGGCGCTTCTGGTAATAATCGTAGTGCTCGGTATCCATCCACACGATCATCTCTACCGTATCCAGCGTTTCATCCAGCAGATAGCTGTGATTCCGGATGTCGAACTGGTACACGCATACCGATTCTGGATCGTTCTCAAGCATCGTCATGGAATCGTCGGAGAAGATCTCCTGCAGGGCCGCCGTGTCTTCCTCCGACAACGTATATTTTTCGCCGGACGGAACCGACAGTGTCATGGTCTGCGCCCGGGCAGCCGTCTCTTCGCCCGCCTTCTCTGCTTCCTGCCAATATGTTTCGGCATAAATGACGATATGGAACACGCGCTGCTGGACACGGGAGAAGTCGACGGACGCGCGCCACTGACCGGCGATGCCGAACGCCAGAGAATAATAGCTGTCCCCGATCAGGTGCAGGACCGCGTAATCCTCGTCGCCCGCCTGCCCGTACACATACTGCGTCTGCTGGTATTTGAGTTCCCGGTCCGTACACGGGAGCTTCGCCAGCACGTCGCCGATCGGATCGCCGAGGCAGATGCCGCGGAAGGCCGGCGCGTCCTGCGCGGTGGTATAAACAAGCTCGTCGTTTATCACTTTTCCGCTCCAGGTCATTTCCATCAGCTTCGGTTCGCCGCCGCTGCGGTCCCAGAAGCAATAGGAGATGTTCTGATCGTCCACCAGGACGCCGTATTGGTTCTCGGTGAGCGGCCCCGTGATCGCTTCGACCTGCGCCTGCGTCATGCCGGTCTGCACACCGTCGGCGCGGGCCAGCTCCCAGGCTTGCAGGGGCTGGGACGGGTCATAGGTCCCGTCGTTGTGAAGCAGCTGCGGCTGGTCCTGCACCGGTCCTTCCTGCCGGGCGGTGGGATCCGCGGCCGCATCCGCGGACGGGCCGGTCTCCCCTGCCGCTTCGGGCAGAGTGATCTCCCCAGATTTCTGCCGCGTCAGCTCGGCAAAGGAGCAGCCGGTCGCGGACAGGACGAGGATCAGGGCCAGAACGACGCACAGGACGCTCGTGCGCTGCTTTTTCGTGAGGAACAAAATGCGCTCTTTGACCGGCGGCCCGGCAAGGCTCAGGGCTGCACCCCTGCGCGGGGCCTGGGCCAGGATCGCCCTTGCGTAGGCAATGCGCTCGCTGTCGAGGAGCCCCGCGGCGACGGCCTCGTCGCACGCCAGCTCGGCATCGCGCTTGGAGACGATCGCGGCGAGCCAGACCAGTGGGTTCCACCAGTAGACGACCACAGCGGCCGTCCGGCAGAATGACCACAGCGGGTCGAGATGCCGCAGGTGCGTCAGCTCGTGGCGCAGGATCAGTGCTGCCGTGTCGTTCTGCAGCACGTTCCGCGTCAGATAGACGGCCGGGATGAGGCCTGCAAGGCAGGGCGACGGGATGCGGCTTGAGACGTAAATACTGGTTTTTCCGTGTCTTCCGAGGAATTTCCGGCTTTTGCGCAGCCGGATCGTAAAGACCAGCCACGAGCCAAGCATCCAGAGGCCGAGCAGCGCGCTGCCGCTGAACCAGATGATCCGGAAGATCTGCGTGGCCGTCAACGGCTTCGCCGCCGGGTTTGCCGGTTCCTGCGTGACTGGCTGCGCGGGTGTTTGCGGCTGTACCGCCTGTGCGGGCGGTTGGGTGACCGGCGCGGTCTGCGCCGGGAACTCCGCGCGCTGCACCGGCGCGGCGGTCTGCTCTGCCGGAAGGACCGGCAGGGAGAACAGCGTCCCCGGCAGGCAGAGCTTCAAAAGCACCACGAGCCAGAGCGCATAGATCATCCGCTTCGGCACGCGGTTTTTGAACACCGCCCGCACCAGCAGGACGGCTGCGATCAGCGCGGAGAGCGTCAATGTTTCTCGTATCATGGCAGCTCCTTTCCCTCAATTCCCCGGCCGGCTGTCTGCCGGGCGTACCGTAAACGCTTCGCCGGGGCCTCCCGCGTCATAATAGGAGAAGAACCCCATGCGGCAGATCGCGCCGTCCTGCAGCTCGTATTCAAAGCTGCCCCAGAGCGCGTTCATTGTTTCTGCTGCGTTGGCCTCCGGGTCGCCGACGCGCAGACCGCGCGGCGAGGGGTAGTCGGGGCTCGTCGTATAGACGCAGCTGACATAGCCGTCCAGCCCCTCCCTGTCCTCCTTGCCCGCCTGCAGGCGCAGCACGTGGACATATAGTCCGTCGCGGCCGTATTTGACCACGTCATAGTCCTCCCGCGAAACGCCGACCACACCAAGATTCTCAAAGCCTTCGGTCACCGCCTGCGGAAGAAGATCCCACCTGTCCCAGACGGAAATGCCGCCGAGCGTATGTTCCCCGTCAGGGCACATCACGGAGCAGGCGCGCAGGAGATAGAAGCCGCCGTCATAGCATTGCAGCGTGTATTCCTTCCTCGCGTACGCACGATGCTCTGCCTTGGCAGCCGTATCCGCGTAAAAGTCGATAAGGTAGGTCACAAGGTCTCCGTCCTGCGCTTTTCCGGCGAGCCGCGCCGTCCGGCCGTCGTCAGACCCGGAAACAGACGGGACGACGACCATGCCGGTTTGCCTGTCGTACGCCCTGCAGGCTGTGATATCAAAGCAATAGCCGCTGAAATAGCAGTCGAGCGTCCGGCGGATGACCGGGGTTGTGAAATAGAAGTTTCCGTCATCCGGGTCTTGATATTCCTTCAGCGTAGCTTCATTCGTCCATGCCAGAAACAACTGAAACAGCTGCTCCGGAGAAAGATCTTCCGGCGTGTTGAACGTCAGGCCCCGTTCCTGCGCAAGCGCCGTTTCCGCGCCGCGCAAAAAGCTTACGACCCTGCGGTCCGGCGCCTGCACTGCGGGTCCCTGTTCCACGGATACAAACTTCGCGCGCAGCTCCGCGTCTCGCAGGAAAGTATCTTCCGTTTTCCACCAGTCGGCGACAGCCGGTTCGCCGTAAATTTTACGGAAGCCCTGCGAGCAGAGCAGCGGCTCCAGGTCGTTATAGTAGTACCGGATGCCGGAGTTGACGCCAAAATCCAGCTCCAGCATGCCCCAGTAGGTGCTCTTGTCCGCAGGATCGATGTTCCGCGTCTCGATGTAGGTCTGCTCCTGCTCTGCCGCAAGCTCCAGAAAGTCCGGATCGTCCATGGTCCAGCACAGCTCGTGATTGGAAACGGGGAACAGCAGAAGGTCCTCCGCATCCGGGCGGACCTCGTCATAGAAGGCGTCCAGCTTCCCTTCGGGCGCGTACAACCGGCAGAGGCGGATGCTGAGCTCTCCCTGTTCGGCAAAGAAGAGCGCGCCCCCGGCAGCCGCCATCTGCAAAATCGCCCCATCCGTCGCGCGGTAAATCGGCTCTGCCGCTTCCCCGCCATAATCGAGCCGGTAAATGGTCTGCTCGTCGAACGCATAGAGACAGGCCGGGCCGGCCGACCAGCCGAGCGGCGCTTCCACCGGGTAAGCAAACAAGCGGGTCAGAGTCCCGTCTTCCGCCTGGTACAGGGAGAGGACGCCGTCCTCTGATAAAATTTCATAGTTTCCGTCCTTCATCCAGTCCGGCACGTCGTTCTCTGCCGGGTCATAGGGGCGGAGCTCCGCGAAATAGTCTTCATAGGAAAGCGGCGCGTCCGCTTGTTCGTCTGCCCACGGCGCTTCCGCCGGCTGCGTTCCAGGCTGGGCCTCCGGCGTTTTCTGGCAGCCCGATAAAAGGAGGCTGATACAGAGCGTCAAAAAGAGCATCCATTTTTTCATTGCGCGCGCTCCTTTTCTGCTGCGTCCAGAATGGCTTTCAATTCCTGAATGTCCTGCTCGGACAGTGTGCCGCGGTCGACGAGGTTCGACACCATCATGCCCACGCTTCCTCCGTAAACCTTCGACAAAAATGCTTCCGTTTCCTCGGGTTCAACGTCTGAATACGTGATCGCGGCGCTGTATTGCTGAAATCTTCCGCTGTCGTCCATCGTGACCGCGCCTTTGGCGATGAGCCGCTTGAGCATCATGAAGATCGTCGCCCGGCTCCAGCCGGTCTCGGCGTCCAGCGCTGCAACCAGCTCCGCAAGCGTGCGGGGCTGGCGCTGCCAGAGTGTTTTCATCAGCTTCCATTCCCCGTCGGACAGTCTGAGATGTTCCATGCGTTCCGCTCCTTCCCGCGTGTTAACATATGTTATATTTCGAGGATAGCACAGGTGCTAACGTTTGTCAACAGAAAATGTAGCGTCACCCACGCGCGCTTTCTCCCCCTCCGCTCAGCTGTTTTCGGCGATGAAAAGGGCGGCACGGCTGTCCATGATGCGGGCGGCCTCCTGCGCGGTCTTTCGGCCCTGGAAGAAGGCGTCCGCCTCGTCGAGGATGATGGTCAGGATCTCCTGATTGCTGCAGGCGCGGCAGTCCACATGCTCCAGTACGTGCATGAGGTCCGCCGCGACGGCTTCGTCAAACAGGAAGGTCTGCGTCCCGGCCTCGCCGACGTCGACGCGGCCTTCTTCGCGGATGGCGGTCTGCTGATAGGTCTTCTGCGCGTCGATCTCCTGCTGCAGCTGCGCCTGCAGGACAGCCGTGCTGACCGGGAAAGCGTCCGCGATGGTCTTCTGGAAGCTCTCTGCGAGCATGGCCCGCAGGGCCTGCGCCGCGGCCTCCTGCATGGAGGAGCCCGCGCAGACGCCGAGCTGCAGCACGGGCTGGTAGGTCACGCCGCCGTCCGCGCTGAGGGAAAGCACGCGGAACGCGTCGCCGGTCTGCTCGTACCAGCTGTTCTGCATCTGACGGTACACGGAGACGGAACGCATGGGCTGCTGCATGATGCTGTCCGGGCCCAGCTCCGACGGCTGGATGCGGGCGCAGGCGGTCAGAAGGTCCAGAAATGCTTCGCTTTCAAACGAGGCTGTGCCGGTATCGTAGTCCAGAAAGCGCTCTGCTGCGTGGCGGCAATAGACGCCGAGCAGATCCCTGCCGCCCCAGACGAAGCGGACATCCGGGACCGCGCCGCGCAGCACATCCTCGACCGAGGTCTGCAGCGACGCGCCGAGCTTGGACGCGGGGCCGAACAGCGGGTCGAGCGTGAACGCGCCGACGATGGAATAGCGCTTCCCATCCACCTCGCAGGGCTGCTGCACGCCAGACAGCACCCCTTCCTCCGGCATCCCGTCCAGCGGCAGCAGGATGCCGTTCTTTGCGTACCCGGCGTACTGCGCGCCGCTCAGGTCGCTGCAGTCGAGCAGGTCGGGGACGTTCCCGGCCATGAGCTCGGTCGTGCGGCGCGTGACGGCGTCCGCGTAGCTTTCGGCGCCGTCGGCGTAGTTGACGATCTCGATGCGGACGGGCGCGCCGGAGGCATTATAGCTCTGGATCAGGCCTCGCAGCAGCTCCTTGTCCGCTTCAAAGTCGATGAGACCGAGGGTCAGGGTCTGCTCTGCAGTCTCCGGCTCCGGCTGTGCCGGGCTGGCCGCTGCCTGCGGCTCCGGCAGTTTGATCTCCGGCTGGGGCTGCTTCTGACAGGCGGTAAGCAGAAAGGCGGACAGGATCATCAGTAGGCACAGCATTGCTTTTTTCATCATGTTCTCTCCTTTTCCGGCGTGTTTTGTACTTCCACTATATCACAAATTTCCGGCAAAATTTCTTAATTATTCCTAAGATTGCTTCACTGGATCCGGTAGCCGGAGAGGACGAGGGTCAGGATCAGCGGCCAGAATTCTTCTCCGGCGGCGCGGAAATAGCGGGCGGCGGGGATCGCGTGAAAGGATACGACCCGGTTCGTCTCGTCCAGCCAGGCTTCGTAGGTGCGGTCTTCGTTCATGGTTCAGCGGCCTCCAGAAAATCGAATATTGTCGTAGTATATACTACGACAATAATGATTAAAATGCAACGATTTTTCAAAGTATAATAAACGAAAAATCGTAGGTGGTGATCGCGTGACAGACATTCTCGGCCTGATCCGGAAAAACCGCGAGGCCAGAGGCTGGACAGAATATCAGCTCGCGGAGCGCTCCGGCCTGCCGCAGTCGACCATTTCCTCCTGGTACAAGAAGGGCATGACGCCATCGTTTTCCTCGCTGGAAAAGATCTGCGAGGCCTTTGGGCTGACGCTCTCGCAGTTTTTTGCAGATGGGCAGGAGCGTCTCGCGCTGACAGACGATCAGCGCCGCCTCTTGGATGCCTGGGCGCTTCTGACCGCCCCGCAAAAAGACGCGCTGCTTCTTTTGATGCAGACGATGTACTGAGGCGCGTCTCCATCCGTATAACGCAAAGAAGGATACCGTGTATCCGGCACCCTTCTTTTCTTTGCATCTCAAAGCCTCAGAGCAGGCTCGCGGCAAGATGCCACACGGGCTCGGCAAGCACATAGCCCAGCGCCGCCGAGCAGACGTTCGCACAAATGGCGTAAAGCACTGCCCTCCGTTTGCTCCTTCCCCGGAGCGTTCTGGCGTAGACGCACGACTCGATCAGCGTCACAAGCGCCTCCGCCGGGAAAAACAGCAGGAAATAGAACCAGCTTACGCCGCTTTGCAGCGCAAAAAACGAGAAGCATCCGTGCAGCAGCCCCTGCGTCAGGAAATTGACCAGCAGCACCGTCTTCCAGTTTTCCCGCAGGGAAAATCCGAACAGCAGCAACACCAGAAATTCAATCACGAGCGTCGGCACAAACGTCGCCAGAAACTGCAGCACATAGCCCCGATACACCGGCTGCGGCTCCACGGTCTTTGCCGCCCAGTCAACCGTCACGATGCTCTGCAGGGTGTCTCGCTGCAACACGTCGGACAAAAACACTTCGCCGGACTGCGTCACCATCAGAATCCGGTACGTCTGCGGCACGCCGACATAGCGGAACGTATGAAGCATCTCGCCGTTTTCGCCTGCCTGCCCGGTAAGGTCTCCCCAGATGGGCGCTCTGGTTGAGCCCTGCGAAATGCAGCCGTGCCATCCTGAAGGAATCGCCGCACGAAACGCCTGCAGCAGCGCCGGGTCCAGCCCCGTCTCATCCGTTTCATACGCGCCCGTGTAGGTTCCCTCGTCCAGAAGATCGAGATAGTATGCCTCCTGCGGCGCATGCACCACACGCACCGCCATCTGCGGCTTAGGACCGGAATCGGCGAATACAACCGTCGTCAGAAGCACTGTCAATACCAGCAGCAACACCGCCGCGCCGGCCCCGATCAGGGCGGGCATGGCCGCGTCCCAGCTGAGCATCTGGTTCACATCGCCGTTTACATAATACTTCCTGACCATCAGCAGATAGCTCTCCGCAAGACAGCCTCCCACGAAAATGCCCGCGCGCGACTGGATATTCTGCGCCGCCTGTTCCGCGGAGATGCTGCCGGCAAAATAGCCTGCTGCCTCCTCGCAGAGAATATCTTCCAGCGCCCTGTCCTGCCCCGTGCGCACGGTAATGGTCTCCAGCAGCGCATAAAACTGCGCCGCATCCGATTCGCCGAGCAGCTCCACCTCGCCGTACCAGTCGGTGCGGTTTCCTGCCATAAAATCCTCCATTTCCGCGCGCAGCAGCGCGGAATTTGCCGGAATTCTGTTTTCCTGCTGATAAGAAAAGCAGAAAGCAAAAAACGCCTTCGCTCCATCGAGATCGCTGCACTGCGGTCCGAGTCCGAGAGACGTGAGAATATTATACGCGCTGCCGCTGCCGCTTTCTACCGGGAAGCCTGCATAGGTG
>ERZ780167.2702-NODE-2702-length-13582-cov-13.078879_pt1 | contig 13582 bp, 10 predicted proteins | sample MGYA00510982_ERZ780167 | MGnify/ENA primary metagenome ERZ780167 (study PRJEB29588, sample SAMEA2146107) | human gut metagenome | biome: human gut; feature: human-associated habitat; material: faeces | place: Denmark | collected 2008/2010 ... | reverse complement strand
ATTTTGTTGATTTTGTCCTCAAGAGTGTCAATATTACCTTTCAAAGCATCCGCTGACTGTTTAATATTTTGCACATCACTTTGAATAGTATTTACATCCTGCGACAGATTTGCATCTGAAATCTGCTTTGATATATCATCAATCGAGCTCTTCACCTTTGCTAATGCCGATGTGATATCTGCGCTAAAGCTGTCGAAGGATTGTCTGGTAGACTGCAGATCATTTTTACTCTCTTCAAGCCTGTCTGTGCCCTTTGCAAGCTTATCCTGTCCATCTTTGAGTGCTTCGCCCGTTTCTTTAGACACCTGTGATAATGCCTTATTTCCGTCAATAAACGTATCTATCATGGCATCGTACTGCGCAAGACTCTCAGATACCGCTTCAAGCTTACCGGTCATCTGCCCCACAGCATCCTTTTCCTTCATGTCATCGGATATTACGTTGGTCTCCTTAAATACCTGCTCTGCAAGCACCTTTATAAACTGCTTATTAATACTTGATTTAACAGCACTTGCTGCACTGTCCGTTATCTTTGTCGCAACAGCATTTTTCTTGTCGTTGAGATAGTAGGTAATCCTTGGATTTTCAATATTGTCAGCTACACCATGATACATGCTGTAGGTAAACTGCTCATCTATGACAAGTGCAGAATAATATCTGCCTGACTTAACACCCTCAACAGCCTTTTCCTCTGATTTAACAAATTTCCAGCCTATAGTATCCTTTTGCTTTAATGACTCTACCACACCATCGCCCATATTGACAGTTTCGCTGTCATTCTTCGTCCAGCCTTTGTCAAGATTGACTACTGCAATTGCTATATTTCCGGTGTTGCCATACGGGTCCCAGTTGGCATAGATATTAAACCATGCATACAGCGCCGGCAGCACGCAAAGTCCAATAACTATAATGAGTACAAGCACATTTCGGAATATGCCGCACATATCTCTTTTAAAAATTCTTAAAATATCAGCCATGAATCATCCTCTTATATCCGGTGTTTATATCCGGTGCTGTTTAAGCTCACCAATAAAATACAATGAGCCAAATGCAACATTTTTCGTATCTCTTTTCAGGTGCTTACTTATCTCATCAACTCCTGAAAGCTCTGTTGCCTCAACTCCCTCTTTTCTGATAAAATCAGCAAGGTGCGATGCCTGCAGTGCCCTGTCTGAATCCGGTGTCACTGTATAAAACTCCTCAGCAAGCGGCAAAATCTCACGTATCATCACATCATAGTCCTTATCAGCCATGACTCCCATGAAAAAGCAAAATTTCTCACCCGGATACATCTGCATGAGGCTTTCCTTGAGCGCATCAACTCCATTGCTGTTGTGTGCTCCGTCCACCAGCAGAAACGGCTCCTTTGATACTATCTCCATGCGTCCCGGCCACACAGCCTCTTCAAGTGCACTCTTTATCCTGTCATTCAGGTCTGTTTCCTCTCTCTTTGGCTCTGTCTTATCTTCGTATTCCAGCCCGCCATAGTGCTTTCCCAGCACATACCGCGCCGCAAGCTCTGCCGCTGCTGCATTCTCCCACTGAAATGTGCCACAAAGCCTCAGTGCGTAGCCGCTGCAGCGTGCTATATCGCTTTGCTCCACAGTAATTATCCGTGCATGCCTTTTTTGCGCTTCCTGCTCAATCACCTGCATGGCACGTTTATCCTGCTGTTCCACCACCACTGTGCTGTTTTCCTTTATGATACCGGCCTTCTCAGCCGCTATATCCGCTATATCACTGCCAAGGATAGCCATATGGTCATAGCCTATCTTTGTAATAACGGCACATTGCGGTGTGCCGATTGCATTTGTTGAGTCAAGTCTGCCTCCGAGCCCTGTCTCAATGACCATATAATCGCACTGCTGCTCCTCAAAGTACAAAAGAGCCATGGCAAGGCAGTAGTCAAACATCGTAAGTCCTATGCCAAAATCTATATCAAGCAGATAGTTTCCAAGCCGTGTGACATCCTCCTTAGCTATCATACGCCCATCAACCGTGATGCGCTCCTCAAAATCTACCAGATGCGGTGATACAAACGTGCCTACCCTCATATGCTCTTTTTTTAATATACTAGAAAAAAAAGCGCACACCGAGCCCTTTCCATTGGTGCCTGCCACATGGATATACGGTATTATGCGCTTTTGCTTTCCTTTTTCTCTCAGCACCTTTATGACCTGTGCTGTCACCACCACTCCCGGCTCATTGCCGAAACGGCGTGTGTTTTCTATTTTGTTTAAAACCTGTGTGTAATCTAAATTTCCCATGCCATCATTATAATATATCCGGCCGATAAAATAAAGACCATATCCTTATACTGCTATAATAATGCCTCCATCATTTGCATACATGCTTGAGATGCCGGCAGTATCCACAATGACAATCTTCTTAAATCTGGCAAGCTTCTCAAGGCATGCCTTCACATACTGCGCACGCTCCGGGCAGTTGCAGTGTGAAATTGCAAGAATCCTGTGCTCACAGTCCTTTGTGGCAGCCACAACATCCTCTACCATCTTGGCAAGTGCCCTCTTCATGCCTCTGGCCTGACCAAGCTGCTGGATTGAGCCTTCATCTGTTGAGCCCATGACAGGCTTTATATTTAAAGTGCTGGCCACAAAAGCCTTCAGGTTGCTTAATCGTCCTGCCTTTCTTAATGTATCAAGTGTCTCAAGCACAAAGAAGGTATTCATGGAAGAAATATACTCCTCGGTCTGCTTTACAACCTCATCAAATGAAAGTCCACTCTCTTCAAACTCCTGTACCTTCATGCCGATTAGTGTCTCGCCTATAGATGCTGAGCGGGAATTGAATACATAGATTTGCTTGCCACAGTCCTCATGCTCCTCGTTGTACAGATTGACCGCTAAAACAGCGCTGTTGTATGAGCCGCTGAGCTTGCCCGAAAGTGTGACAACATATACATGGTCAGCCTCTCCCTCAAAGGCCTGCATATATTCCTCAGGAGACGGGCATGACGACTTTGGTCCCTTTACGCTCTCCTTTACTCTTCTTAAGAAATCATGCTGGTCAAAGCTCTCATCATCGCGGATTCTGTATCCGTCAACATCAAGCTCGAGTGCCACATTGCAAAAATGTCCATCCTTCTTAAGGCTATCTGTGAGCTCACCACAGCTATCTATTATAATCTTATACATATCTATTCCTCCTGCACTATATGATAATAAAAGTTTAAATTACTTTTTTAAAAGTTATTTCATTCCGTAACAAGTAGTTTTCATTACTACGTCATATTAGCACGAAAACTAAACTTATGCAAGAGGTTTCTGTATTTATTTTCCCATAATGGTTATCTGCCCTTTAATGGTACCCGAAAAAGGCCGTCACACAGTCGCTTAAGGCTTTCATGTCGCGTACTCCCATAAGCTCACAAGCTGAGTGCATTGCAAGAATAGGTATACCTATATCCACAGTCTTTACCGGCAGAAGCGTACCTGCAATCGAGCCCAGTGTGCTGCCGCCACGGCTGTCCGAACGGTTCACAAAACGCTGGTAAGGTATGCCCTTTTCATCACACAGCTGACATAGAATAGCAATAGCCTGCGCATCCGTAGCATACGACTGAGAGCACGCCTGCTTGATACAAAAGCCTTTTCCCATAACAGGCTTATTTGTGATATCCATCTTTTCCTTTTTATTAGGATGAAGCGCATGAGCCACATCGACAGACAAAAGCATGGCATCATATATGCTCTCATCTATTTCATTTTCTGAAAGGTCCATATTTCTTAAAATACGTCTGAGCATATCGTGAAGCATTATAGAGGCCGCGCCCTGCTTACTGTTACTTCCAATCTCCTCATGGTCAAAAAGCGCTATGATGTTTATTCCATCAGCTCTGTTTCCATCCTCTATGGCATCAAGAAGTGCCCTGCAGGATGACTGGTTGTCGATTCTCGGCGATGAAATCATGGTGTCATTCACACCGACAAAACAAGGCTCCTCCATACAAAATGTATTGAGCTCAAAGTCTATGATATCGCTCTTTTCCACAGACAGCTCTCTAGCCAGAAAGCTAAGGAAATAATCCGTGGTCATTTCATCCTCAGGTATTGAATCAAGCACCGGCATCAGATCCACCTGATTATTTATCCCGACACCCTTATTCACATCCCTGTTCATATGAATGGCAAGATTTGGAATAATCATTACAGGCTTTTTAGACCTATATAGCACCATACGCGGATTGAACACATCCTCACTCTTTATAGCCACGCGCCCTGCCACTCCGAGAGGTCTGTCAAACCATGTGTTTAAAATCGGTCCTCCATACACCTCTACATTAACCTGTGCATATGAGTTTGTCATAAAATCCGGATTTGGCTTTATGCGAAGATATGGATAGTCTGTGTGAGCTGCCGCTATTCGCACCATATCCTTTTTGTTGTAGCCGCTTCCTACAGTAAACGCAAACATGGTCGTATCATGATGATTTAAGACATACCTGCCGCCGCGCACAAGCTTCCAGTCACCTGTATAATCTATCTCCTCAAATCCGTTTTCCAAAAGCTCCTGCTTTGCAGCCTTCACACACTCGCATGGTGAAACAGCCGCTTTTAGTAAATCAAATAATTTTTCCTGTTTCATGGATTGCCTCCTGTTTTCATTGCATAACGCATTTATTCTACCACGGACTTTACAATTATTCCAGTTGAACAGGCTTTATTTTTATGGCTATTTTTATGGCATAATCTGCGAATCTGATGTATGATATAATAATCGATAACTATTCAAAACCACTTAGAACAATCATTCGCTGTCACATACAATGTGGAAAATGAGGAGAAATTATGATATCAATTGAACTGACAGACACAAAGGACTTTATGAACAAGCTGCTTCGCACGGAAATCTTTGACAACTTCCTGCTCCAGGAGGCCGTCATCACAAAGGCAGCCTCATACGTCATAGATGGTCACCTGCAAAAGGGCTTTTACAGCTCCACAGAGCTTGAGGAAAATGGTATAGCTGGCTATAGCATACTCCCCTTTAGGATGCTTCGCACAAACTGCTTTGACCTGATAAAGGGCAGACAGACTCCATCGTCATTCAAGTTTGTCTTTCTGCTTTCACCTGAAAACATGGAGCACACCCTAAGCAGTCTGCACTCTGCTTTCACCGTGTCCGATATCAGTGGGTTTTTCATTAATATCAGGTATCAGAGCCAGCTTCTGACTCTGACAACCGGAATATCCTACAATATTTTTTCAGCGGATAAGACCTTAGACAGTGAATGGGATAAGCTTGTAATGAAATTTTTAGCAAATAATGACATAAACTTTAAAGAACTTTGACTTTATTGCTTTACATCTTAAACCTGTTATGCTATTCTAACGTTAGTTGCGTAAGCAGCATTATTATTATTTGGAGGTACTTTCGATGAGCAAAGGTACAGTAAAATGGTTCAACAACCAAAAAGGTTACGGATTCATCACAGCCGAGGACGGAAAGGATGTATTCGTACATTTCTCAGGACTTAACATGGAGGGCTTCAAAACTCTCGAGGAAGGTGCAGCAGTAGAGTTCGATATCACTGATGGCGCTAAAGGTCCACAGGCAGTTAACGTTGAGGTAGTTAAATAATTTTGACCCCTCAGGCAATCTAGTTTCTATGTACCTTTTTCTTTATTATATATTTAGGTAAAATTATAGTTACAAAAATGTTAATTGGGGAATAAGATATAAGAATCATGATTAAAAAAGAAGAGTTCATTTCGAACTCTTCTTTTTTGTGCTTTTTTATTGTTTTGTTGCTTTTAGTTGTTTACACGATGATGAGACATCGGTGAGCTTGTTGTGAGTGGTAAAAATGTATAACCATTCGCCTGTCCCCACTGGATGATCTGCTCGACCGCATTGACACTGAAATCCTTTATGTCGTGCTGCAATACAACTGATACATTATGGCTCTGCACTCCTGAAATGACATTCTGCACTACCTGTTCCGTACTGATTGGCTTGGGGTTTGCATCTCCGCTCGATACATTCCAGTCACAATATAAAAGGCCTCTTGCTGTCACATCATTTACGAGCTGTGTCATAATGCCCGGACAATAATCCTTACTTACAGTATTTGATGAGCCACCCGGGAATCTGATGATTGACGCATCATTTCCTGTCTGTGCCTTTATGATACTGTTCATCTGCTCAAGGTCATCAAAGAATGCCTGCTCGCTTGTATATATCTGGTTGTATTTGTGGCTGGCAGAGTGGATAGCCACTGTATGTCCTCTCTTTGCCTCCTCTGCTATCATGTTCTGATAGTCAGGATGTGTATTTGTAACAAAGAATGTGGCCTTTACATTGTATTTATCAAGCACATCTAATAGCCCCTGTGTATACTTTCCGGGACCATCGTCAAAGGTCAGATAAATAATCTTGTTGCCCGGATTTACCGTGTCTGCCGTGGCAGCCGGATCATACACACTTACCACTCTTGTAGCTGTAGCCTTATTTCCTGATGAATCTGAGACCTCATAGGTCACAGTATACTTTCCTGCCTTATCCTTATCTACCTTATCTCCTGATACCTTGACACTGTCTGTGATGTCTCCGTCACAATTGTCTGTTGCTGTGTATCCCGGATCACTGTACTTATCACCCTTTTTAACTGACATAAAATCATCACCCGAAAGCTTTATCTGCGGTGCAGTGGTATCTGTGACATGCACAGTCCTTTTGACCTCGCTCTCATTCTTTGACGAGTCAGCGACACTGTACTTTATCTCATAGTCTCCCGGCTTTGAAGTATCGACAGCTCCTGTGACAGATACCTTGCCTGTCAGATCCCCATCATAGTTGTCTGTTGCCGTATATCCCGGGTCACTGAACTCGCTGCCTGCCTCTACAGTCATCTCTGCATCGCCATTTAATGTAATCTCCGGAGCCTTCTTATCCCTCACCTCAACCTTGATTGTCTGTGTCGCAGTTTTTTTACCGTATTGAGCAGTTACCTTTATCTCGTATGAACCTGTCTTTGTCGCATCGACATTACTGTCTATAGTGCATTTTATCTCTTTTCCCTTTCGGTTTATAAGCCTGCCTCTGACATACGCCTTGATTTTTGGTGCCTCAAACTTTTTGCCATACTCAACAGTAATACCGTTTTTGAACCTGCTGCTGAACTCAATGTGTGAGTCAAAGCATGTGATATATACTATAAACGCCACCACCAGAACTATTGCAGCCGTAAGTATGCCGATAATCATCTTTTTATTTTTGTCCATTTTTCCAATCCTCTTTAGCATTTTATAATTATTCTCTCTATATTATTACTCAAACCTGATAATATTATTTCAAGCAATATCTATTATAGCGTTAAACAATCTTTTTTGCTACTGCAAATTCCTTGAGAATTTCTTAATGTTGGCTTCATATATTTCAGTTGTGTTACAATTGTTTCTTTATCATGAATGCCTCCGGTGCAGTCTTAATAAGTAATTAATTTATTTAATATCTTTGTTACTATTCATAACTAAAAATCCCCCGAACAAGTCGGGGGATTTAAAAAGCTTATGCTGTAACACTCATTTTATTACTGCTCCTTACGGTGCATCTCAAATGTCTCCATATGGTAGTTGGCGATGTTGTCACGAATCTTTCTGTCATCTGCTCTGCTTAAGAGATCATCACGGAACTTCTTGGTAGTCACCATGTCATTGTATGAGCTTGGTCCGCCTACGCAGCCGCCCTCACATGCCATTCCCTCGATGAAGTTCTCAGGAAGCTTGCCTGCCTTCATGAGGAGAAGTGCCTTCTTACACTCTGCTGCTCCGTTTGCCTTGCAAACCTTACAATCAACATCCTCGCCTTTTTCCTTCATGCTCTCGATTACGGCTGCTGTAACTCCGCCTGAGTTTGCGAAACGCTTACCGAATACTGAGCCCTCCTGATATGAGGTATCATCAGCCTCAAGCTGTACTCCCTTTGCCTTCATAATAGCACGAATCTCGCTGAAGGTAAGTACATAGTCTGCATTGCCCTCTATCTTCTGATCCTGTACCTCTGACTTCTTGGCAACACATGGTCCGATGAATACTGTAACTGCATCAGGATCCTTTGCCTTGATCATTCTTGAAACTGCACACATAGGTGAAACAGTTGTAGAAATCTTGTCAGCAAGCTCAGGATAGTGCTTTCTAACCATATTTACAAATCCAGGACAGCATGATGTAACCTTCTTCTCTCCTGCCTCATATGCCTCAAGCCACTCATCAGCCTCGTATGCTGCTGTCATATCTCCTCCGAGTGCTACCTCAACAAAACCGTTGAAGCCAACTGCCTGCATAGCTTTCTTCCAGCTGTTCATAGTGATATTTGCGCCAAACTGTCCCTCTGCTGCAGGTGCAACCATAGCGTATACATGCTTGTTCTCTGACTTGATTGCATCGATTACATCTACGATATATGTCTTTGATCCGATAGCTCCGAATGGACAGCTGTGGATACACTTACCACATCTGATACATTTGCTCTCATCAATCACTGAAATGCCGTACTCATTGTATGTAATGGCATTTACAGGGCAAGAGAACTTACATGGTCTCTTTAAATGAGCGATAGCGTTGTAAGGACATGCCTGTGCACAGCGTCCACACTCCTTACACTTCTGTGGGTCGATATGTGAGCGGAGACGTCCTGCCTCGATTGCTCCGAACTTACATGCATTGATACAAGCCTTGCCAAGACAGTTCTGACAGTTTTCAGTAACTGTGTAGCTTGAAATCGGACAATCCTCACATGCTGAGCTGATTACCTGGATGATATTGCCGTCATCGTTTGTGCTTGGTGCTTTACCCTCTGCAAGTCTGACACGTTGACGGATGATTTCTCTCTCCTTGTAGATACAGCAACGGAACTGAGGTGTCGGTCCCGGAATAAGTGTAAATGGGATGTCATCTCTGATCTCATCGAGGTTACCTGCAAATGCAGCCTTTGCGACCTCAAGCAAAACTGCATGTTTGATTTTGATTACGTTTTCGTCAGCGTACATATTATCTCCTTTTCCTTAAAATAAATGTATATTGTTACCTAATGATTTACATACTTAGAAGAATCATTACATCATGTGACACTTCCCATATCATATGAGCTGATTCCTCTAAAAAAATGCTCCTAGTATTTATCTACTAGGAACATTCTACAAAATTTTTTAAACTTTTTCTACCCTTGTATTCATCAAAATACAAAGAATTGTTATTTTTTTCACAATAGTGGCAATTTTAATAAAAATTACTCATGGCGCAGTGCATCAATAGGGTTCAGGTTCGCTGCCTTGTATGAAGGAAGCATACCGAATATGATTCCGATTGCCATGGAAAAAAGCACCGCAAGTATAGCTGCTGCCGGACTTATCGCTGTCGGCGTGCCGTTTAGCATTGAGATGACCTTAGAGAGTATCACTCCGACCAGCACTCCGACCAAACCTCCAAGACTTGTGAGAACAACTGCCTCTGTGAGGAACTGTCCAAGTATTGCTCCCTTTCCCGCTCCGATTGCCTTTTTAAGTCCTATCTCTGAGGTACGCTCTGTGACTGACACAAGCATGATATTCATGACACCGATACCACCGACTAGCAGTGATATTCCGGCAATCCAGATGAGCATCATGTTGGTTGACTGGCTGAGCTGCTGTATTTGCTTTGCCTGCTCCTGTAAATCCTGTGCCTTGTAGGTCACATCAGAGCCGTCTGTGACATTTAAATTACTGTTAAGTATCTCCTCAGCAGCCTTTCCCACTGTAGCCATGGTATCCGTGCTGTCTGCCTTAAGCAAAAGGTTCTGCGGCTCATCATAACCAAATATAACCGGCCATGTTCCGCTTGGCACAAATACATTGCCCTGGCTGTCATCATGGGCATACATATAGTAATCATCCATTGAGTTTATTACCAGGTCATAGCTGTCCTTTTCCGTGACTACACCGACTACTGTAAACGGATATCCCTGTATCTCTACTGTCTTGCCGAGCGCGCTCTCTCCTGAAAACAGGCTGCTCTCCACACTCTCATCAATAAGAGCCACCCTGCGTGCCTTTGCATAGTCATTCTTTGAGAAGCCTCTACCCTTCATGACTACATAGCTTGCAGTATCGAAATATCCGTCATCGACACCTGTTATATTGCCGCCCGAAAGCGCCGTGTTCAGATAATAGACTGCATTGGAAGCCTGTCTTGTACGGTAAAGAGCTGCATTTTGCACATGGTCGAGCTCCTTTATGCTGTCAAGTGTGGAAGCCGATACCTCAGTCACTCCCGCCGGCGCCGTATCATATGATAGATCCATATCATAGCCATCCTTCTGCAGTGTGACCTTTACGTTATTACTTCCCGAACCTATGAGATTCTTTTCTATCTGTTCGTTTGTGCCCTGAATTGTGGAAACAATCGCAATAATTGCTGCAATTCCGATGATGATTCCAAGCATGGTCAGAAACGAACGCATCTTATGTGACCAGATTCCCCTAAAGGACAATCTAATATTTTCAAGCATCTTTAATCCTCCCTGCTAAACTAATACATACCATCTTCCGACACCTTGGTTTTCTCGCCCTCCCTGACTCCATACGGGAATGCGATATAGTCATCATTTGTCAGACCTGACTTTATCTCCACATATGAGCCCCAGAGCGACTTGCCTGTTTTGACAGACTGCTTTTTGAGCTTTCCGTTGTCATCCTTGTATATATATGACTGTCCGTTCTCGGTTCTGACATATGACTTGTCGATATATAGTCCGCTGTCAGAGCCCTCCGATGATGTATCTATGGTCAACTCAAGTGAATCGCCCTTTTTGAGATTCTGCGGATTCTCAATGTACGCGGTGTACTCATAGAATGAGGAGTTTGGATTGCTGTCTCCATAATAGTTTACGCTGTCTGACGGCACATTGCTTATCTCGGATATCGTGCCCTCATAGGTATCACCTGTCATGTAGTTGACTGCTGATACACTCTGTCCTACCTTTACCGTATCCAGATCCAGCTCACCGATTGTTCCGCTGATATACAGTCCCGATGCTCCCGAAAGCTGCAGGAAAGGTGTACCGTCCTGCGGTGGATTGGTAGGATCACAGACTGTTGTCACGATTCCATCCTTCTTTGCATATACCACGCCATCCTCAAGCTCGCTCTGCAGTTCCTTTAAATCGGCCTGTGCAATTCTCTTTTGTAAATCAACATCGGCAACACTTCTGGTCTGCTCCTTTATGGCATCCTTAAGCTCATCTGCAGTGTATGTCTTTTCTTCTGCCACGGTATCAGCTTCTGTCTGTGCGGTCTGTTCTGTGGCACTGTCTGTTTTGGTATCTGACGGCTCACTTCCTTCTGTATCATCAGAAGCTTCTCCTGCTGTAGTTGTGCCTGCAAGGAAAAGCTTTATCTCATCGCTTTCATCATAGCGGCCAAGCCTATCTCCTCTTACGATAAGCTCCATATCAGGTGCATCCGCATCTCCTATTACAAACCGCGCTACCGCGCTCTTTTCTGAAAGTGTATTCAAAAGCTCTCCTGATACATACGAAGCTTCTGTACATGTAAATACATAAGGATCGTCCTCTGTACCGCTTCCTTTGGCCTCTGACAAATCAGATATCACATCATGCTGTTCATCAGGCGTTTGCTCAGGCGCAGACGGCTGTGTGTCAGGCTGTGGCTCAGGTGTAACAGGAGTCTCGGGCTGCTTTTCAACCGGTTTAGTGTTCTTTAGCTTGTCAAGCTTCTGCTTTTCCGATGCAAGCTGGTTCTCAAGACTCTGTATCTCAAGCTGCTTCATCTCAACCGAGAGGGAAAGACTCGTCACATCATATGCAAGGAGCTTATCTCCGGCCTTTACCTGCTGATCCTTTGTGACATAAACCTCTGTCACCTTCTGTCCATCCTTTAAATTGATTGTCTGACATGCATCATCACACACCATTCCCTCACTGGTCATGGATGTGTAGTCGTTTGTCGTGCTGATCATTGAAACACTCATGACGGAAGCTATCCCCTTGGAGTTCCTGTAATAAACAACTCCTGTGATGCTTCCCGCTGCAACTGCAACTACAAGGACAGCTATTATAATGATCTTAATTCTCTTTTTCTTTTTCATTACCTGCCTCCTGTCCTTCCTCTGTTATCTCGCCGTCTATGATGTGTACGATGCGCTTTGCCTGCTCAGCTACCTTTCTGTCATGTGTAATCACGACAACCGTCACACCGGACTCATTAAGGCTCTCAAAGAGCTCAAGCACCTGCTTGCCTGACTTTGAATCAAGTGCTCCCGTAGGCTCATCCGCAAGCAGAAGCTTTGGATGATTGACCATAGCTCTCGCTATCGCCACTCTCTGCTTCTGTCCTCCTGAAAGCTGTGTTGGCCTGAAATCAGCCCTGTCTGAAAGCCCTACACGCTCTAATGCCTCCATACCCATCTGCCTTCTGTCCTTTTTGCTCACACCGGCATATATGAGTGGCAGGCATACATTGTCCAAGGCACACTCTCTCGGCATGAGCTGGAAATTCTGAAATACAAATCCAATTGTATCCCGTCTGACTCTCGTAAGCTCCTTTTCCTTAAGCTCACTGACAGGTCTGCCGTCAAGTATATATGTGCCCGATGTTGGCAGATCAAGACAACCCACTATATTCATGAGAGTGGTCTTGCCGGAGCCCGACGGCCCCATGATTGCCACGTACTCTCCCTCCTCAATCTGGAGTGAGACATCCTTTAAAACCGGCACCACGAGCTTATCCTGGTCATAGTTTTTATAAATATGCTGGAGTTCTAGAATCATCTACTGTACCTCCGCATCACCTGAACCGGTGGCATCTGCAGCACCTTCGTCCATTGTGCCATCGTCCATTGTGCCATCATCAACAGGACCGCCCTCAGTGCCCTCAAGCATCTGGTCATCAAGAGCTTCTGTACCCATATCGTCATAGACTGACTCTTCACCGCCGCCATTTTCAACGTACTCTTCCCATGTCTGTGCCGGCTCACCCTCATAAAGGTCATCAGATGCCCATACTATATAGTCATCCTTTGTAAGCCCTGACTTGATTTCATACATCATGAGATTCTCGTCATAGTCTCCAAGCTCAACCTTTGTCTTCTCAAGCTTATCCTTTTTATTAAGTGTCCATACATATGCATCATCGCCATCCTTTACAACATAGCTCTCATCAATCCATATACCATCCTTCACCTCTGTCTGTCCAAAATCCGGCTCCACATATACATGCTGTCCTAAAAGCATGTCGCCTGTGCCTGTAAGCTGCACATAGAAGTTGTACTTTGATGCCTTCTTCTCGCTGCTTCCATCATCATACATGCCGGAATTACTGTTATCAGTCTGAGGATTCTCAGTATCAACCTTGCTGATGGTACCCTGCCATGTCTTTGACTCATCAACTCTCGAGCGCACTATAACTGCCTGCCCCTCTGCGAGTCCACTGTTTAAAAAGCTCTGCTCATCAATTGTGCCCTTTACCCTGTAATCACCGGTGGCAACGATTGTCATAAATGCAGTATCTGCTGTGTCTGCACTCTGATTCTCATTGATTTTCTTTACAACACCAATCATTGTG
>ERZ780167.2693-NODE-2693-length-13613-cov-6.014088_pt1 | contig 13613 bp, 8 predicted proteins | sample MGYA00510982_ERZ780167 | MGnify/ENA primary metagenome ERZ780167 (study PRJEB29588, sample SAMEA2146107) | human gut metagenome | biome: human gut; feature: human-associated habitat; material: faeces | place: Denmark | collected 2008/2010 ... | reverse complement strand
GTGTGGTCAGAAAGCTGTTCAATACGAGCGTTATATCAACCGTTCCGGAGATGAAGAGATCATGGAGCGCTGGCAGTCAAAGAATGGCGTGACGATCACAAATAAAGAAGATATGGATATCGATTCCTTCAAGAAAGCCGTAGATGGTGTTGATGAGTGGTTTGTTAAGGAACTTGAGAAAGAAGGATACGATGACGCACAGGAACTGGTAGATCTCTTCACACAGGAATCTACGGATACAGTTGCGGATTACAGTGATCTCAACTGGCCGGAAGCAACCTGGAACTTTGCATGCTCCACAACGGAGACAAGTACCTGGGCAGACGGCGGACGTAAGTTTGGCGAGCTGATGGAAAAAGCAACCGGAGGCAAGATCAAAGTCAACATCTATGCGGCAGACCAGCTGACCAATGGAAATCAGTCTGAAGGAATCCAGGCGCTGATGAACGGAGACCCGGTACAGATTTCCATGCATTCCAACCTGATCTACTCAGCGTTTGATCCAAGATTTAATGTTGTATCGTTACCATTTATTTATGATTCCTATGATGATGCAGATGCGAAATTCGATGGTGAGGCAGGAGAAAAGCTGAAAGAAATTCTTTCCAGTTACGGACTGCACTGCATGGGTATCGCAGAGAATGGCTTCCGTGAGCTGACCAACAGCAAGCATGAAGTAAAAACTCTGGATGACATGAAGAACCTCAAGATCCGTGTAGCAGGCTCCAACCTTCTGATGGAATGCTACAAGAGATGGGGCGCAGATGCAACGAACATGAACTGGTCTGAAACTTATACGGCTCTGCAGCAGAATACTGTAGAAGGCCAGGAAAACCCACTTCCGGCAATCGATGCGGCAAGTGTGCAGGAGGTTCAGCCATACTGCTCCATGTGGGATGCAATCTATGACTGTCTGTTCTTCTGCATCAACCAGGATATTTATGAAAGCCTGACACCGGAACAGCAGCAGGTTGTTGATGAGGCAGGCCAGAAGGCTGTTGAGTATGAGCGTTATATCAACCGTTCCGGCGACGAAGAGATCATGAGCCGCTGGGAGAAGAGCAACGGTGTGACCTTTACAAAGAAAGAGGATATGGATATCGATTCCTTCAAGAAAGCAGTAGACGGAATCGACGACTGGTTTGTAAACGAGCTTAAGAGTGCAGGCTATGACGATGCACAGGATCTGGTAGATCTTTTTACAGAGGATTCTGTAGATACCGTGGAGGATTACAGTGATCTGAACTGGCCTGAGACAACCTGGAACTTTGCATGCTCCACAACGGAGACAAGTACCTGGGCTGATGGAGGACGTAAGTTCGGTGAACTCATGGAAAAGGCTACCGGAGGAAAGGTCAAGGTTAACATTTACGCAGCGGATCAGCTGACAAACGGAAATCAGTCCGAGGGAATCCAGGCATTGATGAACGGAGACCCGGTACAGATCTCCATGCATTCCAATCTGATCTATTCTGCATTTGATCCACGCTTCAATGTGGTATCCCTGCCGTTCATCTATGATTCCTACGATGATGCAGATGCGAAGTTTGACGGAGAGGCCGGAGACAAGCTGAAGGAGATCCTTAACGGCTACGGACTCCACTGCATGGGTATTGCAGAGAACGGTTTCCGTGAGTTGACAAACAGCAAGCATGAGGTAAAATCTGTAGATGATATGAAGAATCTGAAGGTTCGTGTAGCAGGCTCTAATCTTCTTATGGAGTGTTATAAGAGATGGGGGGCAGATGCCACAAATATGAACTGGTCCGAGACCTACACAGCACTTCAGCAGAATACGGTAGAGGGCGAGGAGAATCCGTTGCCCGCCATCGATGCAGCCAGTGTACAGGAGGTACAGCCATATTGCTCCATGTGGGATGCAATCTATGACTGCCTGTTCTTCTGCATCAACCAGGATATTTATGATGCGCTGACACCGGAGCAGCAGGCTGTTGTTGACGAGTGTGGTCAGAAAGCCGTAGAGTATGAGCGTTATATCAACCGTTCCAGTGATGATGAGATCAAAGCACGCTGGGCAGACAAAAACGGTGTGACTTTCACAGAGAAAGCTGACATGGATATCGATTCCTTCAAAGAAGCGGTAGACGGCGTAGATGAGTGGTTTGTTCAGGAGCTGAAAGATCAGGGCTATGACGATGGCCAGGATCTGGTAGATCTGTTTACAAAGTAATCTTCATACATAATCATAAAAGGGTAAAATAGCCGGAAAGAGGCAGTTCTGAGAAGATTTTTCAGGGCCGCCTCTTTTCTTTGTGGGCAAAAGATTATATACTGGTAACAGTCCGGTGTCTGCCGGACAGGAGTATTATTGAGATAAAGTAAAGGAAGAAATATGATAAAAATTGATCTGATAACCGGATTTCTCGGATCCGGGAAGACAACATTTATAAAAAAATATGCCTCCTATCTTCTGAAAAAAGGCATGAACATCGGTATCCTGGAAAATGATTTCGGGGCAGTAAATGTGGATATGATGCTGCTTCAGGATCTGATGGGAGACAACTGTGAGCTGGAGATGGTTTCTGGTGGATGTGACGCGGACTGTCACAGACGTCGATTTAAGACAAAACTGATCGCCATGGGAATGTGCGGTTATGACCGTGTGATCGTGGAACCATCCGGAATCTTTGATGTGGATGAGTTTTTTGACGCCCTCCATGAGGAACCACTGGATAAGTGGTATGAGATCGGAAATGTGATCGCTATTGTGGATGCCAAGCTTGCGGAGGATTTTTCTGCGGAAGCGGATTATCTGCTGGCTTCTGAGGTGGCAGATGCAGGTTGCGTACTTCTGAGCAGGAGTCAGGAAGCTACAGAGGAAGAGATCCACAGCACAAAGGAACATCTCAACCGTGCACTTGGTCAGATCCAGTGTAAGCGCCGTCTGGACAGCGAAATCATGGATAAAAACTGGGATGATTTTACAGACGAAGATTTGGAAAAGATCTTGAACTGCAGGTATGTGGCAGAAGATTATGTGAAAGAATCCTATGCAGAAGGCGGTGGATTTGATTCCCTGTTTTTTATGAATGTTCATAAGAGCGAAGAGGAACTTCGGGAAACAGCAGAAAAGATCTTGAACGACCCGTCCTGCGGAGATGTTTTCCGCGTAAAAGGTTTTCTTAAGAAAGAAGACGGACAGTGGCTGGAGCTGAATGCCACCCGCCATGAGATCTGCATCCGGCCGGCAAAGCTGGGACAGGAGATCATGATCGTTATTGGGGAGAAACTGAATAAAGAGGTAATTGATGGATACTGGAAATAATACTGCAGGAAAAACAGCACCGGAGAGATATGTCTCAGAGAAGGCCTTTGAAGAGCTGCCAGATACCTTTCAGAAGCTTGCAGAGCTGCTTGGAGAAGATCAGTTTGAACTGGTGGCAGTGAATGATGAGAAAGATCCGCAGGATCAGAAAGCAGGATCAGAAAGTGCTTTTTCGGAAGCAATTGCGGAAAAGTCCGATGACAATATGTACAGAGTGGATTCTTATGTAAAAAACGGCGAAATCCGTCTTGTGTATCTTATGAATGATGCGGTAGAAAGCTTTCTTGTTTTTGGAAATGCCCGTATGACAGGTGTATACAAACCGGATTACGAGGGCGAGATCCTGGCAGATTTAAGCCGGCAGGGGAGAGAATATATCCTTGTGGTCCACCAGGATGATTCGGTGGTGACTTTGTTTTTTGAAACTCTGTCTCTGGAAAAACATCTCTACGATTACAGCCGGATCGGTCATTTCTGGGTAGAAGGGTATGAATACTTACGGCAGCTGGAATATCGCCTGGCGATCCTCCGCGACAAATATGATTATATAGGCGGGGACAGCTGCAACGCTCTGGAGGAGAAGCTTTCTGCACTGGTGGAATTTCCGCCATTGAATTACTGCTGTTATCCGGCTGTTCCGGAAAAGTATATTGTTCCCAGGGAAAATCCGTGGATTCCCTCGGAAAAGGCATTTGAGGTAATGGGAGAGATCGCAAGGCAGGCAGGAGACCGTACCTTTGTCAGGTGGCTTGAAATTTACCGGAAACTTCCGTTTAAATGGGTAGCACGGAACCTGGCAGGAATGCTTCACCGTACAAAACACATCCAGGTAACGATGTGCCTTTCTGAAAAGCTGCGGGAAGCTTCATCCGGATATGGGAATCGTTCTTTTGGAAAAGAAGCCGATGAAGAGCTTAGAGTTCTTACAGAAAAAGCCAGGACAAAGCAGGCAGAGCTGAAAGAGCAGGGGATGGGATCCGAAGTACTCAGGGAAGAACCGTTTACCATTGCCAGAGATTCTCTGGGATTTAAGGTTTATCTCATGAAATGGAACAAAGGAAGAAAAGACTGTACCGTTGAAATTGAAGAAATATGACGAAATATATATAGATCCGCAGAGAATATCTGTGAAGTGTTTTTGCCCGGCGGGGATTGCTTTTTTAAAAACACTGGGGTATAATCTAACGGAAAGAGTTAAGAACAGCCCTTTAATTAAGAAAGGAGATTTTTAAAATGAAAGTAACACATATTACAGATATCGATAAATTTTTTGAGGTAATTGACAGCTGCAAGGGTAGAGTAGAGCTTGTAACAGGAGAGGGAGACAGACTGAACCTGAAATCCAAGCTTTCCCAGTATGTATCTCTTGCAAACATCTTTTCCGCTGGTGAGATCCCGGAGCTTGAGATCGTTGCAGCAGAGAAAGAGGATATCGACAAGCTTATGAACTTTATGATCAACGGCTGATAAGAGGAACGATTTTCAGGGATGTGAGCTTTTCACATCCCTGTCTTAATCTGGATGCAAAACAGAACACGAATGTCTGTTTTACAAAATGGATATAATGATAACAGAGAGAGAAACAAGAATTTTTCTCTTCCATCATGATCATAACAGGATACAACCAGGGGGTATAAACACTTCCTGGTCAAACTACGTTAAAAGGAGTGTATACAAAATGGTAAAAATTGATATTATCTCCGGTTTCCTTGGTGCCGGAAAAACAACTCTGATCAAAAAACTTCTGAAAGACGGATTTCAGGGTGAGCAGGTCGTACTGATCGAGAACGAGTTTGGTGAGATCGGTATTGACGGTGGTTTCCTGAAAGAGGCCGGAATCCAGATCCGTGAGATGAATTCCGGATGTATCTGCTGCTCACTGGTTGGAGATTTCGGTACTTCCCTGAAAGAAGTTGTTACCAAATACAACCCGGACAGAATCCTCATCGAGCCATCCGGAGTTGGTAAACTTTCTGACGTTATCAAAGCTGTACAGGGTGTTCAGGATGAGGTTGACATCAAACTGAACAGCTATACAACTGTTGTTGATGCCAAGAAATGCAAGATGTACATGAAGAACTTCGGTGAGTTCTTTGACAATCAGATCCAGTATGCAGGCGCCATCATCATGAGCCGTACAGATATCGCAACTGAGAAGAAAGTTCAGGAGTCCCTGGAGCTTCTTCGCAGCCTGAATAAAGATGCAGCCATCATCACAACTCCGATTGAGAACCTTGACGGAAAGAAACTGGTAGAGGTTATGGAGCATCCGGTATCTCTGGAGCAGGAAATGCTTGAGGAAGAGCATGAGCATCATCACCATCATCATGATGACGAGTGTGGCTGCGGCCATGACCATGATCACGAGGAGCATGAGCATCACCATGACCACGACCATGATGAGGAGTGCGGCTGTGGCCATGACCATGATCACGAAGAGCATGAGCACCATCATCACCATGACGAGGAGTGCGGCTGCGGCCATGACCACGACCATGACGAGCACGAGCATCATCATCACGACCATGACGGCGAGTGTGGCTGCGGCCATGATCATGACCATGAGCACCATCATCACCACGACGGTGAGTGCGGCTGTGGACATGACCATCATCACCATCATGCAGATGAGGTCTTCACAAGCTGGGGCCGTGAGACAATTAAAAAATTCACACGTGAGGGACTTGAGAAGATCCTTGAGGCACTTTCCGAGTCTGACAAATATGGTATCATCCTCCGTGCAAAAGGAATGCTTCCGGCAGAGGACGGAACATGGATCTATTTTGATATGGTTCCGGAAGAAACCGAGATCCGTGAGGGCGCACCGGAATATACAGGCCGTCTGTGCGTGATCGGTTCCAAACTTGACGAGCATGCTCTGGAAGAGCTTTTTGGAATCGCATAAAAACAGAACATAAGAGAAATTTTTCAGATTTTATATTACAGAAAGGAAATGGATACTGTCCGGATTAACGGATAGTATCTTACAGGATAAATTTATGGAAGAGATCAAAGTTCCCATTTATCTGATCACAGGTTTTCTGGAAAGTGGCAAGACCTCTTTCCTGAGCTTTACCCTGCAGCAGGATTATTTTCAGGTTGAGGGAAAAACACTTCTTATCCTCTGCGAAGAAGGAGAAGAGGAGTATGATGAGGAAGCCCTGAAAAAGAGCAACACCGTTGTGGAGGTTATCGACAGCGAGGAAGAACTGACACCGGAGAGACTTGCGGCAATGGATATCCTGCATCAGCCGGAACGTGTGATTATTGAGTACAATGGCATGTGGCTGGTAAGCAAGTTTGAAGAGATGGAAAAACCGGCGGGCTGGGGTGTGGAACAGCACATTACCTGTGTGGATGCCAGCACATTCCAGGTTTATATGGCCAACATGAAGTCCCTTTTTATGGACATGGTCCGTAATGCAGATATGGTTATCTTTAACCGCTGTCAGGAAGAGGATCCGCTTCCTTCCTACAGAAGAAGCATCAAGGTAGTTAACCAGCGTGCGGAGATCATCTTTGAGGATGAGGAAGGCGAGCTTGGCGATCTTTTTGAGGATGAGATGCCATTTGACATTGATGCGCCGGTGATCGATATCCTTCCGGAAGATTATGGTATCTGGTTTGTGGATTCCATGGATCACCCAGACCGTTATGTGGGAAAAACCGTTCATTTCAAGGCACGTGCCCTGAAACCGCGTGGAATGGGAAGCAAATTCTTTGTTCCAGGAAGAACTGCCATGACATGCTGTGCAGATGATACCACATTCCTGGGATATATCTGCAAGAGCGCTTTTGCCCCGAAGATCGCAGAAGGTCAGTGGGTGGAAGTTACCGCAAAGGTTGCTTTTGAGAAGAGAATGGAATACCAGGGAGAGGGTATTGTACTTTATGCAGAGCATGTGGAAGTATGCGAGCCTCTTGCTGATGAGATGGTATATTTCAACTAACTGAGGAGTTTTTATGTATTTAATTGCAGGTTTGGGAAATCCGGGAAAGCAGTATGAGGCTACCCGCCACAACATGGGATTTGACACCATCGATTGCCTTGTGGAGAAGCATAATATCCCACAGGGCGGCGTAAAATTTAATGCCATGTATGGAAAAAGCATCATCGGCGGTGAAAAAGCCATTCTGATGAAACCGCTTTCCTATATGAATTTAAGCGGCGGTCCGATTCAGGAGATGTCCAGCTATTTCAAGATCGATCCGGAGACAGAGCTGATCGTGATCTACGATGATATCGATCTGGAACCGGGACAGCTTCGTATCCGCAAAAAAGGCAGTGCAGGCGGACATAACGGGATCAAGGATATTATCCGTCGTCTTGGAACTGAGAAGTTTATCCGTATCCGTGTTGGTGTTGGTGCGAAACCGAAAGACTGGGATCTGGCAGATTTTGTGCTGGGTCATTTTTCGGACAGCGACCGCAAGCTTGTGGACGAGGGAATTAATGATGCGGCAGAGGCCGTAGAAATGATCCTGTCCGAGGGCGTGGATGCGGCGATGAATAAGTATAACAGGAAAAAGCCTAAGAATTGAGGTTTGTATGGAAGCATTTTTGCAGCCTCTGCAGGGCCTTGCAGAGTTTGAAGAAATAAAAAAGCGCTGTGGCGCAAACCGCGGAATTCTTAATGTTTCCGGCTGTATGGAGTCCCAGAAAGTCCATCTGATGTATGGACTTTCCGGGCTTTTTCCATGTCATCTGATCCTTGCGGATGATGAACGTAACGCAAAGGAAATTTATGAGGATTACCGCTTCTATGACAAAAATGTATATTTTTATCCGGCAAAAGATCTTCTGTTTTTTCAGGCAGACATTCATGGAAATCTTCTGATCCGGCAGCGGATGCGTGTGATCCGGGCACTTCTGGAGCAGGAAGAAGTGACGGTGGTTACCAGCATAGACGGATGCATGGATTTTTTGATGCCTCTGGAAAAGATCAAAAGCAGCCTTCTTCATTTTAAAAGTGACAGTGTGATCGATCTGGATCAGCTGAAAGCAGATCTGGTGGATCTGGGATATGAGCGGGTTGGCCAGGTGGAGCTTCCGGGACAGTTTTCCGTGCGGGGAGGGATCATTGATATCTATCCGCTGACGGAGGAGAATCCATGGCGTATTGAACTCTGGGATGATGAGATCGATTCCATCCGGAGTTTTGATGCAGAAAGCCAGAGATCTCTGGAAAATATAGATGAGATCACCATTTATCCGGCTACAGAAAAGATGGACTGCGAGGATATGGTATCTTTCCTGGATTATTTTCCGGAAGAAAAAACACTGCTGTTTCTGGATGAGCTGAACCATCTGGCAGAAAACGGCGAAGGTGTGGAGGAAGAGTACCGTCAGAGCCGCATGCACAGGGAGGAAAAAGGCGAGGCAAATCTTCCGGAACAGTGGCTCTGTGGTTTTCAGGAAGTGCAGAAGAAACTGAACAGACGGAACTGCGTGGCTGTGTCCGCACTTTCTCCGAGACGTTCCGGCTGGAAGATCAATGAGGAATTTGATCTCACGGTGAAATCTGTGGATTCTTACAACAGCAGTTTTGAACTTCTGGTAAAAGATCTTCTCCAGTATAAAAGCCAGGGGTACCGGATCGCCCTGCTTTCCGGTTCCAGGACAAGGGCAGAGCGTCTGGCAAAGGATCTCTCAGAGGAAGGCCTGAATGCTTTTTACAGACAGGATACAGACCGTATCATAAGCCCCGGCGAGATCATGGTTGTTTATGGCCATGCGCGCCGTGGTTTCCAGTATCCGCTGATCAAATTTGTGGTGATGACGGAAACAGACATTTTCGGCAAAGAGCAGAAGAAGCGCAAAAAGAAGAAAAAGTACAGTGGAAACCGTATCCAGGATTTTGCGGAGCTTTCCATCGGGGATCTTGTTGTCCACGAAAAACATGGACTTGGAATTTATCGTGGAATCGAAAAAGTGGAAGTGGACCGAGTTGTAAAAGATTACATCAAGATTGAGTACCGTGGTGGCAGCAATCTCTACATCCTGGCAACCCAGTTGGATGCTTTGCAGAAATATTCCGGATCTTCCGAAAATGCAAAAACACCCAAGCTGAATAAACTTGGCGGACAGGAGTGGAACAAGACCAAGAGCCGTGTTAAAGGTGCGGTAAAAAATATCGCAAAAGAGCTGGTGGAGCTTTATGCAGTGCGCCAGGAAAAAGAGGGCTATGTCTGTGGCCCGGATACGGTCTGGCAGAAGGAATTTGAAGAAATGTTTCCTTATGAGGAGACAGAGGATCAGCTGGCAGCCATTGAGGATACCAAGAAGGATATGGAAAGTACCAAAATCATGGACCGCCTTGTGTGTGGTGACGTTGGTTACGGGAAGACAGAAGTTGCTTTGAGAGCTGCGTTTAAGGCAGTTCAGGAAAGCCGCCAGGTCGTTTATCTGGTGCCCACTACCATTCTTGCCCAACAGCATTACAACACCTTTGTGCAGCGTATGAAGGAATTTCCGGTGAAAGTGGATCTTCTCTGCCGGTTCCGTACTTCTGCCCAGCAGAAAAAGACCATCGAGGGGATCAAAAAAGGCCAGGTGGACATTGTGATCGGTACTCACAGGGTTCTTTCCAAAGATGTGGAATTTAAGAATCTGGGACTTCTGATCATTGATGAGGAACAGCGTTTCGGTGTCACTCATAAAGAAAAGATCAAGCAGATGAAAAAAGATGTGGATGTGCTGACACTGACTGCAACTCCGATTCCCCGAACTCTTCATATGAGTCTCATTGGTATCCGTGACATGAGTGTTCTGGAAGAGCCGCCTATGGACCGTGTGCCGATCCAGACGTATGTTATGGAATATGATGAGGAGACTGTCCGGGAGGCTATCCGCAGGGAACTTCGACGTGGCGGCCAGGTTTATTATGTATACAATCGGGTTAATGATATTGCGGAGGTAGCTCTTCGCATATCGAAGCTGGTGCCGGAAGCCAGGGTGGATTTTGCCCATGGTCAGATGAGCCAGAGGGAACTGGAGCAGGTGATGTATGATTTTATCAACGGAGATGTGGATGTACTGGTTTCCACTACCATTATTGAGACGGGACTGGATATCTCCAATGTAAATACCATGATCATCCATGATTCCGACCGATATGGTCTTTCTCAGCTGTATCAGCTTCGCGGACGTGTAGGACGTTCTAACCGTACTGCCTATGCGTTTCTGATGTATACGAAGAATAAGATGCTTCAGGAGACAGCGGAAAAGCGACTCAGCGCCATGCGGGAATATTCGGATCTTGGAAGCGGCTTTAAGATCGCCATGAAGGATCTGGAGCTCCGTGGAGCAGGAAATCTTCTTGGAGCTCAGCAGCATGGCCATATGAACGCGGTGGGCTATGACCTTTACTGCAAAATGCTCAGTGAGGCTGTCAAGGAGGCTAAGGGAATCCAGACTATGGATGATTTTGAGACGACCATTGATCTTAATATCGATGCATTTATTCCGGATTCCTACATCAGCAACGAATTTCAGAAACTGGATATTTACAAGCGAATTGCCGGTATTGAGAGTCAGCAGGAGTATGACGATATGCTGGAAGAGCTGATCGACCGTTTTGGTGAGCCGACGAAAGCAGTACTGAATCTTCTTGCCATTGCAAGACTGAAGGCCCTTGCTCATCAGGGATATGTGACGGAGATCAAGCAGCTTGGAAAAGATGTCCGGATCACGCTCTATGAAAAGGCTAAGCTGGATCCCGCAGGTATCCCGGCTATTATGGCGCAGTACCGGAGAGGTTTGCAGTTTAAGGCTGATCATGAGCCGAAATTTATCCTGACACCACAGGGAAGGCTGATCGAAGAGTTGATGAAGTTTGCGGGGGAGTTGGCAAAACTGGCAGAGCCACTGGAGTAAAGGGAAGAATCAGCTAAGCTTAGGGTTATCCACGGGAAAAAACATCCGGTCTGTGGATACCGGATATTTTCCCGGAAAGACTTGTGGATAATTTGTGAAATGTCGTGTAAGTTCGTGAAATTCCTTGCTCTTAAAGGTGAAAACGTTTATAATCAAGTATTATGGAATAAGAGCCGGACCGTGATTCTTATGGACGGATAGATGGAGGATGAAATGAGAAATTTAGTAAAGAAAGCGGCAGTTACTGCTCTTGTCTGCGTTACAGCGGCAGGAATGATGGCAGGCTGCGGAAATAAAAAACTCGATGGTACAAAGATCGCAGTGACAGTCAATAAGCAGGAAATCCCGTTTGGCGTTGTAAGTCTGGCAGCACGTATGCAGCAGGCACAGGCTGAGGCAATGTACAAGATGTATCTTGGCGGCGGAAGCGATATGTCTATCTGGAGTACCAAGATGGGTGATGATTCCGATGAGACTTACGGTGAGAATGCGGTAACAACATCCGTTGAGACTGTTGAGAAAATGTGCCTGGAGAAAGAGCACGCTTCCGAGTATAATGTGGAGATCTCCGAGGATGAGCAGAAGGCTCTTGAGGAAGCTGCCAAAAACTTTATGGCTGCCAATTCCGATGAGACAATTGCAGAGCTTGCAGTTGATGAAGATATGGTGAAAACTTTCCTGGAGCTTGAGACTTACGATGTGAAAATGAAAGACGCCATTGAGGCCAAGGCGGACGTGAAGCTGGATGAGAAAGAATATCAGCAGATGTCCTTCAGCTATGCAAGCGCGAAGGTCAGCGGAGATGATCTTTCTGATGATGATATCAAGACAAATAAAGAGAATCTCCAGAAATTCTTTGACAAGGTTAAAGAAGATCCTACTGCAGACTTCAATACTCTTGGAGATGAGATTTCTAAAGATATGACAGCAACAACCGGTACCTGTCCGACTTATGAGGAAGGCGATGACAGTGCGGCTAACGGAACTACTTATCCGGATGAGGTCCGTACCGCATTAAGAAAACTGGATGAAGGTGCACTGAACGAGGAGATTATCAAGACAGATTCCGTATGGTATGTGGTAAGACTGGATTCCAAGAATGATGAAACAGCAACAGAGAGTAAGAAAGAGTCTCTGACAAATACCAAGAAGGATGATTTTTATAACGATACTACAGATGGATGGAAGAAAAAAGCCGACATCAAAGAAGAGAAAAAACTGATCAAGAAGATTAAGATCACAGATAATCACAGCTTTACAATCCAGACTCCGACACCTACACCGGATCCGAATGTGACAGAGACACCGGCAGCTGAGGACTCCGCAGCAGCAGATTCCACAGCAGTAACCGAAACACCGGCAGCATCTGAGGCCGAAACAGAGGCAACGGAGACACCGGCGGCTGAGGAGAGTGAGACTACGGTTGCAGCAGAGGATGAGACTGCAGAGACAGATACTGAGGCGGAGACTACAGCTACACCTGAGGCAGAGAAATAAAATACGGAATATGACAAGATAAAAGAACGGGAAGTGTACGATTTATAGTACACTTCCCGTTTTGCGTTCATGAGCGGGATGTAATTATCAGATCAGATTCAGATGCTCTAATGCATGATAAATGCCATCTTTATCAACTGCGCTTGTCTGCCAGGTGCAGTCTTTTTCGATGCCCCCATAAGCATTTCCCATGGCGACGCTGATACCGGCTGCTTTCAGCATGGGGAGATCGTTTGGGCTGTCTCCGAATGCATAGCAGTTTTCTTTCGGGATGGAAAAACGATCCAGGAGAAATTCCATTCCGGTTGCCTTGCTGGTGCCTTTCTGGGTTACTTCCCAGATGCCATCTTCATGATCAAAAACAGTATAATGATCGTTACAGAATTTACGGAATTTTTCTACGTCAGAGTCCGGCAGCATATGTGCGAGGAATTTATCATAGGAATATGTGCAGGCGTCCTCACGGTTAAATTTGGTGATGTCAGTCATTGGAATCTCTTTTCGCATTCTGGCTCCGAATTCGGACTGTGCGGGAGAGGCTCCGTCATACAGGATCGCAGTGTTGGATTCGAACATTGCCTCGATCTTACATTTTCGGAGAAGATCTACGGTCTCCTTGCACAGAAGGTTGGGGACTGTACGGAAAAAAAGAAGTTTGTTATCCATGTAAATGTGTGTTCCACAGCCATATACATAGCCATCAAAATGGAGTTCGGAAATTTCCTCTGGCATCATGGCTTTGGTGCGGCCGGTGTTGATGAAGAGAAGATGGCCGTTTTCGTGTGCTTTTTTGAGAGCGAGCTTTGTACTTTCCGGAACTGTGAAAGGATGTGGAGTGAGCAGAGTTCCATCTATGTCGAAGAATAAGATTTTTTTATTGTTCATAAGATCCTCCTTATGGTCAAGCGGATATTCGCAATCCGCTTCGCTACGTAGCTCTACACCAAATAACTG
>ERZ780167.2683-NODE-2683-length-13647-cov-3.219320_pt1 | contig 13647 bp, 7 predicted proteins | sample MGYA00510982_ERZ780167 | MGnify/ENA primary metagenome ERZ780167 (study PRJEB29588, sample SAMEA2146107) | human gut metagenome | biome: human gut; feature: human-associated habitat; material: faeces | place: Denmark | collected 2008/2010 ... | reverse complement strand
CTCATGCTTGCCTTTATCATGGTATTTACAGGCATGGGCATTGGAAGTTGGGGCGTGGATACGGCTTGGGCATCAGGTTGGGATGGAGCAGAAATTAGTAAGCCAAGCCAAAGTGAAGATGGTACATATCAAATTAGGAGCGCCGCAGAACTGGCATGGTTTGCAGGTCTTGTGAATGGTACATTAGAGGAAGTTGAGCAAAACTTAGCTGCGAATGCGGTTTTGATAGAGGATATTGATTTAAATGAACATGCAGTTGGAATTGGTACAAAAACCGTAGAGTATAAAGGCGTATTCGACGGGGATGGTCATAAGGTTTGTAATTTGAAAATAAGTGAAGCTGATGTCACAAAAGGCATAATAGGGTTTTTTGGCAAAATTAATAAGGCTTCTATAAAGCAATTAGAGATAGAGAATGCAAGTGTGAGCGGCGACGCTAAAGGTGTTTTAGTGGGAACACCTACGGATGCCACAATTGAAAAGTGCGCGGTTAAAAAATCCACATTCAATCCGGTAAACATGAAGACTGGCATTATCTGTGGCATTGCTATAAACACCCAAATCGCAGGTTGTTATTCGCTAGAAAATATTTTAACGAACACAAAAAGTAAAAGATATATTGCAGGGCTTGTTGGGCAAATCAAAGCAAGTTCAGCTTTATACAATTGTTATGTTGCAGCGTTGCAATATGACAATACTGATGGCAAGATAACGCCAACTATAGGTCAAGCAGAGAATAACACAGTTACAAATTGTTTCTTTGCATCCGATAATGGGCAAGAGACCATCACAATTGGTGAAAAGAAAACGATAGCTTGGCTTAAATCGGATGAAGCAATTACAGCATTGGGTGCTTCATATAAAAAAGACAGCGAAAATAAAAACTCTGGGTTTCCGGTGCTTGTATACGGACAAAAAGTTGACAAAGAGGAACTGAAAGCATGTATCGATAAAGCAGAAACCCTCACGGATGATGATGTCTGGCAAGAAGGAGATAGATTTAACGGAAAAGAATCAGAATACCTGCCAAAAGGAAGTTTTTGGGTGGTAATGACCGAAAAGCTTAGTGCAGCAAAAGCCGTTTATGATAGCAGCGAATCAACGCAAGTAGCAATTGACACTGCAAAGGACAATCTCCAATCCGCCATCGCAAACCTCATCCCGAAAAGTCAGCTCAATGCGACGAAACTCTATGAGGCAGTACAGGCTCACGGAAACTACTCAGAAGAGTTTTTAGAGGGCTGCACTGATGTGAGTGCAGCAGCCTATCGCAAGACCAGCGAAAAAGCAAAGTCATATCTGAAGTTGCTCTTTGATGAAGAAAAGAGTGAGGAATATCCGGAAGGCGCAATGAAAACAGTAAATGTGCCTGAAAATCAAGGAGTAGCAGATGGCTATGCAGACGAATTGAAAAACTTCAGTTTTCTGCTTAAAGAAGATGTTACAAATGCTACATGGAATTTGAAAACCATCAATGGACTTGCTAAGCAGTACGATATGACGGAAAACAATGGCAAGTATACAGAGGAAAGCTGGAATACCTTCGTGGCTGCCCGTAAAGCGGCAACCGAGTATGCCCAGGAACATCCGATTTCCAACAGCATGAAGGCTGCCGAAGCACAGGGATATGCAAAACTGGCAAGAGCTTTCCAATCGGCAATTTACGGACTGAAATCAGAAGGCGAAACCGTTACGGTACGCTTTGCCTATACCGACGACTATCATCTTCGTTTCCCGAATTCAGCAGACAAAGACCCGACAGACAATCTTCCGACAATTAGAGAATATGAGCTTTCCTCTGGAAGCACAATCGAAGATTTGCTGAACCAAATCGGATATACCTATAACAACGAAAAAAGATTTGAAAGTTCGCATTACAGCGTTCGAGCTTTCTTTGCCAATGGTACGAGACTTTATGGCTATACACCGGGCGTACAGGTATATCTTTCGGAGACAAGCTATGTCCTGAAAGCCGGAGACGAAATTCAGCTTGTACATATGGATTATCCAAGCTACCCATATAACTATATCTACCGCTCCGAAGTCGAATGGGACAAGATGGCGGAACTCCTTGGAATCCTGCGCCTTACCGAATCGGAAAAAAATGCAGCGGCAGGCGAAGAAATCAAGCTGATGGTAGAGCGTACTTCTGCACATCCTTGGACTTATACGGGTACTTACAGTGCTTTTGAGGGAGCTGTCCTTGCCGCATACGGCCCGATGAAGGAAGATGGGAGCTATCCACAGACACCGATTCTCTCCGAACAAACCTCGGATGCGGACGGAACGGTCAGCATGAAACTTTACGAGCCGGGCAAATACTTCGTGACAGCATTTGACCCACGCGAAAACAACGATGATAAGACCCTTTATTACACCGGAACGGTTGCAGCACCGTACATGGAACTTACGGTAGCGGACGCAGACGATACAAGCGCAATCCGCGCGGAACTGAAGAAAGCGCTGGATAAGGCGTATAACGACTGCATCAGCCTTGACCTGAACTATGACGGCACGAAGGTAGATGAGAACGGAAAACCGGAGCCGGAATACTTCACGAAAGAAGAAAAGTTTCAGATTAACGAGGCATATGAGGATGCGGCAAAGGTTTTGAGAAACAGCAAAAGCACCGCAGCCAAAAGCTATCAGGCGCAGCAGGAAGCCATTAAGGCAATCCAGTTGATTCAAAAGACAACAACGGAAGCCTATGATAAAAGCCTTGCTGCTTTCCGTGAGAATCTGAATAAACTGCCGGACGATACGAAGCTCATCACTAAGAGCGTGGAAAGCATTGTAGAATCACTGATTCAAACTCACAATAGTATGACCGCGTACGCGAAGGAAAAACTTCTGACAAAGGTTGAAAAAGAGAAGTATAATCAAGTCGCAGCCCTGCAGGAAAAACTCCCGGAGGCAAAGAAATATACCCTGCGCTATGCGGTAACAGCTAATACCGATGAGGCAAAAGCAGAAATCGAAAAGGTCATGAAGTATCTGCATGATAACCCTGCAAGGATGGATTCCGTTTCCGGTGAACCCGGCGATGGTGCCTATACTGCAACACCGTATAGCTTCAATGTCACAGACTCTAAAGCAAATCCGCTAAGTTGGATATGTTTTTGTGGAGATTTGACCTATAACGCATATTTTCACAATGACAAAAGTCAAAGAAATCACGCAAGCGATCCAAAGAATACCCTTACAATTGATATTCCGGGAACAGATTGCACGATTACGGACGAAAGCATTTACTTTATTAAAAATGGCAAATCATTGGCATATGATGTAAACGGATCTTTAACGCTTAATGTAGACGGCACTACCTATGAACTTAAGAGCGTAACTTACGAGGGTCTGGAAGAATCGGATGTGGCATATGGAACTCTGAGTTGCTTGGACTTTTCCGGATACAAAGGAAAGAACGATCAATGGGTAAATATGTATTTTACTAAGGCATACCTTGGCTTCACCATGCCATATAACGATGTCACCATCACCTTAAACTGGGGTCCTGTGACAAGTGCAGCAGAGCTTCAGGCCGCAAAGGATAGTGCAAAGAGCGTACTTGATGAAACCTTCGCAGGCTATGAAAAGGAAAAGGCAAGCTACAGCGAAGCAAACTGGACGATCCTCGAAAATGCATATAACACAGGTAAGAGCAGTATAGAAGCAGCAACTACACTTGACGATGTAGCATCTGCAAGAAAAACCGCAATCACCACAATGACAAAGGTGAAGAAGGAAGGAACAACCGTTTCAAAGCCGAATGCAGTGGGCACTGTATATGTAACAGTAGAGAATACAACCTTTCCTAAGTCCAAATGGGAAGGAAAAACCTACTGGGAAGGCCAGCTTGTAGACAATATGCCGATTGAAATCACCAATGATTCCACCATGATGAGCTGCGTTGTGGAAGCATTAGAAAAGGTAGGTGCAACACAGAAAGGCGCAGAAAACAACTACATTTCCTCCATTACGGACAAAAACAGAAATGAGCTTGGTGAATTTGACGGCAGCTCGCAGGCCGGCTGGATGGGAACCTTAAACGACTGGTTCAACAATGAAGGTTTTGGAAACTTCACCGTTGCAAACGGCGCGCTTGGAGACGGAGACGAAATCCGCATCATGTATACAACCAAAGGCTATGGCGAAGACCTCGGCGGCTCATGGGCAAACTCCAACACCACGCTGAAAGACCTCAGCATAAGCGGCGGAACCTTAACCCCGTCCTTTACAAGCGGAACTTCCGGAGGCAGCTATGACTATACGCTCCTCATTTCCGGAAAAACCGCAAACATCAAGGTAACACCGACCGCGGCAAACAAGAACTTCTTAACCAAGATTTTCTTAAACGAAAAGGTAACCTCCAATGTACAGGGAAGCAGCTTCTATAAGCGGACGCAGTACATCCCGGTTACGGCAGGCGATACGATTTATGTGGGCTGCGGCGAAAGACGCTGGCCGTCGATGAATAATCAGGAAGGAAACACGCAGGCAAACGGCGGCACATGGTACGCATTAAAAGTTGTAAACAGCAGCAATGCAAAAGACACCATCGAAAAAGCCATCGCAGAGCTTCCTGCCGCAGACAAAATCAAAATCGGAAACTACAAGAACACGAAAGACGCAGCCAAAGACATCCGCAATCTGTATAACAGCTTATCAAGCACCGTACAAGGCACAATTGATAAAGAAAAACTCGCGAAGCTGAAAGCCGTCGAAGAAAAGGTGAAATTCTATACGGAGATCGACGACGCCAAGGCGAAGCTCGCCGCCCTGACCGACAGCTCAAGCAGCAGTCAGGCAAAGGCAGCCCTTTCCGCATACGAAAAACTGACAAAAGAGCAGAAAGAATACATCACCGAAGCAGACGCAGCGAAGTTTAATGAACTGGCAAAGAAGTACAACCTTTCGACCATCACAGGTGCAGTCGAAATGCCGGAATCTCCGGTAGAAACAACCGGTAAGGCAGGCTCAGCCGTAACCACTTCCCCGGCAGAGGTTAAGGTCAGCGGCACGACGGGGGCTGTAACGGTGAAAGCAGATAATCAGAAGGAAATCTTAAAACAGGCGAAGGAAAAGAAATCCGCGCAGGTTGTTCTCGTGGTTGCAAACAGCGACGCGAAGGGCGCAGAAAAACTCGAACTGAACCTCGAAAAGTCCTTCCTTGAATCCCTGCTGAAAGACACAAGCGCAAAACTCGTTGTCAAGACGCCGCTCGGACAGAAGACTTATGAACGCGACGAGCTGCAGAAACTCGTAAACGAAACGACAGGCACAACCGTCAAAGCCGAAATCAACAAAGACAATGTTGACACGGCAGCAGAAGAGCCAACCGAGGAGAACGCAGCGAAGATTGAAAAAGCGAAGTCCATCGTAAAAGACCTGAAGCTCACAGCCCGCTCCGGCAAGACCGCGAAGAAGAACATCAAAGCAGTCCTTAAGAGCGACGCGAAAGTGAAAGCTTCCATCAAGGAACTGAAAGACCTCGGCTTCACTGTGAAGTACCGCTTCTATCGCTCGACGAAGAAAGCAGCATCGTATAAGTCCACCGTGACGAAGAAAACTGCAACTTACACCAACACAAGCGGTAAGAAGGGCACGAAGTACTTCTATAAAGTTCAGGTAAGAGTTTACGATGAAAACGGCAAGCTCATTGCGAAGACAGCACTCAAGCAGTGTAAGTACGCAAGCAGAACTTGGACGAAAGCGAAATAGCAACAATCCTTTTTTTGAAAAACTTGTATGTAAACACGTGAAGACCCACTGAGAATCTCTCAGTGGGTCTTCGCCATTCGGGTTACCCGACAATGTCTATAATTTCTCGATTTCTTCACAGGATAATCCTGTATTTTCAGCAATAACCTCAATTGGTATTCCAGCCTGTTTGAGGTTTTTCGCAATTTCGCGCTGTTTCTGTGCTGCACCTTTCTCCAGTCCAATGGCTTCGCCTTCGACAAGACCAGCCTTGCGTCCATCTTCGCGCATAGAGGCTATATCGTGCTGATACATCATGCGGCACTCTGCCCATGCAGCCTCTCGCTCTTCTTTCGTTACCGTTCGATATAAGTTTTCAGCCATGATGATTCCCTCCTCACTTCCGCATATTTCCTGTATGGAGTCTTTGTAGTTTTCATCATCGGCATATCTTAAATACATCACAAGCCGTTCTATTTGGCTCATCCCTCCAATCGGCTTATTGGGGTCGACTTTTCCAAGCACAAGGAAATGAAACTCAAGACGGTCCGACAAGCGATATCCTGTTTTTTGCTCCCTGACGGAGAAAATGCTGTGACAGCCGATTGCCTTCGGAAAGAGCTTGCTTTCTATGATGGAAATTACATCATAGAAAATTCCGACGCTTTCCGGCAAAATTCGACACTACGAGGCTGAAAAGAGCACACTAAAAAAACTGCCGCACGGTCGATTTTAGTCAGCTGCGCGACAGTTTCTTCATTACTACCTTTATGCACCCTTAATCTCAAGCAATACATGCGATGTTGCAAGCTGTTCCGGTGTCGGGTCGAAATAGATATAGTTCGTCAAACCTGTGTAAGTCCACTTGTTGGTGTTTCTGTTCCACTTGTTGCTGTTGCCCGGCGTTGCATCGACGGTAATCCAGCGTCCGTCCACATAGCACTCATTCCACCAGTGGTCAAGCTCGGTAATATTCTTTTCGGTCGACCATGTGTTAAAACTACTGTTGTTCAGGCTGATGTGGTGTCCGTTTACGATTCTGGTCGGAATGCCCTGTGCTCTGGCAAGCGCACATACTGCAGCTGAGTAGCCCACGCAGGTCGTTGCAACCTTGCCACCCTGGCTGTTTGCACTCTTCTTCTTGTTTCTCATATTGTAGAGATTGCGGTACGGATCGACATACTGTTTCGTTCCGCTGGAAAATGCAATGTCATCATAGTAGAAATTCTCTGCTATGTACTCATAAATCTTCAAAAGCTTTTCGTAGTCCGTGCTTGCGCCCTTTACAACCTTATTGGAAACGGTCTTAAAGTACTTCACCTTTTTCGATGTCACGGAGGCAACTTTTTTCGTCACCGGATCACGGAAGCAAATGGATTTCACATCGCTCATATTGGTTTTCTTAAAATTGGAAACCTTTTTCTTATTTGCCTTCTTATCCAGTCTTGCGTTTTCTTTCATGATTTTATCGTACTGCAAAATCGAGAACTGTCCGTTTGACACGCGGAAAGCACAGTTTTTATAGAAAACATCGCTTGTGCCGGTGCCTCTCTTCATCGTGATAATCAGCACATAGTCACCGCTGAGCACTCCGCCTGCTCTCGGTACATAGTTCGGCAGACTGAATTCAAAGCGATAATAGTCGCCGGCATTTGTCGGGTAAACGCGGGTATACCACGCGCTCCTACTACCGGACTGTACTTTTCTAACGGATACATTGAACTCCGACGCCTGAATCGGAGTTTCCGCTTCCACATACAAGGAAGTTCCGTTTGCCGTCACATTCACAAAATTATGCTCTAAATTTTCGCTTGAAGTCAGACTCTGCACTTCCGCCGGAGTTCCTGCGCTTTTTACAGCTGCGGATGCCTGCAGCGGAATCATGGAAATTACCAGAGACAGTGCTAAGAGCAAAACCAGGCTTTTCTTTTTGTTCATTTTTGTTTTCCCCCTCTGTTTTGTGAGTTTCTTTGCTGATTGCATGCCATCTGAATCTTGACATACGAATAGCAATTATATATAATGATTATATCCCGCACACCGATGTGCAAGTCAAGTGTTTTATGAAAAAATCTTAAAAAAATTTAAAAATTTTTTGAGATGTAAAAAGGTAGGTACTATATGCATAACGATAATAAGAATCTTTTTCAAATGGGCGAAGTAACCAGAGCTTTGGGGATTACACGCCGAATGCTTATAAATTACGAAGATCTAGGCTTAGTGAAGCCTGCATTCAAGGACGGCAACCGCGGCTTCCGTTACTATAGTGCCGACAACATCGTACACATTCGCCTGATTCGCACGCTTCAGAATTTAGGCTTGTCACTCACTGAAATTCGAAACTATTTTGATGATACAACGCATCTGAACGAGCAAATTGATCGTCTCGTTCGTCTCCGGAGCCAGCTTGACCAGTATATCGCTCAGCTTCAGCTTCGTCAGACGCACACAAGTATTGAGGAAATGGAGGTCTGCAATGTAACGCTTCCGGCCTTCACAGGATTTTCCCGTGAATTCCACGATGCAGATTTGGCACAGAAAACCGCAGAACTTCGTCAGGCTTATATTGATACCATGCACCAATATCGTTTGGATAACGAGCATAAAATGTGCATTCAGGTATCTGCGAACTCCGATTCTGACGGTCTGTACATCATTCCGGTTGCATCGGACAGCGTCGGTTCGTGCATCCGTAAATTCCCGCAGACATCTGCAATCTGCATCTATTACCGTGGTGCTTACGAGAACTTCCCACAGGTGCACAAGCGCCTTTTGGATTACGCTGCCGAAAACGGCTTGACACCGCACGGCTACTTCCGCAATATTTATATGGAAGGTCCGCCGACGCACGGTGCCAATAAAGATGCTTATGTTACGCAGATTGCTTTGCCGATTAAGTTCGCGAAAACAGAATAATCAAATGTACTAACTGAGGCAGTTCGCATGGAACTGCCTCAGTATTTAATTCTTTTAATCACGAATCTCCCAGTGTCCGCTGAAACCACTTCCGATATAAGAAATATTCGGTATGGATTTGATCCGTCGCTTAACGGTGGACACACTCACACCTAATTCCTGTGCAATGTCCTTTGTAGTAATTTTATTGTCTTGTCTTATCAATTCAGCAATTCGGCTCAAGACATCTTTTGAAGTGTCTTGAGTGTCATGTTGGATGCCAACTTGAGTGTCATGTTGAGTGTCATGTTGAGTGTCAGCTTGAGTGTCATGCTTATAATCAGATTCTTTCACTTGATTAACAAGTTTCCTTTCTCTTCTAAAAAGAATCGCCTTAAACCCGTCGCCGAATTCTTCAAACAGTGGAGCCGGCAAACCGTATTCCCGACATCTGTTTATAATCCTCGGCAAACCGGTTCCCCAAGCTTCGACAATATGCATATAATGAAACGCTTCTGCGATTGCTTCATTTCTGCATGTTGACTTTCCCCTCTTCGCAGTCTCTATGTCTAACCCTCCATAAAGCATTCCCGGAGAAGAGACCTCCATTCTATCGTCATAAATGCAGACCTGTATGCAGGATTTATCGAGATAGCTTCTGTGCAAAACAGCATTTGCGATGGTTTCTCTGATTGCTGATATCGGAAGTTCGTACATATCCCTTCGGTATATACCTTCGATTTCCGCACCCATATCAATGTGCCTCAAAACGAAGTGGTACGCTTCATCAATCTGTTCATATATTGGTCCCCTAAACTCTTTTCGGTCAATGAAGATGTCCCTGCTTGTTCCTTTAAACAAAGCGCATTGTATCTTAGCAGCCTTGTTCGTGTTATCCGTCAAAAGATTAAAAGCATGTGTCGGATATGGGTTTCTGCCAACCCTGCAAAGCACACCAAAGTCATGCAATTTTTCCAATGTCAATTCTTTTACCGTAAGTCGTTCCTCCTCTGTTTCACAAGAATCCATCGCGGTCTGCTTCATTTTTCTGCATAGCTTTAGCGCCTTTTCCTCATCATATTCGCAGCCGATTTCCTGAAGCGTGTCATAAGATATGTTTTGACCTTCCAACTCCAATTCCTGTAGCTTCCTCGCATCTGCCGGTCTGCTCGTCCCATTGATTCTGATATAGGTGCTGCTTTCTTTTCCTCTATTCGCAAGGTAATACGGTCTGAATTTTCCCGGCGCAATATCAATCGCAAGAATCGTTTTATCCTCTACCGTTTGTATTGAAATATCGGGCTCTATTTGCGGTGTGCAGGCATCCGAAATCATGTTCGATATCGAGTCTGACAGTTTAAACGGACTCTGCTCTCCTATGCCGCAGACGATACCGGTTTCGTCTTCAATGCCAAGGATTACCTGTCCTCCCGTACTGTTCGAAAAAGCGATAATATCTTTTAAAAGTTTTTCGTGATTGCTTGGAATCTCGCGCTTGAATTCAATGTTTTTGCTTTCTCCAAAATATGCTTTGTTAATCACATAATCACCCACTTTCATTTTTAGGAAAAACGCCGATAGTTTTAGTATATGTTGCCATATACTAAATTATATGCCATTGCGGAAACAATCACAAGAAAAAAATGAGGCAGTTCACATTTAACTGCCTCATTATTTTTCAACATTTTATATTCTATTTAATGGTTCTCCAAGCTTTGTTGGACCACTGTGTATAGTACTTCTGTCCGTCGATTACGCGAACGCCGCGAACCTTGTAATAGTAGGTCTTGCCTGCCTTCAGTTCCTTGGTGTTCAGGTACTTCGACCAGCTTCCGTCTGCCGTCGTGAAGAATGCCTTCGTGCCGTAGCCGCTGTATCTCTTTACAGAGCGGTAGAATTCGAAATAGTCTACCTTGTAGCCCTTCGACTTCGTCCAGGTCAGAAGCACATTTCCATTCTTCGTCAGCTGGGACTTCAGTACGATGCTTGTATTGCCGATGCCTTCGATGATTTTCGCATTGTCTTCTGCAGCCGGTCCTTCTTTCTTAGCGGTTGTAATTTCAACTTTGTCGCCTGTTTTGAGGCCTGTAAGTTCTATTACCGTTCCCTGGGAAACGCCGTTTAACAAAACATCTGAAAGCTCATATCCGTCTTTTGCAGTGATTGTAAGCTTCGTGCCGTTGAATGTCAGCAGTGTGTCCGCACCTTCATCCGCAATGATTGTCGGTCTCTGCGTGTAGGAATGTCCACCGCCGGAAACCGGCTTTTCGCTGATTGTCAAAGTTCCTTCTATAAAATCAACGCCTTCGTAGTTATCGGATACCTCAAGGCCCGAAACTGTAACTTTATAAGTTCCTGCCTTGCTCATATCCGGTGCGTTCAGTTCCTCACCATAAGTGCCGTCAGCATTCTTAAGCTGGTATTTGTAAACGGCTGTTCCATCGATTATCTCATTCTCGAGAAGTCCGCTTACTGAATATGTAGGATTCGGAGTTTCATCACCAACATATGCAGTCTTGTTGTCTACTGTTACTTTGACCTCATCTGCTCTTGCGATGCTCCAGTTCACTTCAACATCACCGGTTGTTTCGTCAGACCACTTATAGCCTGCGTTTAATTTTGCCGTTGCTGTATAATCTCCGGCATTCGTTGCTTTTACTGTACCTTCTAAAGTATAACCTGTGCCCGCTGCAACGCCTGTTTGCGGTTTTCCAGTATATTTAAGTTCGGTCTTCGCAGTAGGTTTTACTGCAGTATTTTCTGCAGGTGGGTTGCCTTCCGTTGCAGCATTAAGGTTAATCGTTGCATTAGCTGACGGTGTGCCGTAAACCGTTATCTGCGTTGCGTTGTCACGGCGAACCATGATTCCGTTTACAGTTTCAACTGTAAGCTTCCGGGAAGTGATATCCCGGGTTTGCAGTGTAAACTACGGGAGTCATGCCGGCAGTAAGTCCGTCTTGTGTCTCCTTTCCCGATTCAGCAGTTTTCGTCATATGTGCGCCCGGTGTTACTGTGACATTGTATGCAGTCTTGCTTTCAATAGCTGCAAGTTTGCTGTTGTCATACGTATTATAACCTTTGCCATCTGCCGGAGCGTATTTCACAATCCCATCCTGTACGCTGATTGCGCATATCAAATGATCCGGATAATAATTGCCCCATAATGTCCATATATAAACATAGTAATAGGCATTTTTACTAAGCGGAATGTCAGTATCGTCTAAGTTCAATACCTCTGTAAGTCTGCCTCCTTGGTATGATTTTATTTCAGAGCTTTTGATTAATCCAAAAACTCCTCCTGTGGTTTCATCATGCGCTTTTATATCTTCATAACTTTTAAAGTTTCTTCCATAATACCCCAAATCGGTAAAGTCTCCATAGCTACTATAGCTCTCACCACCATTAAGTTTTTTCTCCATCAGCACAAGCTGTACTTTAACATTCGTTGCACCGCTCCAGCCAAAGCTTGCCTCAATGGATTTCAATGCCCCATTAGCATGATAAGTTGCCTTGTCAACTGTTATCTTGTCAGGCCCTGCTGCCCATGCGGTCTCAATCTGAAATACCCCCCTGGGTATCATCGTAAAGACCATGCACAGCGCAATCGCTATTGTGAATAGTTTTTTCTTCATTTGAATATAACCTCCTTATTTCTGTTTTGGTTATTTGCATGTGTTTCTTTTCGCAAGTCTATCACAAGCGTCTCGGCACTTCAATATTTGCGGAACGAAGGCGCAAATAGTGCGCCGAAAAGTCAACTTTTGATAAATATGCTCAATACTTATGTAAACAGCATACATCGTACATCCATGTTCATGTCAAGTAATTTATGAAAAGTTTATAAAAATAAGTCGAATTTTGGGGATTGTATGGCTGTTCTGCCGACAATGGCCGACAAAAAAAGCGAGTTTGCGTTCTAAATTCCGCAATCCTGCTGCAGGTTTCGCTCTCACCACCCCTTGACAAATTCAATTGAGTTTTGTATGATTAATGTGTCATGTACATTGATGTGTACTTACATGTGTGTAGAAAGGGAATGTTATGGAAAAAAATTCAAACATTAAACAAAAGATTCTGCCTGATGCAGAAGATGATGCTAAATTTTTTAAAATCGGCGAGGTTGCCGACGCACTCGGGTTGACACGAAGAATTCTGATAAATTATGAAGATCTCGGTTTGGTTACGCCGACTGTGCGCAACGAGGGAAAGGGTTTTCGCTACTACTCGGCAGACAATGTTGTTCACATTCGCCTGATTCGCGCTTTGCAGAATCTCGGGCTTTCGCTTCCGGAAATCCGCAGCTACATTGAAGATAACGAACATTTGGACGATCAAATCGATCACATGATACTTTTGCGGGACCAGCTTGACCGCTATATCGCTCAGCTCAGGTTCCGTCAGGCGAGCGCAAGCAAGTTTGAAGTCGTTTCGACGACCCTTCCGGGGTTTACGGCATTTTGCAGGGATTTTGAGAGTGCGGATGTTGCAGAAAAGGCGACTCAGCTTAGACAGACTTATGTCGACGCACTAAAGCATTATCCGGTTGACAGTATCAATAAAATGTGTACGCAGATTCCGATTCAGCCTGCGTGCCTAACCGGGCACGGCGATCAAAATGCAGCGAATGGAGAGAGTGGCTGCTCCGGAGAACCTATCAAAGAAAGCGGTACCTTTATTATTCCCGTGACTCCAACATGCACGGGTCCCGATATTCGTCAGTTTCCGTCGGTTGCGGCGATTTGTATTTATTACCGCGGACCTTATGAAAGCTTTCCGAAAATCCATGAGCAGCTTTCGGAGTATGCCCAGAGCCACGACCTGACACCGCAAGGTTTCTTCCGCAATATCTACATGGAAGGTCCTCCTACACACGGATCCAACAAAGACGCATACATAACGCAGGTAGCTATGCCGATTAAGTTTGCTTCGGTATAGCGTGTAAATGTAAAACGGGCACGGAAACCTCGGCTTTATCGAGGTTACCCGCCCGTTTGTTTTTTTGTCATTTTTCGTCAAGCGATTTGGAGTTTTGTCGGCCGCAGCCGGATGCTCGCA
>ERZ780167.2680-NODE-2680-length-13652-cov-4.358535_pt1 | contig 13652 bp, 12 predicted proteins | sample MGYA00510982_ERZ780167 | MGnify/ENA primary metagenome ERZ780167 (study PRJEB29588, sample SAMEA2146107) | human gut metagenome | biome: human gut; feature: human-associated habitat; material: faeces | place: Denmark | collected 2008/2010 ... | reverse complement strand
TTCCACACGAAATCCGCAAGTGTGTTTCTTATAATATTACTTATCAACCCAAAGATGTCTATGCTTATTGCGACAGCCTTTCTTTTGTATAAATGTCACAAAACGTCCTTCTGAAACTTGGCAATAATGTGGAAAATAACGATTGGGTATTGCATTTCCTGACATATGGAAATATAATCTAACCATCAACTGAAAACGTTACCGGAAACATTACCGATAACAATACCGGAAACGTTACAGAAGAAGTTGAACAAATCATATCAGGAGGGTAAATTTATGAAAAGAAAAGTGTTATCCGTAATGCTTGCAAGTGCAATGCTCGCAACGATGTTTACTGGATGTGGGGACAGCAGCACAACAGACAGTAACGCAGCAGCTACCACAGGAAACGACGCAGCTGCAACAACCACAGAGGCGGCAGATACAGATGCAGCGAAGACGGATGCAGCGGGCGGTTCAGTTTATTATCTGAACTTCAAGCCGGAGCAGGATCAGGCATGGCAGGATCTGGCAGCAACCTACACAGAGCAGACAGGTGTTCCAGTAACGGTTATCACAGCAGCAGACGGTACTTACGAGCAGACGTTAAAGTCAGAGATCGCCAAGACCGAAGCTCCTACCTTATTCCAGGTAAACGGACCGGTAGGACTTGCAAACTGGAAGGATTACTGTCTGGATCTTTCAAACAGCGAGATCTACTCCCATCTGACCAGCGATGACTATGCACTGAAGAATGACGCTGGCGAGGTTTCCGGTATCGCATATGTAATTGAGACTTATGGCATCATTTACAACAAGACGATCTTAAACGACTACTGCACAATGGACAACGCAGTGATCTCTTCTCCGGAAGACATCAACAACTTTGAGACATTAAAGGCAGTGGCAGACGACATTCAGGCAAGATTAGACGAGATCAACGACCAGTTCGGATATGACTTAAAGGGAGCATTTACTTCCGCAGGTATGGATGGATCTTCCGACTGGAGATTTAAGACACACCTTGCAAACCTTCCGATCTACTATGAGTACAAGGACAAGGGCATTGATTCCACCGATGCAATCGAGGGTACATACCTTGACAACTACAAGCAGATCTGGGATCTCTACATTACAGATTCCACCTGTGAGCCGGGTCTTCTTTCCAGCAAGACCGGTGACGAGGCTGAGTCCGAGTTCGGTATGGAAGAAGCTGTTTTCTACCAGAACGGTACATGGGAGTACAGCAACCTGACCAATGAGGATAACGGTTATCTCGTAACAGCTGAGGACATGAGCATGATGCCGATCTACATTGGTGTGGACGGTGAGGAAAATCAGGGACTCTGCACAGGTTCTGAGAACTACTGGTGCGTTAATAATCAGGCATCCGCAGAGGATCAGCAGGCAACACTTGATTTCCTTGAGTGGGTGATCACATCTGATGAGGGACGTGATTCCATGGCTAATGTAATGGGATTCACAACACCGTTTGATACTTTTGCTGACGGTTACACAGCAGACAATGTATTCATCCAGGCAGATGCAGCTTACACCAAAGCTGGCAAGTATTCTGTAACATGGAACTTCTCCACTATTCCTTCTGAGACATGGAAAGATGGCGTTGGTTCTGCATTACTTGAGTATGCACAGGGTACCGGCGACTGGGATGGCGTTGTGACAGCATTCGTAGATGGATGGAAGACTGAGTACGACGCAACACACGAATAAAAATCTGTAAAATGCAGGGGGTGGGCATGAGAACTGCCCACCCTTTTTTAGAAGGATGCGGGTACTGCAAAGCATCTGCCCGATATCGGTTTTATTGAATATGAGAGGATGAAAGAGTATGGAGAAATCAATTAAGAAATATTTTCCTGTTTTTGCACTCCCGACTTTAGTGGCATTTACAATCGGTTTTATAATTCCTTTTATTATGGGTATCTATTTATCGTTTTGTGAATTTACGACGGTGACTGATGCAAAGTTCGTGGGACTGAAAAATTATATCCGGATTTTTTCGGATGCAACATTCACACATGCGCTGGTGTTTACGGCACTGTTTACGGTCGTGTCCGTTCTTACGATCAATGTGTTTGCATTTGCGATCGCGATGCTTTTAACAAAGGGAATTAGGGGAACGAACCTGTTTCGTACCGTGTTCTTTATGCCGAACCTCATCGGAGGTATTGTGCTTGGATATATCTGGCAGATCCTGTTAAACGGTATTCTGGCGAACTTCGGAAAGACACTTACCTATTCCGGAACCTGCGGATTCTGGGGACTTGTAATTTTAATGAACTGGCAGCAGATCGGTTATATGATGATTATCTATATCGCCGGCATCCAGAACATCCCGGGTGAGCTGATCGAGGCGGCAAAGATTGACGGGGCGACGAACCGTCAGCTGCTGCGCCATGTGACGATCCCGATGGTAATGCCGTCGATTACGATCTGTACATTCCTGACACTGACGAACTCCTTTAAGCTGTTTGACCAGAACCTGGCGCTGACTGCGGGCGAGCCTTCGAACAGTTCCCAGATGCTGGCACTAAATATTTATGAGACATTCTACACCAGAACCGGATGGGAGGGCGCCGGTCAGGCGAAAGCGGTGGTATTCTTTATCATTGTGGCAGTCATTGCAATGCTACAGAACAGACTTACCAGAAGTAAGGAGGTGCAGCAATAATGGCAAAGAACAAAAAAGCAGACAATCAGGTGAGCGCGGTAAGACGTGCCAAACACGGATGGATTTTGACCGTATTTTTCTCAATCCTTGCGGTACTGTGGCTGTACCCGATTTTCCTCGTGGCGATGAACTCCTTAAAGAAAAAAGGATTCATCACGAGATATCCGTTTGCACTGCCGGATCACCGTTCCTTCTTCGGAATTGAGAATTTTATCAATGGCGTGCAGAAGACGAACTATTTTGCGGCGATGGGGAACTCCGTTATCATCACGGTAGGTTCTGTGGCGGTAATCATTCTCTGTACCTCCATGTGCGCATGGTACATTACGAGAGTACATAACAAAGTGAACTCCACGATCTACATGTTATGCCTGTTTTCCATGATCGTGCCGTTCCAGATGGTTATGTTCTCCCTGTCAAAGCTGGCGAACATGATGCATTTAAGCAATCCCATCGGTATTATTCTGGTATACCTCGGATTCGGAGCCGGACTGGCGGTGTTTATGTTCTGCGGTTTTGTGAAGAGCATTCCGCTTGAGATTGAGGAGGCGGCAATGATTGACGGGTGTACGCCGCTCCAGACCTTTTTCCAGGTGGTATTCCCGATTATGAAGCCGACTACGATCACGGTGGCAATTCTGCAGGCAATGTGGATCTGGAACGACTATCTGCTGCCTTATCTGGTGCTGGATCTGAAAAAATACAAGACCATCCCGATTGTCATCCAGTATTTAAAGGGCGGCTACGGAGCGGTTGACTGGGGTACCATGATGGCGATGCTGGTGCTTGCCATTGTTCCGATCATTATTTTTTATGCAGCCTGCCAGAAGTATATTATAGAAGGTGTTGTTGCAGGAGCTGTCAAAGGCTGATATAATAATTGCCAGTGAAATCAAGAAGACAAAAACAGGCAGGAAAAGTTATGGTTACAATAAAAGATATTGCCAGAGAGTCAGGCTATTCCGTCAGCACGGTTTCCAGAGTGCTTAATAATAGAAATGATGTCAGCCCGGATGCAAGAAAAAAGATCGAGGAAGTTGTCGCAAAGTTTAATTTTGTGCCGAACAACAATGCGAAGCATTTAAAACAGAACAATTCCAAGGCAATCGGCGTACTGGTCAAAGGTATCTCAAATATGCTTTTTGCCAGTGTCGTGGAGGAAATCCAGCGCATGATCGAGAAAACGGAATATACGCTGGTCGTGTCTTATCTGGACGAGGATGCAGATGAGGTAGAGCAGGCAATTCTTCTTTGCAGGGAGAGAAAGCCGCTTGGGCTTTTGTTCCTCGGCGGTAATCCGGAATATTTTCACCGGGAGTTCTCCGGTGTGGATGTGCCGTGTGTGTTGGTGACGAACCGTGCCAATGAGATGCATTTTGAGAATCTTTCCAGCGTTGCCACGGACGATATTGCAGCGGCACGCTGTGCGGTGGATCAGCTGTTTGTGGCTGGACATCGCAGAATCGGCATTCTCGGCGGTGATTTTGACAAGTCTTATACGAGTCATCAGCGTTTCCTGGGATGTGAGCAGAGCTTTTCAGAGCATGGGGCGGTTCTTGATGTGGAGCACTGCTATGAGAAGGCAAGATTCTCTTTTGGAAGCGCCTGCCGGGCGATGAAGCGCCTGATCGGGAAGTTTCCGGATGTGACCGCAGTATTTGCAATGTCGGATGTGATGGCGATCGGGGCCATCCGCGCACTGCGTGATCTGGGGTACCGCGTGCCGGAGGATGTTTCCGTGATCGGTTTTGACGGTACATCGCTTGCAGAGTATTACAATCCGAAGCTGGCGACGATCAAGCAGCAGCATCAGACGCTTGCAAACCGCAGCATCGAGATTTTATTCGGCCAGATAGAGTTGAAGAAAGAGCCGATTCACGAGATTGTTCCGTTTGAGTTTGTAAATGGGGAGAGTATTCGAGTGATAGATGAAAGGTAAGGACGAGGTTATGAGAAGTAGTGGAGTATTGATGCATATATCATCCCTGCCATCTCCGTATGGAATTGGTACGATGGGAAAAGAAGCCAGAAAGTTTGCAGACTTTCTTGAAAAATCAGGACAGAAATACTGGCAGATTCTTCCGATCTGCCCCACAAGTTACGGTGATTCGCCGTATCAGTCATTTTCCAGCTTTGCAGGGAATCCGTATTTTATAGATCTGGAATACCTGTGTAAGGAAAAACTGTTGAAAAAGGCGGAGTGTGAGTCTTTCCCGTGGGGAAAGAAAGCAGACAAGGTGGATTACGGCGTGATGTACGAGTCGCGCTATAAGCTGTTAAAGATCGCGTTTGAGCGGTTTCTTCGCGCAGAGCCGGACGATTTTGAGGCGTTCTGTGAAAAAGAGGCAGACTGGCTTTCTGATTATGCGCTGTTTATGGCGTTAAAGGATGCCAACGGCGGAAACGCATGGTTTTCCTGGGAAAAAGATTTAAAGATGAGAAAACCGGAGGCGCTTGCCGAGGCGAGAAGCACCTATGCGAAGGATATCCGGTTTTACCAGATGTTACAGTATCTGTTTTTCAAGCAGTGGTGGGAGCTAAAAGCCTATGTGAATGAAAAAGGTATTGAGATCATCGGGGATGTTCCGATCTACGTCGCAGGGGATTCTGCTGACGTATGGGCGAATCCGGAAGAGTTCTATCTGGATGAGGATTTAAATCCGATTGATGTGGCAGGGTGTCCGCCGGATGCATTTTCCGAGGACGGACAGCTCTGGGGCAATCCGTTGTTCCGTTGGGATGTAATGAAGAAAAACGGATACACCTGGTGGACGAAACGCATTGCGGCAATGTCAAAGCTTTACGATATTGTCCGGATTGACCATTTTCGCGGATTTGATTCCTACTATGCGATTCCGGCAAAGGATAAGACGGCAAAGAATGGTGAGTGGCGCAAGGGACCGGGCATGGATCTGTTTCATACGCTGGAGCAGAAGCTTGGCAGATTAAACATTATCGTGGAGGATCTGGGCTTTTTGACACCGTCCGTGTTAAAGCTTGTTGCGGATTCCGGATTTCCGGGAATGAAAGTCATACAGTTTGCGTTTGACTCGAGAGAGGGAAGCAATTATCTCCCGCATACCTACACGGAGCACTGTGTGGTGTACACCGGAACACATGACAATGATACGCTGCTTGGCTGGATGAAGACTGCGCCGAAGGAGAGCGTCAAATTTGCAAAGGAATACTTAAACCTCACGAAAGAGGAAGGCTATAACTGGGGCATGATGCGTGGTGCATGGTCTTCGGTCGGGGAGCTTGCGGTGGTGCCGATGCAGGATCTGATCGGTCTTGGTTCGGAGGCACGCATGAACACGCCGTCCACCCTGGGGGGCAACTGGCAGTGGCGTGCAACATCAGATCAGATTACCGTCAAGCTTGCCAAACGGCTTTATAATTATATGGAAATGTACGGACGTCTCTGGGTGGGCGAAGATGCAGACAGAAAAGAGCAGTAAACAGTTGTAATTGCCGTGTATCCGTGATACGATAAAAAAGAGCATTGCAGAAGAGAAACGCTCATCTGGCAGAGGCCGGGTGGGCGTTTTCGATTGTGTTTATATAGGAAAAACAGACGTGGAACAGAGCGGTGTATGTCCGGCACATGCTGGAAACAGCAGAATGTATGTTACGGTGGGAGAAACAGATGCTTTATTTTATTGTGAATGAGAAGTCCAGAAGCGGCAGGGGCGCGCAGATCTGGAAAGAGGTACAGAGAGAACTTGTGAAGAGAGGAATCCATTACCGGCATTATGTCACGGAGCATGAGGGGCATGCCACACGTCTTGCTGTCGAGATCTGCGCGAAGACGGATGATGATATCTGCCTTGCAGTGGTTGGCGGGGACGGAACGGCAAATGAGGTCATCAACGGCATCACACATCCGGAAAAAGTGCGGTTCGGACTGATACCGACCGGCTCGGGAAATGACCTGGCGAGAGGGTTAAAGCTTAGCGGCACGCCGCTTGAAAATCTGGCGCGCATGCTCTCCTGCATGCAGCGGGGGAGAGAGGCATGCACCGTGATCGATCTGGGAGAGGTGGCATGGGATGACTGCGAGAAGCCGAGAAAGTTCGCCATCAGTGCCGGCGTGGGACTTGACGCGTTAGTCTGCAAAAAAGCCCTAACATCGAAGCTGAAAGTATTTTTAAATAAGCTGCATCTGGGCAAACTGACCTATCTGCTCATTACGGTGCAGTCGCTTTTTTCCATGCAGACGACGGAGGCTGCGGTGCGTCTGGACGAGACCCCGGAGCGGAAGTTAGACCGCATCATCTATATCGCGGCGATGAACTTTAAGGCAGAGGGAGGCGGCGTTCCCATGGCGCCGAAGGCGGATGCCACGGACGGAAAGCTTTCGATCTGCAGTGTACACGGAATTCCGAAGTGGCGCACATTTTTATGCCTGCCGTTCCTCGTGGCGGCAAAGCATACGGGAATCCGCGGATTTGACATAGACGACTGCGGCACATGCGAGGTCCGGCTGAAGGATCCTATGGTGCTGCATGCGGATGGAGAATACTGTGGTGATGTCACGAAGCTGCAATTCCGCTGTTTGCCGGGAATGCTGCGGGTGCTGCTGTAGAAAAGCGAAGTGTACAGATCCCCGGCTTTGTCTGCGCCAGAAGGTCATCCGCGCGCGATGATATTTTAGTTTCCGCGGGAATAATTACAGATCCCCCTTCATACATTTTATTAAGTATGGAAGGGGTATTTTTATGGACATCAGCAGCAAAAAAGAGTTTGATTTATACAAAGATATACAAAACCGCACAGACGGGGAGGTGTATCTTGGAATTGTAGGACCGGTCCGGACCGGAAAGTCAACGTTTATCAAACGGTTTATGGATCTTATGGTACTTCCCTATATGGAAGATGTACATAGCAGGCAGCGCACGATTGATGAATTACCCCAGTCTGCACAGGGAAAAACCATCATGACGACGGAACCGAAGTTTATTCCGAAAGACGCGGCAGAGATCGCGCTTGAAGATGATACGCGGATTAAAATCCGTCTGATTGACTGTGTCGGCTTTATGGTGGACGGAGCCACAGGACACATGGAAGGAAGCACGGACCGTATGGTTCATACGCCGTGGTTCGACCATGAGATTCCGTTTGTGGAGGCGGCGTCCATCGGTACGGAAAAAGTCATAAGGGATCATGCGACGATCGGCATTGTGGTGACAACAGACGGAAGTATCGGAGATTTGCCGCGGGAAAATTATGTGAATGCGGAAGAGCAGACCGTGCAGGAACTGGAGGAGATTGGCAAGCCCTATGTTGTGGTGCTCAATTCGACGAGACCCTACAGCGAGGAGACCGTCCGCATTGCGGAGGGACTTCGGGAAAAGTACCAGACGGCGGTGTTGCCGGTGAATTGCGAGCAGCTTCGCAAAGATGATGTCTTTCATATATTAGAGCAGATTTTATATGAGTTCCCGGTCGCCCGCATGGAATTCTATATTCCGAAATGGACGGAAATGCTCCCGCCCGATCATCCGATGAAGGCGGAAATCATACAGAGCGCCAGAACGATCCTCGGTGGAATGCGAAAAGTGAAAGATATTTATGCACAGGATTTTACGCCGGAGCACTATGTCTCGCGGATGAAATTGGAGGAAGTGGATCTTGCATCTGGCTGCGCCAAAATCCGCATGGAGGTCGCTGAGAAGTATTACTATGAAAATATGAGCGAGCTTGCGGGTGTGCCGATTGCCGGCGAATATGAACTGATCGCGCTGGTGAAGGAGATGTCGCAGCGAAAAGAGGCATATGAAAAGGTGGCGGACGCGATGGCGGCGGTACAGGTGAAAGGCTATGGCGTGGTAGGCCCCGGACTCTCCGATATTAAAATGGAAGATCCGGTGCTCATCAAGCACGGAAATAAATTCGGCGTCCGCATCCGCGCAACCTCCCCCTCGATCCACATGATCCGTGCCAATATTGAGACCGAGATCGCGCCGATCGTCGGAAGCGAGGAGCAGGCGAATGATCTGATCGCCTACATCAGAGAGGGCGAAAAGAGCGAGGAGGGAGCCTGGGAGACCAATATTTTCGGAAAATCCATCGGTGAGCTGATGGAGAACGGCATCCGCGGAAAGATCTCGATGATGGATGACGAGTGTCAGATGAAGCTGCAGGATACTATGCAGAAAATTGTGAACGACAATAACGGCGGGATGGTATGCATTATTTTGTAGGGCAGGGAAAAAAGGAAGCAGAAAAAGCATTTGAAAATGTGACAGGAAAATGTGCGGGAAAGTATCAGGAAACATCAGTAATGAGGAAGCGCAATGAGCATTTGAAAATGTGACAGGGAACTCACAGGCAGGAAAAACAGAGGTGGGAAATTTGTACGACAGACACCGGCCCGGGTGTAGAAACGGATAGATTGACACTTCTGATAAAGATCGGTATTATAATTAAATGTTTATGAGACTCAGATCCTGAATTTGATATGACCAACGGGTCTATAGTGGGAAAAGTTGCCTGTGAGACCCGTTTTTCCCTGTGATTCGGGTCTCAGAGAAGAAAAAGTGCTCCTGAGACCCGTTCCCTATGGTTTTTCATGTTAAATATGATGGGAAACAAGGAAAAACGGGTCTGGAGAGGATATTTTTGCCGTACAGACCCGTTTGGAAAAGATACAGGTACCAAAATCCGTACGGAAAGCCAGATCAAGCCCGGAAAACGAAAGGGAAAATGAATTGATTACAAGGAAAACCAAATTGTCCCAGGAAATCGACTGTGAAGCCAAATCTCGGTCAAAAGTCAGGATGCAAAGAGAAACAGATCAGAAAACAGCCGAAAGCATAAAACGATCGAAAATGGCACCGCAAGATCGGGTGAGACAACGAACAAACAGAAATCAGTAGATGTGGAAGAGGAATAAAATGGCACAGATGATAGAAATAACAGATTTTGATGCACCGGAATTGGATGTGTATGCAAGACTGACAGAGAATCAGTTGATTAACCGCCATGAGCCGGAAAAAGGCATGTTTATTGCGGAAAGTCCCAAGGTTATCGAGAGGGCGCTGGACGCAGGCTATATGCCGGTGTCAATTCTGACGGAAAAAAGGCATATTGAGGGAGAGGGACAGAAGATTCTTGCGCGATGCGGGGAGATCCCAGTCTATACGGCGGAGTTTGATGTACTCACGAAGCTGACGGGTTTTCAACTGACCAGAGGAATGCTCTGTGCGATGTACCGGCAGGCGCTCCCTTCGGTGCGGAGTGTCTGCAAGGGGGCAAAACGAATTGCAGTTTTGGAAAATGTGGTAAATCCGACAAACGTGGGCGCTATTTTCCGCTCTGCTGCGGCGCTTGGAATGGATGCGGTGCTGCTGACCACAGGGTGCAGCAATCCGCTTTACCGGAGAGCAATCCGTGTGAGTATGGGGACGGTGTTTCAGGTGCCGTGGACATATCTTGGAGAGGAGACAAAGCCGGAGACTGTGAGAAATCCGGATTCGGAAGAAGAGAAAGAGCCGGGAACGGGGATAGAACGAAATTTGGAGCCGGAAGAGAAAGCAGATTCCGGGAATTGGCAGAAGCAGCTTCATGAACTGGGATTTCATACGGTGGCGATGGCATTGAAAGAGGATTCCTTAAGTATTGATGATCCGAAGCTTATGAATGAGGACAAGCTTGCAATTGTACTGGGAACAGAGGGAGATGGTCTGGCACCGGAGACGATCGCAACATGCGATGATACGGTATGCATTCCAATGGCGCACGGCGTCGATTCTTTAAATGTTGCAGCTGCCAGTGCGGTTGCGTTCTGGCAGCTTGGAAGACAGGCACACAAAGATAATTGCTGCAACATGAACTTAAATTATCAGCTATGGGAATGACGGGAACCGGTGTGCTGCTTTGCGGCATCCTCTTTTGTCTCTGGCAGCGACTGGTACTGGTCGGATTTCTGGAATTCCTTCATGGCATCATCATAGGCGGCGATGATGTATTCTTTCATGGGATCATCCTCGCTGATATGGGTGAGCGCGTCCAGATAGACAGATTGCGCCTCCTCCTTGGAAGTGCTGTGCGCAAGACCCGACTCAAGGGAGCCACGCATTGCCTGGACACGAGCCGCCTGCTGGTATAGCTGTGGATCTTCCGCCTGCAGAAAGCGCATCTCTTCTGAGGTAAGCTTTTTGCCGCTCTTTAATTTCGCAATGATTTTGGCAAGGTAGGCTTTTTTCTCTTCCTCGCTCATGCCGCAGGCGGGACTGAGAAGCTCCGAGATATTCTGCGTGACAGAAAAACTGTCGAGCGCCGATGCCGCAGAGCCGGTATCAGCCGTTGCTTCGCCGCGGTTTAATCCGAGGTTTGAGTGGCTCAAATGGTCAAAAATGCGCTCGGTGGCGGAGCGTTTGTCGCGCTCCGGATGAAGAAGTTTATTGATCGCTGTCAGATGAAGTGTCTGCATAAAAAAATCCTTTCATGTGAAAAAAATATGATATGAGAAATAACTGTCCAATGAAAAATATCGTGAATCCAAGAAAGCTGTCATGAATTCCGAAAAAACTGTCACGGATTCCTAGCGGGAAATAATTGCCATAAAATCATAATGCTGCCTTTAAAGAGAAGCGCACAGGAGAAAAAGGGAACTCTGGCGGAAAAGCCGTTCCTGTGTTACTATGATATATATCGGAAAGAACGGAGAGAAAATAATGAAAAACTTTATTCAGGGAATGTATCAGAAGAAACATTTTGCAAGGAGACTCATCTCGGTAATTCTTGCGGTGATCGTCATGGGATTTGCTCTGTCATGGCTGGTGCTGGTCAATTTTGGAACAGACCCCTGCACGAGCATGAATCTTGCTATTTCGGGCAGACTCGGCATGAGTCTCGGCAACTGGCAGGCGCTGCTCAACTGCCTTTTATTTATTATCGTGATATTGTGGGGACGGGAGTATATCGGATTCGGAACGCTTGCCAATATGTTCCTCGTCGGCTATTCGATTGACTTTTTCTCGTGGGTATGGTCAAAAGTATTGCCGGACGGGCTGTTTGATTCCATGGCAGTGCGCCTCGGCGTGCTGCTCCCGGCACTGGCGGTGTTCGTGGTTGCGGCAGGTGTGTATATGGTTACGGAACTGGGAACTGCCCCCTACGATGCTATCCCGTTTCTGATTGTGAAGGCGCAGAAAAAGGTACCGTTCCGCGTGGTGCGCATGGTATTTGATTTTACGGTGATCGTGATTGCGTGGGTGTTCGGTGCGAAGATCGGTCTGGTGACGATCCTGATGGGCTTCACACTCGGTCCGGTCATCTCGTGGGTCGGAGAGAAAATGGCACCGTTTTTTAATGAATAAGATGTGATATATGAGAGGTGCTGTTATGAAAAAAAGCGGTGCGGCGGTTTTGATAATGCTGTTATTACTAACTGGTTGTGGAGATACATTGGATGAGAAGCACATTGAGGAAAGGCAAACGGAGAAAACTTCTCAGACGGAGGAACAGGAGCAAATACCGACTGGGAATACAGAGGTACAGCTTGAGAATAGTGTTGAAAAATATAGCGCGGAGACCGAGCAGCAGAGATATGCTTTGAATCTTCCAGAGGCATACCGCAGTAAAATAGATGAAATTGATGATTATATACATAGACGGATGGAAGAAGGTCGGATTTGGGAGGATGATGAATCCTTTACACAGGAGGAATATTCTGCTTTAGATGAACCGTTAATAGGAAAAAAGAGTGCAGAATGTGCGTTGTTTCATTTTGGCTATGCACTGCATGATATAGATGGCAATGGTGTGGATGAACTAATTTTTGCATATGATCCAGGATATGGTGGAAGCAATGTTTCCCTAATATATACCATGCAGAATGATAATGCAATCTGGTTAATTAGTGGATGGAGTAGATGCAGAGTTACGTTTGATGAGGATGGTTTCATTTACAATATGGGATCATCAGGGGCAGCAGATAACATATATGCAGTCTATGCGATAGGAGAAGATGAAAGTTCTCTGAAGGTAAGGGATTACTACTTTTCAGGTGGATGGGATGATGAAAATTGGTATCATAATACGACTGGAAACGAAGATAAAGCGGAGAGTGAGATACTTGGAGGAGAGAATGTTTGGGAGCAGTTCGATGAAGAGTTTGATCAAAAAACAAATATCAATTTGGAATTAGAATATTTGATAGATTATGAAAATGAGGGAAATGAAACGGAAATTTTTAATGCTGTAGAAGATATGTCAAGAAAGCTGGAAGAAGAGTTAGAGAACAATGAATTGACGGAATACGATACAGAGCAAATTCAGATAGAAATTTATCAGTTATGGGATGATGAACTGAACTATTTATGGAAATACCTGAAAGAAACTGTAGATGAACAGACAATGCAAAAACTTTTGCTGGAACAACGAGAATGGATTGAAAAAAAGGAACAAACAATTCAAACGCTGCAGAATAATGATGGAGAATCGCTGACATATCCGTATCAAGCAGAAATAACCCGAAAGCGTGTATATGAGCTGACAGAATATATACAGGAGTAAATATGGGAGAAAATGTAGGAACTCTTTTTATTCTGAATGAGATTGGAATTTCCGTAAGGATGGTATATAATATAAGTAATTTTGTGATCGAAAGGAAAAGGAGAACTGACAATGAATCCAGTATATGAAAAGTTACAGAAATGCTATGAAAGTTATAAGGCAAAGATCGATTTTACCCCGAAGGTGGCACTCGTGCTGGGATCCGGGCTGGGAGATTATGCGGATGATATCCGCGTGGTAGACACACTGGATTACCACGACATCGAGGGCTTCCCGGTATCGACTGTTCCGGGACATAAGGGACGTTTTATCTTCGGATATGTTGGAGAAGTTCCGGTGGTGTGCATGCAGGGAAGAGTTCATTATTATGAAGGATATGACATGTCGGATGTTGTGCTTCCGGCACGTCTGATGAAGCTGATGGGCGCGGAGGTTTTATTCCTCACCAATGCGGCGGGGG
>ERZ780167.2668-NODE-2668-length-13693-cov-14.176199_pt1 | contig 13693 bp, 14 predicted proteins | sample MGYA00510982_ERZ780167 | MGnify/ENA primary metagenome ERZ780167 (study PRJEB29588, sample SAMEA2146107) | human gut metagenome | biome: human gut; feature: human-associated habitat; material: faeces | place: Denmark | collected 2008/2010 ... | reverse complement strand
AGATAGTAATTATCGACAGTCAAATGAATTACCGAGGAAAACTTGACACTTACTTCCTCTCATTCCCCCCTTGTGAAAGATGAAAGTTGTATTATATAATAAGTAGTCGTATAAAGAAGCATTTACTAAGGAGGAACAGGAATTGTTCAAAACATTTGAAATGGAACTGGCCGGTCGTCCACTGATCATTGAGACTGGTAAAATGGCCAAGCAGGCGAATGGCGCTGTACTGGTAAGATATGGGGATACCGCGGTCCTCGTCGCTACGACGGCGAGCAAGGAGCCTCGCGAAGGCACGGATTTCTTCCCGCTGACTGTCGACTATGAAGAGAAGATGTATGCTGTCGGCAAGATGCCGGGGGGATTCCTTCGCCGTGAAGGCCGTCCGGGGAATTCGGCGATCCTCTGTGCGCGTCTGATCGACCGTCCGATCCGTCCTCTGTTTGATAAAAGATGCAGAAATGATATCCATGTCGTAGCGACGGTGCTCTCTGTCGACTATGACAATGCACCGGAGCTGTGCGGTATGATCGGTGCGTCCGCATCCATCGGTATTTCTGATATCCCGTGGGACGGCCCGATCGCCGGTGTCCGCGTGGGCCGCGTGGATGGCAAGTATGTCATCAACCCGACACAGGAAGAGATGGCAGCGTCCACGATGAATGTGACGGTCGCTGGCTCGGAAGAGGCGATCATGATGGTCGAAGGCGGCGCGCAGGAAGCACCGGAGGAAGAAGTCCTCGATGCGATCATGTTCGGCCATGAGACGATCAAGGAGATCTGCCGTTTCCAGAAAAAGATCATCGAAGAAGTCGGCAAGGAAAAGCGCGTGCTGACCTTCCCGGAAGTCCCGGCAGAGATCGAAAAGGATGTCGAAGCGTTTGCGACCGAGTCCCTGAAGAAGGCGATCTTCGATGCGGATAAGCTGCGCCGTGATGGCAATATCGCTGCTGCGAAGAAGGCGGCAATGGAGCATTTCGCTGACATCTACCCGGAACATCTCTCTGATGTGGCGGATGCGCTCGACCATCTGACGAAGGAAATCGTCCGTCACACCATCACGAATGAAGGCATCCGTCCGGATGGCAGAAAGCTGACGGAGATCCGTCCGATCACCTGCGAAGTGGGACTGCTCCCGCGCGTTCACGGCTCGGCGCTCTTCACCCGCGGCCAGACTCAGGCGCTCTCCATCACCACGCTGGCTCCGATGTCGGAGACCCAGATCATCGATGACCTTACCCCGGTCACCGAGAAGAGATACATCCATCAGTACAATTTCCCGTCCTACTGCGTCGGCGAGACGAAGGGCTCCCGTGGTCCGGGACGCCGTGAGATCGGTCATGGTGCGCTCGCAGAACGTGCACTCCTCCCGGTCATCCCGAGTGTCGATGAATTCCCGTATGCGATCCGCGTCGTTTCTGAAATCCTGGAATCCAATGGTTCTTCCTCGCAGGCTTCTGTCTGCGGCAGCACCATGTCCCTCATGAATGCAGGCGTACCGATCAAAGCACCGGTCGCAGGCATCGCGATGGGTCTCATCGAAGATGGCGGCAAATTCTCCATCCTTTCTGATATTCAAGGCATGGAAGATGCACTGGGCGATATGGACTTCAAGGTCGCAGGTACGGCAAAGGGCGTCAATGCCATCCAGATGGATATCAAAGTCCATGGTATTTCCAGAGATATCCTGCTGACTGCACTGAAACAGGCGCATGAAGGCCGTCTCTATATCCTGGGCAAGATGGCAGAATGCATCGACAAGCCGGCAGAACATCTTTCCAAGTATGCACCGAAGATCATTTCTCTCACCATCCCGGTCGACAAGATCCGTGTCGTCATTGGCAGCGGCGGAAAGACCATCAATAAGATCATCTCTGAGACCGGTGCGAAACTCGACGTCGAAGAGGACGGCCGCGTATATATCGCTTCCGAAGATGAGGCAGCTGCCCAGAAGGCAAAAGCGATGGTCGAGTCTCTCGTGAAGGAAGTCGAAGTCGGCGAGACATACCTCGGCCGCGTCACCCGTCTCATGAAGTTCGGCGCTTTTGTAGAGATCCTGCCGGGCAAGGAAGGTCTTGTCCATGTCTCTCAGCTCGCTCTCCAGAGAGTCGAGAAGCCGGAAGACATCGTCCACGAAGGGGATGAGATCATGGTCAAGGTCACGGAGATCGATGACAAGGGCCGTATCAATCTTTCCAGAAAAGCACTGCTGCTGGAGAAGAAGAATAAGTAAGACTGTGCTGAAGGTCCTGCAGGGGGCTTGAGGCGTAGCATACCATAGAGGCGCCGCAGTGCCGTTTTTGGATCTATGGCATCTCTTGGGGAGACGCCGAGACTGCGATCGCACAAGCGTTTCTTTCACTCACCTATTATGGGAAAAGCCCGGCGGGTTCCGGTGGTTCGTCTCGAAAGAGCAGGAGCCCCGGGGCGCATCGGGCTTTTTGCTTGATGAGCAGTATTCTCATTTTGTAGCCTTTATCGGTGGTGCTCGGGGCAGCGCTTTTGTATGACAGCTGAGCAGCCCCCTTGAAGAAGGGGCGCGCCGAAGGCGGAGGATAGATCCCCATAGCGGTAAAAAATGATGTTGAATGATCCTCATTCTCGTATCGTCATTTCGAGCAAAGCAAGAAATCTTTGTCATTCATGGGCAGGGACTCACGTTTTCCCCATATGTGCCGTGCACTTCTCCGCTTTCTTCATCAGTCTTTCATGCCGCTAGAACCCTATCCGGCTTGCTTCGCTCGCCACCTTCCCCACGCGGGGAAGGCTTTGTCCGTCGTTATTCTTTTTCCACATATGCGTGTATTCGCTCTGACAATGCGAGAATAGCGGCATCCCCGTATCGTCATACTGCCATGCAAGCTCTCCGGTATCCACAGTGTCTTTGTCTCGCGATCTGATCGCCGGTCACGCCAATCAAAAAGCCGATACTCTTCCGAGTATCGGCTTTGGGGAAGCGCTGATCCAATCGTTGTTTGATCTTACTCTTGTATTTTCATGCAGGGTGAGGTCCTGCAGCGAGAACAGCGAGATCTGCGATCTGATCGGCATTCCCTAGATGTCTTTTTCTGCGCTGCCTTCGGCTGCAATGTCGGTCTTTCCGATGTGCCAGGTGGTATTCACGCGGGCGCGGGCGTCGCTTCCGCTGTCGTTTTTGTAGCGGACGCGGGTGTCTCCGCTGATTTCCAGAATGGGCTTTCGCTCCTCTTTCTTTTTCTTTTCGCGGTAGCCCTGCGCTTCGAGTTCGCGGGTGTATTCCTTCTTGAGTCTTGCCATGTCTTCTGTCTGATCTTTGGCAGGGACGGATTCCAGAATGTTCTTCACGACGCTGGCGATCTCGTAGCGGGTGAGTGTTTTGTCAAAGAAGGCGGTGGTGTAGGCGGGCGCTTTCCCTTCTTCGGTGAGGGCGCGGGCGGTCCGGTAGTCCCAGGAGCTTTCCTTCACGATCTCAAAGGAATTCGGAGCATCCCATGGCGAGGCCCATGCGGGCACACACACGATGGCGAGCAGCAGGGTCAGTATGAGTTTCTTCATGGTTTCTCCTTTTTGTCACCATCCCCTACTCACAGATCTTTCTCTCGATCACTTCGAGCAGGGCATCGCGTCCTTCTCCGGTGAGCGAGGAGTAGGCGAGGGGCAGGGAGGCGGTGGGGAAGAGCTTCTTCATCTGCATGAGGTTCTTTTTGAGGTCGTTGCGGCTGAGTTTATCGCCCTTGGTAGCGATGATCTGGATGGGGATGCCGGCTTTTTTCAGCCAGTCGAAGGCTTTGAGGTCGATGGGGAGTCCCGGGTGCCGAAGGTCGAGCAGCAGACCGATCATGATGAGGCCGGGGGACTTCTTCATATATTCGTCAATGAAGGAGGACCAACTGTCTTTGTTTTCCTGGCTGGTCTTTGCGAAGCCGTAGCCGGGGAGGTCTACAAGGTACCAGTCTTGTCGCTGTTCTTCTTCGTTCTCTATGCGCCTAGACTGGATGGCGTAGTAGTTGATGGTGCGTGTCTTGCCGGGTTCGCGGCTGACGTAGGCGAGCTTCTTCCTTCCGGTGAGGGAATTGATGAGAGAGGATTTGCCTACGTTCGAACGGCCGATGAAGGCGATCTCTTTCTTGCCGTCTGTCACGTACTGGGAACGATTCACCGCCGAGGCAAAGTAAGCGGAGGAAAATATATGAAATTTGGTGATGTCTTTGATCTCTGCCATAGGACAGCTCCTTTCTATGGAAGCACCGATCCTGCGATGGAGTCAGCGTTCCTTTAAGAATCACTCATTGGTTTCAGAAAATGGATGTTTAGGGATGCACAGCGGTATTCGGGTCGTATATCGCTTGCTTGAGACGATCTTCCCGCTCTCTTTCATACCGCTAGAACCCTATCCGGCTCGCTCCGCTCGCCACCTTCCCCACGCGGGGAAGGCTTTGTTTCAGAGATAGCGGTGCTCTCGTTTCGTTGCCTTCCCCATGCAGGGAAAGCTGTGTTATCCTTGTGCCATCATCCACAACCAGCATTGCCCTTACGAGGGCAAGCCAAAGAGGCGTAGGAAGCATCCTGCGCCTCTTTGATTATCATGCATTCATGCATTTTCCGGCGGAAATCCGCTGCATTTATTGTCTAATGTCCTTCCGCATCGCCGCCGAGGGCAAGGCCGCCCTGCCAGAGGTATTCCTCTTTGCGGATATAGCCTTTGACCGGCCTGCCATCGAGGAAAGCACGGATATTGAGGAGTGAATTTCGGATCGCTTCTTCATTGCAGCGGCTGTTCATCTCTGCATTGTGCGCACTGCCGATCACATTCGGATAGCGGAGGATCGGGTCGCCGTCTTTCGGATACCGGTCATGCTCGCCCCACCAGACATCCATTGCGACGTGGAAATCCGGATGATCTCTGACATGGTCGAGCAGTGCCTCATGGTCGATCAGACCCGCACGGGACACGTCGACGATCATGGCGTCCTTCTTCATCAGGGACAAACGGCGCGCATCGATGAGACGGTCAGTCTCCTTTGAGTGAGGGAGCGCGAGCACCAGCACATCTGCCGCAGCGAGCACGTGATCGAAGTCCTTCATCGTATAGGCCGCCTGAAGCAAGGGCGATTGCGGCTGATGCCTTGACACTGCGGTCAGGCGGCAGCCGAAGGGATGGAGAACGCGAGCCACAGCTTCCCCGATCCCGCCAAAGCCCGCGATCAGCACGGTCTGCTCGGCGAGGCTCTTCTGGTGGTAGCCAAGGATATGAAATTCGCCCTGCTGCAAGTCACGGAGCTGCTCTCTCAGGCAGCGGTTCAGCGCGATGATCATCCCCACCGTCGACTCCGCGATGCCGCGCGCCCAGCCGCCGGCATTGCAGTAGAGCTTCATGTCTGAAGGAAGTTCTGCCATAGACAGATGGTCGACGCCCGTCCGCGTCGTCTGTACCATACGCGGATGCCCCAGCAGCAGCTGCTCTTCTTTGGTGAGGTCACCCACGATATTGTGCGTGAGTACGACATCGGCAGTGCGGATGGCATGAAGCCTCTCCTCTTCGGGCAGATCTTCCATCCAGAGGAGCTGGCAGTCTGGAAAGAGCGCTTCGGCTTCTTTCTGAAAATCCTTCTTGATCGGCGCGGAAATAGCTATACGCATAGATTTTTCTCCTTTATATCTGAAAATGGGTTCGAGGGATAGCTCATAGGGCGTGCTGTCCCTGGATGACCAATGAAAGCTCTGCTCGAATAAGGCAGAGGAATGAAGGTGGCGGCTTCGCCGCGAATATATGGGGGCGCGATGCCTGAAGGCCTTATGAGCTGATGCGATCCTCGTATCGTCAGCCTTCCCTAGGGGAAGGGTTTGTGTCAGGAATAGCGATATCCCCATATCGCAGCCTTCCCCATTGGGGAAGGGGGACCGCGCCAGCGGTGGATAGGGTGCTCTCGCAAACGGCGTACTTGAGACGATCTTTCCCACTCTTTTTCATACCGCTAGAACCCTATCCGGCTCGCTCCGCTCGCCACCTTCCCCACGCGGGGAAGGCTTTGTGTCGAGGATAGCGTTGTTCTCGTATCGCTGCCTTTCCCACACGGGGAAGGCTAAAAAGGAAAGGCGCTTCGCGCCCATACATATTTGTGGCGAAGCCGCCGCTAAAAGTTTGAAAGCAGGGATTAGGGATTAGGAGCTGCGAGTAACTAGTCACCAGCCACCAATCCCCTGATCTCCTTGGCATACTTGGAAAGCTGCCTTTGGATCCGTTGTTTCTTTCTGGTGATGGACGGGAGGCTGTCGCCGGTGCGGGTGGAGATCTCCATGGGCGTCAGCCCCTGCATCCAAAGGAAAAAGACGGGCTTCTGCTTCTTTGTGAGACGGGCGAGGCAGGCGACTTCTTCGAGCGTGGCCTTCGCCTCGCCGTAGTCATCAAGGGAAGTGCCTTCGGCCTGGTCTTCCAGGGTGAGCTCTTCGTGGTCTTCACGTGTCATTTCCTTGCGGATGCGGTTCATCCGCTGCCACCTGAGTCGGGGCGTGATGTAGCCGGCAAAGCTCGGATTCTTCTTCGGGTCGTAGCAGGCGGTCTGTTCTAAAAAATGAAGGATGAGCTCCTGCTCGAGGTCTTCGTAGGAAAGGCCTTGACAGAAGTTCTGCCGGATGCTTCGGATGAGGGGCTGGTACTGCTTCAGCAGGGCTTCGGCGGCGTCTTTGTCCCCGTGCTGCCAGGCGAGTGCCCGGCAAATGTCTTTCTGATTCTGTTTTTCGTCGAACATGTGCGTTCTCTTTCCGGAGCGCGCTCTCTTTTGTATTTCCGGATATATTCAGAATAGCAGAACATCTATTCTCTTTCAATCGTCTTCGGTGGCTGTAAGCGTCGCATCACGGCATAGGAAATCCGCATAAGCAGAATGGGCGTTCTCTTTATGCGGATGAATCCGAAATACATGTTCGGGCATGTGGAGCTGTTTTTTAGCACAGGGATAATGCTATAATATAATACATATAAAGGAGGTCTTTATCATGAACCATCCATTTCCGCTGAATGAAAAAGAGACAGCGCTGCTCCGCCGGGAAGAGGAACGACGTGGTATCACGCTCGTCGAATGCCCGAGAAATCCGACGTATAATATGTGCTTTGCCTGCGGGACGGAGAATCCCATCGGTCTGCACCTGCATTTCTTCTCACTGCCGCAGGGATGCCTCTCCCTCTTCACCCCCTCACACGAGCATCAGAGCTACAATGACCGCATGCATGGCGGCCTCATCATGACACTGATGGATGAGGTGATGGGTAATTATCTCTTCCTGAAAGACGGTATTCCCGCCTATACAGGCAAGATGGAGAGCCGCTTCCGGCAGCCGGTCCTTATCGGAGAGACGGTCCTCATCACCTGCGAGGAGGTCCGCCGGAAAGGGCATCTCATCATCATGAGCGCGAAGATCACAAAAGAAGACGGGACGATCGCTGCCGAGGCGACGTCACATATGATGCTGGGGATGAAGGAGTGACAGGTGACTGGTGACTAGTATTGCGTTTTCTAAATAACTGGCATTTAAGTCAACTTCCGAATCAAGTTAGGAGTGAGGAGTGAAGGTACGGCGCATAAAATGAAGAAGCGCCGCGGAGTTTTATATAAATGATGTACAAACTGTTTTATATAATGAAGGGGGTATTGGGGCACTATATGAATGGTGTGCCCCTTCCTGCACTTCTCACTTCTCACTAAGTCCAGAAGTTAACAAATCGCTATACTGGTAACTAGTGAGTGGTCACTGGTGACTAGTCATTCATCCCCGAAAGGAGGATGCCATGAACAGACGAATGCTTGTCGATATCTCGATGCTCTTTGTTTTTCTCCTGCTGCTGGACTACCGCTGCGTCCACAATTTCGGTCATGAGATGTTAGCCCTTGTCTTTACGGCGCTCTTTCTTCTCCACACGATCTGGAATGCGAGGTGGTACCATGCCCTCTTTCGTGGGCGCTGGCCAAAGCAGCGCATCGTCATGACCGGTATCGATCTGCTTCTGCTCTTCCTTTTCCTGGGCGTCATGCTGACGGGGCTCTCCTTCTCGCACACGATGCCGATTTTCAATATCCACCCGCCGCTTTGGGTGCATCGGCTGCACCGCATCTTTGGTTTTCTGATGCTCTTTGTGATGGGACTCCATCTCGGCATCCACTGGCAGGGGATCTGGGCGAAGATGAAACGGGCGATGCACATACCGGATACGGCGCTGGCATCCTTGATGAGCCACGCCGCAGCACTTATCCTTGCGGCAGCGGGTGTGTACAGTTCCTTCCTGTATGCACTGGGCAGCCGCCTCTTGCTCCTTCCTGTGCGCTCGCTGGCGCGTCCGCCTGTGACGCTCTCGCTCTTCCTTGCCTGCCATCTCTCGATCGTGATCCTCTATACGGTCATCGGGTACTACGGATGGAAATGGGCGAGCAGAAGGTAGAAGGACCTGCTATCATCACCGATCAAAAAACTCACGAGCCTTTCCCGGCTCGTGAGTTTTTTTGCCCCTCCTCATTCTTAATCTGGCGTTCTCTAGTCCGCGAACAGATTATCGCGTATCCTTATAGCAGGAAGGAGGACGAAATGAATCAAAGCTACCTCTGCATCGACCTCAAGAGCTATTACGCCTCTGTCGAGTGCGTGGACCGAGGGCTGGATCCCTTCACGGCGAATCTGGTCGTGGCCGATCAAACGCGGGGGATGGGCGCGCTCTGCCTCGCCGTCAGCCCCGCGCTGAAAGCGCTCGGCGTCCGGAATCGCTGCCGCCTCTTCGAGATCCCGAGCGATATCCCCTACCTCATCGCACCGCCGCGGATGCAGCACTACATGGACGTTTCTACCGAAATTTACAAGATCTACCTGAAATTTCTCGCACCGGAGGACATCTTTCCCTACTCCATCGATGAGTGCTTCATGGATGTCACGCCCTACCTTGCCATGTATGCCAAGACGCCCACGGAAATGGCGGTCTCCCTCATGAATCAGGTCTACCAAAGGACCGGCATCTGCGCGACCGCCGGCGTGGGGACGAATCTCTTCCTCGCCAAGATCGCAATGGATATCCTTGCTAAGCATGCCCCCTCACACATCGGCGTCTTGGACGAGACAGCCTTTCGGGAAATCATGTGGCATCACCGTCCCATCACCGACATCTGGCAGATCGCAGGCGGCACCGCGCGCCGTCTTGCCAAGATCGGCGTCTACGACCTATATGGCATCACGCGCATCCCTGAGGCGACGCTCTATCGCCTCTTTGGCAAAAATGCCGCCGCGCTCATCGACCATGCCTGGGGCCGTGAGCCCTGCACGCTGTCCGATATCCGTACTTATTCGCCGAGATCCCGCTCGATCTCTGCCGGACAGATCCTCTTTACGAACTACACCAGCGAAGACGCCCGCATCCTTCTCCATGAAATGGCAGAGACACTGATTCAGGAGCTTCTGGAAAAAGAGCTGGTCGCAAGGGAGATCAGTCTTCGCATCGGCTACGCCGGAGAAGAGCACGCCTCCTCTGGCGGAAGCCGCCGCCTGCCCAGCTGGACCGACATCCCCAGCCGTCTCCAGCATGCGTTCTCTGCGCTCTATGAGGCGAAAGTCCGCCGGGAGATCCCCATCCGCTCACTAAACCTCAGTCTGGGCCGTCTCGCGCCCGCCGGCGAAGGCTATGAGGAGACGAGCCTTTTCAGCGATGCCAAAGCCGAGGTGAAGGAGCGCGCCATCGAAAAGGTCATGATCGAGATCAAAAAAAAGCATGGCAAAAATGCCATGCTTCGCGGGATCGACTATATGCCCAAGGCGACGCTGCGCCTCAGAAACACACTGATAGGAGGTCACCATGCCTGATAGAAAAAGAGCCGCGCAGTTCATGCCGTTCAATGGCCTGCGCGGCTACGCCGAACAAGTGACGGCCGCCCAGATCCGGCGAGCCGCCCGAAGAGAGATCACCGAAGACCGCGCCCGCGCCCTGAACGACGCCCTGCTTGGCCTTGCCAGGGGAGACTCCGTCTCCATCATCCATTTTACAGGAAATGGATACGCCTGCACCCATACCACCATCGTCGAAGTCGATCCCGTCTATCGGAGACTTCGCACAGAAGACGGTATCATCCGCTTCAAGGATCTGTGGGATGTGGTGGGCGAGTGAGAGGAAAAATGTAAGGAAATACGGATTAAAAGTGACTGGGGACTAGTGACTAGGAACCTCGAGTGACTGGTGACTGAAATGCCATCTTCGGGCATCGCCACCATCCATACTCTGCGGTGCTCCATATTTTTATGCGCCGTACCACCATTTCTCATTCAAGCGAAATTTTCAAACGAAATCAACAGGCGATATGCCCTGCGGGCTAGTCCCGAGTCCCAAGATCCTATCCCCATCTAGCCGATGCCCTCCGATATCCAGCTGATCGGTATACTGCCAGAGGAATGCTTCGGGAAAGTCGCAGGCCCTTCCCCACTGCGCGCACCACAAGGGCCAGCTGGAAGCTCTCTCCGGAAAGATCATCCGCGTCAGCCAGTCATAGCTCGCATAGATCCCGGCAAGATAGCCCGCACGCTTCAGAGAATCTACATACGCATCGCACATCGCCGTGATGCGCGAAGGCTCCACGAGCCCCCGCGCCGCCTTCCAGCCGTCCGCATCTTCCATGTCATACCAGACACCAAGCGGCAGCTTTTCCGGGGAAAGGCCGCAGTCTGCGAGGACATACACGGTGAACCACGCCTCATCCTCCGCCGCCTTTGGCGTATCCGCATAGCTGTAGTAGTAGACTCCGACCGCCAGCCCAGCGGCGAGTGCGCCATTGATATGCTCATAAAAGAGACGGTCCAGATGCCCTCGTCCCCAGCCGAGACGGATGATGGCGAAGGCAATCCCCGCCCGGCGAATCTCCTCCCAGTCGATCTCCCCATTGTGTTCCGATACATCGATGCCTGTATTGTACATAAGTTCTCCTTTTTGATACTAATAGTGACTAGGGATTAGGGAAATGCAATACCAGTCCACAATCACCAGCCACTAGCCACCAGTCACTATCTTCCCCTCAGCTTTTTCAAAAGTTCTGTCATCGATGAGACGCCGGCATCCGACAGGTTCTCAATGACGGAAAGTGCTTCCGTCGCGGCAAGGTAACTGACCACGATCCCTGCCATACCGTCCGTGGAGGCCCCCGCTTCCTGAAGAAGCGCATCGCTCACAATCCCCGCTGCCACGCAGAGGTTGTAAAGGATGAGCTTCTCCGTCCCCCGCTTCTTCATGATCTCACTGGAGATCAAGCGCTGCCTGCGCGCCTTCCGGATGCCGCAGACCGCCTCCAGAAAGGTCGGCTGTCTGCCGCAGGATACCAGATGCGCATGACTGATCGCGATCCAGCGCGTGAAACAATCGAGGAAGATCAGGATACCAAAAAGCAGGAGCATCGCCAGCTGTTTCTCAAGGGTCAGGAAAAGGATCCCGCCCATCAGCTTCATGGGAAATCCATCCGTCAGCCGTTCAAGCATGTCATTCACCTCTCTTCACCTCCTTCTGTCTATATAGTGTTTTCGGGGACAAAAAAATTGTCATTTCTGCCAAATAAAAACGCACGACACATGTATATCTGTGTCGTGCGTTTATTTAGTCGCCCATGGGGCTTGGCGTCCCTTGAGCATGCAGAGGATGTTCAGCGGGGAAAGTGCGGCGCATAAAAATATGGAAGCGTCGCAAAGTATAGATGGTGGCGATGCCCGAAGGTCTGCGTATCACAGGTTTCCCATTTTGAGTTTTTTAACATCGAACGCCTGACCGCGAATGACAAAGATTTCTCGCTGCCGCTCGAAATGACGTGACGAGGATCTGATGTCTTCCAGTCTCTTACTCTCCCAGTCACCAGTCACTAGCCACCAGTTCCCCTATTTCCCCAGCGCCGCGAAGAGCATATCCGTGAATAGGCCGGCATCGGAATTGAGAGCGACCTTCGCCGTCACAGGATCTTTGCATTTCTTCGTATTGTGGAAATCGGCCACCATACGCCCGTCGCAGAGGCCGCCTGCGATGTCGATGTCTACATTCGCATCTGCGAGCTCAGTCACGACATTCTCATTGATGAGGTAGGCAATGGCGAGTGCATCGTGAATGGGGGCCATGTGGTTATCGTAGCGATAGAGTATCGCGCCGGCGACAGTCCCTGCCTGATGACGGAGGACATAGTTATGCTCCGATACATCATTGACCTTAAGGTTGTCGATGCGTTTCTGGACAAGAGCCGCTGCGACTTTCGCTTCCGGTGTACCGAGCTGTGCCAGCTCTTTGCATTTTTCTTCGGAGAGGCACGCGCGCCAGGTGGCATCGAGCGGAAGAATGACCTTCGGGATGGCCGAGTCCATGACGATCTTCGCCGCTTCGGGGTCTGCATAGAAATTGAATTCAGCTGCCGGACTGGCATTCGCTCCGCAGTGTCCGCCGCCCATGATGACGAGCTGCTTGATCTTTCCTGCGATCTTCGGCTCTATGCGAAGAGCCATCGCAAGATTCGTCAGCGGACCGACAGCTGCGACATAGATATCTCCTTCCGACTCCATCAGTGTCTTCACGAGATAGAAGACGGCATGTTCCTTCTCTGTCCGGATCTCGGCTTCGGGGAGCGGGAGAAAATCGCCGTGACAGTCATTGAGCGTCACGCGCGGAAGGCCGGGCTTTCTCCCCGGGATCTCATTGCAGATGATCGGTTCCTCACATCCGCGATAGACAGGAACGCTTGCTTTCATGAACTGCACCACACGCAGTGCATTCTCCGTGGTCTTTGGCACGATGCGGTTCCCATTCACTGTAGTCACGCCGATGAGGTCGATGGCGGCCGATTTCATCGCCAGCATCATGGCAATGGCATCATCAGAGCCGGGATCGCAGTCAAGAATCACTTTCTTCGGAATCATAGCAGAATACCTCCTTGGAATAATATGCGGGGTTCGGGGTTCGCCCGTGGATTGTGGATGAACGTTTTGCTCGAATGAGGAATTAGAAATGGTGGTGGCGGCTTCGCCGCGAATATATATGGGGCGATGCCCGAAGGGCTCTTGATGGCAGGTTTCCCGTTTAGGATTTCCTATCATCGTTCACTTGACCGCGAACGAAAAAGATTTCTCGCTCCGCTCGAAATGACGATACGAGGGTCTGACGTCTCCGAATCCCTAGTCCCTAGTCACCAGTCACTAGTCACTAAAATCTCACATCGTAAAGATGTACGATGCGATCATGTCGACGATGAGCATGACGAAAAGGAGCGGAGCGGTGCGTTTGGCAAGGCGTATCGGGGCAAGTCCGGCAGTTGAAGCAAAAATTTTCCTCATTATAGCATAGGTGGGGCTGGCGAGAAACAGACACGATGGTTAAGTGCAGGAGAAACGCTTCTCGCATCTTCCCTCGCGGTCTTTCCTACCGCTCCTGCCCTATCTGCCCTTCGGAGGAAGCTGCGAAGGCATATGTGCAAGCGAACTTGATTTTTAGGAGCGAAGCGACGCGAAAATCAAGTGAGACACCATTTCGAACGAAGTGAGATGAGGGGGCAGCACTACGGTATATTGAGCATGGTTCGATGGCCGCTGGCATGCCCCTATTTCCTTCGCTGCTTCCCCCGAAGGGTAATGCTATTAAGTTAAGCGGCAGAACGTTCTTGGCTCCCCGTCGGAGGAGCTGCCCGAAGGGCTTGTGCAAGCGAACTGGATTTTTAGGAGTGAAGCGACG
>ERZ780167.2664-NODE-2664-length-13705-cov-4.797875_pt1 | contig 13705 bp, 11 predicted proteins | sample MGYA00510982_ERZ780167 | MGnify/ENA primary metagenome ERZ780167 (study PRJEB29588, sample SAMEA2146107) | human gut metagenome | biome: human gut; feature: human-associated habitat; material: faeces | place: Denmark | collected 2008/2010 ... | reverse complement strand
TGCTTCCAGTGTCACAGCTTCCGAACTTCCGGTTTCTTCCACCGGCTCCTGTATCTCTTCTTCCTGCTCTTCTATTTCTGTGGCAGGTTCTGCTATCGCTTCTTTCTCTCTTACAAAATCAAATATTGTTTCCTGAACATATTCCGGATCTGGCTCTACAACCTTTTTAGACTTCTTCTTTTTCTTCTTTTCTATTGCATCTAATTCTTTATGAATATCTACAAGCTCACCTATCGTAATATCTCTTTCTTCTGCTTTGGCAGGTGTTTTCTTCTTTTCAGGCTCTGTAATTTTCTGGGCCTTTGAAGGCTTCTCTTCATGCTCCTCATGTTCTTCTAATATATCCAGATAAAACGGACACTCAAGAATCTTTGCGATCATTCGCATATCCTGCTCCTGGAAATTATCTCTGCCAAGACGCTGGGTCAGATTCTGACGCGACATCTTCTTTCCTGTCTGTTTTTCTATCTTCTCTGCAAGTTCTTTGATCGTCATCCCTTTACGGCTCAGAATGATCTTGACCTGTTCTCCAAACGTTAATTCCAACATTCTTTTCCTCCTTATTATTCTTACTCTCCCATACTCTCCTCGTGTGCTTTTTTATGGTTTTGTAAACATTTTTCTATCTTGATAAATCTTTATTTTTCCCTTTTATATTCTAACAAATCACAGAAAACACGTCAACTCTGCTTACGTTACATTTCCCCGAAAATAAAGGCTAAAAATGAAGTTTTTCATTCAGTTTTTTAACGGTCTTTTCATCCATTTTGACTATTTTTCTATCATAAGAAATGATTCCATTTACCTCTTCTTCTATATCCGATAATTGTGTGTAAACAGTTGCACTTAATCCACGGCTGATATTCGGAATAATGAGCTTTTTTATCAATTTCTCATAGCCCGCCGTAAGTTCTCTTTTTCTCTTGAACTTTTTATAACCGTAGACCTTTTTCTCGTACATACTATGCTTCGGGATCTGCAGCGAATACCCGCCAAACTCAGTAAGTGCCGTTACCCTCTTTTCCGGTGTTACATGCAAAGGGAAGAAATAATCATGGATGCTTCGTATATCCCCGCACCCCTGATCAAACCGGCCACTCGCAGAATCTGTCAGCCTGTAAGGATCTTCTGCCCTTACTATATCTGTCATCTTCTTCGTCTGAAACTGTCCCCATCCTTCATTAAAAATAACCCATGTAACAATGGATGGATGATTATAAAGCAATCGAACCGTCTCCTTCATCTCTTTTTCAAACTGTCTCTGCCCGGCCGGATCCTGACGTCCCATCAGATGAATCCTGGTATCTTTTGCCCGGATATGCATTCCCTCCATGGCTGTCGCCATATACGTTACATACCAGCTCTTATAATCCCGTCCTCCGTTCACCATATCCTGCCAGACCAGCATACCGATACGGTCGCAGTGATAATACCATCTCTGCGGTTCTATCTTAATATGCTTGCGGATCATATTGAACCCCAGGTCCTTCATCTTCTGGATATCATAGATCATCGCTTCATCACACGGCGGTGTGTATAGACCATCCGGCCAATATCCCTGATCCAGTACTCCCTTTTCAAAATACGGCTCATTGTTCAAAAATATCCTCGGTATTCCCTCTTTGTCATTTTTAACTTCTACCTTACGCATGGCAAAGTAACTTTCTACCGAATCCTCTCCCATCCTCACATGAAGATCATACAGAAATGGATCTTCCGGACTCCAGCTTCTCATATGTGGGATCATGATCACACACGGCTTTCCCGTCTTTCCGGATGCTTTCACCGGCCACATCTTTCTTGCCGTTATCGTAACTTCGTAATCAATATCTTTTATGCCATGTTCTTCTTCCATCTGGATCATTATAGAAGACTGGTCATAAAGAGGTGTGATCTTAAGATGTCCGATATAACACTCTGGAACTTTTTCAATCCATACGGTCTGCCAGATTCCACTCTGTGCTGTATAGAACATCCCTCCATTTTTAAGTTTCTGTTTTCCTCTGCTATAATAACAAGTCTCCGAATAATCTCTTACTTTTACGGTCAACAGATTCTTTTCTTCTTTTAATGCTTCCGTAATATCATATGAAAATGGAAGATAGCCTCCCACATGCTTTCCCTGTTTCTTTCCATTTATATATACGACCGCACACTGATCTACCGCTCCAAAATGAAGGATCCATCTGCTTCCCTTCTCCGGCTTTACTTCATCCGGAAGCCTTCTCTTATACCATAGATATTCTTCTGGTTTTAACTGTCTGTTTACCCCCGACAATACAGCTTCCGGCGAAAACGGAACCAGGATATCCCCATCCATTTTCTTTGGAAATCCTTTTGTTTCTCTTATTGCATATTTCCATATTCCGTTCAGATTTACATAGCTTTTTCTGCGCATGAGCGGTCTTGGGTACTCCCCTAGTACATTCTTTTCATTTATATTGTCTGCCCATTTTGTCATTAACTGTTTCATGTTCATACACCCCTTTATTAAGCAAGTCTGACTTCGTGTAATCTCCCCTCGATCTCATTATCTGTCGTAATTACCGCGACCCTTGCGTCCCCCTGCTCCAGTTCGTACTCCCTGCACAGATATTTCTCCGGATATTCCTCAGGCTGCTTTTTCAGATATGGTATGCCGTCCTGTCCCCAGGCAAATTCATATGTGCGCATGTCCAGGCCCATTCCTCTTCTGGTTGCTTTCATAAAGCTTTCTTTTAATACCCAGAAGCGGTAAAACCACTCCGCCTGTTCTTTTTCATCCTTCCCATTGCGGATGATCTCACATTCTTCCCGGCAAAAATACCGTTCTGCCACCGGCATCCGCAGCTTTCCCTTCATCTCCACATCACAGCCTGTCTGAACATCTTCACGGTCACTACAGGCACACAATACATATTTTCCCGAATGTGACAGATTGAAAACTGCCGATTCCGGAAGCCTCAGAGCCTTCTTCATCTTTTCCCACAATATCCAGGCACCGACACTCCTTGCTTTGTCATCCACATTTTTAAGTTTATCCGCTTTATCTTTTCTCCACTCAGGCACTTTATCATAATATGCCTGATACGTCTCTTCTATTAGTAATGGTGTAATATCTGCTGCCCAAACACTTACCATTTTCCCACTCCTTTTTTACTATACAATTTTAGTCTAACACACTTTTTTAAAAATGAAAGAATTTATCGAATAAAAGTGTTGACAATCAAATCCCATTGCGTTAATATATCATTAGTTTCACGCTTTAAGTAATTAAAGTTTTGCAGTGCGAATATTTTACAGTGCGACTATGCTAGACTCACACGGGAAAAGAAATATCACACAGGCACAATTATCATACATGTTGGAGGATATTTATTATGATTATCGTATTAAAACCACGCACTACAAAAGATGATGTTTCTCGTGTCGAGAACATGGTCAAAAAGAGAGGACTTAACACACACGTTGTACAGGGCGAAGAGATGACAGTTATCGGTTGTATCGGTGACACAGCCAAAGTCGATTCCAAATTATTCGAAATTGATTCTGCAGTCGATAAAGTTATGCATGTACAGGAGCCATACAAATTAGCCAACCGTGCATTCCATCCGGAAGATTCCATCATCGATGTATCCGGTGTAAAAGTTGGCGGCGACAACCTGGCAATGATCGCCGGTCCTTGTTCCGTAGAATCTTACGAACAGGTACTTGAAATCGCCCAGGCTGCAAAAGTTTCCGGAGCCAACTTACTCCGCGGAGGTGCATTCAAGCCAAGAACAAGTCCTTATTCATTCCAGGGGCTCGGACTGGAAGGACTCGACATCTTAACAGCTGTAAAAGAAGCAACAGGACTTCCGATCGTAACCGAACTGATGTCAGACAAATACCTCGATATCTTTAACGAGAAAGTAGATCTTATCCAGATCGGTGCACGTAACATGCAGAACTTCGATCTGTTAAAAGAATTAGGACAACTTGACCGTCCAATCCTTTTAAAGAGAGGTCTGAACGCAACTTACGAAGAATGGATCATGTCAGCAGAATACATCATGGCATCCGGTAATGAAAATGTCATCCTCTGCGAACGCGGAATCCGTACTTTCGAAAGCTATACAAGAAATACTCTGGATCTTCAGAGTATCCCGGTACTTCGTAAACTGACACATCTTCCGATCATCGTTGACCCAAGTCATGCGGGCGGCAAATGGTGGTTAGTAGATTCTATGGCAATGGCCGCTGTAGCAGCAGGAGCCGACGGACTGATGATAGAAGTACACAATGATCCGGAATCCGCACTCTGCGACGGAGCTCAGTCATTAAAACCTAAGAAATACGACGAATTGATCAAAAAGGTTTCACAGATTGCAGGTGTTGTCGGCAAGACGATCTAATGCAGATAACCTGCCACTGGCAGTTCCTTACGAACGCATGGCGGTTCAGACAAAAACCTTACAGGAGTATATATTATGAAACTTACAGTTAATCTGGGAAAAGACAGTTATCCTATCTATATTGAAAATAACATATTATCCCAGGCCGGAGATTACATCCGAAAGATCTACCACGGAAAACGCATTATGATCATTTCCGATGACAATGTATTTCCGTTATATGGTGACCGGCTGATCCATACATTGGACTCCACTTACGAATGTCACCATCTGGTACTTCCTCACGGTGAATCAACCAAGGATTTCCAGACACTTCCGACTGTCTACAAGGCAATGCTGGAGGCAAAGATTTCCCGTAGTGATCTGGTCATCGCTCTTGGCGGCGGTGTCATCGGTGATCTTGCAGGATTTGCCGCTTCCAGTTATCTAAGAGGTGTAAGACTGGTACAGATCCCAACTTCACTGTTGGCGCAGGTTGATTCTTCTGTCGGTGGAAAAGTCGCAGTAGACCTTCCGGAAGGCAAGAATCTGGTCGGCGCATTCTATCAGCCTTCACTGGTGCTGATCGATCCACTGGTACTTAACACGCTGAAGAAACGATTTATCAATGATGGTATGGGAGAGGTTATCAAATACGGCTGCATCAAAGATGCGGATTTATTTAGTACCTTGGAATCACACAGTTCTTTTGAAGATTTAAAAGAAAAACTGCCTGCCATCATCACACGCTGTGTAGATATCAAACGAATGGTTGTAGAAAATGATCAGTTTGACACAGGTGAGCGTATGTTACTGAATTTCGGACATACACTGGCTCACACCATTGAACAACATTTCCATTATCAGCGGGAAAGTCATGGCGAAGCCGTTGCCATCGGCATGTATCAGATCACCAGGATTGCCGAAGAAAAAGGATTAACACCAAAAGGAACTGCAGAACGTATCCAGAAGGTTTTAAAGACCTACGGACTTCCTTTTGAATGCGGTCTCACTCTTGGGACATTAACCGAAGCGATTGCCTTAGATAAGAAGAATCTGAACGGTAATCTCAACGTCATACTACTTCATGAAATCGGTGACAGCTACATCGAAGCTACAGACATTCAGTTCTTTGCTGAAACAGCAAGGCTTGTATAAATAACAACAATTCTACGGACCGGCCTTATATGGCACTTCGTAATCAGAAAATAATGAATGTAATTTTGGAGGATATATATCATGGGTAAATTAGAAGGAAAAATCGCAATTGTAACAGGATCAGGAAAAGGAATCGGACGTGACGCAGCACTTGCTATCGCTGCTGAAGGTGCCACTGTCGTAACAGTAGCAAGAACACAGTCTGATCTTGATGAAACAGTAAAAATGATCGAAGATGCCGGCGGAACAGCAATCTCACTTTCCAGAGACCTTACAGACGGAGAACAGGTTGCCGACATGGTCAAAACTGTTGTTGATAAATACGGAAGAATTGATATTCTCGTTAACAATGCAGGCGGATACCCAAAAGAGATCTACAAAAATATCGAACATCAGGCAATTAAGATCTGGGAATGGTCAGAAGAACAGTGGGATCAGATCATCAAGACAAACTTGAGAATCCCATTCCTTGTAACTAAAAATGTTGTACCTGTAATGATAAAACAAGGAAAAGGAGATATCGTAAATGTATCTTCAAGAATGGGTCGTATTGCATCTCAGATGGGTGCATACGCTGTTGCAAAAGGCGGTATCGTAACCATGACCAAGACAACTGCTATCCAGACCAAAGAATACGGAATCAAATGCAATGCCGTATCTCCTGGAATCGTGGACACACCGGGGCAGAGAGTTTACAACCACTCTGTAGGACAGGACGGCTGCCCGATGGGAAGCTCAAAAGATGTTGCAAAAGCAATCATCTACCTGCTGGCAGATTCACCGGCAGTTATGACAGGACAGTCTATCGACCTGTTCACAACAGTATAGAACCAAATGACTACAAGAGACACTGTCATCACTGACAGTGTCTCTTGTAGTCACTTCACAATTATTAACAATTCGTTCGTCTTTTCATCACACTTTCATCACAATTGCACTCTATACTATAAATTGTTCGAAAAAACAACACTTTAAATCTTTTTCATAACTTTTTCCTCAGGACTGCACTCCTCCCAAATAATGCAGTCCTTTTTTTATTTAATTTTTTAACACGATTGGTCTCCCGGTCCGGATATCCACCAGCCTAATGAATTAAATGTCAACCAAATTTATTTCCCCGGCTGTCCATAATAAGCATTTGCTCCATGTTTTCTATAATAATGCTTATCCTGTAATTCCTGTGGTGCAGGTTTAACGTCTGGGTTGATCATTTCGCATCTTGCTGCCATTTTGGCAACTTCCTCTAATACTACTGCGTTGTGAACTGCTTCGTGAGCATCTTTGCCCCATGTGAATGGTCCATGGTTCTTGCAGAGTACTGCAGGTGTTGCAACATAGTCCAGATCATCTTCATCGAATCTGTCTGCGATCAGGACACCTGTATTTTTCTCATAAGCTTCATCGATTTCTTCTTTTGTAAGATTTCTTACACATGGTACTGTTCCGTACAGGTAATCTGCATGTGTAGTTCCGTAGCAAGGGATTCCTCTTCCTGCCTGAGCCCAGCTTGTTGCCCAAGGAGAATGTGTATGTACAACACCACCAATGTTCGGGAATCTGTTATACAGCTCTACATGTGTTGCTGTATCAGAAGATGGATTTAAGTCTCCCTCTACTTTATTACCCTGAAGGTCTACAACTACCATATCTTCCGGTGTTAATTTGTCATAATCTACTCCACTTGGTTTGATTACGAAAAGACCTTTTTCACGGTCGATTCCGCTTACATTTCCCCATGTGAATGTTACCAGGCCATATTTTGGAAGAAGCATGTTTGCTTCATATACTTCTTTTTTTAATTCTTCCAGCATCTCTTTCTATCTCCTTTATATTTCTGTTACTGCGGAAAAGCTGTTATCAACATTTTCCCCTTGTATATAAGAATATGCAGATACGGGGACATAACCTATGCCCCCTCTGCTTTCATATAATATTTCTTACAGATCTGCACAAGCTCTGCGCTCTACGTCAAGACCTTTCTTGTATGTCTCCATAAATGCTTCGTATCCAGCTACGCCTTCCGGATCCGGATCGATTCTGCTTCCGGCATCGCTTCCGAATACTTTATTCTTCAGGTAGTCTTCCAGCTTCTCGCCTTCTTCACGTTTTACCATGTACTCAGCAAGGATAGCCATTCCCCATGGTCCGCCTTCGCCTGCTGTCTCCATAACTACTACAGGTGTGTTGATCGCATCTGCAAGGATCTTCTGTCCGACACCTTTTGTCTTGAAGAGTCCGCCATGTCCAAGAACGGTATCAATCTCAACACCTTCGTCTTTTGTTAAGATATCCATTCCGACTTTGATAACACCAAGTGCTGTGTACAGGTGAGATCTCATGAAGTTAGCCAGATTGAATTTTGTCTCTGGTGTTCTGACTACCATTGGGCGTCCTTTTTCTACATTTGTGATAGGCTCGCCTGCGTAGTTACCATAAGAAAGGATTCCACCACAGTCAGCATCGCCTTCCAGTGCTTTATTGTAAAGTGTTCCATACATCTGATTCATGTCTACGTCTGCTCCGATAGAATCAGCGAATTCTTTGAACAGATTTACCCATGCATTCAGATCTGTTGTTCCGTTATTGGAATGTACCATGGCAACCAGACTTCCGTCAGGTGTTGTAACCATGTCGATCTCTGTATGTAAGTCTTTCAGAGGTTTCTCAAGGACAACCATAGAGAAGAATGAAGTACCAGCGGAAATGTTGCTTGTACGCTGTGCTACGCTGTTTGTAGCTACCATACCTGTTCCTGCATCTCCTTCCGGAGGACAAAGCGGGATTCCGGCTTCCAGATTACCTGTAGGGTCAAGTTTCTTTGCTCCTTCTTCTGTCAGGATACCGGCTGCGTCTCCTGCTACCAGAACTTTAGGAAGAATCTCTTTTATTTTCCATGGATAGTTCTCACCTTCGATGAGTTTATCGAACTTCTGGATCATTTCTTCATCATAGTCTTTTGTATTCATGTCGATTGGGAACATTCCGGATGCATCTCCTACACCAAGAACCTTCTCACCTGTCATCTGCCAGTGGATATATCCTGCAAGTGTTGTCGTGAATGCGATATCTTTTACATGATCTTCTTTATCCAGAATGCACTGATACAGATGTGCGATACTCCATCTCAGCGGAATATTATACTGGAACAGATCTACCAGCACTTCGGAAGCTTTTCCTGTATTGCTGTTTCTCCATGTCTGGAATGGTGCAAGAAGCTTTCCTTCTTTGTCAAATGCCATATATCCGTGCATCATGGCACTGAATCCAATCGCTCCCAGTTTCTTGATCGTTACTCCGTATTCTTTCTGTACATTTTCTGCCATATCGCGGTAGCTGTCCTGAAGACCTGCCCAGATATCGTCCAGAGAGTATGTCCACAGTCCGTTCTCATAACGGTTCTCCCATGTATGGCTTCCGGATGCGATCGGATTGTGCTCCTCATCGATCAGTACTGCTTTAATTCTTGTAGAACCGAATTCGATTCCAAGATATGCTTTTCCGCTTTCAATGATCTCTTTTACACTGCTCATTGTACGCTTCCTCCTAAACATTATATTTTAAGTTTTCTTAATATCTCCATTATACTATTTTTGCAGGGAAATATCTATTTTGATATCCCCTGCAAATATAATCTTTTACCCGTAATTCTTTATTTGATTATTTGCGGTATGCAACGCTGTTCCACAGGAGTTCATTCTTGAACTGTCTGATTGTTGTATCCTTATCAATGTATACAGCTTCGATTCCCATGCATGCTGCCCAGTCACCCATCTGCTCTGCTGTTAAATCATAAGAGAATGCTGTGTGGTGAGCTCCTCCTGCCAGGATCCATGCTTCTGTTCCAACCTTTAAGTTCGGCTGTGGTGTCCAGAATGCTGTTGCTACTGGAAGTTTTGGCATTGGTTTCTCTGTCTTCTTGCAGTCTACATCGTTGATGATCAGACGGAATCTGTCACCAAGGTCGATCAGAGATGTTGCGATAGCCGGACCTGTCTTAGATGTGAATACAAGTCTTGCAGGATCTTCTCTGTTACCCATGCTAAGTGGCTGCTCTTTGATGCTGATCTTGCCATCTGCGATTGTCGGGCAAACTTCCAGCATGTGAGCTTCCAGAACGCCTTCTTTACCTGATACAAGGTTGTATGTGTAATCTTCCATGAATGAAGTTCCCTTAGCGTCCTTCATTCCCTGAGTCATGATCTTCATAACACGAACCATAGCAGCTGTCTTCCAGTCACCTTCTGCTCCGAATCCGTATCCTTTTTCCATCAGTCTCTGCATTGCAAGTCCTGGGAGCTGTTTCAGTCCGCCAAGATCTCCGAAGTGTGTTACAACTGCCTGATAGTTATTCTCATCCAGGAATCTTTCAAATCCAAGTTCGATTCCAGCCTGTACTGCTACATGCTCACGGAATTCTTTCTCATCTCTTCCTTCAAGAAGGATGTCATATTTGTCATAGTATTCTTCTACTAATGTGTCGATATCAGCCTGAGATACTGCATTAACAGCTTCTACAACTTCATTTACAGGATAAGCATCTACTTCCCATCCGAATTTGATCTGAGCTTCTACTTTGTCACCTTCTGTTACGGCTACGTTTCTCATGTTGTCAGCTACACGCATAACTCTGACGTGGCTGCTTTCTACAACACCTACTGCTGTACGCATCCATGATCCGATCTGTTTCTGAACGTCTTCGTCTTCCCAGTATCCTGCAACAACTTTGCGTTCCATGTTCAGACGGCTGAAGATGTGTCCGTACTCTCTGTCACCATGTGCTGCCTGGTTCTCGTTCATGAAGTCCATGTCGATTGTGTCGTATGGGATTTCACGGTTGAACTGTGTATGTAAGTGAAGTAATGGTTTTCTGTATTCCTGTAATCCTAAGATCCATGATTTTGCAGGAGAGAATGTATGCATCCATGTGATAACACCGGCACAGTTCTCGTCTGTGTTAGCTTCGTTGAATGTCTTTCTGATTACTTCGTTTGTGATCATGGTTGGTTTCCATACTACTTCATATGGAAGGTTTCCTGATTTGTTCAATGCATCTACGATAATCTTTGAATGCTCTGCTACGTGTGCAAGACACTCATCTCCATAAAGATCCTGTGATCCTGTGCAGAACCAAAACTGATAATTCTTTGTTTTTAACATGTTTAATTACTCCTTTTCGCTCAAATTTTCTGTTTCATTTACAGCTTCATTATGTCTCTATTATAAAAATATGGACTTGTTTTCTCAATTTCTTAACTCTGCACTTTTGGGAAAATAGTTACCTATTCCGACCTCCGTTATGATATAATCTAAGGAGAATCCAAGGAGGTATTTTATATGAATTTATCCGATTTTTGCCGCCGGATCACAGGACCCGATACACGGCTTCTTCCGGAAAACCATAAATTAGGCGCAAGACTTGTCTGTCCGGAATATTCCAAATCCGTTCAGGAAGTCAAGACGTATCCGTTACTCGGTCAGGACCGCAGCTTCTTATTATGCTGGAACTTCGATTCTCCCGGTAACCTGTATGCAACGATGATGCCGTCTCCGGAGAATTTCTGCTATCATTATTCCTATTCGGAAGGGAAATATACACAGCTTCACACGCATGATTATCTGGAACTTTCCTATGTTGTGGAAGGAGAATTTCACCAACGGATATTGAATAAAGATGTAGTCTTTCAGAAAGGTGATCTCTGCCTGATCGACAAAAACTGTCTGCACCAGGACTGCCTGACAGACCAGTCTGGGGTCGTGCTTTTTATCGGAATTGCCAACGATATGTTTACGGAGATCATGAATGAGAACAGTACCCCGCAGAAGATTCTTTCCTTCCTGCAGTCTGCATTGTTAAAGCAAAAGGATGTCCAGCAATTTCTGCATTTCCGACCATCCGACGGGGCAAGCGAATCTCTGGACGACAGTCTTTTGCTGCTTTTGAAAGAATCTTATTCGCCGGACAGTGGTTCCAGATATATTACAAAAGGTCTGTTATTCCGGATCTTCCGGATCTTAAGTACACAGTATGATTTTTCTCTTTCCAAAGAGCAGAAGCAAACGATGAACTGGATCGTATTCGAAGAGATTTCGGACTATATCCGGGCACATTTCAGAGATATCACCATCCAGGATCTGGTGGATGAATTCCACTATCAGGAGGATTACTTCAACCGCCTGATCAAACGAAAGACCGGACTTACCTATTCCGCTTATGTCCAGCAGATCCGGCTGGAACGTGCGGAACATCTGCTTGTGTCGACTGACAAGAGTATCGAAGAGATTGCCGATTCGGTAGGATATCATAACAAGGGATATTTCTACAAATTATTTCAGGAAAAATACGAAGAGACACCTGCAAGTTACAGACGTCATACAAGATAACGCACGCAATACAATGAAGAAGCACAGTAATGCGGAAAGTGCGATACGTACCCACCAGCTGGAAAGTGTTCCCTGTGTGGTGATAAGACTTGAGATCGTTTCTTTGATCAATACACCAAAGACTGTACCAAATGGTGTTCCTACACCACCGCTTAACAGTGTACCACCGATAACGGAAGCTGAGATCGCATCCATTTCAAGACCTTTGGCCTGCTCTACGAATCCGGAACAGCTGTTTAAGCAGAAGAGGAATCCGCCGCATCCTGCAAGCAGTCCGTCCAGAACGACAATAAAGATCAGTATTGCGATGATAACAGTCGGATATATGTATGCCGGAATGAATTTTCCACGACGGCTGTATGATCCGATTGGGAGATAAATCTTATAATTAGCCCATGCAAGGAATGTCTTATTTTTGATAGAAATCATATCAGTACTGATGATTGATGTCATACCACGTCCAAAGAACATACCTGCAAGTGATACGATGAATGGCTGGATTTCAAGATAAGATACCAGGAATCCCTGAACGATACCAAAAAGGAGTCCGATCAGAAGTGCGATGGCAACTGCCAGAAATACAAGTCCTACCGCCGCGACAACTCTTGTCCAGTTTTTTCTTCCATTCCCTGTTTCACTCATAAAAAAAGTCCTCCTATAATATGTAAACAGCTAATGGCTATTATACACTAATTATAGAAGAACTTCTTCATTACTTATATAATTTTATTTACGAAAATAGTTCGTTTTTTTGCGATTCTAAATATCCCCGCGTCTGTTTCTGGACGCTTTCAGTCGTGTCATAGCACGGGCCATAGAAGCCTGTGACAGATAATACTCCTGAATGCTCTGCTTCTGACGAAGCTGTTCTTCGGCACGTTCCTTTGCTTCCTCTGCACGCTTCACATCGATGTCTTCCGGACGCTCTGCCGTATTAACCAGTACAGAAGCACGGTTATTCACGATCTCTGCAAATCCCTTGGATACAACCGCTGTTACCCACTCACCGTCAGGCTTGCGGAAACGCAGTTCTCCGATCTCCACTGCGATGACCATGTTCTCATGATGAGCCAGAATACCTTTCTCCCCGTCGATCGTCGGGATGACCAGATACTCACATTTACCATCGTAAAAGACCTTATCCGTAGATATAATTTTCAATGAAAATGTGCTCATACTAAGCCACTCCTTCTGCCTTCGCCTTAGCGATCACGTCTTCGATCGTACCTACATTGAAGAATGCATTTTCCGGATATTCATCCATCTCACCGTCGATGATCGCTTTGAATCCACGAACAGTTTCTTTCAGTGGAACATATTTTCCAGGAACACCGGTAAATGTCTCAGCTACTGAGAATGGCTGTGACAGGAATTTCTGGATCTTTCTTGCACGGGCTACTGTCATCTTATCCTCTTCGGATAATTCTTCCATACCGAGGATTGCGATGATGTCCTGTAACTCTTTGTACTTCTGCAGGATCTCCTGTACCTTACGTGCTACCTGGTAGTGCTCCTCACCTACAACTGCAGGCTCCAGGATACGGGACGTAGAATCCAGTGGATCTACGGCTGGGTAGATACCCTGCTCAACGATCTTTCTGGAAAGTACGGTTGTCGCATCCAGATGTGAGAATGTTGTTGCAGGAGCCGGGTCAGTTAAGTCATCGGCTGGTACATATACGGCCTGAACTGATGTTACAGATCCGTTCTTTGTAGAAGCGATACGTTCCTGAAGTGCACCCATTTCATTTGCCAGTGTCGGCTGATAACCTACGGCTGACGGCATACGTCCGAGAAGTGCGGATACTTCGGAA
>ERZ780167.2661-NODE-2661-length-13712-cov-3.418320_pt1 | contig 13712 bp, 11 predicted proteins | sample MGYA00510982_ERZ780167 | MGnify/ENA primary metagenome ERZ780167 (study PRJEB29588, sample SAMEA2146107) | human gut metagenome | biome: human gut; feature: human-associated habitat; material: faeces | place: Denmark | collected 2008/2010 ... | reverse complement strand
CGGCGGGCTGCTCCGCCAGCTTGAAGCCAACCAGCGTCACAATGGAGCTGGCCGCGTCGGACAGGTTGTTCATGGCGTCAGCAGTGATGGAAACGGAGCCGGACAGGGTGCCGATAATGACTTTCCCGAGGAAAAGTAAGAAATTGCAGAGAATGCCCACGATCCCGGACAGAGTACCCACGGCGGCGCGCACTTTGGGGTCGCTGGTCTGGTCGGCGTTTTTAACAAAGAGACGCAGCAAAAAATGTGCCATAACCCGGCCTCCTATAGAAAGTCCGTATATTTTACCATAGATTTCAGAAAAAAGAAAGGGCATTTTTTCTTTGAATCCAGCGAAAAACCTCCCGGATACCGTATTCCGGTATCCGGGAGAGGGAACGCAGACGATGTTACTTCACAAGCACCATATCCCGATTGATGGACGCCAGATTCTCCGCGCCGCACATGGCCATGGTGTCGCTCAGCTCCGCGCCGATCTTCTCAATGTAAAGCTTCACGCCTTCCTCGGCACCGCCGTAGACCATGGGGACGAAGGGGCGACAGATGAGTACCGCGTCGGCGCCCAGTGCCAGCGCCTTGAAGACGTCAACGCCGCTGCGGATGCCGCCGTCCACGAAGATTTTCACACCGCTGCCCTTCATGGCGTCCACGATGTCCGCCAGAACTTCGGCAGTAGCGGCGCATTGATCCAGAACGCGGCCGCCGTGGTTGCTGACCACGATGGCGGAAGCCCCGGCCTCTTTGGCTTTCAGCGCGCCTGCCACGGTCATGATGCCCTTGACGATGAAGGGCTTTCCGACCATTCCGGCGATCTCGGCCAGCTGCTCCACGGTCTTGCTGCCCGCCGGGGGATTCATGTTTTTCAGGAAGGGCAGCCCCGCCGCGTCAATGTCCATAGCCACGGCGAAGCAGCCGGATTCCCGGCAAAAGCCCAGCTTTTCCTGAATGGTCTCCAGGTTCCAGGGCTTCACCGTGGGGATGGCGGTGCCGCCGGAGGCGGCGATGGCCTTGCAAGCCACCTTCATGACCTCGCCGTTCAGACCGTCGCCGGTGAAGGCGGCAATGCCATTGTCGGCACAGGCTTTTACGAGAATGTTGTTGTAAGCCATGTCGTCATATTTGTCGCTGTAGTGGACGGTGACGGCGCCCACGGGGCCTGCGAAGAAGGGATAGCGGAAGGTTTTGCCGAACAGATTCAGAGAGGTATCCGGCGTCACATAGGGATGAATGGTGTCCATATTGACGCGGATGTCCTGCCACTTTTCATAGTTGCGGATGGCGGTGTCGCCAACGCCCTTGGCACCGGGGCCGGGAATGTGGTTGCCGCAGGCTTTGCCATTGCAGACGGGGCAGGCCTTGCAGTTTTTGCTGAGAACCGCACGTGCGTTTTCAAGAACTTTCTGATAAGTCATGATGGTTTCCTCCCTGTTTTAGATTTTGAGATCAGTGAAAGGGGTCGAGATCAATATGCTCATCGATGCGGCACAGGAACTGCGCCAGCAGCTCGATACAGTTTTCGATGTCGTCCATGTGGCACACCTCGCAGGGGCAGTGCATGTACCGCAGGGGCAGGGACAGCAGCGCTGTGACCACGCCGGTGCCGGTGACGTGGAGGTTGTCCGCGTCGGTGTAGGTTCTGCCCATGTAGGACTCAATCTGATAGGGGATGTCATGCTCCTTCGCCACGGCTTTCATTAGGTCGTTGACCTTCCGGCTGCCGATGGAGCTGTTGCAGAGCACGCCGCCGCAGCCCAGCTTCACTTCGCCGGACTGCTTGGCATCCACGCCGGGATAATCGGAGGCAAAAGTGACGTCGGTGACGATGGCAACGTCGGGACGGATGGCAGAGCCGACCCAGCAGGAACCCCGGCCGGTGGTTTCTTCGCCCACGGTGGTGGCGGCGTAAACGCCTACAGAGCAGCCCATGGCCTTTGCCCGTTTCAGGGCTTCCAGAATGATGTAGGCGCAGCCCCGGTCGTCAATGCCCCGGGCGGAGAGGAAGCCGTTGAGCATTTCCTGATGGTAGGTGTTCATGTGGACTGGGTCGCCCTCCTGCACGTATTTCCGGGCGTCAGCGGCATCCTTCGCGCCGATGTCGATGTACAGCTCGTCCGCTTTCAGGTCGGCCTTGTCCATGTCCTTGCTGCGGACGACCGCGCCGTAGACGGTCTGGGCATAGCCGTGGACGGCCACCTGATGGCCGGGATAAACGCCGGGGAAAATGCCGCCGGACTTGGACACACGAAGCAGGCCGTCGGGTTGGATGTGGGTGACGATCAGACCGATCTCGTCAATGTGAGCGGCCAGCATCACCTTGAAGGGCGCGTCGGGGTTCAGCACGCAGACGACGTTGCCGGTATAATCTGTGATGATCTTGTCACAGTGGGGGGTCATCTCGGCGATGACCTTCTTTTGCAGCGGGATCTCATGGCCGGAAACGGACATGCTGTCAAGCAGGGTGTAAAGGAATTCTTTGCTCATCTGTCTTTCTCCTTTTTTCTTTTACTATAGCACAGAAATTGCAATTTGCAAGGGAAAAGCACGGCTTTCGAGCCGTGCTTTTGGAATTAACCGTCGCTGAGAACGAAGTGGCAGAAGCGCAGAACCTCGTACCAGTCGTCGGAATCGAAGCAGACGAATTTGTCATCTTTCAGGGTCGCACCGGGGTAGAAGCTCTTGGAGTAGGCCACATGGTGCTTGACGAAATCGATCTCCATGTGGAAATGCTCCGGCATGGGGACGACGCACTGCGCCGCCTTGGCGACCGCTTCCTTCGCCGCCGCTTCGATGCGCTCCACCGCCTCGTCGGGGTGCAGGGAGGTGACGCCGCCGCCCCGGCCCTCGTTCACGGGCACGGTGGTGATGGCGGGGATCAGGGTTTTGGCAAAGTCGCACAGCGCCTTGTCGCCGGTGAGCAGCGCCACGGGAACACCGTAATATCCGGCGGTGTAGGAATTGATGAGAAATTCACTGCACAGCGTGCCGTTGAGGAAAACGTGGTTGTTCCGGCCGTTCATGGTGTGGCTCAGGGGATTGCCGGGGCAGCCTGCCCAGGCGTGGTAGCCGGTGAAGAATACGGCGTCAAATTTCTCCTGATTCAGGCCGCTCATCATGCTCAGGGGGTCGCCCGACCAGCTGCGGTTCATGCGGATGCCCCGGGGAAGTCCGGCAGGGTCGATGTTCCGGGCGGAGTCGTGGGCGTCCTTCACCAGAACCTCCGCCGCACCGGCGGAAAGCGCGCCCTGACAGGCGGCGGCGACCTCACGGGTCATCTGCTTCTGGGCGGGGCTGTAGTCAAAGGGGGTGGTGCGCTCCGTCTCCGGCCAGGAGACGACGCCGCAGGTGCCTTCCATATCGGCGCTTAAAAATACTTTCATTTATTTTCTCTCGCTTTCCTTATTAAATCAAAAGTAGGAGCCAACCTGAGTAATGGCGGCTTTCAGATCTGCCCGGTAGTCGGGGTCGCCGGGGTTCAGGGAGTTGAGGGCGAAGCCGTTGTCCCCGCTGCGGCCGGTGCTGTGGCAGTAGCGTCCTTCTCCGATGTACATGGCCACATGGCCGGGGAAGAACAGCAGATCGCCGGGTTTCACATTTTCCAGGGAAATTTCGTGAATGGGAAAGTCCTCCATGATATGGGCGTCCCGGTAAATAAGAATGCCGCAGAGCATATAGGCCGTGGACACCAGACCGGAGCAGTCAATGCCCATGGGGGACTTGCCGCCCCAGCGGTAATGGGTGCCCTGATAGAGCATGGCGGCGTCCACCAGTGCCTGACGAAGGGTTTCCTCGTCCTGAGACAGGGGCGCGGTATGGTACTCTCCGAGGATGCTTTCCGGGACGAAGCCCGTTCGGCCATCCGCCAGACGCACCTGCTGCCAGCCCTTTTCCGGCTGACCCACCGGGGAGAGAATGCTGCCCCGGGGAAGGGTTGCCATGATCCACCCCTGAACTTTGGGGACGGAAAGCACGTCGCAGAAGTTCTTATTGCGGACAATTTTCTTGGGCAGCGCCGCCCAAGCGTCAGCGGCCGCGTCGCCGACGATCAGATCATCGGCGGAGACGATACCCTCATAGCGGTAATGGGTGCGGACGCGGTACCAGCCGGGGGCAGGTTCTTCCAGAATATCAACCACCATGCCGTACAGCGCCTCGTCTTCCAGCGTGCTTTCCCGGGTGGGGGCGGCCAGCAGGGCGCAGATGGGGACGTTTACAATGGCCTTCATTTATTTCTCTCCCTTCATAGCGTCGTAGATCATCCGGGACAGCTGCCCGATGAGCCGGTTTTGCTGGGGCTGACCGTCCAGCGCGGGGCCGTCCCATGTAAAAATGCCAAGATAATAGGGGCGGTCGTCCGTCAGGAAAATGCCCACGTCGTGGTTCAGGTGATCCAGCCCGCCGGGCTTGTGGAGCACGGTCACGGCGTCGGGGATGTAGCGCTGCAATGCGTCGGTGCTGCGGCAGCGGGAAAGAAAGTCGAAGGCGACCTCCCGCAGGGGCTTATTCAGAATTTCCCCATGGTACAGCCGGGAAAACACCCGATACAGGTCGGCAGGGGAGGTAAAGTTGTTCCTCCCCTCGGCGATGGCCTGAAAGTCCAGCATTTTCCGCTGGAGGGAGGTCTGGGTCAGACCGATTGCCCGGCAATACTGGTTGACGTGGTCGTAGCCCAGCAGGGAAATGACGGTGTTAGTGGCGGTGTTGTCGCTGGAAACGATCATCCAATACAGCATTTCCCAGAGAGAAGCGCCGTCCTGCCGGTAGCCGGGTTCAAAGACCTCGGTGTCGCTGCAAAAATCCCCCGGGGCGATGGCAAGGGGCTGGTCAAGAGACAGCTTCCCGTCCATCACGTCCTGAAGAGCGCAGCACAGAATGGACACCTTGATGGTGGAGGCGGAGACCACGCGGGTGTTCTCCCGAATGGCGGCGATGGGGGTGCCGGTGGTCAAGTCCACGCAGTATAACGCGGTTTTGGCGGGAAATGCATCCATGACGGCATTCAGCCGGGAAGCAAGATCGTTCATGGTCACGCCTCCAATGTGATGCTGCCCGCGTCCGCGTTCAGACGGCACATATGGCCCATGGGCAGCGCCAGCGTGGTGGCGCAGTGGCCGCAGGCCAAATCCATGACGGCGGGCTTTCCGGCGGGGACGATGAGCTGGGTGAAGATCTCGTCCAGCGTCAGGGTGCGCTCCGGCATTTCCGGCACGCAGTCCGTCCACGCGCCCAGAATGATGCCGGCGCAGTCCCGGAATTTCCCGGCATTGCGCAGCTGGGTGAGCATACTGTCCAGACGATAGGTCTTTTCCCCAATGTCCTCCAGAAACAGGATTTTGCCCTTGGTATCGACCTCCCAAGGCGTGCCGAGAGACGCCGCCAGCAGGGACAGATTGCCGCCGCAGAGAACGCCTTCCGCCTTACCCGGAACCAACGTGCGGATGCTCTGACCTTCCGGATTGGAAAGTGCGCCGTTCAGACCGCCGAACAGGGCCTTTTTCAGATAGTCGAGTGTGTATGTATCCGGGTGCGGCTCGGTAGATGGCATGGTGCAGTGGAAGGTGGCGAGACCGCAGACCTGATTCAGAAACAGGTGCAGGGCGGTGACGTCGGAATAGCCGCCGAACCACTTGGGGTTCTTCCGGATAGCGTCCGCGTCCAGCAGGGGAAGAATGCGGTGGCCACCGTAGCCGCCGCGGATGCACCACACGCCGTCAATGGTTTTGTCGGCAAAGGCGCGGTTGACGTCCTCCGCCCGCTGGGCGTCCGTTGCGGCCAGATAGCCGTCCCGGTTGGCAAAATAGCAGGAGGGGTACAGCACCGGCTCCATGCCCAGCCGACGGACAAGGTCAAGAGCACCGGGCAGTTTTTCCTCCGGTACAGCGGAGGCGGGGGCGACCAGCGCCACTCTGGCGCCGGGGAAAAGGGGCTTGGGATCGATCATGGCAGGCACCTCGAAAAGAAATATGGCGCAAGCAGAACACGGGTACGTGCTCTGCTTGCAGAATGTCAAAACTGTTTGCGGTATTCTTCCAGCTCAGACTCACTTGCCAGAACAAAGTGACCGGGGACGATCTCGCACCAGTCCGGCTGGTTCGTCTCGTTGTAGTGATGGCAGCTGGGGTCGTAGACGATGAGCTTTTTCTGCCGCTCCGCAATGGGGTCGGGCTGGGGAATGGCGGACAGCAGCGCACGGGTGTAGGGGTGCAGGGGATGGGCGAACAGCTCCTCGCTCTGCGCCAGCTCCACGATCTTGCCCTTGTGAATGACGGCGATGCGGTCGCAGATGAAGCGAACCACCGAAAGGTCGTGGGCGATGAACAGGTAGGTCAGATTCCGCTCCTTCTGCAGCTTGGACAGCAGGTTCAGAACCTGCGCCCGGATGGAAACGTCCAGCGCGGAGATCGGTTCGTCGGCAATGATGAAGTCCGGTTCCATGATCAGCGCCCGGGCAATGCCGATGCGCTGACGCTGGCCACCGGAGAACTCATGGGGGAAGCGGCTGGCAAATTCCGGCAGCAGACCCACGTCGGACAGGGCGCTTGCCACCTTGGCCTGACGCTCGCTTTCGGACAGATGATGTCCGCCAGCGTAAAGTCCTTCGCTGACAATATAATCCACCTTTGCCCGTTCGTTCAGCGAGGACATGGGATCCTGGAAAATCATCTGGATGCGCTGGGTAACTTCACGGTCAAGAGCCTTGGAAATGCGTCCGTTGATCTGCTTGCCGTCAAAGAGGATTTTGCCGCCGGCAGTGGGGTGAATTCGGATGATGGCGCGGCCGATGGTGGTCTTTCCGGAGCCGGATTCGCCAACCAGACCGAAGGTCTCGCCCTGATAAATGTGGAAGGATACGTTATCCACCGCGGTAAAGGCGTGCCGTCGGGAGCCAAACCGGACGACAAGATCCTGAACCTCAATCAGCTTCTTTCTGTCTTCAGCCAACGCGGTTCACTCCCTTCTCCCGCAGGATGCGGACGTGCTCCGGCGGCTCCACCTTGGGAGCGCGGGGGTCCATCAGCCATGTGCGGGCATAGTGGGTAGGCGTGACCTCGAAGAAGGGAGGACGCTCTACAAAGTCGATTTTCAGTGCTTTGGGGTTTCGGGGGGCAAAGGCGTCGCCCTTGACCTCGTGGAACAGATTGGGCGGCGTACCCTGAATGGAGTACAGCGGCTCGTCTTTGGTTCCCAGCTGGGGAAGGCTGGACAGCAGCGCCCAAGTGTAGGGATGGCGGGGGTCGTAGAACACCTCGTCGCAGGTGCCAAGCTCCACGATGTCGCCCGCATACATGACGGCGATGCGGTCGGCCACGTTGGCCACCACGCCAAGGTCATGGGTGATGTAGATGGTAGTGAGGTCATACTTTTTCTGCATGGCCTTGATCAGCTCCAGAATCTGTGCCTGAATGGTCACGTCCAGAGCGGTGGTCGGCTCGTCGCAGATGAGGATTTTCGGCCGGCAGGCGACGGCGATGGCAATGACCACCCGCTGGCGCATACCGCCGGAAAATTCGTGGGGATACTGCTTGTAGCGCCGCTCAGGGTCGTCAATGCCCACGTCGCTCAGCACTTCCAGCACAGCCTTGTAGGCATCCTTGCCTTTCAGACCCTGATGCAGCTCCACGGCCTCCTGAATCTGTTTGCCGATGGTTTTCAGAGGGTTCAGGGAGGTCATGGGGTCCTGAAACACCATGGCGATCTCTTTGCCCCGGATTTTCAGCCAGTCCTTGTCAGTCTGGAATTTGGTCAGGTCCATGCCGTTATAGAGGATGGAGCCGCCGTCGATGTAGCCGTTGGCATCCAGAAGACCCATGGCGCATTTGACGAATACGGACTTACCGGAGCCGGATTCACCCACGATGGCAAGGCTTTCGCCCTGATACACGTCCAGCGAGATGCCCCGGATGGCGTGAAGAATCTGGCCGCGGAGGGTGAATTTCACGTTCAGATCCTGAACGGAGAGAACAACTTTTTTATCTTCCATTGTAATCTCTCCTTATCTGACGTGATTCTTGGGGTCGGCGGCGTCGGCGAAGGCGTTGCCGATGATGTAGAAGGAAACGGTGATGACCACCAGCACGGCCACGGGGAAGAACAGCTGGTAGCGCAGAGACGCCACGGTCATCAGCGACCGTCCGGTCTGAATCAGATTGCCCAGAGACGGCGTGTCCACGGGAAGGCCGATGCCGATGTAGGTGACGAACACCTCATTGCCGATGGCGGAGGGAATCGCAAGCGCCATGCGCATGGTGATGACGGACACCATATAGGGCAGCAGGTTCTTGACGATGATACGCCCGGTGGAAATGCCCAGACACCGGGAGGCCAGATTGTAGTCCCGGTCGCGGATAATGATGATCTGGTTGCGGATGAACCGCGCCATACCCAGCCAGCCCGTTAAGGACAGGGCGAAAATGATGGTGGAAACGCCGGGCTTTAAGACGTAGGAAATCAGAATCAGCAGCAGCGTCTGGGGAATGTTGTCCAGAACGTTATACAGCTCGGTAAAAAAGAAGTCCAGCTTGCGGACATAGCCCCACAGCACGCCCACGAGGATGCCCACCACGGCCTCCACCAGAGCGACAGAGAAGCCGATGAACAGGGAAGTGCGGGTGCCCGCCCAGATACGCGCCCAGAGATCCTGACCGATGGAGTTGGTGCCGAACCAGAAGTCCTTGCCGGGAGCAACATTGTTCAGGGGCAGACCCCATTTGTCGTTGTGAATGAGAAGCGGGTCTTTCTGACCGGGCAGGTACGGCTGGATAAAGGTGAACAGCAGCACCGCCACCATGACGAACAGGAAAAATACGGCGATTTTGTTCTGGAAAAACGCCCGGAGGGTGGATTTCCAGTAGGAATAATCGGAATAGCCGCCCCGCTCCGCGTCCTCGGCGTTGAATTCGGCAAAGGAGAAGGCTTCCTCGTCGCTCATTTTCGGCGCGACATCCTCCTGAAGCTGCCGGGAGAGCTTGTCGCCCAGCGTGTCGGTGGCCTTGTCGCGCAGGGTGTGAAATCCAAGACGTTTCATCAGCGGGAACCCTCCTTCTTGGCAAAGCTGATCCGGGGATCGACGATTCCCATGAGAATGTCGCCAAAAAGCAGACCCAGAATGGAAATTACTGCGTAAATCAGCACCAGCGCCTGTACCAAGGTATTATCCTGACGCTTGATGGCCGTGACCAGCAGGCCGCCCATGCCGGGGACGGAGTACAGGGATTCCACATAGAGTGAACCCATCAGGGTAAACAGAATGGAGTTGGGGATGTACTGTACCAGCGGCACAAAGGCATTGCGGAACACGTGCCGGAAGGAGATTTTGCCGTTTGGCACGCCCTTCGCCCGGGCCAGACGGATATAGTCCTTGTTGGACTCGTCCACCATGTACCGCCGCAGCCACATGGCATAGTAGGCAATGTTGCCGATGGACAGGGAGATGACGGGCAGAATATAGCTCTTGGGGTTGGCGGCGTCAAACAGCATGGGAAGCCCCAGCACGTCCTTGCCGACATAGGTCTGGGAACCGAGGAACTGGATCAGAATGTGATACACTGCCGAGGGCATGGCCTGCACCAGCACGATGAACACCGTGCCCAGCCGGTCGCCGATCTTGAAGCGGGTACGGGTGCTTCGCGCCATGATGACACCCAGAGGAAGACCCAGCGCGAGAGCAATGCACAGGGAGATCAGTCCCAGCTCCAGAGAGATGGGGATTTTCTCGGCAATGATCTCGGTAATGGCGACGCCCTTGCGGTAGACGTTGGATTCTCCCAAGTCCCCGTGGAGCACCTGCTTGTAAAAGCGCACCAGCTGGGTGGGCAGGGGAGCGGTCACGCCAAGGGCCTGAAGCTTGACCTGAATCTGGGTGGAGCTCATTTTATCGTAATTCTCGAAATACCCTTCCACGGGCATCAGCCGCAGCAGGGCAAAGAGAATCGTGATAATGATAAACATGGTGATGAGGGAGCGCAGAACGCGCTTGGTTATATATCTGGCCATATGATGTCCTCCTGGGGTTTTTCTCCCTTCATACGATTTCCCAATAAAATGATAAAACCATTTTATTTATCCACTGATGTGGATGGCCGCCATAGGCGGCAGAAAATGTATGGACTTTCTTTTCTGCGGCTGCGCCGCTGGCCGTTTGGAAAACGGCATGTTAAAACGGTTTTTAACCGTTTTAACGAAACTGGCATCAGAGCCGATACCGCTGCTGCTTTCGCCGTAGCAGCACCGGTACAGGCTCCGAAAAATTGCCTGTGGAGCAATACCGTATATATGCGGCTTTGAGAGAAGCCCCCAAATGAGGGCTTCTCTCGTGATAAACTGCCAAAATGAAAACTTAAATCTTAACCGGCCTTCTTGGACTGCCACTCGGCGTAAGCGGCCTGATATTCCTCCAGACCCATGGAGGTGTCATACAGGTGCTGATCCTTGTAGCGCTGGTTGGCCAAGCCGAAGGAGGCGTACTGTCCTTCAAAGACGTTCAGATTGCACATCTGATAGCTGCGGTTGCTGATGGAGAAGGGGACGGCAAAGGCGTGATCCAGCAGGAACGCCTCGGCCTTGGCAAAGGCGGTATACCGGGCGTCCATGTCGTCGGTGATGGCCTTGGCGGCAGCTACCAGCTCGGTGTACTCGGCATACAGAGCCTGGGTTTCGGGGTCGGTGCTCTTGAAGATGAAGCTGTAGCTGGAATCCGTGGAGAAGGGGTCGGTCCAGGTCTCGGGGTCGGCGTAGTCAGCGCCCCAGTTGCACTTCATGAAGGCATAGTTGCCGGTGCGGCGGATGGCGCCAAGGAAACCGGTCTCAGGACCTGCCTGAATGATAATGTCCACGTAGTCGGCGCCCAGAACGTTCTCGATCTGCTGCTCCACGACCTGACACTCCTGCGCCCAGTTGGCGGAGGTGGGGTTGTAGCACATGAGCATCTTGATGGGGAAGGTGGCGCCGGCGGCGGTCAGCTCCTCAATGGCGGTCGTCTTGTATTCCTCGGCAAGGGCTTTGTCGAAGTTGTCGCCATCGGTGTAGGCGGCCAGACCTTCGTAGTAGGTGTAGTCCTTGGAAGCGGAGGCAAAGGCGTTGGGGGTGATGGTGTTGTTCTTCAGGGATTCGGGGTCGATGCGGTCGCTGGTGGCCAGAGCGGGCATCCGGTTGAAGGCGTGGACGATGGATTTCCGGAAGTTCTCATTGTTCACGGCCAGCTTCCAGTTTTCGGGTTCGTACTCGGCGTCGAAGTTGGGGTCAAAGTTGAACAGATACCAGTAAGCGTAGGAGGTATCGGCACGGGAGGGGTGGATCAGATCCTTGGTGTTGGGGTCAGCCATCATGGCGGACAGCAGGTCGGAGGAAATATCCGCCTGATCGACCTCGCCGGACTGGTACATGGTGGTGGCGATGGAGGAAGCCTCGGCGTTGTAGGTCATCTGGATGGCATCCAGGAACACATTGTCCTTATCCCAGTAGGTGGGGTTCTTGGTCAGAACGCGCTGCTGCTGAGGCTCGTAGGTGGACAGGATGAACGCGCCGCAGTACAGCAGGGTGCTGTTGTCGGTGCCGAACTTGCTGCCGCATTCAGCCAGGAAAGGACCGTACACGGGCATATAGGGGCCGAAGGAAACCATGGACAGGAAGTAGGGGCGGGAGGATTCCAGCGTGAACTCCAGGGTGTAGTCGTCCACAGCCTTGACGCCGATATCGTCAATGGAAGCCTCGGGGACTTCCTCCAGGATTTCCTGCTCGCCGTCCTCGTTGGTGATGAACTTCACGGCGTTGCCATCTTTATCGGTGCCGTCGGTGGCATCGGGCAGAGCCATCTGGTAGGCGGTCCAGTCGTAGTAGGCGTCGGCACCCGCGATGACGCCGCTCATGGTATAGAAGGTGTCGGAATCGTTGTTGGCGTCACAGGCGTAGTGGGCGGAAGAAACCCAGTCATTGGCGGTGACGGGGGCAACAACATTGCCGTCCTTATCGACCCAGTTCACACCCTCACGGATGTGGAAGGTCCAGACGGTAGCGTCCTCATTCTGCTCCCAGCTGGTAGCCAGAGCAGGCTCTACATTGCCGTAGGAGTCGTATTCCACCAGGCAATCCACCACGTTGGCGGCGATGTTCAGCTCGTTGGTCTGGCCGGTGATCAGATAGTTCAGCGTAGTGACTTCGGAGGCGTACAGCGTTCTGTAAACCGCGTTCTCGGTCACGGCGGCCGCAGTGGGGGCTGCCGCGGTGCTCTCGGTAGTGCCGGATTGGCCGCCGCAGGCTGCCAGCGCGAAGACCATGGTCAGAGCCAGGGCGAAGGCGAGAAGTCGTTTCATGGTTTGCATAGTGATCATTCCTTTCTTGTTCTCTGCTTGGAAAAGCGAGCCGGCCGAAAAGCAGCCGGTGGGCGACCCCCGGACGCTCTTTTTACCCGATGCTTCTTCCTTAACATCAGCGCGAAAACAGCGCCGGGAGACAGCCTATAAAATGGCGGACGCCATATTACAGGAGACGGTGGGAGTATTTGCCTCAAAATGAAAGTTCCAAAACTGGAAAATTCAAAATTTAAAAGAATGGTAATAGTTTATCACATTTTCCGTCTCAAGTAAAGTAGCAGATTTCATGATATGTCTCGATAAATTCGCGAATTTTTGTAACAGAAACATAAAAAAGTGTTCATACAGCAAAAGCAAACGTCCTTGAGCGACATTACAAAAGGGCGCACGCCGATGTACCGGCGTGCGCGCAAAGCAGTTGCGGCAGGTGACTTTTTTCAATTAATTCCATTGTCCTGCATAGCCTGTGCAGTCCCGGAAGTCCTGCATGACCGCGTTCTGGATGGCGATGCGGACGGCAGGGTCCTTCCCGCCCACGCTCTGACCGTTCAGCGTATCGGCGGAAAGGCAGAACTTGGTGGTGGAGGTTACAAGAATTTCATCGGCGGATTTCAAAAAATCCATCGTGAAGGGCTTTTCCAGCACGGGGATATCCAGCCGGTAACAAACCCGGATCATGTGGCTCTTGGCGATGCCCCGAAGAATGAACTCGTCGTTGGGATGAGAGTACAGAACTCCGTCCTTCAGGACGGAAATGTTGGAGTGGGCGCATTCGGTGACGATCTCACCCCGGTGGAACACGGTCTCCGTGCATCCGGCGCGGTGCGCCCGCTGGGCGGTCATCACATTGCAGAGCAGATTCAGGGATTTGATGTTGCAGTGGAAGAAACGGGTGTCCTCCTCGTCGTTCAGACGGATGGGGATATTGGGGTTGGGGATGACCTGAGGACGAATCAGCACCCACAGTTTGCCGGGCAGATTTTCGGCATAGGTGTGGCTCCGCGGCTCCACGCCCCGGCTTACCTGCCAGTACACGAAGCAGCTTTCGCCCTCCACCTGCCGTGCCAGCTGGGTGAGAAGCTCGCCCAGTGCCTGCTTTTCCATGGGAATATGGATATCCAGCAGACGGGCGCTGGCGTAAAACCTGTCCAGATGGTCTTCCAGCAGGAAAATGGTGCCGCCCGCTGCCATGGCGGCGTCGTAGCAGCCGTCGCCGAAGAAGTGGGCGCGGTCATAGAAGGGGACTGTCAGTTCCTCGGGTGCGCCGATTTTGCCATCGTAATAGGCCAGTGCTTTCATGGTATCCGTCCTCCTTATAATATATGTTCTGCGATTCTCCGCGCCACGGCGACGCCGCTGGCGGAGGCGTGGGACAGGGAATGGGTGATGCCGCTGCCGTCGCCGATG
>ERZ780167.2651-NODE-2651-length-13731-cov-4.485961_pt1 | contig 13731 bp, 12 predicted proteins | sample MGYA00510982_ERZ780167 | MGnify/ENA primary metagenome ERZ780167 (study PRJEB29588, sample SAMEA2146107) | human gut metagenome | biome: human gut; feature: human-associated habitat; material: faeces | place: Denmark | collected 2008/2010 ... | reverse complement strand
TGTCGCCGAGCAGGTAGTAGAAGCCCGCGCCGGACACGCGGCCCGCGGCGTCCATGTCCACGCCGTCAAAGCGCTCCATGATCTCCGTGTGGTAGGGAATTTCAAAATCCGGCGTCTTCGGCTCGCCGAAGCGCTGCACCTCGACGTTATAGCTGTCGTCGGGGCCGATGGGCACGCTGGGGTCGATGATGTTCGGGATCTGCAGCATATCCTGGTGCAGCTTCTCCTCGTACTCGACCTCTAACTTTTCCAGCTCCGCCAAACGCTCCGCCTGCGCCTTGACCTTGGCCTTGATGGCCTCGGCCTCCTCGAGCTTGCTCGGGTCCTTCTTGGCCTGTCCCATCAGCATACCGACCTGCTTGCTCAGCGTGTTGCGCTGGGCGCGCAGCTCGCTCGCCTCGGTGATGGCGGCGCGCTTCTTCTCGTCCAGCTCCAGTACCTCGTCCACGAGGGGGAGCTTGGCGTCCTGAAACTTTTTCTTGATGTTTTCCCGCACAAGTTCGGGGTTTTCCCGTACGAATTTCATATCAAGCATAATGATTTACCTCACTATCGTTATAAAGTAAATATAGTCGACTGTTTCAGTCCATTCCATTCGGGAACAGCTTGTCTGCGATCGTCTGGTACCGCTCGGCAGGCGCTTCATAGTCGCCGTCGGCCGAGGTGTGCAGCGGATAGTCCGGAAGAAACGGAACGAGTCCGTTGTCGCGCATCGCCTGCGCGGTCTCACGTGCCGTGTTCAGCTTACCGGCGTTGTAGTAGCGCTCCAGCTCGCCGAGCCAGTCGAGTGCGGTGATAATGGCCGCCTGCCGGTCGGCGGACGCGCGATATGCGTCTTCGGCCTTGGCGAATGCCTGCTTTTGCTCCTCGATCTCCGTTTCCAGCGCCTTGACCTCGTCCTCCAGCTTGGCGTTCTGTTCGAGCGTAGACTGCATCATGCTCGTGCTGCCCTTGAGCTGGTCGATGACCTGCTGGTTCGAGCGGTGGTTCGCTAAAAACGACCACAGGATAAGGATGAAGGCGACGGTGAACAGCACGGCAATGTAGGCGTAAACGCGCTTCTGCCGCTCCTTTTCACTGGTCGGCTTTTCGGGAGCCGCGGGCTTCGGGTTCTCCGGCGGCGGTGCTTCGTGAATGAAATCGGTCACTTTTTGGTTCCTCCGTTTTTGCGCTGCTGCAAGGTCCCGAGCGCGTCGAGCAGATCGTTCAGGTCGTCCATGTCGTAATAGTCCAGCTCGATGCGGCCTTTCTTGCGGCCCGCCACGATCTTTACGCCGCGGCCGAGCGACTGGGCCAGCTCCTCCTCCGCGATGTGGGCGTGCAGCTTGTGCGTGATCTCCTCGATGGACGGCTCACGCTCCTTCTTTTCCATCGTCAGGCGCTTGACGAGCGCCTCAGTCTGGCGGACGCTCAGCCCCTGCGCTGCAATGGTCTCCGCGGCCTCGCGCTGCCTGGCGGCAGGGAGGGGGAGCAGTGCGCGGGCGTGGCCCGCGGACAGCCTGCCGTCCTTCACCGCCTCGCGCACGCTCTCGTCCAGCGTGAGCAGACGCATGGCGTTGGCGACGGCGGGGCGCGACTTGCCGACCGTCGCGGCGGCATCCTCCTGCGTCATGTGATAGGTCTCAATGAGCGTTTTGTAGCCCTCGGCCTCTTCGATGGGGTTCAGATCCTCACGCTGCAGGTTTTCAATGAGCGCCAGCTCCATCGCCTTGCGGTCGTCCGCCTCGATGACGATGGCGGGCACCTGCGTCAGACCGGCAAGCCTCGCAGCCCGCCAGCGGCGTTCGCCGGCAATGATCTGATAGTAGCCCGAGGCGAGCTTGCGCACGGTCAGGGGCTGAATGATGCCGTGTTCGCGGATGGAGTCCGCCAAATCGGCGAGCGCGGCGTCGTCAAAATGCTTGCGCGGCTGACCGGCGCAGCTCTCCACCTGCGAAATGGGGAGGTAGAGGCTGTCGGCGCTTTCGGTCTGCAAGGCGGCATCGCCGAGCAGCGCGCCAAGCCCACGGCCGAGCCCGCGGTTTGCGTTTGCCATGAAAATTCTCCTTTCTGTCGGGGTGTGATGATCGGAACAGCCCGGGCGTCCCGCCCACGGCTGTCCTTTTAATAAGGTTGGGCTGCTGCGAAGCGGGGCCGTATCCGACTGCTTTTGCCTGTGCCGCCGCTCAGCCGTTCTTCTTCAGGAACTCGTCGGCGAAGGCGCCGTAGGCCTCCGCGCCGCGGGAGGTGCGGTCGTAGGCGTTGATGGGCTTGCCGTGGCTCGGCGCCTCGGAAAGGCGCACGTTGCGCGGAATGACCGTCGCATACACCTTGCCGGGGAAGTAGCGCTTGACCTCCTCGGCGACCTGCATGGCGAGGTTGGTGCGCCCGTCGAACATCGTCAGCAGCACGCCCTCCAGCTCCAGCCGCGGGTTCATGCTGCGGCGCACGATGCGCACGGTGTTCATCAGATCGGAAAGACCCTCGAGCGCGTAATACTCGCCCTGCACGGGCACGAGCAGGGAGTCCGCCGCGCACAGCGCGTTGAGCGTCAGCAGCTCGAGCGAGGGCGGGCAGTCGATGAGAATGTAGTCGTAGTCGGGGGCGAGAACGTCGAGCGCCTGCTTGAGCCGGAACTGGCGGTCCGGCAGGTCGATCATCTCAATGCCCGCGCCGGCCAGCGCCTTGGAGGAGGGCAGCACGTCGCCGTAGCGCGTGGCGACGACGGCGGACTTCACATCCGCGCCGTTGATGAGCACGTCGTAGACGCCCTGTGACACGGTCTTGTCCACGCCCATGCCGGAGGTGGAGTTCGCCTGCGGGTCAAAGTCGCACAGCAGCACGCGCTTGCCGCGCTCGCGCAGCACGGCGGTCAGATTGACGCAGGTGGTCGTCTTGCCGACACCGCCCTTTTGATTGACGATCGCTATGATTTTTGCCAAAAACGACACCCGCCTTCTGCCGGAACGGCTTGATCCCGGCCATTCAAGTATAGTAGAAAACAGTATAGCACAAATCAGACTGATTTCAACCGGAAAGAGAAAAAATTTTGCACGAAATTTCTGCGCGATATGCAAAAACGGGGAGTGATGTTTCACGTGAAACATCACTCCCCGTAAAACGAGGGCAATGACCAAAGTGTAAAGCGAGGCAAAATGTTTCACGTGAAACATTTTGAGACTGCGCCGCGCAGTTCAGCGGAAAAGAACCGGCAGAGCGCAAATAAGCGGCAGCACGGAAAATCGAACGGGAGAAGGCGATTTACTCCGTCAGCAGCAGAGCGTCGTAGGGGGCGAGGGTGATATGCAGCCGACCGCCTTCGGCTAAAAACGACTGGCCGCTGAGCGCGTCGTGCGCGAGCGGCGCTGCCCACGGCAGGTCGACCGAGGCGCTCTCCGCACCGGCGTTGACGGCGCAAAGGGAGACCTCATCGCCCGCGCGGCGGGCAAAGCAGAGCACGCGGCCCGCAGCAAGAGGATAAGTGATGCCGCCGCTTTGCAGCGACTCCCGTTCGGCGCGGAGCCGGCCGAGCGTGCGGAACCAATCGAGCAGCGCGGTATCCTCATGCCCCCATGGGTAGGTGCGGCGGTTGAACGGGTCCTCAAAGCCCTCCATGCCGGCCTCGTCGCCGTAGTAGACCGTGGGCGAGCCGGGGAAGGCGTAAAGCACCAGCGCGGCGAGCTTGAGCAGCGCCGTGCCGCGCTCGCGCTCGGCGGGGGAAAGGCGGTAGTGCGCGCGCGCATCGCAGTCCGCCGGCGGCTGCTTACAGCCGAGAAGCGTCAGCAGGCGCGGCGTGTCGTGCGTGGAGAGGAAGTTCATCGCGCCGTAGAAGGCGGGGGAGGGGTAGTTCTCACGGATGGTCTCCATCGCGTCGCGGAAGTCCTCCGCGCCGGACGTGCCGGCAAGGTAGGACAGCAGCGCGGTGCGGAAGGGATAGTTCATCAGGCCGTGCAGACCGCCGCCGAGCAGGTAACGGCGACGCTTGGAGTAGGCGACTTTGGTGGTGCCGTCCTCCCACACCTCGCCGAGAAGGTAGGCGTCGGGGAAGTCCTGCTGCATGACGGCGCGGATGGCGAAGATAAATTCGTCGGGCAGCTCGTCGGCGACGTCGAGCCGCCACGCGCTTGCGCCCGCGCGGAGCCAGCGGCGGACGATGGAGTTCTCGCCGGTGATGATGTAGTTGACATAACTTTCGTTCCGCTCGTTCACAGCGGGCAGATTCTTGATGCCCCACCAGGCGTCATAGTCTGTGGGGAAGGGGTGGAAGCTGTACCACGAATAGTAGGGGGAGATGGGGCCCTGCGCCGCGCCGGGCGCGGGGTAGAAGCCGTCGGCGTTGAAGTAGCGGCTTTTTGCGCCGGTGTGGTTGAACACGCCGTCGAGCATGACGCGGATGCCGCGCTTTTCTGCCTCCGTGCAGAGGGTGCGGAAGTCCTGCTCGTCGCCGAGGAGCGGGTCGACCGTTTCGTAGTCGGCGGTATCGTAGCGATGGTTGGAGGCGGCCTCGAAGATCGGGTTGAGGTAGAGCGTGGTGACGTGGAGCGAGGCGAGGTAGTCGAGCTTTTCCGTGATGCCGGCGAGGTCGCCGCCGAAGAAGTCCTCACAGTAGTCGCCGTGCTCGTTGGGCCCGCAGAGCGGCGTTTCGTCCCAGCGCTCGTGAAGCGTGCGGCAGCCGATCAGACCGTCCACGCTGCGCGTCCTTGCGCGGTAAAAGCGGTCGGGGAAGATCTGGTAGGTGACGCCGCGGCCGAACCAGTCGGGCGTTTTGACGCGGCCGTCGTAGACGGTCAGCTGCCAGGGCGTTACCTTATCCCAGCTTTGGAAGCCGTCCTTGCCATAGCAGCTCTCGCCGCCGTCCGCCCAGCGCAGGCGGAAGTGGTACCAGATCAGCTCCGGCTGCGAGGGGGCGAAGAAGGTGCCGGAAAAGGCGGGGGCGCCGTCCTCGTCCGTGGTGGGGAAAAGCTCGGTCTCCGTCCAGCGGTCGGAAAATTCGTGGTGAGCGAGCAGCGTGCAGCCGGTGACGGCGTGCCCGCGCGGGTAGAAGGTGAAGTCCACCGCGGCGAAGGTCGTGACCGCGCCGAAGGGGGACTTGCAGCGCGCGTCGCGGGGATCAAAGAGAATGGACATGGTGTTGCTCCTTTTTTGCCGCCGAGGGCGGCGGAACTCACCGCACTTCGTGCGGCACATTTCGCAAGGGCGATTCTCTTTCCGAAAGAGAACCGCCCCTGCGCGACCCCAAGAGAACGCAAGGGGCTGTCGCCCCTTGACCCCCGAACTGCGGCGGTCAAATTACCGTTCAGCAACCGTATGTGAATGCACCGGTGCAGCACAGCCGCGCTTTCTGCCGCTTTCGATTTGGTCTGCGTCTATGTCCGCTCAGCCGCTCCTGCGACGGGGTTTCGGTAGAGCGCTGGTGCTTCGCCGCTCTGCGGCGGGGTTACGGCGGGATGTGACTGCGGCGGGACTTGCGCGGCGGAGGTTATTTTCTTTTACGGCAGGGTCTTGGGTCGTCGGTATGATCGACCAGATAGTCGATACTGGTTTTATAAAAGTCCGCGAGCTTGATCAGGGCGGGGACGGGAATGTTGACATTTCCGCGCTCGTAGTCGGAATAAGTCGTCTGATGGACCTGAAGAAGGTCGGCAAGCTGTTTTTGGGATAAGTCCTTATCCTCGCGCAGGGCGCGCAAGTGCTCATACATACTATCACCTCGCGGCTTTAGTATGCAATAAGGGAATATTCCTTATTGCATTTTAAGGGTATTTCCCTTAAAATGCAAGGGAGAGGTGAAAAAATGACGGCGTATCAGAGGATGTATTACTATCTTGACCATGCGATCGGCGAAGCGCTGCGCACCGCCGTAACCCCGCCGCAGGAGCGGCTGAGCGGACATAGACGCAGACCAAATCGAAAGCGGCAATAAGCGCGGCTGTGCCGCGCCGGTGTACTCACATACGGCTGCTGAAATGAAATTCAATATTGGAAGTTTGGGGGTCAAGGGGCGACAGCCCCTTGCGCGTTTTCTCACCGCTTTTTCGCGCAAAAAAGCGGTGTCGCCGAAGGCCGACGCCTTCCGTAACCCCGCCGCAGCAGCGGCGAAGCGCTGCGCACCGCCGTAACCCCGCCGCAGGAGCGGCTGAGCGGACATAGGCGCAGACCAGATCGAAAGCGGCAACAGGAAACCGCAGGCAGTTCTTTGCGCAGCGCGTGCAGTGATTCCTTGCAGGGACAGACAATGCGGGGTCGAGGGGTGTCCCCTCGTTGTCTCTGGGGATTCCAAAGGGGGTATTCTCTTCAACCAAGAGAATACCCCCTTTGACAAGCGCCGCGCTTCGTGCGGCAAGCCCCCGCCGCCGACGGCGGCAAAAATTGTAAATTTTTAAAATCCCTCTTTTATCCCAATGCACTTTGTGTTATATTAAAAACTGTATTATTACGTCTGCTCCCGGGGAAGAGAAAGGAGATCATACGATGGAAAACCGCGTTACCGTCAGCATCTGCGGCGAGGAGTATACCTTTGTCGCCGAGGAGGCCCCCTCTTATATGCAGAAGGTCGGCGCTTACGTCGGCACGAAGATGGACGAAATGCTCACCGGCGCGAAGGTCGGCCGCACCGACGCCGCCGTGCTCGCCGCGGCGAACATCGCCGACGAGCTCTTCAAGGAGCGCGAGGCCAGCGAGGCGCTGCGCCGCCAGCTCAAGCAGTACATCGACGATGCCGCGCAGGCGAAGAACGAGGTTAGCGAGCTCAAGCGCGAGCTGTTCAAATTGCAGAACAGGAAATAATGACGGAGCTGCTCTCTCCCGCGGGCGGACGCGAGGCGCTGGCCGCCGCCGTGCAGAACGGCGCGGACGCCGTGTATATGGGCTTTGGCAGCTTCAACGCGCGCCGCAGCGCCAGAAACTTCAGCGATGAGGAATTTCTGGCGGCGGTGCGTTATTGCCATTTGCGGGGCGTGAAGGTCTATCTGACGCTCAATACGCTCGTGACTGACCGCGAGCTGCCCGCGCTTGCCGAGACGGCGCGGCGGGCGAGCGAATACGGCGTGGACGCGATATTGGTGCAGGACTGGGGCGTTTACGAGACGCTGCGCGCGGTGATCCCCGATGTGCCGCTGCACGCGAGCACACAGATGGCGCTGCACACGCTCTCGGGCGTGGAGGAGGCGGCGCGGCTCGGCATGACGCGGGCGGTGCTCGCGCGCGAGCTGTCGGGCGAGGAGATCCGCGAGATCGCGGAGCGCGCACCGATCGAGATCGAGACCTTTGCGCACGGGGCGCTTTGTATGTGCTATTCGGGGATGTGCGAGATGTCCGCGGTGATCGGCGGGCGGAGCGCTGCCGCTTGCGCTATGGCTGGCACGGGAAGGCGGACGCGAATCCGCTGTCGCTCAAGGACGCGAATCTCGCGGCGTATGCCGGCGAGATGGCGGAGATGGGCGTGGCGTGTCTGAAGCTCGAGGGGCGCATGAAGCGGCCCGAGTATGTGGCGGCGGTGACGGGCATCTATGCCGCGCTGCTGCGCGAGCACCGCGCACCGACGGCGGACGAGCAGAAAAAGCTCGCGCTGGCATTCTCACGCGACGGGTTCACGGACGGCTATTACCGCGGCCGGCGCGGGAAGGAAATGTTCGGCGTTCGCCCGGAAACTGCGCGGTGGCCGGAGGAGTGGTTCGGCACGCTGCGGGCGGCCTATGAAAAAGAGGATATGCGGCTCGTGCCGGTGCGCTTCCGCGCGGCGCTTCGTTTGGGCGAGCCGATGGTGCTGACCGCCGAGGACGGCGACGGGCATTGCGTCACGGTCTCGGGAGTCGCGCCGGAGGCGGCGCGAAGCCGCGCGGTGACAGCCGGGGAGGTCGAGGCCCGTCTGCGCAAGACCGGCGGGACGGCGTTCACGGTGTCGGACTGCGCGGTGACAGCGGAGGACGGGCTGTCCGTTCCGGCGAGCGCGCTCAACGCGCTGCGGCGCGACGCGCTCGCGGCGCTGGAGACGCTGCGGACGGAGATACCCGAGCGGCGCGAGGGGATGTTTGTCCCGGCTGAGAGGATCAAAAACCCGACGGAGCCGCCGCGCTTCACGGTGTCGATCTACCGTGCCGGGCAGCTTACCGATGCGCTGGTGAACGAGGGCGTGGAAACGGTGTATGTGCCGCTGGAGCTGCTGCCGTCGGTCGAGGTGGAGAAATACCGTGGGCGGACGAAATTTGCCGCCGTGCTGCCGCGCGTGTGGCGGACGGCGGACGAGGAAGGTCTGCGCGAACAGCTTCGCACGGCGAAGGAGCGTGGCGTGGAGTGCGCGGTGCTGGGGAATCTGGGACATTTCGCGCTCGTGCGCGGGCTGGATATGGAGCTGCGCGGGGACTTCGGGCTGAATGTGTTCAACTCCGCGGCGCTGCGGTTTTTGCAGGAGCAGGGGCTATCGGGCGCGACGCTGTCGTTCGAGCTGCGGCACGAGCAGCTGCGGGACATCAGCAAGTGCATCCCCTGCGAGGCCATCGTCTACGGGCGGCTGCCGCTGATGATCACGGAAAACTGCATCGTGGCGAACGAGTTCGGCTGCCGGCACTTTAAGGGGCGCTGCGACGCTCTCTGCGCGGACAGCGCGTGCGCCGGAGCGCCGGAGCTGACCGACCGCGTGGGCGAGCGGTTCCCGGTGCTGCACGCCTACGGCTGCCGGAGTGAGCTCCAGAACGGCAAGACGCTGTGGCTGGCGGACAAGCCGGAGTACCGGAAAATCGGTTTGACCTACGCGCGGCTGCGCTTTACGACCGAGTCGGCGGAGGAGTGTGTGCGCGTGCTGCGGGCCTACAAGGGGCGGGAGGAATACACGCCCAAGGACATCACGCGCGGGCTTTTCTACCGCGGCGTGGAGTAAAAATGAAAACAAGACGTAGTTTTTCTGCGTGATATTACGATTTGTATTGAAAAGAGGACTGAGATCATGCCGCATATCGTGCTGGCTTCCAAGTCGCCGCGCCGCCATGAGCTGCTGCGGCGCATGGGCATCACCGATTTTTCCGTGGTCGTTCCCGATGTGGAGGAGACCTATCCCGAGGGACTTGCGCCGCAGGAGATCGTCGCGCACATCGCGCGACTGAAATCCGACGCGGCGGCGCCGCTGGTCGGGCCGGAGGATATTCTCATCACGGCGGACACGATGGTGTTTTTGGAGAATGACCGGCTCGGCAAGCCGCGTGACGAGGCGGACGCGCTGCGGATGCTCACGGAGCTGGCGGGGAACCGCCACACGGTCTGCACGGGCGTGACGGTGCGGAAGGGCGGCAAGGCGGAAGCCTTTACGGTATCGACGGACGTGTATTTCCGTCCCTGCGCGGAGGAGGAGCTGCGCGCCTACATCGCCACCGGCGAGCCGATGGACAAGGCGGGCGCTTACGGCGTGCAGAGCCTGGGCGCGCTGCTCGTCGAGCGCATCGACGGCGACTTCTACAACGTCATGGGACTGCCGGTGGAGAAGCTGGGGCAATGCCTGACGAAGCATTTCGGCGTGCGCTTCTTCTAAAATAACGACCCCCGAAGGGAGGGCTGCGCTTTGCGCGAATTTCTGGAAAAATACGGCCTGCGGCTGCTCATTATTACGACCGTCTGCGCGGTGCTCATCAGCGTGCTGAGCTTTGTGAGCGCGACGTCGGGCTTTTTGCAGAATGCGGTGGGCGTGCTGACCTATCCGTTCCGCTCGGCGGTCACGGCGGTGGCGACGTGGGCGGAGGACAAGCAGCGCTATTATAAGGACTACTCCGACCTCATAGCGGAAAACGAGGCGCTGCGCGAGCGCGTGGCCGAGCTGGAGCGCGACGCGCGGCAGGCCGAGGCCGACCGCGCGGAGAACGCCCTGCTGCGCGAGCTTTTGGAGCTGCGCGCGCAGCGGCGCGACCTTGTGTTCGAGTCCGCGGCGGTCATCGACCGCGAGAGCACGAACTGGACGAGCGCGCTGACGCTCAACCGCGGCACGGCGCACGGCGTGGAGAAAAACGACTGCGTGGTGTCCGCCGAGGGCGACCTGGTGGGCGTGGTGTCCGCGGTGGGCTACAACTGGTGCACGGTGCTGACGGTGATCGACACCGACACGGAGCTGGGCGCGCGGGTGTTCCGCACGCAGGAGGTCGCGGTCGCGGAGGGCGATCTGGCGCTGATGGGCGAGGGAAAGCTCAAGCTGAGCTATCTTTCCGCCGACGCGCAGCTGCTCTCGGGCGATGTAGTGACGACCTCGGGCCTCGGCGGGTTCTACCCGGGCGGGCTGGTCATCGGGACGGTGGAGTCCGTGCGCACGGGCGACGACGGACTGGCGCAGTACGCAGTGCTTGCGCCCGCGGCGCGGCTCGGCGAGCTGAGCGAGGTATTCATCATCAAGGATTTTGACATCGTCGACTGACGGTGAAGCATTTTTCGGAAGGGAGGCGCTGCCATGTCGCCGTCGACCACGCGTGATACGGCGGTCAAATGGACCGCTTACGCGCTTGCGTGTCTGCTGCTGCTCTTTGGGCATGAGCTGACGCTTGCCCATCTGCGCGTGTGGGGCATCGCGCCCTTTCTGCCGCCGCTGCTACCGGCGGTGCTCGCGTCGATGGAGGACCGGCTGGAGGGCTTTGTGTTCGCGCTGGCGTTCGGCGTGCTGTGCGACCTGGCGCTGACCGCCCCGCTGCCGTGCCTGTACACGATCGCGTTCCCGCTCACGGCGCTGCTCGCGGCGCTCATCGCGAGGAGTGTGCTGCAGCCGGGCATCCTGTGCTCGCTGGCGGTGAGCACGGCGGCATTCGTGCTCGTGGACCTCATCACGGCGGTCACGCTGCTCGCCGGCGGACGCTCGGAGCTGTCCGCCATCGCGCTGCGCGCGGTGCAGGAGCTGGCGCTCTCGCTGCCGCTGCTGATCGTGTGCCACCCGGTGCTGGCGTTCCTGCATCGGAAATTTACCCTGTAACAACGGCAAAGAACCGCGAAGGGAGGGCCTGCCGTGGACGACAAAAAGCAATTCAGCCGACGCCTGCTCGCGATCGGCGTGCTCTTCTCGCTGGTGCTGGCGGCGTATTTCGTGACGCTCTTTGACGCGCAGATCGTACACGGCGCGGAGTACCGCGCGCGGTCCATCCGTGCGAACACGAAGAGCGAGACGGTGGTGACCTCGCGCGGCATCCTGACCGACCGGAACGGCAAGGCGCTGGTGACGAACCGGAGCGTGTATACGCTCGAGCTGGACACTTCGCTCGCGCCGTCGGACGACGCGGCGCTCAACAAGGAGCTGCTGCGGCTCATCGAGCTGCTGGAAAACCGGGGGATCGTCTGGGAGGACACGCTGCCGCTGACGGCGGGCGCGCCGTTCACCTATGATTTTTCCGTCTCCGGCTCGCACACGGCGCTCAACAGTTACCTTGTGAGCAAGAAGTGGGCGGACGAGGACACGCTGACGACCGATACCGACCCGCCGCTGAGCCCCGAGGCGCTGCTCTCGCGGCTGCGCACGGAGTTCAAGGTGGACGGTGAGCTGACCGACGCGGAGGCGCGCAAGCTCGTCGGCCTGCGCTACTGCCTCGCGGTGACGAAGCTCAACCAGCTCTCGACGGCGGCCATCGCGTCGGACATTTCCGTGGAGCTGATCGCGGAGCTGAAGGACGGCGCGTATGCGCCCATCCACATCGGCACCTCGTCCGTGCGCGAGTACCAGACCGACGCGGCGGCGCACATTCTCGGCCGCGTTACGAAGATCCCGCGCGAGAAATGGAACGAATACAAGGAAAAGGGCTACGCGATGAACGCCTACGTCGGCTACGACGGCGTGGAGCTGGCCTTCGAGGACTATCTGCGCGGCAGGAACGGGCGGCGCATCGTGGAGACCAATACGGCGGGCAAGGTGACGGGGGAGATCTACTCCGTCGAGCCGGAGCCGGGCAATACGGTCGCGCTGACGCTGGACATCGACTTTCAGGAGGATGTGGAGCGCATTCTCGCCGAGACAGTGGAGAGCATGACGGCGGAGGACGACATCGACCGCGGCGCCGCCGCGGCGGTGGTGCAGGTCGGCACGGGCGAGGTGCTCTCGCTCGCGTCGTACCCGACCTTCTCGCTCAAGACCTTCAACGAGGATTACACGGAGAACAACACCGATCCGCTCCAGCCGTTCTGGAATCGCGCGACGCAGGGCACCTACGCGCCCGGCTCGACCTTCAAGCCGGTGACGGCCATCGCGGCGCTGGAGACCGGCATCATCACGCCGAAGTCCACCATTCTGACAAAGGGCGTGTATCACTACGGCGACTGGGCCTACAAATGCTGGCTCTACAACCAGAACGGCGGCACGCACGGGCGCATCGACGTGACCGAGGCCATCAAGGTGTCGTGCAACTATTTCTTCTATGACATCGGACGCAGGACGGGCATCTCCACGATCGCGCGCTATGCCTCGGCCTTCGGGCTCGGTGAGCCGACGGGCATCGAGATCCCGGAGAAGATCGGCGTGATGACCACGCCGGACTACGTCAACTCGCTCGACGGGCATTACTGGACGGACGGTCAGACGCTGACCGCCGCCGAGGTGGCCGGCGTCAACGATACCAATTCTCTGGTGTTCATCTTTTTGCAGTTCGCCTTCGGCGTCAGCGCAGGCTTCTGCGTCATCACGTCCTACTATGTGGGCATGCACGACGAGCGCGGGGTGCGGCGCTCTCTGGCCACGCAGATCCTTCTGTCGGCGGCGCTGACGGTGGCACTGACGGCGCTGGCGCTGGTGCTGCTGGATCCCATGCTGGCGTGGATCAACGTGACGCCCGCCCACCACGAGGTGTACACCGCGGCGCACACCTACTGCGCCATCATCTTCGCCGGTATCGGCGCGCAGCTGTTTTACAACTTCATCTGCTCCTTCCTGCGCGCCATGGGCGATTCCGTGACGCCGCTGCTGTTCCTGCTGTTCTCCACGGTGCTGAACGTGGGGCTGGATCTGGCGTTCATTCTGGTGTTCCGCTGGGGCGTGGCGGGCGCAGCCCTTGCCACGGTGCTGGCGCAGCTGGTCAGCACCATCGGCTGCTTTATCTACGCCTTTGTGCGCTATCCGGTGCTGCGCCTGCACCGGGAGGACTGGCGCATCACCCTCATGGACGTGAAGCGCCATCTGGCGCGGGGCATCCCGCTGGGACTGCAATTCTCCGTGCTGGCCATCGGCATCATCGTCATGCAGGGCGGCGTGGTGAAGTTCGACATGCGGGACGGCGTGATGGTGTCCAACGCGGCGCAGAACGGCTTTGGTGCGGCCAACCGGCTGTTCAATCTGGTGGCCACGCCCATGAACGCGCTGGGCGGCGCCATGACCAGCTTCACGGCGCAGAATCTGGGCGCAGGTCAGTACGACCGCATTCGCCGGGGCACGCTGCAGGCGCTGGGCATGGTGTCCATTCTGGCGATTCTGGCGGCGGGCACGGGTCTGCTGCTGACAAGGGGCGACTTCTGCTACCATGTGTTCCTCAGCGCCGACAAGGTGACGCCGGACGCGGTGCGCTACGGCAACTCGCTGCTGTATGTGGACTTCTCCATGTACCTGTTTCTGGGCTTCGTCTTTGTGGTGCGCAACTGCGTGCAGGGTATCGGTCGCAGCGGCTTCGTGCTGGGCGCGGGCGCGGCGGAGCTGATCTATGCATACTGTGATGCGCTGCGCCCGAAAAAAATTGCGGAGCTGGCTCCGACGTTTTCAGAGTACAGCGCCGCAGCAGCGCACTTTGGGGCAAGCGTTGCGCGCTTTTCGCTCCA
>ERZ780167.2647-NODE-2647-length-13738-cov-8.133450_pt1 | contig 13738 bp, 12 predicted proteins | sample MGYA00510982_ERZ780167 | MGnify/ENA primary metagenome ERZ780167 (study PRJEB29588, sample SAMEA2146107) | human gut metagenome | biome: human gut; feature: human-associated habitat; material: faeces | place: Denmark | collected 2008/2010 ... | reverse complement strand
GCCGTGGCTGTCATCCCTCTTGCAAGGCCCTCGCCTACGAACTGACCGGACTCAATCATCACTCGCGATGGTGAGTGAATTTTCAGTGCTGAATTGACTGCTGCCGCTGCCGATGCTGCCGGACGCCGTGAAGACGCCGTTTTCGATCGTGCCGACATTCCCCTGCACGGTCCAGGTAAAGCCCTTGTTGTCGCCGAGCACCGGCAAATGGCGGTACATCGCCGAGGCGGAGAGCTCCGCCGTCTCGCCCGCGCTCAGCGTGATGGAGGTCACGGCCTTGCCGTTCTGCTTGACGCTGATGCTGTCGGGCTGCGTGATGACATCGATCTTCGTCTGCGCGCTCGCGCCGCCCGCGTTCGCCGTCACCGTCACGGTGCCGGAGGCGGGCGCGGTCAGGACATTGCCGTCAATGGTGCCCTTATCCGCGCGCAGGGAGACATTGGAATTTGCCATGGGGATATAGTTCGTGTCGAGCGCCGTCGCGGTGAGCTTCACTTGCGCGTTCGGGAGCACGCGGGTGCTCTCGCTCTCAAGATACACATGGCCCACGATGTTCGTCGGCTGGCTGTTCGCCACGAGGAAGACATGGTTCGTCACCGCACGCTCGCTGCCGCCGGAGGGCTTGTCGACAAGCGTCGATACCGTGCTGTCGGGGCTCGTCGCGACCATCGCGGTCGAGCCGCCGCCATCCAGGCTCAGCGCCGTCACGCAGCCGAGCTCGACCATGCGCTCGGCGACCTGCGTCAGCGTCGCGCCGATGGAATAGCCGCTCTGGCGGCCATCGATCGTGTAGAGCACGAGCGAGCCGTCGCGCTTGAGGCCCACCGCCGTGCGCGGGGCCGCGCCGTTGACAAGGCCCGAACAGACCTGACCGTTATCGACCAGCTGATAGAGCGCGCCGATCATATTCGTCACGCCGTTCCACTCGCTGCCGTTCGCGCTGACGGAAAGCGTCAGGCGCTCGCCGGGCTGGAGCGCGCGCAGCTGCTCCACATAGCCCGCCGCCTTCAAATTCGACGAAAGCACATACTGTCCCGCGCCGACGGGCGTGTCCTTGCCGCCCTCGATGACCTGCTCGACCACGAGCGTCAGGCTGCCGTTCAGGCCGAGCGAGCCGCCGACCGCCGAGCAGACAACATCCACGCCCTCCTCGCTCGTGCCGGTCGTGGCGCGGGCATTGAAGGTAGAATCATAGAGATAGATGCCGAACGAGCTCTGGCGCACGTAGTTGAAAGCCGTGACCGTCAGGCTGCGGCCAAAGTCGGACTGCGCCGTGATGCGAAGCGAGGGCTTGCCCATCACCGTGCTGCCGTCGTCGCGGAAGCCGATGGCGTAATACTCGCTCGAGGAGTTGCGCAGCACGCCCTCGGTCATCATGCTGCCAAGCGGGATGCCCGTCGCCGTGTCGTAATAGTCGCCGTTGATGCCCGCGACCACGCGGTAGCCGCGCGCTTCGAGCTTTTTCGCGGCGGTCGAGACCGTTGTAAGCTGGGTCGTGTAGTCGCCGCCGCTCACGATGGGCTTGACGCGTGCGTTGGGCGAGTAGACCACATAATTCTCCTGACGGAGATCAGAATACGTATTGCTCCAGAACGTGCCAGCGTTGAGTTCGGTGCGCTCGTTGACCTCGACGCTTGAGCTGGTCAGATCGTCGCCGAGCGCGTCAGACGCGAAGGCGTTGAGCGGAGCCGCCGCCAGCACGACTGCCAGCGACAGCGACAAAAACTTACGGATGATAGATTTCACGATTTGCCTCCTTGCTGAAAATGCCTTGAATTGGTAAACATAACACAGTATAGCAGATGCCCTGCCATAAGTAAAGACGCAAAAACGCGGAAAAAGTTTCCACTTTTTTCGCAAAATTTAGAGGGAAAACGCCTCGAGCACCCGCACGATGACGGCGTTTGACACTAGAAAGCCCTGCGGCGTCAGCCGCCAGCGGCCGTTTTCCTTTTGGGAAAGGCCGTGGTGCGCGCACTCTTCGAGCACTGCCTCGGCGTCCCGCGTGTCCTCCTTGAGCGCCGACAGGTCGAGCCCCCGCGCGGTGCGCAGGGCAAGCATGACGCGTTCTTCTTCGCGCTCGCGTTCCGGGGGGCATGCGCTTTCGGAAAGGTGCTCCTCACCCTTGATGTAAGCATTCAAGTCGCGCGCGTAGGCGAAGCGCCGCCCGCCGAAGTCCGAATGCGCGCCAGGACCGAAGCCCAGATACTCCTGCATCGTCCAGTATTTGAGGTTGTGGCGCGACTCGCGCCCGGGACGCGCGAAGTTCGAAATTTCATACTGCGCGTAGCCCGCCTTTTCGAGCAGCTCGACCGTTGCAAGGTACTCCTCCGCCTGTTCATCGTCGTCGGGGATGCGCAGGGCGTCTTTTTTGCGGTCGAGCGGCGTGCCCTCCTCGATCTTGAGCCCGTAGCAGGAAAGGTGCTCAGGCTCAAGAGCGATGGCCGCTTGCAGGTTTTCCCGCCAGTGCGCCATTGTCTGCTCGGGTAGGCCGTAGATGAGATCGAGGCTCACATTGTCGAAGCCCGCCGTGCGGGCGGCATGTACGGCCTCAACCGTCTCTTTATGCGTGTGGACGCGCCCGATCAGGCGCAGCTCGTCGTCGCTCGCCGACTGCATCCCGAGTGAAATGCGGTTGAAGCCCGCTTCTCTGAGCTGCCGCAGTGCTGATACCTCCCGCGCGCTGTCGGGATTCGCCTCGGTCGTGATCTCAGCGTTTTTGTCCACGCGGTAATGGGCAAAAACCGTCTCCAGAAGGCGGCAGAGCCGCTCTGCGCCGAGGTAGCTCGGTGTGCCGCCGCCAAAGTAGATCGTGTCAACGGTATGGCCTTTTGCCTGATCCGCCCAGCGGATCAGATCGCGCTGCAAAGCCGCGGTGTAGGCGTCCATCTTCTCCTCGGAATGAGGAAGCGAGTAGAAGTCGCAGTAAATGCACTTCGCCTTGCAGAACGGAATGTGGAGATACAGTCCCAGCGGTCGCATCGCGTCAACTCCTTTGCAAAAATGTCCTCGCCCATTGTAACACAAACCTCGCCGCGCGCAAGACGGTATCGCGCGGATATTTCGTCCATTTCCCGCAAACACTACGACAAAAGGAGTGATTCTTCATGGATATGACGCCGCAGGAATATCAGGAGTATGTCAAGCGCCTTGCGCCCAAATCGCCCATTTTCAAGGATACCGCCTTTGCCTTTTTCATCGGCGGCGCGATCTGCGCGCTCGGCCAGCTCATCCAGAACGGCTTTCTCTCGCTCGGCCTTGCAAAGGCGGACGCAGGCACGGCGACCTCGATCTGCCTCATCTTCCTTTCCGCACTTTTAACAGGCTTAAACCTTTACAATTCCATCGCGCGCTTTGCCGGGGCCGGCACGCTCGTGCCGATCACGGGCTTTGCCAACTCCGTTGTCTCCCCCGCCATCGACTTTAAGAGCGAGGGCTTCATCACCGGTATGGCGTCAAAGATGTTCGTCGTCGCGGGGCCAGTCATCGTGTTCGGCACGCTCGCAAGCGTCGTGTACGGCGTTGTTCTGATGCTGCTGTGAGAAAAAAAGGAGCGCCGCGGCGCTCTCTTTTTTCGCACACGTCCGCGCCATTTCGTCAAGGGGGCAAATTGACGAAATTTGCTTTCTCCCTCTTTCACCGCGCGGAGGAGGCGGAAGCGTGTCCATTCATGGTTTATCCGCGGTTATTCTGTTGACATAACGATGTGGAAAACTCTGTGGAAACTGTGAATAACTTTGTTGCTCCAGTGCGTTCCCGTCGGTTAACGCTTTGTTATGCTCGACGTCTTTCGGCATAATTGGCGCAGAAATTCCCACGAATTTCTGCATTTTCCCGCCAAAGGCAAAAATCTGCCGCGGCCACTTGCCATTGTGGTCAAAAAATCGTATAATGTACTAAATTTTGTGTTTGAAGATCAGAATCGTAAATTTCGGCGAAATGGAGAAACCCCAATGGCAGAAGCAAAAAAAACGAATTACGGCAACGAGAGCATCTCGTCCCTCAAGGGCGCGGACCGTGTGCGCAAGCGCCCGGGCGTCATCTTCGGCTCGGACGGGCTGGACGGCTGCGAGCACGCCGTGTTCGAGATCCTTTCGAACTCCATCGACGAAGCGCGCGAGGGCCACGGCAAGCTCATCACCGTCACCCGCTACTTAGACCACAGCATCGAAGTAGAGGACATGGGCCGCGGCTGCCCTGTGGACTATAACCCCAAGGAAAAGCGCTTCAACTGGGAGCTCGTCTACTGCGAGCTTTACGCCGGCGGCAAGTACAACAACTTGGACGGCGACAACTACGAATACTCCCTCGGCCTCAACGGCCTCGGCGCGTGCGCGACGCAGTATTCCTCGCGCTACATGGACGTGACCGTCTGGCGCGACGGGAACAAATACTCCCTGCACTTTGAACGCGGCGAGCCCGTGGGCAAAAAGGGCGATGAGCTCAGGATCGAGCCGACCGACCGCGGCCGCAAAACCGGCACGCGCACGCGCTGGCTGCCCGACCTCGACGTGTTTACCGATATCGACATTCCCGCCGACTACTATGTCGAAACGCTGCGCCGTCAGGCCGTCGTCAACGCGGGCATCACGTTCCGCTTCAAAAACGAAGTCCTCCCCGGCCACTTTGAGACGCAGGACTTCGTCTACGAAAACGGCATCATCGACTATGTCAGCGAGATCGCGGGCGAAGACGCCCTGACCACCCCCGTCTTCTGGGAGACGGAGCGCCGCGGCCGCGACCGCGAGGACAAGCCCGAATACAAGGTCAAGCTCTCCTGCGCGTGCTGCTTCTCGAATAAGGTGCAGCGCATCGAGCACTATCACAACTCCTCGTGGCTCGAGCACGGCGGCACCCCCGAAAAGGCGTCGAAGACCGCCTTTGTCTACGCCATCGACAAGTATTTGAAGGACAACAACAAATACCAGAAGGGCGAGGCGCGCATCGCCTGGCAGGACGTGGAGGACTGCCTGATTCTTGTTTCGAACAACTTCTCCACGCAGACGAGCTACGAAAACCAGACAAAAAAGGCCATCACGAACAAGTTCGTGCAGGAAGCGATGACGGACTTCTTGAAGTCCCGCCTTGAGACCTATTTCATCGAAAACCGCGTCGACGCGCTCAAGATTGCCGAGCAGGTGGTCATCAACAAGCGAAGCCGCGAAAGCGCGGAAAAGCAGCGCCTGAACATCAAAAAGAAGCTCTCCGGCAGCATCGACATTTCAAACCGCGTGGAAAAATTTGTCGACTGCCGCACGCGCGATGTCTCGCGCCGTGAGATCTACATCGTTGAGGGTGACAGTGCCCTTGGCAGCGTCAAGCTCTCGCGCGACGGCGAATTTCAGGGCATTATGCCCGTGCGCGGCAAGATCTTAAACTGCCTCAAGGCAGACTATCCGCGCATTTTCAAAAGCGAGATCATCACTGACCTTCTGAAGGTCCTCGGCTGCGGCGTGGAGGTCCCCGGCAAGTTCGTCAAGGATCTGAACGCCTTCGACTTGAATAACCTCCGCTGGAACAAGGTCATTCTCTGCACCGATGCCGACGTGGACGGCTACCAGATCCGCACGCTCATTTTGACGATGATCTACCGTCTCTGCCCCACGCTGATCCGCGAGGGCTATGTTTACATCGCCGAAACGCCGCTTTTCGAGATCACCTGCGGCGAAAAGACGTGGTTCGCCTACACCGACAAGGAGAAAAACGACATCGTCAAAGACCTTGAGGGCAAGCGTTACAAGGTCGACCGCTCGAAGGGTCTCGGCGAAAACGACCCCGAGATGATGTGGCTGACAACGATGAATCCCGAAACGCGCCGCCTCATCAAGGTCATGCCCGAGGAAGCGGAGGCCACCGCGCGCTCGTTTGATCTGCTGCTCGGCGACAATTTGCAGGGGCGCAAGGATCACATTGCCGAAAACGGCTACAAATACCTCGAAATGATCGACGTATCGTAATACGAACAAGCAGGAAAGGAGCCTTACTTTATGGAAGGCATTTTACTTCACGTTCTCTATCGCGGCGAAAAGGCTAATGACTTTGCATCGGAGATGGAGCGAAGCGGCCTGCGCGCCGCCGTCCTCGCGGAAGAGGGCTGCATGCAGTACGACTACTACCGGCCTCTTGCCGAGGAAAACTGCGTGCTGCTCGTGGAGCACTGGCGCGACCGCGCCGCGCTCGACAAGCACTCCGCGGGCGAGCCGATGGCAAAGCTCAAGGCGCTCAAGGCAAGCTACGACCTCGCAACGACCGTTGAGCGCTTTGAATGAGGAGAAGCGCATCCCCTCGGGCAGGCGTTTGGAACGCCGCAACGCGCAGATAAAGCAAAAAGGTAAAAGACGATGAAAAAAATTGCAACCATTATCCTGTCGCTGCTGGTCTGTACGGTGTTATTTACCGGATGCGGAAATTCTTCTAAAAGCAGTCAGGAGCAGTCCTTGAAGGTCTATTCATTCAGCGGAAATAGCGAGTCGATTTCGGTATCAAATGGCGTAATTGTTCTATCGGGGAAAGATGAAATCTGCTATGGCGGCAATTTGAAAGTAATGTCAGATGATTTTGCTGATATTACCGCATATTCCACCACCATTTATGTTGATGGCGAGGAAGACTCCATTTTACTTTCCCATGCAGTTGCCGATCAAACAGGCGGGACAATAGACGTTTCCGGTAATATCGGGAAAATTTCCGGTGATGTTTTGAGAGACGGCGATGCCGATAAGCTGGCTGATAATCTGTGGTTTGAATTAAAAACGGCCAATCTAAGCGGAGAAGAAAATACTTATCAAGTGCAATTAGAAACAACTCTAATCGCAGGGGACAGCAGCAACTAATTGTGATTTGCCGAACCGGTTTCATCCCTTCAAGAACGAAGTTCCCCTGCATCATTCGGACCGCAAAAAATCCGTACACAAGCATGAAGGCCCGACCGATGAGCATCCATCGGTCGGGTCTTCTGTCTGATGCGTCCCTTTTTTCACGCCTTCTGCGCGCCGACGTCGCCGAGGGCGGCGGCCGCCGCTTTCTCCCGCCGGCGCACGCAGAGCGTGCCGTTTTCCGCCGCCAACACCGCCGTGTCGCCGCTTGCGAGCGTGCCGTCCAAAAGGCAGGTCGCGAGCGCGTCCTCCACCTCGCTGCGGATGAGCCGCCGCAGGGGACGCGCGCCGTAGGAAACGTCGTAGCCCCGCTCGGCGAGAGAGACCGCGCAGCCCTCGTCCGCCTCAAGCGTGATGCCGAGCGCCGCGGCGCGGGAAACGGTCTGCGCAAGCAGCCGCCGCGCGATCTCGGCGCAGTCCTCGCGCGATAAGCGGCGGAAGACGATCGTCTCGTCCACGCGGTTCAAAAATTCCGGCCGGAACGTCCGCCGCAGCTCCGCGATCACCGCCGCCTTCACGGCAGCGAACTGCGCGTCGGCGCTTTTCTGCTCCTCCGGCGCAAAGCCGAGCGGCGTGCCCGCCGCCGTGATGCTCTTCGCCCCGATGTTCGACGTCATGATGACCGCCGTGTTGCGAAAGTCCACCTTGCGCCCCTGCGCGTCCGTCACGACGCCGTCCTCTAAAATTTGCAGCAGGATGTTCCACACGTCCTCATGCGCTTTTTCGATCTCATCGAAAAGCACAACGGAGTATGGCTTGCGCCGCACCTTTTCCGTCAGCTGCCCGCCCTCGTCATAGCCGACGTAGCCCGGCGGCGAGCCGATCAGGCGAGAGACGGCGTGTTTTTCCATATACTCGCTCATGTCGATGCGAATCATCGCGTCCTCGCTACCAAACACCGCCTCGGCGAGCGCTTTACTGAGCTCCGTCTTGCCCACGCCCGTGGGACCGAGGAAGAGGAACGACCCGACAGGCCGTTTCGGGTCCTTGACGCCGACGCGCCCGCGGCGGATGGCGCGCGCCACAGCGCACACTGCCTCGTCCTGCCCCACAACGCGCGCATGAAGCGTTTCTTCAAGCGTCAAAAGCCGCGCGCTTTCGCTCTCGTTGAGCCTTGTCACCGGAATGCCCGTCCAGTTCGACACCACGGCGGCGATGTCCTCCGCCGTCACGCGCACAGCGGTCTTTTCCGCCTCGCGCGCCTGTTTTTTCCGCTCAGCTGCCGCCTGCGTGCGGAAGCTCTCCTCCGCGTCGCGCAGCCGCGCCGCTTTTTCATAGTCCTGCGCGCGGATGGCAGTCTCCTTGTCCCGCGCGGCGGCGCTCGCCTTCTCTTCGAGCGCTTTCAGTTCGGGCGAGGCGCTGCGCGCGGACAGTTTCACGCTTGCCGCCGCCTCGTCAATAAGGTCGATAGCCTTATCCGGCAAAAAGCGGTCGGAAAGATACCGCTTTGAGAGCGTCACCGCCGTGCGCAGGGCCTCGTCCTCGATGGAAAGGCCGTGATACGCCTCGTACTTTGGCCGCAGGCCTTGTAAGATCTGCAGCGCCTGCTTCTCGTCCGGCTCGCCGACCTGCACGCTCTGGAACCGCCGCTCGAGCGCGGCGTCCTTTTCGATAAATTTCCGGTACTCTTCGAGCGTCGTCGCGCCGATGACGCGGATCTCCCCGCGCCCGAGCGCGGGCTTTAGGATGTTCGCCGCGTCCACCGCCCCCTCGGCGCTGCCCGCGCCGACAATGGTGTGCAGCTCGTCGATGAACAAAATGACATTGCCGTCGCGCCGCACCTCGTCGAGCACGGCGCGGATGCGCTCTTCAAACTCGCCGCGGTACTTTGTCCCCGCCACCATGCCAGAGAGGTCGAGCAGCAGGATACGCTTGTCGATAAGCTCCTCCGGCACGTCGCCCGCCGCGATCTTTTCGGCAAGCCCCTCGGCGATAGCCGTCTTGCCGACGCCCGGCTCGCCGATGAGCACGGGGTTATTTTTCGTCCGCCGCGTCAGGATGCGCAGCGCGCGGGCGATCTCCTTTTCCCGCCCGATCACGGGGTCGAGCCGTCCCTCGCGCGCCATCGCCGTCAGATCGCGCGAGAATTCCAAGAGCGTCTTGCCGTTTTTCGCCTCCGCGCGGCTTGCACGCACCTCGGGCAGCGGGAGCTTGCGCGGCGACAGGCTCATCGCGCGCAGCGTGTCGCTGTACAGCTTTTTGGTATCCACACCCAGCGATCGCAGCAGCCGCACGGCCATATTGCCGCTGTCGCGCAGGATACCGAGCAGCAGGTGTCCCGCCTCGATCTCTCCGCTGCCCGCGCGCAGCGCCTCGCCCACAGCCAGCTCGACCGCGCAGCGCGCGTGCGGGGTGAGCCCTTGCACGGTCGATCTTTCCGCCGTGCCGCGCCCCAGCTTTTCGATCATCCTCTCGCGCACTGCCGGCTCGTAGACGCCCGAGGCATTCAGCGCGCGGCAGGCCGCGTCGTCCTCCTCGCGCAGCATCGCGAGCAGCAGGTGCTCGCAGCCCACATAGCCGTGCCCCAGCTCGCCCGCCGCCGCCTGCGCGCAGCGCAGCACATGCTCAGCCTTCAGGCTGAATTTCCGGTCATTCATTGCTCTACCCTCCGCTTCCTTTTCGTCCTTTCATTTTTGACCGGTTTATTCAAAAATAAACGCCGCAAATGACACAGAAAATTCAATATTTTCCTGCATTCTGACTCTTGCATTTTCGCTTTGACATGCTATAATAGCGTCATCAACTTATGGAGGTACTAATTATGGCTTATCAGATTAGCTCTGCCTGCGTCAGCTGCGGTGCTTGCGCAGACGCCTGCCCCGTCGGTGCTATTTCCCAGGGCGATTCCCAGTATCAGATCGACGCAAATGCCTGCCTGGATTGCGGCTCCTGCGCTGATACCTGCCCCAACGGCGCCATCTCCCAGGCCTAAGGTCTAAGGGTACTTAAAAAATAAGGACGCGCGAAAGCGCGTCCTTATTTTTATCATCAGAAAGGGTCATCACATGGAAAAACGCGACGAGCTCTGGCCGCGCGGCCCCTGCTTTTATTACGACACCGCCCTCTTCCCGCCGGGGACGGACAGCTTTTGCCTCGCCTACTTTGCCCGCCCGTCCCGCGGCGACACGGTCTGCGACCTCGGCAGCGGGATCGGTCTTCTCGGAACGCTCCTGCTCGCGCGCGAGGAATCGCTTTTTATCGAAAATGTTGAGCTCTCCGCGCCCGCGGCAGCGCTTGCGCGAAAGACGTTCGCCGAAAACGGCTGGGCGGACAGGGCTGCTTTCCACGAAGGCGACCTTCGCGACATCTCCGTCCTGCCGAAAGCCGGCAGCGTCGACTATGTGATCTCGAACCCGCCGTACTTTCCCGCCGGCAGCGGCGAGAGCGCCAAAGGCGAAGCGCGCCAAATCGCGCGCGAGGAAACCTCCTGCACACTGAACAACGTCTGCGCCGCGGCGCAGCGTGTGCTGCGCTATGGCGGGCGCTTCACCCTCGTTCACCGCGCCGAGCGCCTCGCCGACGTGCTCTGCGCCATGCGGAGTCACGGCATCGAGCCCAAGCGCCTGCGCTTTCTCGCAAAATCGCCGGACGCCGCGCCCTCGCTCCTCTTCGTCGAGGGAAAGCGCGGCGGCAAAAGCGGCCTTGTCATCGAGCCGCCGCTCGTCCCAAACGGCGAGGAGTGGGACGCCGTGTACTTCCGAAAATGAAAAAAGCCGCCCTTTTCAGGCGGCCCAACAGCTTTATTATACTAAAGCGCAGGATAAACCGCAAGCATTTTCTGCCGATTTTCGAATAATCAGCCTTGCGCACAAATCATTGTCCGCATCTTTATCCATTCCGCCGCTTGATTTTTGTGCTCATTCTTGCTATTCTTTAAGCACAGAAAGGGTGAGACCAATGTACAAGTGATCTTCACAAAGGCGATCCCAAATGGTTCCGATCATATCCATCGCGCAGCACTCTCTGATGTGTACCGTCATTCAGGTAAAACCGCCGCAACCGCGGTGTTTGAGATAGCAGGAGTGGAAACCGGAGTAAGCGATATTCGGCACCAGATCATTGAAGAAAGGAAGGAAAGAAAACAGAATATGAGAGATCCAAATATTCATCATGGCTGACCCTTGATCGTAGTTCAGTAATCGCGATCAAGGGTCAGTCATTTTTTGTTTTCTTCCACTTACCATAAAGATAGCAAGAAGCCCGCGCGAACGCGCGGGTGAATGGCAGCGGCGCAAGCGCTGCACGAGGCAAAAGAAGGGGTTCCCTCATATGAGAGAACCCCTTCTTTGCTTCACGTTGTGACCTCGCGGAAGGCTTCGATGCAATAGCTCCCGTCCTGCCGCACGCGCAGCGTCAACTCATTGTGCGTTCCTTCGCCGTCCCCATTCCACAACCGGATGTTGTCGCCGTACTGCTCGCCGCCCATCGGAATAAAGGATCCGGGGCCGAAATCGCTCGTAAACTCATAGAATGCATCATACTGTGCGAGGTACGTCACACCATCCTGATTGCACAGATCGTCCACCGTGATATCCGACCACTGCGTCAAAAGCGCGGAAACGTCACTCTTGGGAATGCGCCGCACGGGGACCGCCCAGTCATCCGGCACCTTGAACCTCTCCGCATCCTCTATTCCCAGCGTGTCGAGTACAGCGTGGAATTCCTCCACGTCCGCGTCTCCCAGCGTGGTGCTGAGCGGACAGTACCGCAAAAATTCCGCAAGGTCGATATCACGCGGATCGTCGTAACGCGAGGTGAAAAAGCAGCTCACCGGCGTCGAGGTCGTATAGCGGTACTCTCCCGTTGTCTCATCCGTCACATCGGCAGTGGAGGCAAACAACTCCTTAAATTCTTCGATCTGCGCCTCCGTCAGCGGCGCCCAATCATCCTCCGGTCCGCCGTCCGATTTGTCATCATTCGCTCCCGCGCAGCCAAACAGCGCCAGTGCGCACACGCAGGCGAGCAAAAAGGCAAATAATTTCTTCATCGTTTCTCCCCTTTTCATTTTCGCATCATTTGTTTTTTACTGCCGGCGCACCAGCTTTGCTCTTATAAGCTATTCACCGTGCCGAGGAAGAGCGGCAGTCCGTCCACGCCGGTGATCATGAACGCGAACGGCCGGTTCAGATCCATCTCCACCACAGGAAGATCCTCCGGCGCGGCGGATTGGGCGTCCGCCCTGACGGCTGTAAAGGCGGCGGCCTCGCAGCCCTTTTCGTCGATCTTGACGCGCGCGGCATGCTGCACCCGCATCACGGCGACGCTCTCGTCAAACTTCTCCTCGTCGATCAGAGGTGAAAAGTCCGATTTATCGAAGTCGAACACATCGGTGACACCCAGCGCCTTGAGCGCGTCCGTCAGTTCAAGATCGGAGCTGACGTCAAACTTCGGCACGCTCCAGACGAGCTTGCCGCTCGGCAGGCTCACCCCCATATCGTAGATCATCAATCCGCCGACGACGGTATCGTCCGCAAGAAGGCGTTCAAGTGTTGTCCCCTCGTCGGGCAGCAGGAAACGCATCGTCTGCCCGCCGCGAAAGCTCAGCTGCGCCACCGTGAAGTTTTCGCCGCGGCAGTAGTCGGCGCGATCCTGCGTGAGGTGCATGAAGTCAACAGTCTGCTGCGCGCCGTCCGCGGCGGTGAAGGTATCCTTTTTCGTCTCTTTCTCCCAGAATTCATCGCGCCACTGATCCTTAAAGTAGAGCGTCGTCAAAAGCATCATCACCGTCTTAGGCTTTGTTTCGATGCTGCCCGAGGCGTCACGCAAAAGGCCGCCGGTATTCTCGTTGATCCACTCGGCGATGGCGCTGTCCGTCTTTTTCTCGCCCATCGGCGCGGAGAAGGTCGAGGCAAGGTACTGCTGCGCGAGCGTTTCAAGCGTTTCTTCGTTGTACGGCACGCCCTCCTTGAGCCAAATGGAGCTCGCCAGCTGTGTTCTTCCCGTCGAGGTCTCGCCGTAGAGGTTGCGCCAGATGTAGTTGCCCGCGCTCTGCGCCAGCTCCGTATCATCAAGGCCAAGGAGAGACAGGATCTGCGCGCGGCTCTCGCCGTCCGTTGTTTCGCTGAGCATGGCAAGCGCAAGATAGAGGTTCGCAGGAGAGAGCACGATATTGTCCTCAGCGGAGAGCAGCGCGCCCGCCGCCCGCGTAAAGTGCAAAAACGCCGCGGGGTTGCCCGCCCCCTTGCTGCGCAGCGCCTTGAGCGCATCGTAATAGGCGTTGCTGCGTGAGTCCCAATCCTCCCAGATCTTCTCCTGCGCTTTTTCGTAAGCGTCCGCGCCCATCTTGTCATAGTCGATGGTGCTGAACGCCTCGTCAAGTTCCGCCTCGTTCGGCATGGCGGGAAGCTCGGGATATTCGGCAAGCTTCACGGCAAGCTCCTGCAAATACTGCGCGGCGGTAGGGTCTTTTTTCACTTCGTTCTTCTCCTTCTCGTGCTCGTCTGCGTTTCCCGCACCGCAGGCGCAGAGGGAAAGCGTCATTGCCGCAGCCAGCAGCAAAGCAAAAACTCGTTTCATGTCGGGTGACCTCCGTTTCTTGATATCTGTTCTGTTAGACGGCGCGCGGGCAGAAAAAGTTCCCGCCCCCTCCAAAAATAGCGCACCGACCTTTTAGAAAACGGGCGAATGTGGTATACTTTCAAAAATATTTGCTTTTTCCTGTAACGCAGGGAGCAAAAAAGTTGTCTTTACGCCATGATGGCACTTGATAGACAGAAAGGAGCGCAGGCATGGACGATAAACAGATCGTCGAGCTTTACTGGCAGCGGAACGAGCAGGCCATCGCTGAGACTGCCGCAAAATATGAAACCTATTGCATGAAAATTTCGCAAAACATTTTATCTGACCGCGCCGACAGCGAGGAA
>ERZ780167.2637-NODE-2637-length-13793-cov-4.265177_pt1 | contig 13793 bp, 14 predicted proteins | sample MGYA00510982_ERZ780167 | MGnify/ENA primary metagenome ERZ780167 (study PRJEB29588, sample SAMEA2146107) | human gut metagenome | biome: human gut; feature: human-associated habitat; material: faeces | place: Denmark | collected 2008/2010 ... | reverse complement strand
CCCGGGTGGTGGCAAAGGTCCGGTAGTCGATAATGGGCTGGTGGTGGTTCTCGATGACGATGTGCTCCTCCTCGTCCCGCTTCACATCCTTGCCGTTGATCTTGGCCCGGGTGTATTTGGCCTGGCGGAAAGTGCCGATATAAAAATCGTTGTCTAAAATCCCCTGCACCGTGACGATGGCCCAGGCGGCCTTGGTTTTCCGGCTGGTGGGTTCCCCCGCCGCCTCCTTGCGCATCTGCTCCGACATCCGTGGCGTTGGAATGCCCTGCTCCGTCAGGTAGTTGGCGATTTTCTTGTAGCCCCAGCCCTGGTTGTTGTACAGGTCAAAAATCTGCCGGACGATTTCCGCTTCCGTAGGGACGATCTCAAATTCTTTCTGCCTGTTGATGATATAGCCGTAGGGGGCGGCGCACAGCCATTTCCCGTCGGCCTGCCGCCGCCGGATGACGTTTTTCACCTTCTTGCTGGTGTCGGTGACAGGCATTTCGTTGATGAGGAATTGAAATTGGATTTTCAGCCAGTCGTCATCGTTGGGAAAGTCGATGTTGTCCCCCACGGAAATGATGCGGACGCCTGCATCCCGCAGATCCTCCAATTCCACCAGCCCCCGGGAATTTCGCCGGGAGAATCGGGAAAAATCCTTCACCACCAGAATGTCATACTGATGCCGGATCAGCCCCTTTCGCATGGCCTGATAGCCCTCCCGCTGCTCAAAGGTATAGCCGGAACGGTCCCGATCCTCATAAAAGGTCAGGCTGCTTCCCGGAAAACGGCGGTTCACAAAGTCCCGGATGATGGCCTTTTGGTTTTCAATGGAAACATTGTCCCGGTCCAGCTCCTCATCTACAGAGATGCGGCAGTAGCCGGCAATGTCAAAGGTTTCGGTCATAACAAGCCTCCCTACATTTGATAACGTCTATCTTGTTTTGCATATTTACAGATAATATTGTACATTGATAATGATAAAAAAGCAAGAACAAATTTTGTATAACACAAATAATCATTGCCGTTTCCACATAATTATGGTAAAATAGAAGTAGAATACATGGTAGGGAGGGACAGATATGCAATATACCATCGATGAAATCAGGGAAATTGTCGCAGCCTTGGCCGCCCGGTATGGAGCTGACCGTATTTATCTGTTCGGCTCCTATGCCCGGGGTGACGCCAACAAGGACAGTGATATAGACTTGCGCATCGACAAGGGCGCCATTCGTGGCTTGCAGATGGGCGGACTTGCCGCTGATCTGGAAGACGCATTGGGAATCCCTGTGGATTTGGTTCCCACCGGAAGCCTGGACAGCAAATTTCTGAATTCTATTTCTGATGATGAGGTGCTGCTGTATGAAGCCTCTTGACCGGAATATCAGCATTTTGGAGCATATCGTAGGCTATTGCGACCAGATAGAGGAGACAATTCGCCGCTTCGGAAATGACTATGGCGTATTTTCCACGGACGCGATCTACCGGAACGCAGCAGCATTGTGTGTCCTTCAAATCGGAGAATTGGCCGGAAAGCTGACGGATGAATTCCGTGCAGAACATCCAGGCGCGCCTTGGCGGCAAATTCGCGGTATGCGGAATATTGTGGCACACAGCTATGGCACCGTTGATCCGGAGATCACCTGGGAAATTCTGACGGAGGATATTCCAAAGCTGAAAGTATATTGCTGCCGTATTATCAATGCCAAATGTGATGAACTGTAAAATGCAGCCCCTGCAGATGTTGTGACGACATCTGCAGGGGCTTTTACATTCCAATTTCCACGGAGGAAATTGCAGCAAATTACAGTTCCATCTGTGTGATTTTCTGCTTTTTCTCCCGCTGCACCGCCAGTTCCACACTGCGCCGTTTGTTATACGCCAGCAGTGCCATGGTGTTCTCCTTCAAGTCCTCCTGCCCGGAATGAAATACCGCCACCATATATTTCTGCTGCTTCCACTGGGCATACATGGGCTTCAACTGATTTTGCAGAGCCTCATCCCCACTCTCCTTTCGGCTCAGCCACACCTGTACCAGCTTCTTTGCATCATCCTGAATAATTTCCATGTTACTGCCCCCTTTTCTCCAAATGATTTCCAGAGTTTCCTTTTTTTATGCGAATAGGCGTGCTCCTTTTTACAGCAGGGAATCCTGCGCGCTGGCTTGTGAATCCTATTTTCTGTCAATCTTCCCGCCGCTTCTGCCAGACAATCTCATAGCCCAGTACATCAGCAAGTTCCAGCACTTCCCGATAGCGCAGGGTCTGGTCGCTCAGCTTGGCGGAAAAATTGGAATCGCTGTCACTCCATCCATACTCGGCAGAGCAGGCTTCCACCGCTTCCTTCTGAGTGTAACCCGCAGCAATGATGTGGGATTGAATGTCGCAGCGGACTCGGTTAATTTTTCTTCCCTTTTTCATGTTCGTTTCCTCCTGAATCAAATTCTGTTTTCTATGCGGTGACTCTGCTGTCCAGTAAATTTCCTTTGGCCCTGAAAATCCCTCCATTTTCTTATTCGCCATGTCCGGGTCACAGGTTGACCCGGCGAATACAGCGATTTACGAACCAATTCGTCAGCCGGTGCAGTCCTTTCCCGTACTGCGAATTGGATTCACTCTTTGCTTCATCGCTTGTTGGCGCATTTCTCACAGGAAAGAGAAAACATTTTCGCTGTTGTCCAAACCCTTTGTTTTCCCTTTGGCTGATATTGCAGTTCTGCCTGTTAATAAGCTGGTGTAAACGGGTGCAAGAAAACCTCTGTACGGTTGGCATTGGCCTTTTCCACCCTCGTTTTTTTGTTTTGCAATTCTCTGTTTACATCTTCCCTTCAAAAGGAAAAGAGTAAGGAATCCAAAGTAAATTTAAGGCGTATCCCTTCTTTCGGCATTTGACGGTTTTGAAAATACGTTGACCGGCTCGTCGACCGGCTGTTTACTGGGATAGAGGATACCTGCGTACCAACCTTCCGGCAGTTCCAGCTGCTCCACTCCTACCCCAGTCTTTCTGTGCCATGTGCGCTGGATACCGTATCCGGGAATCCGTTTTGTTGTACCCGGCTCCCAGCCCTCGATGGTGTGGTTCATAATGTCGTTAATCTCCCTGATCTCCCATTGCTTTGGCTCGCCCATGCGTCCCAGACCCAATTCAAAAATCTGCCGGGAACATACATCATCACTTCCAAAGGAATCCAGAAAGCACTGGATACGCCCGCTCGTAGTGTCCTCGGGCATGAATGCCTTTTGGCGGTTCCGGGCTTCCTCCTCCAACTCTCTCGGCAGAGACAGCCGGAAATCCCCGCTGCGGTAAATGGTCATGGCCTCTGCCCACATCTGGTCGATGTAGGCGCGGGACACTGTTTCGTTTTCCAGAATGTGTACCTCCGCCTTATCCGGCTCTGCCATGACCGGCAGGAAACGACGGTTGCCCGCTCTGTCCAACGGCAGGAAATCCAGCGAATTGGAAGTGCCAGCAAATACGCACTGCCTCGGCCGATCCTCCGGGTGGATGTCGTAGGGCACCTTATAGGTTTCCTTCTGGCGGCTGATGAAGCTGCGGATCTCCTCAATACTTTTCGCACTGGCAGTGGCCAGCATCTCCGACATTTCGATGATCCAGTGTCCCTGCATTTTCCTATATACATTGTCATCATCGATCTTTTTCAGATCATCGGAAAACCATTTGTCCCGCACGGCCAGCAGCCGGAAGAAGCTGGACTTGCCCGCCCCCTGACTGCCCACCAGACACAGCATCAGTTCAAATTTGATGCCGGGGTGGAACACCCGGCTGATGGCACCCAGCATGAAAATTTTCAGGCACTCGGTGTTGAACTGGCATTCTTCTGCCCCCAGGAATCTGTGCAAGGCGTGTGGAATGCGGAGCTGCCCGTCCCAGCGGAGCGCTTGAAGATATTCCTGAATGGGATGGAAGCGGTTTTCATTGGCAACAATGCGGATGGCATCCCGCAGCGCCTTCTCGTGGTTCAGATGGTAGTGCCGTTCGAAATACAGCTTGAGATAACTCATGTCCCGTTCCGTGATGGCACTGCCTGTCCGCTCCCAGCCAACATCGCCCACGATGCAGTCCCGCTCGGTCAGCACGTTGAATCGAATGGTTCCCCTCAAATTCTCGTCATGCTCCAGAACAAAAATGCAGTTGTCAATGGTTTGCAGAACATTGTCCTTGCCGTTCTTCTTGAGATTCAGAAATATCTCCTGCTGTGTCATTGCTGTGGATTCGTTCATCGATCTTTATCACCATCTTTTTGTAATGCTCGTAAACGGTTTTCACTTCTTCCGTAGTTCCGAACTCCAATTCAAAAATCAACTGGCGAATGTCCGTCTGTCTTTGAAGTGCTTCGATAAACAACGGGTGCCATTCTGCATCCGACGCCTTTGGGCAATACCTTTGCTTCCAGTCAATCAGTAAATCGTAGTAGCTGTGAAGGATTTCCTTCGCATAGGAAACCCATGTTTCCATTTCTATCCGGGCAGTCGGAGGGCCTCGGGAGTGATCGCCCGCAGGAATCCCAAAATCCGCGGACAGCTTTTGTGCAGCTTCCCCCGGTGGAATCTCAAAGAGCCGGGACACAAATGTGATAACGTCTCCCTGCGCACCGCAGCCGAAACAGTGAAAGCCCCGGCTGAGCTTCAGGCTGGGCGAGTGCTCATCGTGGAAGGGACATAACGCCATCCCGGAGGCATTCACTTTTAAGCCATAGCGGGGAGCCACCTCCCGGCAGGTCAATCTTTGTTTCAACGCTGGATAGTAACTCATGTTTCTCTCCTTCAGTTGAATTTGTCACAGGATACCCATTTACCAGGTATCCCCGTGTATTCACTTTTCAAGATGCAGGTGAACAAACTCCCAAAGGACGCAAAAAAGGACATGGCAACAGCGTGAAAGCTGTTTGCCATGTCCTCTCGATGGTCCTCGTTCTCACCAGCAAAGCTGGTGGATGCAGGCTCTTATCCGGCTTCTATACTGGAATCGATCCAGCGTGTCCGGCGGTTGAACTTTATGCAAAATGTGTCAACAAAAATATGAAGTTGTTATCGCAAGTTGATTTAGAAAGTTTGTTCGTATATTGGGAGTATAACACATCAAAAGTATAATGTCAACATCTAATTCAAAAATATTTTCGAAAATAAATCTTGCTCGTGCAAAATCAAAAGCGATTGAAAATCGCGCAGCCGCAGACGGATAGACTGCGATTGTCGGGGCCTGGGGCGGAGCCTCAGCAAGCAGACAGCTCCCACTTCCGTGGTAAAGGAAATGGGAGATTTCGTGTATATGTTTTACATATGCATTGCTTGCGACTTTTGTTGCAGCAAGATTTGTGGTCACTATTACAGCTTAGCTAAGAGCCTCTTTACAGACCCATTTTCGAGCTGTAAGGGGCTAAACTAATAATAGCAAGCAATGCCTTCGTATATACAAAGGCACAAAACCAGGCATTTCCACTCTGCCGGAAATGCCTGGTTTCTGCTTGTTGAGGCCCTGCCCCAATCCCCGGTGAACATAATGTTCTGAGCAACGCTGCCCTTCGGGCATTGGCTGCGCAATTGTAAATTGCTGTCGTTGAATCAGTCCGCCATTTGTAAACCAGAAATTATCTCAGGAATGTTTACTATCATCATAATTCCGTGGTGAATAGTACGTTGGTGGTAAACACAACTATGTTGACTTCTCTTCTGATTGCGGTTATACTTAACTTGTACAACTTTATCCGCTCGTATATTCAAAAAATCATAAAGTTGAAACGGAGATGCGCTCATGGATATCCAGCATTGCAAAAAAAATTCGAACACTACGGCGGTATGATGCGCACTAAGGAATTGAAACAGGAGAAAATATACTACAAGAACATCCAGCAGCTTATTGAGGCAGGGTGCGTGGAGAAAGTACGGTACGGCTATTACCAATGGATCAACCCCGATGATTTGGGCGAAATTGGCACGGTGAGCCGCCTGTTCCCGGATGCGATTCTCTGCATGGATACAGCTCTGCGTTACTATGGATACAGTGACCGCACGCCGGGGGAATGGCATCTTGCTGTCAGCAAGGATTCAGGAAAATCACGGTTCCGGATCGATTACCCCTTTGTGAAGCCCTATTACATGGAACCTGCGGTTCTGGAACTTGGACTGACAAAAGGAAATCTGGATGGGCATGAGGTGCGGATTTATGATAAAGATCGTGTCATTTGTGATTGCCTGCGGTATCGGAATAAAATGGACAAAGAAATTTTCAACAAGGCAATCCAAAACTATATTACAGACCCGGAGAAGTGTATTCCCAAACTCATGGAGTATGCCGGTCCTCTGCGGGTAAAGAAGATCGCGAAAGATTTGATAGGAGTGTGGCTGTAATGGCGGATGTTGCGTCGTCTGTTCTGGCAAAACTGAAAAACAAGGCCAAGGCTTCCGGCATCAGCTATCAGCAATGCCTTCAGCTTTTCTTTCAGGAGGAATTTCTGCGGCGGCTGGCTGGTTCTAAGTATGCAGAGAACTTCGTACTAAAGGGAGGCTTGGGTAACAGATATATGTAAAGATCAACAATGTACTTTTTAACAACAGGAATGAGGAGGGAAGTTTATGAACAACAGTGCAATCAATCTTATGGCGCTCGGCGGGAAACTTGTAGTTGAATCGACTTCGTGGAATCGTCTTCAAAAAGAAGGTCTCAAGGCAAGCATTGACGTTCTTGCGGAGGTTATGAAAAGCACCAGAGTTACCGAAGAAAATGAATTTTCGGTAATGGGGCTCTCCATATATCAAATTCGCTTTGTTAAAGAGGCTGCCAAGCTATATGGCCTTGATCGTGTGATTATATTCCCTTGCCCTATCAATTCTGTACTCACGCCCTGCCTCAACATGGAAGGTGGCGACATTACCGGCTTCCAAAAGATGCTTGGAGTATCACCGCTGAAACGCGAAAGCATAACTACCAGTGAATCGAACCTACCTGCTTTAATTGAGCAGTATGGCATTATCCTATACCAGCGGAAAGACTAATAGATAAACATTGCAGCCCACCGTTTTTAAATCCGGTGGGCTGCTCTGCACCCATTCTGCTTTTTTGTTTTCACCCCAGAAGTATTTGCAGGAAAAGCCGTGTTGACAGGAATAGAACGGTTGGGTTATACTAGGTGCATATAACTTTATCTGATTGCAACATTAAGATATGGCTAAATATCGGAGAGAAATACAGGGATTTGCTAAGAGCAATACGGGCTGCGAAAGGTATGACGGGAGTGTGCCTATGATGGAGAAACAAAACGAAGGAGGCGGGACGGGGTATGTTCTATAAAATGATTGAACGTGCAAGAAATCGGTGGTATGCCTCTGCGGACTGTACAATTCAAAGTTTGATTGAATATATGACCAGACAGGGAAACCTCCGGGATGCGCAGATCGATGCGATCAAAACGTACCTCTTCCTGAAAATCGGTTGCGGAAACAAGCCGCTGGCTGTTCTGTTTTCCAGCGGAAAGTTCAACTCACTGAATCTGGATGACCTTGAAATATCCAATAAAGTCCGGGAGTACTTCGGCTCGAATCCGGCAGCGGCGGCTTTATATGAATACGCCTGCCTGACAAATGATGCCGGTGAACAGCTTGCGGAAAAGGTTGCAAAACAAATTCGGACAGAGGTAGACGGAATCCAGTACAAGCAGTTCTTCCAAAAGGCATTTTACGGCGTTTCTTATACCGACTACCTGTTCAGTTTACCCATGGGTGCGGGAAAGACATATCTTATGGCCGCATTCATCTACCTGGATTTGTATTTTGCCAGCAATGAACCAAACAATCCAGCCTTTGCGCACAATTTCATCATTCTGGCACCTTCTGGGCTGAAGTCCTCTGTTGTCCCCAGCCTGAAAACGATCCAGCGGTTCGATCCCTCCTGGGTCATTCCGGAACCTGCGGCATCCTCTTTGAAGCGCCAAATTTCTTTCGAGGTGCTGGATCAGGAAAAAACTGCCAGAAAGTCCAATAAGGTCAAGAATCCCAACGTGCAGAAAATTGCAAGCCACCAGCCGTTATCCAAGTTGTTTGGCCTTGTAGCCGTGACAAACGCGGAAAAGGTGATTCTCGACCGCATTCAGGAAAAGAAGGGACAGCTGAGCTTTTTTGAGGAGAGCGACGATGACAAGGATCGGCAGGCCAATGAGCTGCGCAATCTGATCGGGAAGCTCCCCGGTCTGGCCATCTTTATTGATGAAGTGCATCACGCCGTCAGTGACGAGATCAAGCTCCGTGCCGTCGTGAACCGGTGGGCTGAAAATGATACTGTCAACTCCGTCATCGGTTTTTCCGGAACGCCCTATCTTGAAAAAGCTGAGAAAATCCCCGTCACGGACAAGCTGTCCGTCGCCACGGCAGAGATTGCAAACATTGTCTATTACTACCCGCTGATTTCCGGTGTCGGAAATTTTCTGAAGCGGCCTGTTGTGAAGATCTCCGACGTCGCGGACAGCAGCGTCATTATTGAGGCCGGTGTCCGGGAATTCTTGGATGCTTACAAGGACAAAGTATACGGAAACGGACTTACGGCGAAACTCGGCATCTACTGCGGTACCATTGAGAAGCTGGAAGGGACGGTGTACCCTCTGGTTTCCGGAATCGTCTCCGAATATGGCCTGCCTGCGGACGTGATCCTGAAATTCCACAAGGGCAACAAGCAGTATCCCCAGCCGACGGACAGCCAGATGCAATTTGATACGCTGGACAGCCCCATTTCCAGAATTCGGATTGTTCTTCTGGTACAGATCGGCAAAGAGGGCTGGGATTGCCGCAGCCTGACGGGAATCATCCTTTCCCAGGAGGGTGACTGCTCCAAGAATATGGTCTTGCAAACTTCCTGCCGCTGCCTCCGCCAGGTGGTGAAAGGCAGCCCGGAAACGGCTCTGATCTACCTGAACGATTCCAACGCCGAAAAGCTGAATGCCCAGTTGGAACAGCAGCACCGAATTTCTCTGAAGGAGTTCCAGGAAGCAAATTCTGGCAGCAAGACCATCAAGCGGTATGACCGCACCAAATACCTCAAATTGCCAAAGATTGATTTCTATCAGCTGCGTGTGAATTACATTACACAGCAGTTGGAAGCAGCGGCTCCGGAGCGGGACATTCCCAAATCCGGAAATGCGGCAAATGTGAAAGAAGCCATCATCAAAACCACTGACCTGACCATGCAGCCAACCAGTATTCAGGTAGACGATACAGAACGAGGCACCACGCCCGCCACCTTCTCCGCATGGCTGTTGGAAATCGTCAAAGGAAGCTTTGGCACCCTATCCATGGCCCAGCTGAAACCCTACGAAGCAGCCTTGAAAACACTGTTTGAGAACCTGACCTTTGAGCGGGACGGCTCCCGGTATTATAGTTCCAAGTACGACCGGAGCATCGTGGAATCCAATGTGCGCAAGGCGTTCTGTGACCGCCGCAGTTTCACCACCTCGGAAGAACTGATTCCCCAGGAATCCCGTCTATTGAGAATTGAGAACTTTACCGCTGCCGAAACCACAACAGCCCCCGAAAGCTATTATCCGAATCAGGGGGTGGTAGAGCGCATTATCCAGGATGACAAGGGAAAGCTGAAAGTTGATGCCAATATCCAAAAAATGATGCAATTGGCTAAAGAAAGCGGAAATGCCGCTATTTTGAACATGCTGCAAGAGCAAAATTCTTCCCATCCTCAAAAGAACCGCTCTTTCCATTATCTTCCCTATCATACGGACAGCAGCTTTGAGCAGCGTTTTCTGGAAGAAGTGCTGGCAATGTCCGAATTGGAGCAGTTGGATTTGGAAGTGTACTACAACGGAGACCGGGCCTTGACCGAATTCAAAATCAAATGCTATCAGGGCAGCAGCGGTTCCTGGAAGTATGTGGGGATGTATACACCGGATTTTCTGATTCTGAAACGGAAAGACGGGAAGATATACAAGGCTATTATTGTGGAAACCAAGGGAGCCATTTACGCCAACGACCCCATGTTCCGGGAGAAGCGTTTCTTCATGGAGCGGGAATTTGTCCGGCAAAATAATGCAAAGTATCAATACCAGCGGTTTGATTACCTGTATTTGGAGGATTCCTGGCTGGAGGCAGAACGGATTCGGATGACCCATGAGAGGATTTGTACGTTTTTTAAGGAGAGATAAAAATGGCTGAAAATAAAATCTCGATTCTTCCAGATGTTATTACCCCTACTTCCGATGCAATTCATCAAAATATTCCCGAGACAGAGAAACAAGTGGATGGTGTATTATCGACAGTTGTCGGTTTTTTCAACAATGTCGTCCTATATCCAATAAGAAAAGCAAATTTGGCATATCGATATAAATTGGAGGCATTTGAAGACGACTTAAAAGAGAAAATAAAAAGCATTCCACCAGAGAACCTCCAAGTTCCACCTACTTATATTGCGGGGCCAGTTCTAGAAGCTTTACGGTATTCTTATGATGAGAAAGAATTGCGTGAGATGTATGAGGATATGCTTGCGTCGTCTATGGATGACCGCAAGTCAGATGCGGTTCACCGCTCGTATGTTGATGCAGTGAAACAGATGGAGCCAATGGATGCGAAAGTATTAAAAAGAATCTATCAGTTGGGGTCTATTACGGCGGCACATGTTAAATTTATGCAAAAGGGTACGTCAGCTTGCTATGTCAACGCAATGCCTTACCATTTTTGTCCCGATTTATGTGGATTGGGAGACCCATTTCAGATTTCCGCTTCAATTAGCAACTTGCTTAGACTCGGATTGCTAATATCCAATATAGGCTTTTTAAGTAAAGGCAGTCCGGAAATAATAAAAAAGGAATCATTTATTCAAGAAAGACTCAATATCTATACAGAAAATGTGCTTGAAATTGAGATAGATGTATCGTCTGAATGCCAGTTAATCTCGCTAGATAGTTATGGAAGGCGTTTTGTTGATATTTGTATGCGGAGTGAGGAAAACGACAATGCCCATTAAATACATCCCCTTTATCCCGGAACCTGTAGAGGGGCAGGCGGTGCTGGGGAATTTCAACCGTATCCTGCGCTACAAAGGTGCGGATGAGGTCTCCATGACCATTCAGCGGGGAATGCCCCTATATGAGATGGAGAAGCAGGAAAGGGTAGGCAAAAATCCGGAGGGCAATCTGGTTATCCGAGGGGAATGCGTTTCTGCCTGTGCCTACCTCAAGGAGCAGGGTATCCAGGTTGATCTTGTGTATATTGACCCGCCCTTTGCCAGTGGGGCAGACTACGCCAAACAGGTGTATATCCGCCGGAATCCCAAGGTCGCGGAAGCCATTGCCCAGGCGGAGCAGGAACTGGACATTGCCGACCTAAAATCCTTTGAGGAAAAGATGTACGGGGATGTCTGGGATAAAGAAAAATACCTGAGCTGGATGTATGAAAACCTCATGGCGATAAAATCTGTCATGAGCGCTACAGCGTCAATTTGGGTGGAATTAGACAGCCATATTGGACATTACGTTAAAATTCTTCTGGATGAAATTTTCAGAGAGGACAATTTTATCAATGAAGTGATATGGAAGCGAACATTTTCACACTCTGATGTTGGGCAGGGCGCAAAACATCTGGGACGGCTTCATGACGTGATTTTCTTGTATAGTATGGCCGACAGCTATATCTTGAATACAGTGTATACCCCCTATTCGCAAGAATACGTTGACAATTTCTTTCGCTATAAAGATAGAGACGGTCGCCGGTACCGTCTGGTATCTATGATCGGTACTGGTGGAGCTGCTAAGGGAAATCCATTCTACGAGTTTATGGGCGTATCTAGATATTGGCGTTATAGCGAAAGAACTATTCACGAATTGGAAGAAAAGGGACTGATAGTTCAAACTAAGCCAGGCGCTGTTCCACAGAAAAAGAATTACTTGGACGAGTCGCCCGGAGTACCTTTGCAAGATATTTGGCTGGACATTCCACCTGTTCAAGGAGGTTCCGTGGAGAATGCGAACTATGCTACACAAAAACCGGAGCAACTACTTGAAAGAATCATAAAAACATCTTCAAATGAGAGCATGCTCGTCGCCGACTTTTTTGGTGGCAGCGGTGTTACCGCCGCAGTTGCCCACAAGCTGGGTCGCCGCTTCATTCACTGCGACATTGGCATCAACTCCATCCAGACCGCCCGCGACCGCCTGAAAATGGATGGCGCGGAATTTGATGTACTGGAAGTCAAAGATGGTGTTCAGCTGTACCGCAACCCGGTACAGACCATGGACAAAATCAAATCTCTGATTCCCGGCCTGCACAGTGAAGAAAGCTTGGACTCCTTTTGGGCAGGGGCGATCTCTGACAGCAGGCTGGGAACCGTGCCGGTCTATATTCCAAACCTGATAGACAGCACTTCCAAGCTCCTGGATACAGTCCTTATCAACCGCGTCATCCACCAGGCAATCCCGGAATTGGACGCCTCTGTAAAGAAAGTCATTCTCTATTACATCGACATTTCCAGTCTGGCTGAAATTCAGAAATTCATTGCGGAGGATGACAGTACATCGGTTGAAATCGAATTGCGGGATTTGAAGAATGTGCTTGATGATGTGGTCATCGGCGATTACGCGGAATTCCATACAGAACAAACCGCCGAAGGCTTCTTTAACGGCTGCACCGTCACCATTGACCGATTTATCAGCGACCGGGTTCTTGGGAAAATCATGGAATATAACAACAAGACCCGGCTGAACGCGAAAAAGACTTTCAAACCCATTGAAATCAGCGAAGAGGGCTTGGAGCTGATTGAGTTCCTGAGCGTAGACTGCACAGCAGTTGAGGGCGAGTGGCATTCTGACAGCGAAATCAAAATCGACAAACTGGGATATGTGATTCGCAACGGGAACAAAACAAAAGAATTCTGGGATGGCTGCATCCGGGTCGATCAGCAGCCTTTACGTCTGAAAATCCGGAACATCTGCGGAGACGAAACGGTCTGGAAGGTGTAAGAATGGATGAGCCTTTCTACGATGTGGTTGAGTATCTCCCGCCAAATTTTTGGAATAAGACAGAAAACGAGCCTTTTATCCAAAAGCTCATGTCGTTGATTTTTCCTGAAACCACCTGGGAACCAGGGAATCCGGACAAATCGGAACCGGACTATTATTGCAATGGGGTTCCCTTTGAGTTTACAATTGCCTCCGACAGTAAGAAGAAAAATAACTTTGTACAGCGAATCCAGCGTCACACATATTCAACCGAGAACCTCGGAGAGGACTTCTTCCGCTACATCCGCGAGCGCATCGCTGATAAGGCAACGAAGAAGTATTCCGTGCATAATGTTCACCTTTGCGTTCTTTGCCTACTAGATTTGACAGACTGGGTTCTGGATAAGTATGGCTCTGTGACGTATGAGGTGGCAGATTGGCCCAGACGGAAATTTTTCGACGAAATTAAGCAGACTTACATAACCACAAAGATATTTGTAAACATTTTTATTCTCTTTCCGGACTGCCAGGCAAAATGGTGGATTTGGGACGTGGGGACGGATCACAGAGCGTCAGTTCGGCTTGACGAAAGGTCTCTGGCAAGCGGGGAATATCCGTATTGCATACTGAAGCCTCCATTGCCGGACTCAAATACAACGGGGAGTGGCTGAATGCAATTCACGCCCGCTTGGAGGGTAGAGAATGAATAGAAAAAGGCAGCAGACCTGGATTTGTGTTAAAATCGGGTCTGCTGCCGTTATTTTAGCCTTTTTGAGCCGAAAAGGTTAAGGCAATACCGCACAGAAAAAGGTGCCAAATACCGCCGAGTGTGATATAATAAACTTATGGATAAACAGATGACAAT
>ERZ780167.2635-NODE-2635-length-13801-cov-3.732068_pt1 | contig 13801 bp, 9 predicted proteins | sample MGYA00510982_ERZ780167 | MGnify/ENA primary metagenome ERZ780167 (study PRJEB29588, sample SAMEA2146107) | human gut metagenome | biome: human gut; feature: human-associated habitat; material: faeces | place: Denmark | collected 2008/2010 ... | reverse complement strand
TAATTATTCTAATATAAACTATTGTTGTTAAAATATTTAGCATCCTTTTAACTCCATGCAAAATTCGATTAAAAAAATCGTTTATCCAATACCTATTTATGGTGAATCTTGTTCTATACAATCCTAATAATTAGGTATTGTGGAAGGTGCTGAAGTCGGTTACCTTTGCAAATGTAATAATTACAATTTAAAAATCAGTTTTAATTTAAAAATAAAAAGAGTATGGAACCAATTATTAATTCACAAGTTCCTGAATTTAAAGTTCAGGCATTCCATAATGGAGAGTTTAAAACCGTAACTAATAAAGATATTGAAGGTAAATGGGCTATTTTCTTCTTCTATCCTGCTGACTTTACGTTTGTATGCCCTACCGAACTTGTAGATATTGCTGAAAAGTATAATCAGTTCAAAGAAATGGGAGTGGAAGTATATTCTGTAAGCACCGATTCACATTTCGTTCATAAAGCATGGCATGATGCGTCTGAAAGTATCCGCAAAATCACTTATCCGATGTTGGCAGATCCTACAGGTGCTTTGTCGCGTGCATTTGGTGTGATGATTGAAGAAGACGGTATGGCTTATCGTGGTACTTTTGTAGTGAATCCCGAAGGCAAGATCAAATTAGCTGAAATTCAGGACAACAGCATCGGGCGTAATGCTGATGAACTTCTTCGTAAGGTAGAAGCTGCCCAGTTTGTAGCCACTCATGATGGTGAGGTTTGTCCTGCTAAATGGAAGAAAGGTGCTGAGACCTTGAAACCGAGTATTGATTTGGTAGGTAAAATTTAAAGTATAGAACTCATGTTAGATAGTGCGATAAAAGATCAGTTAAAAGGTCTTTTTGCCCAATTGGAAGCGCACTATACTTTTGACATCTTTGTCCACCCTCAGCACGAAAGTCGTGCCGAGTTGGTGGACTTGTTGGAAGAAGTGGCTTCCTGTTCGGATAAACTTTCCTGTCGGTTGCAGGATAGTGAAGGGCTGAAGTTTATCCTTTTAAAAGAAGGAAAGGATACGGGAATCACATTTCGTGCCGTACCTGGTGGTCATGAATTTACTTCTTTGTTGATGGCTGTTCTGAATGCTGACGGCAAAGGAAAGAATTTTCCGGACGAGTTTATTACCAGACGTATCAAGGCGTTACAGGGGCCGATTAGTTTGACCACCTATTTGTCTCTCACCTGTACCAATTGTCCCGATGTGGTTCAAGCTTTGAATATGATGGTACTTCTGAATGGTCAGATACGCCATGAGGCAGTAGATGGATCTATAAATGAAGAAGAAGTAGAACGGATGAAAGTACAGGCCGTTCCTACTGTATTTGCTGATGGTGAACAGATTCATGTGGGGCGTAGCAGTATGGGGGATCTGTTGGAGAAGCTGGAAGCCCGTTACGGTTCGGTGGAATTGGAAGCTGTTGAGACAAAAGAATATGATGTACTGGTAGCCGGTGCTGGTCCTGCCGGTGCGACAGCTGCTATCTACTCGGCTCGTAAAGGGTTGAAAGTAGCAATAATAGCCGAGCGTATTGGTGGACAAGTCAATGAAACGATGGGGATTGAGAACTTGATATCTGTGCCTCAGACTACCGGTAAACAGTTGGCCCAGGATCTGAAAAAACATTTGGCGGAATATCATATTGATATTTTAGAAAATCGCCGGATAGAGAAAGTGGAAGTGGCAGAGGGCATGAAAGTGTTGTCTGTGAAAGGTGGAGAAACGTATAAGGCTCCCGTATTGATCATTGCTACCGGGGCGAATTGGAGAAAATTGAATGTTCCCGGTGAAGAAAAATACATCGGTCATGGAGTTGCTTTCTGTCCTCATTGTGACGGACCATTTTATAAAGATAAGGAAGTAGCAGTCATAGGTGGTGGAAACTCTGGGGTTGAAGCTGCTATTGATTTGGCGGGAATCTGTTCCAAAGTGACTGTATTCGAGTTCATGGATACTTTGAAAGCGGATACTGTTTTGCAGGAGAAAGCTAAAAGCCTGCCCAATGTGGATATTATTACTAATACTCAAACGGTAGAGGTGTTAGGAAACGGTGATAAAGTGGTGGGGCTTATAAAGAAAGACCGTTCATCCGAAAAAGAAGAGATATTTGCCTTGGATGGTATTTTTGTCCAAATAGGTTTGACTGCCAATAGCACTTTGTTTAAAGAATTGCTGGAAACGAACCGCATGGGTGAAATTCTGACTGATAAAAATGGCCGGACCTCTGTAAAAGGTATCTATGCTGCCGGAGATGTAACGGATGTTTCCTATAAACAGATAGTTATAGCAATGGGGGAAGGCGCCAAGGCTGCTTTAGCTGCATTCGAAGACCGGATGCGCGGAACGATTTATTAGTGATAAGTGGTTGGTGGTGAATAGTGGGTGCATATCGCAGTATTTACCACTAATCTTATCACTAAAAAATGCACTCTTTGTATGTATATTGGTGAGAATATGCTTTCTTTGTAGGTGAATCACCGTTTACAGCATTGATATGGCAGAATCGAGACGTACTTCATTGAAAGATTTGGCACAGATATTAGGTGTATCCATACCTACAGTATCCCGTGCCTTGAAAAATAGTCCCGAAATCAGTCGGGAACTTTGTATTAAAGCTCAAAAATTGGCAAAAGAGATGAATTATCACCCCAATCCTTTTGCTATGAGTCTCCGGAAAAATACTCCCCGTACCATTGGAGTAATTGTACCTGATATTGTTACTCATTTCTTTGCGTCTATTTTAAGTGGTATAGAAGATACCGCTATAGCAAACGGCTATTTTGTTATCATCACGACTTCCCATGAGTCATACGACCATGAGAAAAGAAATATTGAGAATTTGGTCAATATGCATGTGGAAGGTATTATAGGTTGTTTATCTCAAGAAACAACAGATTATGCCCATTGGTTGAGTTTGGATGATATGAATATGCCGCTTGTTCTATTTGATCGTGTTTGCATGCCTGACCGTTTTTCTACGGTAGTGGCTGATGGAGTATATTCTGCTCAGATGGCGACACAGCACTTGTTGGATCATGGAAGCAAACGGATTGCTTTTATCGGTGGTGCAAACCATCTGGATATAGTAAGAAAGAGAAAACATGGTTACCTTGAAGCGTTAAGGGAAAATAAGATACCTATTGAGAAAGATTTGGTTGTGTGTCGGAAAATTGATTTTGAAGAAGGGAAAATAGCTACAGAAATTTTATTATCGCTTCCGGAGCCTCCCGATGCAATTCTTGCCATGAATGATACATTGGCATTTGCCGCTATGGAAGTGATTAGAAATCATAATCTTCGTATTCCTCAGGATATAGCGCTTATTGGGTATACAGATGAGCAACATGCCAATTATGTAGTGCCTCGCCTTTCGGCCGTCTCGCATCAGACTTATAAGATGGGGGAAGCCGCATGTCAGATGTTGATTGATAAGATTAAGGGAGATAAAAAAATCAGGCAAATCATTATTCCTACTTGTTTGCAGGTGAGGGAAAGCAGTATAAAAAGGAAGGATTGAGAACCGAAATGTATTTTAAGAAGAGAATAAGGCTGAACTCTTCACAAAGAGCCAACCTTATTTCTTTATATATTGGAGTATTATTGAGTGACCAACGTAATAATGGAACGTGCCGGAATCACAACTTTTTCATGGTTTTTGATGCTTCCTACCGGTAGAAGATTCTCTCCATCTTTATCCGAAGTACGATAGATTGTCCAGTTTTTTATAATTCCGTTACGCTGATAGAAAGTAAACTCTTTATCTTCCGCTGCATAATTAATCATAACGAAAACCTCCTTTCCGTCTGTATTTTGGTATGCTGAACACATTAGTCCGGTTACATCCGTATCGCCTTCAGGAATGATTTTCCCTTGGTTGTCTTTGGCTATAATTGCTTTCCGAACAGCTCCCGGGCGTATAAATCTACTGTAGTTTCCCAAAGCCCACATTAATTTGGAGTCTTTCACCTCACCATTCAGAAAAGTCGGATCACTATACTCACGGATTAATCCGTCTTTATAATCTCCACCGATAGATCGCCACCATTGCCAACTGCGAGCACCTGCATATACAATGTCATGATGAATGATCCGTGCTACATATAATGCTGTCTTCATGGTGAAGTCATATCCTCCGCCTCCGCCGATTTCTTCGTCATTGCCCATGATACAGGTTTCTGTCTGCCAGAAATCCACCTTATACTTGTCTAAAGTATCTTTTAATTGACAACGGATATCGTGTAAATTATTCAGAGGAGTATTAGTCCAATAACTATGCCCTACCATCAGCCGGGGAACATTGGGAGTATCACCCAGATAGGTGGCTGTACTGTCCGGATTAAAGAAAGACTGGATTTGATACCCCCGTTCCCAATTAGTCATGTGAGTATCGAACATACAACGATAGTCAGAGGACTCATTGACTAGAATCTGTGTGTCAATTTGGTTATTTACGAACTCTTTACTGATGAGGCGTATGGCACGGGCTATTTCGCGGTTGGTAGCCGGTGTACCTTCTTGTTTGGGGCCAATCCAGTTCCAATGCCCATCGGGTTCATTGAATGGACAGAGGTAATTGAACTTGATTCCATCGTGTTTCTCCACCCCTTTTATGACATTGGCAAGAAAACGGGCAAAATTCTTATAATGCTCTTCCTTTAAGTTTAAGGTTCCTCCACGGCCTGTGTTGGTGGCAAGACCGTTTTGTGTGAAATATACGGGAGGTGAATTAAGAAATGCCAAAAATTTGTTTACACCCCGTTCTTTTGCCAGACGCAGGAAGTTGCGCTGCCCTTGTTGTTTATTCCAATTATAGTTACCATCTGCCTGAAGGAAACATTCGGTGCGCATCCAGGGAGAGGCTATCTGGCTGGCTTCTCCTTGTTCCGCACTTCCGGCTCCTACATTGAAACGCCATAAAGACAAGCCGATTCCTTTAGGTTGTCCGTTTTCATGGTTTTCCGTACTGAACAGCCAGTCGGCTACTTGGTTTTGTTTTTCTTGCGGCCATAAGCCGATAAATTGCATGCTCCAACAGTCTGATGCTCCGAAATAGTCCATGGTTTGACAGGGTTGGTCTGTTTCTATTTCAAAGTGAATGGCAGGATGTTGAGCAAACAGGTTTGCTGTTGCAAATAAAGAGAATAATAATGCTTTGTATTTCATAAAGTTGAGGGATTATTTCAGATTATAAATGACAGTTGTAACACTTTCCGAAGGCACAATTACTTGTTGGTCTGCCGTGACGTGTACCTCTTGCAAATTTTTGTTATTTGTTGTTGTATAAGTAGTGATGGAGCTTATTTCACTTACCCATTCTTTATGAATTTCGTTTAGCCGGACTCCTTTTTCTGATAGATTGGTATAAACAGCAACAATTTTATCTTTTTTCGGTGAAATCCATGCTGACCCGAAGAAACTGGATGATTCATTCATGTTAAGCATGATACGGCGATAACCCGGTCGGATGAATAGGCTGTAGTTACCTAATACCCAAAGTGTGGGAGTAGCTTTATAAGTGCCTTCTTTCTCTATATCCCCATAAACTCCATCGGAGGGTTCCAGTGAAATCAGTAAGAAGCGGTTTTTGTGTCCCCAGCGGGGGATATCCATTGAGGTCCAGTAACTCCAGGAGGAAACTCCTGCTATAGTTAGGTCATTGTGTATTACTTTTGACATATAAAGTGCAATGTCCATTTCGGTTGCTTGGTCATAGCCTATAAACTCGGAAGAGCTGTATCCGTCGCCTAACATACTCCACTCACTTTGCCATATTTCTACATCATATTGTTGGGCTGCTTGGGCCAGTTGTTTCCGGACATTACGCATACCATCCCATGTGCCATCTGTCCAGTAGCTGTGGCCGCAGATAAGTTTCTTTACATGAGTCAGGTTGCCTATATAGGTGGAAGTTCCAGGTGTGAAAAATGCTGAAAGTACGTTACTATGGGCGGCATCATTCTTAAATTTGTAGAGATATTCATAATCTCCAGATTCCCCTGGAAGAATATCAATAGAAAGACCGGCAGAAGTGATGGCGGTATCCAATTCACGTATAAGTCTGGCTACTTCATCATTAGTCCATCCGCTGCCTTCCTGGCCGCTGTCCCAATTATATTGGGGTTCGTTAACTGGTGAGATATGTGTCACTGGATATCCTTCGTTTACATAGTATTTTGCTACATCTGACATGTATCTGGCAAAGTCCGTATAACATTCATCCTTCAAATTAGAAACTCCTCCGCTATTGGAGAATCCTTTTCCGTTGGAGGTATATTGTACAGGAGGGGTATTGCTGAAAAGTACTATACTCTGACAACCAAACTCTTTGGCGCGCTGCAAGAAGTAGCGCTGCCCTTTACAGCGTGTCCAGTCTAATGTTAAGTCATCAGTCAGATAAGATTCTGCTCTGCGTGATTTGTCTTCTATTCCACTTGCTTCACCTTGTTCTGCACTGCCACCACCTAGATTCACACGCCACATGGAGAGTCCTATACCTTTAGGTTGTCCTGATTGTATTTCAGAAGAGAATAGCAGTTCACTGATTTTGTCACGATTCGTTATCCAGCTTTTTCCTACGAAGGCAGGTGCCCAACAATCTGATGCGCCAAATCCTGTCAGAGTCTGAAAAGATTGTCCGGCATCTATGGTTACTGTTTTTTCTACGTTTATGCTGCTGTCCGGTTGCCCCGATGTATCCGGTGTTTGGGGAGAATCGTCACTGCAGGCTACAGTAGAAAAGAACAGTGGAAGAGTAAAAATATATTTTAGTTTCATTGTTTTAGATGGATTAAAAAATAGTCGCGGATAATCCTAGCAAACTATCCGCGACAGAATATAAAGACCTATTGAATGTTTAATTCCTGTAACAATCTGTTCTTTTTGGAAAATGATTAATTCCAGCCCGGATTTTGGGTGATAGAACCATTAGACATTGTAATCTCATATAAAGGTATCGGGAATACCATATCCCGGTTTTCGTTGAAGCTGATTCCTTTATCACTTGCCTCACCTTGATTTTCCCATTCGTAAATGTCGCGGGTAGCGGGATCTGTATTGTATTTTACAAATGTACCGTTTGCTCCCATCAGGTTACAAATCATTTTCTTGCCATTGTCATCTGTCCAACGGCGGATATCATAGATTCTGTTTTGTTCCCATGCCAGTTCCAAACGACGTTCTAGCCGGATAGCTTTGCGAAGCTCGTTCCCACTGGATGTGACAGCAGGTAATTTTACACGATTCCGTACCTCATTAAGGTAGGTACGTGCTGTACCATCTTCGCCCAATTCGTTGCAGGCTTCAGCATACATCAACAATACATCTGCATAGCGTAAGATACGATGATCTAATGGAATTTTGTCGATATTGTATACTTCCGGACGTTTTTCAATAGGTACAAAATACTTCCGGACAATACGTGCTGATTTATGTTGTGACGGATCTATAATATAACATTCGGGATCCCAACCGTACTTTTCGATATAATCTTTATAATTGGCGATTTTTGTGTTGTTTTCAACGAACTTGTCGAAGTTATTCTCTCCGGCAATTTCTGTACAACCGGTTTTAATGATAGTCCAACGTAAACGTTCTGTATCTCCTGCATCGATGTAGGCTTGTTCGAGGTTAGCGGTTGGCTGTCCCCAAGACCATCCGTCGCCGGGACCACTACGGGCACCGGTAATAACAGTCAAAGAACCACCCAATGCATAAGTTCCATCATACATATATTGTACTTCAAACAGACTTTCTTCGCTATTGTTATGGTCAACATCCCATACATCACCGAAGTTGTCGAGTAATTTATATTCACCTTCGTCGATGACTGTTTTCAATACATCATGTGCCTCTTGCCATTTGCTTTGGTAGAGGTAAACCTTTCCCAATAGGCCTAATGCAGCTCCACGGGTAGCGCGTCCCATATCTGTAGCAGCATATTGACTACGTTGTGGCAACACATCAGCAGCGGCTTTTAAATCATCTTCAATGAACTTATATACATCTTCGGCCGAAGCGCGGGTAATACCTTGTATTTCTTCGGGCAACAGGAAGCCTGTAATGAGAGGCACACCACCAAAATTCTTCACAAGTTCAAAATAGAAGTATCCACGGAGAAAACGTGCTTCGGCTACAAGCCGGTTCTTCATTTCTTCATCTGAGAAATCAGCTTGTGAAATGCGTTCCACTGCGATATTGCAACGTAGAATGCCTTTGTATCGATACTGCCAAAAGTTGGAGATGGCACCATTGCTTTGTCCGGTACCTTGATAGTGGGCCAAAGAAATATAGTCACTTTGACTTTGGCTGGTATTGCCCATCCAACCGTCATCACTACACATCTCGGAAAGCAACCATACTGTGTTGATATTCCACCATCCGCCAAAAGTAATGGCCTGGTAACAACCAGTAATAAATGCTTCGGCTTCTTCTGCACTTTGGAAATAAGTATCCAAATTTTGTTGCCCGCGCACTTCCTCTGTTAGGAAATCCTCACAAGAAGTGAATGTCAGCGAGGCAATCATTGTTAATATTGTTAATATCTTTTTCATGGTTTATACCTTGAGGGTTAAAATTTTAAATCAATTCCAAATAAGAAAGTACGTGGGTTAGGATAAGCGATGCCGTCAATACCGGTTTCAATTACACTGCCATCTTTACCAATCTGTGGACGTTCAGGATCCATACCTGAGTAGCTGGTGATAGTGAAAGGATTTTGAGCCGACAATGAGAGACGCAATTCGGTTCCGTTCAACCACTTCTTGGGGAGTGTGTAACCCACTTGTAATAGTTTGCAACGCATATAAGAGCCGTCTTCTACAAAGAAACTTGAAACGCGTGTGTAATTCTGATTCAAATCATTGTAGGACAGACGAGGAATATCGTTGCTGGTTCCTTCGCCATGCCATGCTTTCTGCAATGTACCTGCCCAAACGTTTTGCCCACTTACGCCGGAGTATAAACCTTTGGTCTTATTGAAAATATCATTACCGAATGTACCATAGAAGTTGGCTGTGAAATCGATGTTTTTATAGCTGAAACCCAAGTTCAAACCTACCATCAAATCGGGATATGGGTTACCGATCCATGTTTTATCATTTTCATCTAGAACTCCGTCATGATTCAAATCCTTAAAGCGAATGTCACCGGGTTGGGCATTGGATTGTACCAGCTTGCCATTTTCGTTGGTGTGAGCATAAACTTCATCCCAATTTTGGAAAATACCATCGGCTAGCCGTAGAAGCGTGAAATCAAGCCACCGTCTTCATTACGGATAATTTGGTCGCTGTTGAAACCTCCAGTTTGGATAGGACCGTCACCGGAGAATTTAACAGCTTTATTTTTCACTGCGGAAAGGTTCAATCCCACATTATATCGGAAGTCTGCTACTTTGTCGTGCCAGTTCAGACTTAATTCCCAACCGCTAGCTTTCATACTACCTATATTCATCCATACTGTACTGTTCCAGTCGGGGTATCCGATGGCGAAGATATTTTGTTTCTGATAGAGCATATCAGAAGATTTCTTTTGGAAATACTCAAAGGTCATGTCTAGACGGGAGTCAAGGAAGGACATATCCACACCTACGTTCCAGTCTTCTACTGTTTCCCATTTTAGCAAATTATTGCCAACGCCTGATACCATAGTACCTGAAACACGTCCTGGAGCTGTACCGAATACATAATCAGATTGTCCTAACAAAGTCAGCGTAGCATCATTATCTATGTTTTGATTACCTACACGTCCCCAACCTCCGCGTAATTTCAAGTTACTGAAAATCTTCTGGTCTTGCATGAAACTTTCACTGATGATACGCCATGAAGCAGAAACAGAAGGGAAGATGGCATATTTGTTTCCTTTGGGGAAACGAGAAGACCCATCTGCACGAATAGAAGCTGTTAGATAGTAACGATTGTCATAGTTATACATCACGCGTCCTAAATAAGATACTAATGTGCTGTAAGCAGTTTTACCTTCTGACTTTTGGTTTTGTGTACCGGCATTTACTTCCTGCATTTGATCCATATTATTAGGAACATCGTCACGTGAGGCTTTTGATTGGAATTCAGCAAAGCGTTCAGCTGTAAAGCCACCCATTACATTAATATTATGCTTTTCTGCAAAAGTCGTGATGTAAGTAGCAGTATTAGTCCAGTTCCAATCAAGCCATTCCTGCATTTCACGGGAAACATTACTTAATGTAGATTGTTCCAAAGCATCAATATAGAATTCAGGAGTGAATTTGTCTGTACGGCGGAAGTGTGCATTAGCGCCGAACTGCGTGCGCAGGGTCAGTTTTTGAATAGGGTTTATCTGTAAATAAGTATTTACAATTGTACCCATTTCACGGGAGTGGGAATTTTGGCGAGCCAATGAACCGGCAGGGTTCCACTCCTGGTTGTTGTAAGAACGCTGATAGTTATTGAATTCGTTATCCACCCATTGATCTTCCGGCTTGAATATAGGAGTTGTGGGGTCCATAGACATGGCAGCTGAAAAAAGATCGGGGGTATCATCCCATGATTCTACACGTGGGGCAATGTCGAAACCCATTTTTACATATTTATTAAATGTATATTCTGTATTAAGGCGTGTGTTGATTTTGTCCCAATAACCATAGTCATATTGTGAATTGTTACGGTAGTAACCCATACTCAGGTTATAAACCAGTTTGTCTGAACCACCGGAGATATTGAGTGAGTAATTTTGCACTAAAGCAGTTTTGTTGATTACTTCGTCCCACCAGTCTGTTCCTCCGGGATTGGTAGTAGCGCCTGTATCATTCCAAATAGAAGTTCCTCCGTCATTTGTGTATCGGGTATTGAATACTTCTTTATATTCGGCGGCATTAGCCATTTTGGGTTTTGACAGTGTTTGGAAACCTGCAGATGCATTAAAACTGATATTTGTTTTTCCTGCCATTCCTTTTTTGGTTGTGATTAGAATGACACCGTTAGAAGCACGTGTTCCGTAAATGGCAGCAGCCGAAGCGTCTTTTAAAACTTCCATAGATTCAATGTCATTACTGTTTAGGAAGTTGATGTTTGTACCTACCGGCATGCCATCTACTACATACAAAGGATCGGTTCCGTTTACTGTTGTTACACCACGGATTAGAACTTTTGGTTGTGCGCCCGGACCACCACCACTGGTTACTTGAACACCGTTGATTTTACCTTGCAAGGCGTCCATTGCATTACCGGTTACAGTTTCGGTAATTTCTTTTCCTTTTACGGTAGATATAGAACTGGTCAGGTCACTTTTTTTCACGGCTCCATAACCAATAACCACTACTTCGTCCAGTAATTCACTGGCATCTTTCAGCACTACATTGATAACGGTTTGTCCGTTTACCTTTATTTCTTGAGTCTCATATCCTATGCTGGAGAACACAAGTACGGCATCCTTGGCAACATCGTTTAGTGAATAATCACCATCAATACTTGTAATAGTACCTGTACCTGTACCTTTAACTTGCACTGTTGCACCAATCATCGGTTCTTTATCTGAAGCCGAGGTTACTACACCTTTTACAGTGATGGTCTGCGCATAGCTACATAGACTTGTCAGCGCAAGACACAATAATAATATTTGCTTTTTCATATCTTAAATCTAATGTTACTTGTTAATTGGCCGGAATGAGTTTAGCTCTTTCCAAATGAGCGTCGAATATAAGTTTATAATTCCCTGTGACGTTCACTGTTGGTTTTGCCCAATTGTCACCTACATGATCGGGTTTGGTCCATGCCGGATTGGTATATTTGGCTTCTTTACCATAATATCCGAAGATCTCCGGTTCGTCTGAGTTGTCTACACGCCACGTGCAATAATTCCACCATCCGTCAGAGTGCCAGTTATGAATAACGAAATTCATTTTAGTACCTGCCTCCAGGAATAGGGGGGTATCCAAATAGAACAGGTGAGGATTGGTCTTATCTTGAGTGAAACGCAGGACTTCAGTTGGGCTACTGGTCATATATCCGAAATAGAATTCCTGTAACCACGAACCACCGTCACCCCATGTGTCAAGGCTGATAGAACCGTATGTGTGAGGTATGGGGTCTACAGCATCGGCAATTGAGTAAGTTTTCAGATTGTATGTACTGTTCTTCACATCAATATTAATTTCATAATAAACATTGGCTTGGTCAAGTACGATTGGCATTGCTGTTTCGGGATCGTCTGTCAGTTTGGTGTTATCCTCTGGATCAAGCCCGAAACAAATAGGAGTGAAGTCACTCTTTTGTGGTAAGAAGAATATTTTAGTTCCGGCTTTTTGACAGTAATAATTTGCTTTATACTGATATTCACCTGTATGTTCAATTACCATCGGTACCCCGAATATATCACTATTCAGTTCTTCGGCAGTTGCCACATCTGCCAGATACATTTTGGGAAAATCCGGCATTTCTGAGATATTCAATACACTGGTGGTAGTGGTTGAGTTTTCTTTCTTGTCAAAAGCGGTAATTGTCACATTATAACTTTTCGGTTCATTGGGGAATACTATTATTTCGGCAAAGTTCAATGAACTTTTTCCATCAGCATCTACACGGCGGTTGTCAAACCCGTCTATACCTGGAATATTAATTGTGACATAATCCAATGCACGATCATCTGTAGCCGTGAACCGAAGATTGAATTTCGTTTCATTTTTCATTAATACTGTAACAGTGGCATCCGGGGCAGCAGAAAATACCGGAGCTGCAAAATCTCCGTCCATTGTGATTAATACATCTTGAGATATACTGCGTCCTCCTACATCGGTTACAGTAACTTTGACTGTGAAACGTTCGCCGATTTCATTTCGGTTTATGTCAAAGTAATAACTTAAATCATAACTCTCTTGCGGAGCACCATAGATTTCGATTAAATCAATTGTCTTGTTCAAATGCAGGTCGGCACATTGTAGGCTGATAGAAGCAATACCGTCTTTGTCTTCTAATGTCCCTTCAATAGTAAATCGATGTCCCGCTCCGGACTCGATGTGGTCTGTTGCTAATGTCATTGTTGGATTTTGCCCGTCTACATCGGGGTAGTCGTTATCATCACTACATCCCGTACATAGGTTTGCAGTTACAAGAAAAGCCCATAACATGGCACCATACAAATGTTTCTTTTTCATATTTTATTAGTATTTGAAGATTAAACATCTACTCTAATAGAGGACGAATTAAATTCGTCAGTGGTGCAAATGTACGTGAAGAAGAATTAAAATCCTGATATAAATCTTGCAGAAAAGGGAGGTAAATCTTGCAATGCATGATTTATGTATCTAAAATACAGACTTTATTTGTATTTTTGAACCATATTATTTAACAATGTGTACACTGATGCTATGAGAAAGATATTCGTACTTTGGCTCTTGCTGCTGTCGGTTGTTTCATTGGCACAACCTTATTCTGTTAAGCAGCTTGGTATAGAGAAGGGATTATCCAATAATTATGTGGTGAGCATTGCTCAAGACAAACAGGGCTTTCTGTGGTTTGCCACGGAGGAAGGGTTGAACAAATTCGATGGTACCCGTTTCATTACTTATTTGAAGAATGAAGATTTGACAAGGCAGGGTATAACAGGCAATGAACTGAATTGTTTGTTGGATGATCCTCAGGATTCTATCCTTTGGATAGGCACGCAAAGGGCCGGTCTGAATGCGTATGACTATGTAAATAACACTTTTCTTTGCTATAGGCATGATGGCGAGAACCCCGAAAGTCTGATAACGGATGATGTTACTAAGATTGTGGCAGCTACAGATGGTAATCTTTGGATTACGACATATTGGCGGGGAGTCGATTATTTCGAT
>ERZ780167.2634-NODE-2634-length-13801-cov-10.840608_pt1 | contig 13801 bp, 10 predicted proteins | sample MGYA00510982_ERZ780167 | MGnify/ENA primary metagenome ERZ780167 (study PRJEB29588, sample SAMEA2146107) | human gut metagenome | biome: human gut; feature: human-associated habitat; material: faeces | place: Denmark | collected 2008/2010 ... | reverse complement strand
TAATAAAATAAGTATTAAAAGCTATATATGAGCGACGAAATTAAAGATAAAAACGAGATAAATGAGGAAAATACGCCTCAGGAACACTCCGACTACAAGCCGGTGAATCGTTTTGATGCTGCTGCCGTACATCACCTCAGCGGAATGTATCAGAACTGGTTCCTCGACTATGCTTCGTATGTAATCCTGGAGCGTGCCGTACCTCATATCGAAGACGGATTAAAACCCGTACAGCGACGTATCCTCCACTCCATGAAACGCATGGATGACGGAAGATACAACAAGGTGGCAAACATCGTAGGACATACGATGCAATTCCACCCTCACGGAGATGCATCCATCGGAGATGCTCTCGTACAGATGGGACAGAAAGACCTGCTCATCGACACACAGGGTAACTGGGGTAACATACTCACCGGAGACCGTGCTGCCGCTCCCCGATACATCGAGGCACGACTCTCTAAATTCGCCCTCGACGTGGTATTCAACCCTAAAACCACAGATTGGCAACTCTCCTACGACGGCAGAAACAAGGAACCTATCACCCTGCCAGCCAAATTCCCGCTACTCCTGGCACAAGGTGCCGAGGGCATCGCCGTGGGTTTGAGCAGCAAGGTATTGCCACATAACTTCAACGACCTCTGCGATGCTGCTATCCACTACCTTAAGGGTGAACCATTCAATATCTACCCCGATTTCCCTACAGGAGGTGCCATAGACGTAAGCAAATACAACGACGGTCAGAGAGGTGGCGTATTGAAGGTAAGAGCCAAGATTGACAAACTCGACAACAAAACACTCGTCATCAGCGAAATACCATACAGCAAAACCACAGTAAGCCTCATCGAAAGCATTACCAAGGCGGTAGAAAAGGGAAAAATCAAGGCTCGCAAGATAGAAGACGTCACATCGGCAAATGTTGAAATCCTCGTACATCTTACTCCTGGCACTTCTTCTGACAAAACGATGGATGCACTCTATGCCTTCAGCGATTGCGAAATCAACATCTCGCCCAACTGCTGCGTCATCGAGGACAACAAGCCTAAGTTCCTCACCGTGAGCGATGTGCTCAGACATAGCGTTGACCGCACCATGGGATTGCTCCGTCGCGAATTGATGATCCGAAAAGGCGAGCTGGAAGAACAGCTCTTCTTCTCTTCGCTTGAACGCATCTTCATCGAGGAACGCATCTACAAGGAGCGCAAATTCGAGCAGAGCAAGAGTCAGGATGAGGTAGTGGCATTCATCGATTCCAAACTGGAGCCTTTCAAGGACCAGATCTTCACTGCAGAGGTTGATGGCAAGGGAAACGTGGAATACTCCTTCCACCGTGACATCACAAGGGAAGACATCCTCAAACTCCTGGAAATCAAAATGCAGCGCATTCTGAAATACAATAAGGATAAGGCTGATGAACTCCTGATGAAGATCAAGGCTGAATTGGCGGAAATAGAAAACGACCTCGCTCACATGACCGATGTCACCATCAACTGGTTTGAGTATCTCAAGGGCAAGTACGGAAAGATGCATCCAAGAAAAACCGAAATCAGGAACTTCGATACCATCGAGGTAACCAAGGTGGTGGAAGCCAATCAGAAACTCTACATCAACCGACAGGAAGGTTTCGTAGGTACAGGATTGAAGAAGGATGAATTCGTATGCAACTGCTCTGACCTCGACGACATCATCATCTTCTACAAGGATGGAAAATTCAAGGTAACCAAGGTTGCCGACAAGATATTCGTGGGTAAGAACATCCTCCACGTGCAGGTGTTCAAGAAGAACGACAAGCGAACCATCTACAACTGCGTATATCGCGACGGCAAGCAGGGCGATTACTTCATCAAGCGATTCAACGTAACCGCTATGACGCGCGACAAGTTCTACGATATCACCCAGGGCACTCCAGGAAGCCGCATCATCTACTTCACCGCCAACCCTAATGGTGAGGCAGAAATCATCAAGGTAACTATGGAGCCAGACCTGTCGAAGAAACGCCAAAGCATCTTCCTGGAGAAAGATTTCTCTGAAATCCTCATCAAGGGACGTGCTGCCAAGGGCAACCTGCTCACCAAGCGCACCATCCGCCGCATCGGATTGAAGAGCCACGGACACAGCACCCTGGGAGGAAGAAAGGTATGGTTCGACCCTGATGTAAACCGCATCAATTATGATGAGAACGGCAGATTCCTGGGAGAATTCAACGATGATGACTCAATCCTGGTAGCACTAGACAATGGCGAATTCTACATCACCAACTTCGATGTGAACAACCATTACGAAGACAACATTCTGAGATTGGAGAAATGGGACGAGCACAAGATATGGACAGCCATCCTTTATGATGCTGACAACCAAGGTTATCCATACATCAAGCGCTTCACGATGGATGCCACCAAGCGCCATCAGAATTTCATGGGTGAGAACCCTAACTGCAAGCTCATTCTGCTCACCGACACCCCATTCCCTCGCATCAAGGTCACCTATGGCGGTGTGGATGCCATTCGCCCTGCCGAGGAAATCGATGCCGAGCAATTCATCGCACAGAAGAGTTTCAAGGCAAAGGGTAAGCGCCTGACGACATTCAAGCTGGAAAGCGTCGAAGAACTGGAACCAACAAGATTCCCGGACCCATCAGCCAATGATGATTCCGATGATGACTCATCAAATGATGACCCTAATACTTCTTCATCAGAAACCTCAAAAGAGAATCTTGACCCTGATGCCGGCAAAAGTGAACAGCAGGTAATCGATGAGTTAACCGGTCAAACCAACCTCTTTTCAGAAAAGGACTTCGAAGAAAATCAAAAAGACAAAGACTGGTTATCAAGACAATAAAAGAATTCGAAAAGTTTTCGATATATAAATTTTAGAAGGGAGCTTAAAGCATCAATTGCCTTAAGCTCCCCTTTTTATCTATAGATGATTATATGCGTAGCATTGCTGTATATTTTTACTTCTTATACCCCTTCAGCTTCTCTAGGCAGTAAGCCTTGAAATCAGCCCAGTGATAATAAGGCGCCACATCGCTCTTGATAGGAAGCGTAGCCTCATCCTCGCAAAGCAAGACCTTCACCAGTACATCATTCGCCTTGTTGCGATAGAACACAAACTGAAGGTTAGTAGCCATCGGAGTAATCTTATAATCAAACCACTGGCTAGCCACCTTCTCCGGGTCCTTGATTTCCTCGCCATATCCATTCAGGTTCAGAAGGCAAGTGAGCGGAGTAACCATCGTATCATGACCATATCGCAAGGTAGCACCTGGATGCTGGAGAGCAATACAGCTATCAGCCTTCTGGATAATATCCATCAAGAGATTGCGCTGCGAGAACGGCTGCACATTTCCCGTATAAGGCGAATTGCCGTAAGCCATCTGCCACCAGATGTTGGCATTCAGCCAGTTCTGATACAGCTCCTCCTCTGTAAAGAGATCGTAGAGCGAAACCTTGCCCCTCAATTCCGTGCCCTGGATAGAGCTCGCCATCTCATAGAGTTTTCTGTTCAAGTCGCTCTGGTTGATGTTCTGCTTCACCCAAGCAGGATCGTTGAAAAGCTCCTTCATCAGACGACTGCAGTTAATGTGCTTCTGAGCAAACTCCTGCTGCGCCACCTTGATACCCACGCTATTCTTCAGGCTATCCAGGTATCTGTCGCCCTGGTTCATATAATACATATCATGCTCGCTGGCATCGTGGAAGATATGAAGCTTAGGATTCATGCGGAGCATCTGCTGCAAACCGTTCTCCATAGAGAGGATGCATCGGATTACCAATGTGCTTCGAGCTTCGATATTCGTATTACCGGCAAAAATCTCAGGGAATCTCTCCATCATTCGTTTGGTAATGCCCTGATGCTGCAGGGCACCGAGCGGAGTCAGTTCGCCATCACGCCCCTTCGCCTCCTCGCGAATCATCTTCACCTTAGCCAGGGTTTCCTCGCCCTTGGCAGTCAGTTTCCCCTCCTGCTTTGCCTTCAACAGAGAGAAATAAGGTACATCATACGCCTTATTGCCAATCATAAAACGGGAGCCATGACGACCATAATGGCTCAGATAGAAAGGCTTATACCCCTTGGGCGCAGGAGTCAACTGCTTCTGAGGTCCACGATAAGCCACATAGTTACTACCCGATAGCGTAATATCTCGCTTGAAATCCTCCTGAGGAGTCTGTGCAGTCATAGGCATCGCAAGAGCAAGAGATGCCCACAATAATAGATTCTTTGTGTTCATTGTTATTACATTTTTATTTTATCAGTTATTTTAAGATTCATCTGTTATTTTCCCCTTACCAGTTCATCAAGTTCTTCAGGAATGGCAACAATTCCTTTGCCATTTTCTGATGCTGCAACTTGCTAGGATGCCAGCTGGCACCATATCCTAAGTCACCTCTCTGGAAAGAAAAGTCGAAGCGATAAATCTCCTTATCACCCTGCTTCTTCACCTTCTTTATCTTACCCTTTTTATCCACTACCGTTTTATTTGCCAAGGTGAAGCCACTCTTGTTGGCATCTGCGCAGATTCTGTCAAGTGCAGCTCTCTGCTCACTACTCTCCTTCTCTCCGAGCATTGGACCTGTCAGGAGCACAATCTTGGCATCAGGATATTTGCTTCTCACGGTAGTAAGGAACATTCTGTAATTCTTCTCATAAAGCTGAATATCATAATTATCCGTAGAAAGATCATTGGTACCTAGGTTGATGCAAACCAGTTGCGGTTGATACTTGGCAAAATCCCATTTCTCATCGTGCTTATTAAATAAGGTATATTCATACTGCCAAGGCATATTCTCCGCGGAACCCGTCTTAGGACCATCATAGTTGCGATATACGCCGATACCACTGCGGGAAATCGAAGTATGCTGCGCCTTCAAGCTATCACTCACGATATTGGCATAAGTCAGCCAATGGTTCTCCGTTTCATCCTCAAAAGGATCACTCATTCCAATGCTCTCCACCCCATATCCGCAAGTGATGGAATTACCAATGAACTCAATCTTTCTATCAGATAAAGCAGGAGCCTCAACGAGCTTACACCCCTTGTCCAAAACAAATCCACGGAACTCAGGGTTGCGGAATAATCCCTCAATTACATACATCACCTTCACATGATGCACTCCCTTTGGCAAGGCAGTGGCCAGTGTAACCACCGAATCACGCTCTGCATTGAATCCAACCTTAAAAGGTTCACTGCCATCAACTTGTGCCATGAAATAACCCGTCATCGGACGGCACATCATCTTCAAGGAAGACCCCTGAAAGTTTGCTTCTATGGTAGTACCAGGGAAATTAAAACTGGCCACATCCGGATTCTTTCCGAAGCTTACACGTCCCATGTATTGAATCATAGGATGAGATGCCTTCACCACCTCTCCCTCAACAGGAAGAGTAGTAGAAGTCTTTCCATTACCAGCAAAGGCAGCAGCGCTCAGCATTGTTACCATCAATAACAAATTCATTTTTTTCATCATGATTATTTTTAGTTTGCCTGCAAAAGTACCATTATTTCTTGTAAAAAACGAACAAAACAGCTTTTTTCTGCTTATTTCTTCTTTTTATTCAAATATTTATTGTATCTTTGCACTCACAAATGCGCTTGTGGCGAAATTGGTAGACGCGCTAGACTTAGGATCTAGTGGTTCAGGCCGTGTAGGTTCGAGTCCTATCAGGCGCACATAAAAAAAATGCTAAATAGTTAACATCTAACTATTTAGCATTTTTCGTTTATTAAAATTACTCATCTTTTTGCTACTATTTGCAAGATAATTCTTAATAACAGAGGGAGATAGATGCCTACATCATCCCCTCTAATTTCTCCTGTGCCTCGCGCATATCTTTTTCGAAATTCACATGGTCTAGAAGAAATTCCTTTCTGCCTTGCGAAAGAAGCTGGTAAAGCAGAGGATTCATGCCCTCTACATATTGGGCGATGGCATACTCTATATCATCACGCTGCGTAGGATTGGTGGAAAATTCGAAAACCCTGAGCTTTTGATGAATAAAGCAATATGCCGACTCTATACTATCTCTGGTGATGCCCCCTGCCAAGAAAGCATCACCATTATTATTCTGATTCATTCTCAATATCCTTTCTATTTCACGCCCTTCATCGACAAGGCGATGCGCTTGCGCTTCAAATCTACTTCTGTTACTCTCACCATCACATGCTCATGAAGCTTTACCACCTCACCAGGATCGTTGATGTAGCGGTTAGACATCTGGGAAACATGAACCAAACCATCGTTGTGGACACCTATATCAACAAAGGCGCCAAACTTGGTGATATTGGTAACGATGCCTGGCACCACCATACCCACCTGCAAATCTTCGATGGTCTTGATGCTTGCATCAAACTCAAACTTCTCAACCTCACCACGAGGATCCAAACCTGGTTTGTCAAGCTCAGACATGATATCCGTCAAAGTAGGCATACCCACCTCGGCAGTGACATATTTCTTGATATCAATCTTCTTCTGTAGAGATTTATCCTCAACCAATTGCTTCACTGTAACACCCTGATCCTTTGCCATCTGCTCTACCAGCGCATAACGCTCAGGATGCACGGCACTATTATCCAAAGGATTCCTGGCACCAGGAATACGGAGGAAACCAGCACACTGCTCGAAGGCAGATGGGCCCAAACGAGGCACCTTCTTCAACTGAGCACGGGAAGCGAAAGCACCATTCTCGCGACGATATTCAACGATATTCTTGGCAAGAGTAGGTCCCAATCCACTCACATAGGTAAGGAGATGCTGGGATGCTGTGTTCAAATTTACACCTACCGAGTTCACACAACTCATCACCACGGTATCAAGACTTTTCTTAAGCTGTGTCTGATCCACATCATGCTGATACTGTCCTACACCAATGCTCTTTGGGTCAATCTTAACCAGCTCGGCAAGCGGATCCATCAGTCGTCGCCCGATGCTCACGGCACCACGAACGGTAACATCCTCATCAGGGAATTCATCTCTCGCAATCTTCGAAGCCGAATAGATAGAAGCCCCATCCTCGCTCACCACATAGATATCCACAGGGTGTGGAAAACTTATTTCGTGCAGCCAATCGCTGGTTTCACGACTTGCCGTACCATTACCCACAGCCATTGCCTCAACCTGATACATCTTCACCATGCGCTGGATGGCAGCGGTAGCCTCATTCTTCTTGTTACGTGGAGGATGAGGAAATACGATTTCGTGATGAATCAGATTACCCTGCGCATCGAGACAGCAGGTTTTACAACCATTGGCGAAACCAGGGTCTACTGCCATCACACGCTTCTGTCCTAAAGGAGCAGCGAGCAAAAGCTGTCGCAGGTTTTCTGCGAACACGACAATAGCCTCCTCATCAGCTTTCTGCTTGCTGAGAGCAGCAAACTCAGTTTCAATACTAGGCTTCAGCAGACGCTTGAAAGCATCATCCACAGCCTCACCCACCAAAGTCTGGCATTCACCGAAACCATGTACATAATGACGCTTCAGTTTATCCTGACACTGCTCATCATCAGCCGAAATGCTGATACGGAGGAAACCAGCCGCTTCACCACGACGCATCGCCAGCAAGCGATGAGAAGAACATTTCTTTAAAGGTTCAGAGAAATCAAAGTAATCAGAGAAGCGCTGAGCCTCCTCTTCATCCTTTTTCTTAGCCACTACCTTTGAGGTGATGATGGCACCACGACGGAATTCGCCACGAATCTGATTTCTGCTCTCCTCGCTCTCGCTCACAGTCTCGGCAATAATGTCTTTAGCGCCCTGCAGGGCAGCCTCCACATCCTTCACCTTTTCACCAAGATATTTTCTTGCAGCCTGCTCCGGATTACGCTCACGTTGGAACAGGAGCAACTGTGCCAATGGCTCCAAGCCTGCCTCACGGGCTATCTGGGCACGGGTTCTGCGCTTTGGCTTATATGGCAGATAAATATCCTCCAATTCAGTAGCATCCCAGCAGTTTGCGATACGCTCCTTGAGTGCATCGGTCAGCTTTCCCTGTTCTTCTATTGTCATGAGAATGGTTTCCTTGCGCTTCGCCATCTCCTTCAACTTTTCATTAGCCTGAGCGATAGCTTCAATATTCACCTCGTCCATATTACCCGTCTTCTCCTTACGGTATCGCGAGATAAAAGGAATAGTGCAACCCTCTTCGAGCAGCGCCAAGGTATTTTCGACAGCCTGTTCACTCAATTTGAGCTGGGCTGCAATAATCTTTGTAAATTGATTCATCTTTCTTATAATTGTTAATAGTAGATGCAAAGGTACACAAAAAAAGTCGCAAAGACGAAACTCCCAGCGACTTTTAAGATTTATTTCTTCTACCTGAGGCTTCCGGTTTTTTATTTCTTGATGGTAAACTCAAATTTCAGTCCACCTTCAGGCAAATTATTTACCCTAATAGTACCGCCATGCAGCAACACAGCATTCTTCACGATTGCCAGACCTAAACCGGTACCTCCCATCTTTCGGCTTCTTCCCTTATCAACACGATAAAAACGTTCAAAGAGACGGGCAAGATGCTCCTGAGGCACTCCCTGTCCGTTATCTCTGAAGATGAAATGCCACTTATTTCCCTGCTCTCTTGCCTCCAGAGTCATGGTTGTCCCCTCGCCGGCATAGGCAATGGCATTATCCACAAGATTACGGAACACACTGTACAACAGGCTCCGATTACCCTTCACTACAATGCGTTCAGGCATTTTTTTATCGAAAGTCATGTGATGACCTTCTCTTTCCAAAGTCGTCTCCCGATTGATTTCTGCCACCATTATCGTGATATCCACCGCCTCAAAATCTATCATATCCGAACCGTCATCCAGTCTGTTCAAGGTAGAGATATCACGGAGCAGCGAGGTAAGACGCTCGCTCTGCGCATAACAGCGCTGCAGGAACAAGGCCTTCGTTTCCTCATTGATATGCGGATTGTCAAGAATGGTTTCCAGATATCCCTGAATACTGGCTACAGGGGTTTTGAGTTCGTGAGCAATATTCTGGGTAAGCTGGCGCTTCAGGATATCCTGCTCCTTACGCGTTGTCTGAATACGCTTGTACATCTTGATGATTCGCTCGGCAATCTCACCCAACTCATCATTAGGGAACTTAGCCAGATCCTCCACCTCCAGGCTCTCATTATGATCCGCCTTATAAGCAAAGATACGGAGTTTGGATACATTCTTCGCCAATCTGTTTGTAAAACGGTATAGCACCAGGGTAAGTAGGATGATGGCAGCCAAGGCAAACCAGATATAATGCTGATCAGCCTGAAGCGACTTGGTCAAATCATCATTATATGGCAATGCTGTACGAACGATAAGATGACTCTTCGGGAAATAGGACGCTACATAGAAATAATCCTGCTTCAGCGTTTTCGACTGTCGCTCTACGCTCGTACCCATTCCCTCTTTCAATGCCTGTGCTATCTCCGCACGCTGGGCATGATTGGCAAAGTGGCGATAATCCTTACTCATATTGTCAAAGATTACGGTTCCATCCTTCTTGACCAAAGTTACACGAAGGTCCTTACTCTCATGCGTCTGCACAAAATCTTCCAACTTTGCCTCTGCCACACGCACGCTATCCACCACTTCCACACTGTCAGAAAGGAGAATGCCACCAGTCTTGGACAATTCCAAATCCTCTGCCAGCAGTTCATTATAGTTGGCAAGTTTCAGAGTCAACGTACTAATCTTATACTGTTTCTCGCGTGTTTGCTGAAATACAATAAAACTGACAGCGAAAACAAGGAACACCGCCAGTACGCTGAAATACAACTTCTTACCTACATTATTCAGTTTAAACATGATGATATATGTTTATGCATCAAAATAATAACCAAATCCCAGACGGGTAACGATACACTTGGAAAATTTACCAATTTTCTTTCGCATACGGGTAATATTCACATCCACAGTACGGTCGAGCACCATCACATCCTTTGGCCATACACGGTCGATGAGTTCCTGACGAGAGAACACCTTACCACGCTCTTTCAGCAGAAGGCGCAAGAGTTCAAACTCTGTCTTGGTAAATGGCACACACTCTCCATCCACAGTCACCGACTTCTTGTCCAGATTCAGCTGCAAACCCTGATAGTTAATCAGAGAAGGCTCGCTGCTGTTACCTCTCTGCTCCATTGTACGGCGCAGCACAGCACGCACTCGCACCATCACCTCCCGGATAGAGAAAGGCTTGGAAATATAATCGTCTGCACCCAGATTGAATCCGGTCACAGTATCATTCTCCGTATCACGGGCAGTCAGGAAGATGATAGGCACATGAGCTGTCATCGGATTCTCCTTCAACTGTTTAGCCAACTGAAAGCCGCTCATTCCTCCCATCATCACATCAAGCAACAAAAGATCGTAAGAGGCAATATCCATCGACATAGCTTCTTCACCAGAGTTGGCTGTATCTGCCTGATACCCCTCTGTTTCCAAGTTGAATTTCAAGATTTCACACAAGTCCTGCTCGTCATCAACAACCAGGATTTTCTTCTTATTTGCTTCCATATTCCTATCATTTTAATTCTGCCTGCAAAATTACACTTTTTCTTTTGTAATACGCATTACATTCGATTACAATTTAATTACAATCACAAAATCAGCCCCAAAAAGCCTAGTTCTATTATGTTTTTAAAGAATTTTATGACACACTTTAACGCAATGTAACCAAATCCGCTACAAGTTTGTTCGATATTTTAATACAATAATGGTAATTTTGCAAACGAATTTAGACATAAATATAAAAAAAACTTTAATCTGTAAAGAATTATGAATGATAAAGTTAATACTGTGGTCATAGGCAAACTCATCAAGGAAGAACTATAACGGCAAGGTAAGACATCCGTATGGCTTGCCAATGAACTTGGCTGCCACCGCACCAATATATATAAGGTGTACGATCGCACAACCATAGATACGGGCATGCTGTTCCATATCAGTAAAATTCTGAAGGTTGACTTCTTCAAGTACTATTCTGATGAACTTTCTTCTAAGCGCAGAAAATAATTTTTCTCATATTACATGACAAAGCCTCACTAGCATCAATCCTTGATTCTAATGAGGCTTTTTCATTATTCGATAAAGAAAATTATCCCAATCTCTTTTCAAGTCTTTCACGGATGGCTGCAATGAAGCCGGCTGAATTAACTGCCTTGGCCTCAACACCCTCCATCAGATTAACGAGGTCCTTGGTGGCGATACCATCATTCAAGGTATCGAAGCAGGCTGCTTCCAACTGATCGCCAAAGTCCTGAAGTTCCTTGATGCCATCCAGCTCACCACGCTTTCTCAATGCACCGCTCCATGCAAAGATGGTTGCCATTGGGTTGGTTGATGTATCCTCACCCTTCAGGTAGCGATAGTAGTGGCGGGTTACAGTTCCATGTGCAGCCTCATACTCATACTTACCGTCAGGAGATACCAAAACAGAAGTCATCATAGCCAGAGAACCAAAAGCGGTACTGAGCATATCGCTCATTACATCACCATCATAGTTCTTACATGCCCAGATGAATCCACCCTTGCTGCGGATAACACGAGCCACGGCATCATCAATCAATGTATAGAAGTATTCGATGCCGAGTTCAGCAAACTTCTCCTTGTAGTCGCTCTCATATACTTCCTCAAAGATTTTACGGAACTGGGCATCGTAAGTCTTGGAGATGGTATCCTTGGTAGCAAACCAGAGATCCTGCTTGGTATCTATGGCAAACTTGAAGCAGCTGTGAGCAAAGCTGCGGATACTCTTGTCGGTATTGTGCATACCCTGAATAACGCCAGCGCCATCGAAGTTATGGATTTCAACCTCCTGCTTCTTGCCACTCTTACCCTCAAACACGAGTTTAGCTACTCCCGGTTCATCGGCACGAATCTCCACGCTCTTGTATACATCTCCATAAGCATGACGGGCGATAGTGATAGGTTTCTCCCAGTTCTTCACACATGGGTGAATGCTAGGAATGGTGATAGGAGCACGGAACACGGTACCGTCCATGATGCTACGGATTGTACCGTTAGGACTTTTCCACATCTTGTGGAGCTTATACTCGTCCATGCGCTGGGCATTAGGGGTAATGGTAGCACACTTCACGGCTACACCATATTTCTTGGCAGCCTCGGCAGAATCGATGGTTACCTGGTCATTGGTCTTGTCGCGATAAGGCAAACCCAGGTCGTAATACTCAGATTTCAAGTCAACGAAAGGAAGAATCAGTTCATCCTTGATCATCTTCCAGAGGATTCTTGTCATCTCATCACCGTCCATCTCTACCAATGGAGTCGTCATCTTAATCTTTTCCATAACACAATATAATGTATAATTAATAATTTACAATGTACAATGATCAGGGCAGCCAAGTGGCCCTTGATATTTTGCCTGCAAAATTAATAAAAATAATTAAGAAAAGAAAGGAAATTAAGAATATTTCTAGCAAAATGACAACAAAAAGCACTTTTTCAAGGCTTTAGAACATAAAACCTGTATATTTATACCGAAAAAGGCATCAATAAGTCTTTAACAACTCATTGATGCCTCTACCTATTTACTTTTTTACCTTTTTATTTATCCTCTGGAGCCTTGTCGATCAAGTCCATGAACTGGTCGAGCTTAGGAGTGATGATAATCTGGGTACGACGGTTACGCTGCTTGCCAACCTCTGTATTGTTGGTTGTAACAGGGTTGTACTCACCACGACCACCAGCAGTCATACGCTTAGGATTAACACCGAAGTTGTCCTGGAGATACTGAACAACAGAAGCTGCACGGAGAGCAGAGAGGTCCCAGTTGTTACGAATATTCTTCATCTTTGCACTAGTAGTGCTTACAGGCACGTTATCAGTGTTACCCTCGATGAGTACATCGTAATCCTTGTAATCCTGGATAATCTTGGCAATCTTGCTCAAGGTCTCCTTAGCACGGCTGTTCACCTCGTAGCTACCGCTCTGATAGAGCATATTGTCAGCCAAAGAGATGTAAACTACACCCTTCAAAACCTGAACGTCAACTTCCTTCATCTCCTCACGGCTGAGTGAACGGGTCAAGTTGTTGGTCAATACCATATTCAAAGAATCGCTCTTGCTCTTTACCTCAACCAAGTGACGGATGTACTGGTTGCTCTCATTGATCTGGTCAACGAGCTTCTCGATGCTAATATTGTTCTGATTAGCATTGGTCAAACTCTTGTCGAGAGCACTCTGCAACTTAGCGTAGTCGCTCTTTGCAGTAGCAAGCTGCTGCTGTGCTGCAGCAAGACTAGCTTCTGTAGCAGCCAATTTCTCCTTTGTATCCTGATAATTGGCAGTCAACTCTCTGTTTTCTGTCTGACAATTCTGAAGATCCTTCTTACTAGCGCAACTTGTTGTTAACAAAGCTGCTGCCATCAAAACCATTGCAAAAATCTTTGTCTGTTTCATATTCCTTATTTTTAAATTATTATTTTTTCAGTTATTATATTTCTCTATAAAATAAAGTATTTCACGCTTCTATGGTGCAAAGTTACTGATTAGACCCGAATAATCATCATTTGTCAAAGCGTTTTAGACATTTTTAACCACAAAATCAATATTTTGTAGTTTTTTACAAGGGGAAAGCATTAACTAACTATAAAAATACGAGCAAAGGCTTTGTATTTCCAAAATTTAGCACTATCTTTGCAACCGAAAGAAAATAAATACATTAACATAATAAAAAGAGAAATAGTATGATTCTTTTTTTCAGAACTCCATCTAAGAGTGTGATTGCGACCGAGATTGATCACAAACCATCTCAGGACGAAATCAATGAACTTTGTTGGCTTTATGGTGACGCGA
>ERZ780167.2624-NODE-2624-length-13831-cov-3.692073_pt1 | contig 13831 bp, 8 predicted proteins | sample MGYA00510982_ERZ780167 | MGnify/ENA primary metagenome ERZ780167 (study PRJEB29588, sample SAMEA2146107) | human gut metagenome | biome: human gut; feature: human-associated habitat; material: faeces | place: Denmark | collected 2008/2010 ... | reverse complement strand
GGGAGGAAGCCCCGCACCAACCCGGATGTGAGCGGCGGAAGCGCTTCGGCCGTTTACATGGGGGCTGGATGACAGCTATTTTGCACGAAAGCCGTGAGAAATGGAAACGAAAGGATCATCGCGCGTTGAAAGAACTGACACGAAATCAAAAAAAGCAGCAGCGGACGGTGCTCTATATCTGCCTGTTGATAGCGCTGCTGACGCTGCTGGTGGCGGCCAGCTACACCTGGCTGTCCATCAGCCGAACGCCGCGGGTCAGCAATATGGACATCTACATATCTGGCCAGACGGGACTGGAGCTGTCCTCTGCGTATGACGCGGCGGATGACAAGTGGGGAACGGTGCTGGACTTCAAGGAGATCGTGGGCGTGGAGACGCAGCTGAAGCCGGCCACATGGTCACAGAAGGAGCAGACACTGAAAACCATGCTGTACGGCTTGGATGGGCGTATGACCGGCGAATATGAAACGCTGAGTGACGAGAGGAACGCCAACCGCAAGGATGCAGACGGTTACTATGTCAAGGGCACATTTTATGCCCGTTCGGACAGTGCGGTGACGGTGTCGCTGGGAGAAGCCGTGGAAGTAAACGGCGGTGAGAATACGGCGGGAACATACGTGATCGGTACGCCAGTGTGGAATGAGCAGACGCTGCTGCACGACGATGGCGGTCAGGGCGCAGAGACGGCGATCCGGCTGGGGCTGCGGATAACAAAGGTATCTCCGAATACAGGTGCGGCACAGGGTAGTGGGGAGTTCTATATCTACGAACCCAACTGCGATACGCATATCTCGTCCAGTACGTCGGACGTTGCGGAGACGAAAAGCATCGACGGGGAGGACACGTTAATCGACACAGCACATCTGATCCGTCAGACGGCTTCCAGGTGGAGCGAAGCGTCGCCTGTACTGTCAAGTGTTACCATCAAGTCACTGGGAAGGTTTACCACGCCTACCAGACTGTTTACATTGCAGCCGGGGGAGATCGCGGCCATAGAACTGTATATATGGCTGGAAGGACAGGATATGGACTGCACCAATGTTATTGATGAAGCGCAGATCATAGCCAATCTCCAATTTGCCACTGATTACGATGGGCAAGGTGGACTTGTGGATATACCGGGTTGATTTTCGGGCAGCCTGCGTGCAGGCTTGACTGTTTATCAGATATATGAAAAAAAGCAACGATCGAAGGGAGAAGATCCATGAAGAAAAAGGTTGAAAAAGAGTCCGTGGAGACAATGACCGAACAGATCCCGGAACAGAGCAAGGGAAAGCGTATAGCAAATACCATTGTAAATGTGGTACTGGTGGTAGCGATCGTTCTGGCAGCGCTGTGTACGTATACCAGCTATGTCAGCACCAGCGGCAACGGTGTGCCCAGCATTTTTGGTATCCGTATGCTGTCCATCCAGACGAAGTCCATGTATCCTACGCTGAATTCCGGAGATATGATCTTTGACTCGGCAGTCAAAGATCCCAGCCAGCTGGCGATCGGAGACATCATTACTTACTGGACCGTCATCGACGGTGAGCGTGTATTGAATACCCATAGAATTACGCAGATCTACGATGGCGGCGGACACCTGATCTTCCAGACAAAGGGTGATAACAACACCATTGAGGACTCCCTGACGGTGCATGAGTCTGAGATCGTGGGTCAGTACAATGGCGCGAAAATTGCCGGACTGGGAAAAGTATTTGACTACCTGCAGACCAGCACAGGCTTCCTGATTGTAGTGGTAGTGCCTGTGGCACTGTTCTTTATCTATCATTTGATCCAGTTCTTCCGCGTACTCTTTGAGTACAACAACATCAAGAGCAAACTCCTGTATGAGCAGGAGCGCGGTAAGAACGAGGATATTCTGGAGGACGAGAAGCGGAAGCTGGAGGAATCCAAGAAGGCCGAGAGAGAACGCCTGGAAAACGAGCTGCGTGAGAAGCTCAGAGCAGAGCTGACAGCAACGATGCCGGCACAACCAGCAGCACCGGAAATTCCGACCGAGAACGCTCCGAAAGAGACAGCTGAGGAGATGGAAGCGCGCATTCGTGCAGAGATGGAAGCGGAGGCCAAGGCTAAGAAAGAGGCTGAGGAGCGTGCTGCCATGGAGACGGAGATCCGTGCTAAGATAAAGGCGGAGATGGAAGCCAAAGCCAAAGAAGACGCGAATGCGTGATCAGGGTATGTAGCCTGACCGTACCAGCGATAAGATCATTACGTCCTGATGAGGGCAGTAGAGGTGGGAAATGGACAACTTTTTGAAATACTTTTATCAGGACGTGGGACGGGTATTCCGCGCATTTCTCGATATATTCGCATCATTCTTTAATTTCGTGAACTACTTGTTCAACTTTCCTATGAGGCTGAAGCTGATCCGTGAGTACAACGGGAGCTTTTCCACAGGGGAGTGGGTCATGCTGATCATCACGGAACTGGTATTGGTGGCTATTGCAGTGGGGCTTATCATCCTCCTGATTAAGCTCTGCAAAAAGCTGTTCCGCTTCCGTGTGCCGGTGAAGAAGTATGACGAGATGACCAAGCAGGTCCGGCAGCTGCAGCGTGATCTGCTGCGGGCTAACTATGAAAAGGACAAGCTGCTGGCCATGAAGGTGGCGGAGCTGGGCGGCGACAAGCAGGCGGTTCTGGATGAGCTGGGCGACCTGCCGGAGGAGAATGAGCAGGAGAAGGCGGACGGCGGGGAGGATGAGAACTTCAACCCCAACCGCAACACCTTCAAATCCCCCTGCGTAGACCCTAACGCCAGCCGGTTCTTCCGCCTGACCACGGTGGACAACTTCTACAAGACGCAGTATGTGCCGCCGGTATATGACAACGACATCACGCTGCCGGAGTTCTGCGACAGATTCCGGCGCTACGCCGCCAGTCAGCTTCATCTGTACTACGACCTGAACATGATGCGCTATTTCGTGGCGTCTATGGGCACGGCGCGCATCGTCATCCTGCAGGGCATTTCCGGTACAGGTAAGACCTCTCTGCCCTATGCCTTCGGCAAGTTCGTGGGGGTGGACACCAGCTTAGTGTCGGTGCAGCCCTCCTGGCGCGAGCGTACGGAGCTGTATGGCTACTTCAACGAGTTCACCAAGAAGTACACCGAAACGGACTTCCTCCGGGCGGTGTATGAGGCGAACTATTACCGGGATCCCCATCTGGTGATCCTCGATGAGATGAACATCGCCCGTGTGGAGTATTATTTCGCCGAGATGCTGTCCATCCTGGAGCTCCCCCGCAAGGAGGAGCAGCGCATCGATATGGTGACGGCCACATGGGACAACGATCCCTGCCTGATCCAGAACGGCACTATTCCCATCAGCGACAACCTGTGGTTCGTGGGCACGATCAACAATGACGACTCCACGTTCGCTGTGGCGGATAAGGTGTACGACCGTGCCGTGCCCATTGACCTGAACAGCCGCGCGGAGGCGTTCGAATGTGAACCTGCGGATGTGGTACATATCTCCACGGATCACCTGTATGCGCTGTTCGCCGAGGCAAAGGAAAAGTATTCGGTCGATCCGGCCATGCTGGACAAGCTGGAGGACTTCAACGCATACCTGATCAAGAATTTCCGCCTGGCGTTCGGCAACCGTATCATGAAGCAGATCGGCGACTTTGTGCCGTGCTTTGTTGCCTGCGGCGGAACGGAGATGGAGGCGGTGGACTTTATCGTGGCCAAGAAGGTGCTGCGGAAGTTCGAGTCGCTGTCCCTGGGCTTTATGAAGGACGAGCTGACCAAGTGCAGCAACTACCTGGACCGTCTGTTCGGCAAGAACAAGATGGTCGTGTGCAAGGACTATATTGAGCAGCTGAAGAAAAATAACTAACGAGGTACGCCATGGCAGATGCAGGAAAGAACAAAACGCTGATAGACCCTATTTATCAAAAATACGTTCGCAGTGTGGTGCGCGCGCTGGGCAGCAGCGAGTTCTACCGCTTCTTTATGGACAGTATCTCCAAGGCGGACAACGAGTTCCAGTTTTCCAACCGCAAGGTGGAGAAGACGGTGGATCTGACGTGGGTGGATGCGGTGGAGGAGTCGCTGGAGGGATTTCAGAACATCATCTCCATGCCCCGCAACGTCATCCAGGAGGAAGAACTCATCGTCAACGTGGCCAACGCGAGAAAGGCCGGCGCTGACACGGTGCGCCATCTGGCGCAGCACGCATCGCTGGTGGAGGACTTCAATGAGAGGACCGGCGATGTGCGGCCCAGCCATCTGATGCAGAAGTACCGTGAGGACTCCGTGGCGCTGTATGAAAACCGTTTGGTTTACACAGCCATGGAGAGCGCCTACCACTTTGTGAAGATCCGTCACGACGCGCTGTTCAGCGCTATGAGCGACGAGTTTGGCGCGAAGCTGAAGCTGCGCTCCGATATGGACAGCGCCACGGAGCATATGCATCTGGATATGTATCTGCATATCCGCAGTATTGAGAGCGCACTGGACACCGATGCAAAAAATGCCGATGTGTTCAGCCGTATTTCCCGCATCTACCGGGTGCTGGGTATGTTCATGGGCACACAGTTTGCCCGAGAACTGAGCAAAACCAGTCGGGTCAAGGGCACTATCACCAAGACGAACGTCCTCAAGCGCAATCCTAACTACAGGAAGATCGTCAAGCTGATGGAGTTTCTGCGGCAGTACGACGAAATCGGCTATACCATCAAGGTGGTGGAGCAGGCGCCGGAGATCAACGAGAGATTTCAGCAGGACATCTACCACAACATTATGTTTAACTACCTGGTCCTCAAGGGCTATCTGGAAGATCCGGAAGATCGGCAGGTGCCTGCGGCGATCAAGGGCCGGCGTCAGACGCTGAAGCCGAAGTTCATCAAGCAGATCGTGGAGGAGCTGACCGAGGACTACGACCTGCCGGATGTGGAGATCCGCAAGGTGCTGATCGAGGAGCTGACAAAGCAGCAGCTCATGCAGGAGGAGGCGGCGGAGCGCCGCCGTCTGGTGGAGGAGCAGGCACAGCGGAAAAAGGCGGAGCAGGAACGCATCAAGGCGGAGAAGGCCGCTGAGAAGGAGCGTCTGCGCCAGCAGCGGGAGGCCGAGCGGGAGCGTATCCGTCAGGAGAAGGCCGCAGAGGAGGCCCGCCTCCAGCAGGAGAAGATGGAGCGGGAGATCGAGGACCGCCGCCGCAGCGGCCTTTTGAAGAAGGAACTGCGCCGCTTCAACGAGGAGCTGGCCGACCGTTTGTCCCAGCGGGAAGCGGCGGCAGAGGCGGCCAAGGCCGTCAAGCAGCAGGAGGATTTTGCGGATGCAGCCCGTCTGCTGGAGGAGACGCAGCAGCGTAAGCAGGAGGCTGCCGAGCGCATGGAGCGCCGCCGTCAGGAGGAAGCCCAGCGTTTGCAGCGTGAGGAAAAGGCGGAGAAGGACCGTATCCGTCAGGAAAAGAAAGCGGAAGCGGAGCGCCGCCGGCAGGGGGACCGGCAAAGGCGCTTTTGGTTTGTGCACAGCAGGAGGCGGAGGAACGCGCCCAGCAGGAGCAGATGGCGCGGGATATGGCCGTCCTGCAGCCATACCTGGATGAGGTGAGCGTTTTCACTGAAAACAGAGAGAGCAGGCTGCGCCTGCGTGCGGAGGAGGAGCGACGCCGTGCGGAGGACGCAAGACAGCGCGAGGAAGCCCGCCGCCGGCGGAGGGAGCAGCGCAAGGGGGCAGACGCGCTATGAGTGATCGATATAGAACAAAGCAGGCGTATGATCCGCTGGCAGATGCTGGCTACGCGGGGAAATGCCGCATGGGAGAGAGCATGAGCAGAAAACCGCATCTGGGAGGTAGCTGTTATGAAGGCTGAAACCACAGCGAGAATTGAACAGTACAGAAATGAACTGCCGAGAAAAAGAGAGAAGATATTTGCTGCCGCGATGATGCTTGCGATAGCCATCATTTCTGCGGCTTCTGCGACCTACGCTTGGATCACACTGTCTGCCAGCCCGGAGGTCACCAGTATTGATACTACTGTTGCAGCCAATGGCTCTCTCGAGATCGCCATGGCAAATGGCACTGGAGCAGCTCCTGGCAGGTCTGCGGCAGGGGATTCTACCGGTGCGGGTACGGCTGTTACTGATGCAAATACGAAATGGGGCAATTTGGTCAACCTGTCAGATCCCTCTTATGGCTTGGCCAATGTTACGTTGCGCCCGGCTGCGCTGAATGGTACTACCGGCTTGCTCTCTAACCCTCTCTTTGGTGTAGGTTATGGTGAGGATGGTCGTGTGACGGGTATGGTGACAAATGATGATTTCCGCTTTACCTACTTTGAAAAGGTTTCGGGGAAATTCCTTGTAGATACAGACGATAACCATTTAGGCGTGAGAGCAATTTCTACGGTGCAGTATGAGAACTTGGAAGGCACTGGGACTTTCAGAAAGATGGCGTCCGAGGTTCGCAGTAGTCTGGCGACAGCAAAAAACAACTATATCAAAATGACCGACAAAACAAACGAGCCAGGCAAAACATTTGTCCCCGCCCTGGAAGGCTTGATGGGAGCTTATGCAACATGCAAAGCGGATTCGAGCCAGAATCTGAACAATATGGATGTGTCTGGGTACATCCAAAATCTGTACAATATGCTAGTCTACTATAGAGATAACGTTATCAATGTTGAGGGCGAGAGTTATGTACAAATGGTAAATATGATCACCATGATCAAGACCGGTGAGGAAGACGCTGGGTATACGGTGGAGACGCTTGTACAGGCATACAATGATGGCAGCCTTGACAACAGCGTAAAGGAAACAATTACGAACCTTGACGAATTTTGTAGAGAATATAGGAATCTTCGAGAATACCTTAAAACCAGTGAAAAGGGCGATTACTCTGATTTAACAGCAAAGGAAAAGGACAAGAGCCTGGCGTATTGGGCGTATTATCAGCAGAATGGCGGCACAGTTTATTGGAAAAATATAAATGGCCTTGTAAATTGGCTCTGTGATATCAATGAGGTAACGCTGAACGGAACGAAACTTAAAAATTTGGGTCTGAAAAGAGCGTTGGAACTCATGAACGAAAAACCGCTTTTTGCGGTTTTGCATGAGGGTTCAGCACTCTACAAGCTGGAAAAGCGCACTGGCGCAGATATGAATGCACCGGTGACGGTCACTGTTAAGTTTATGGGAACACACTCTCTTGATGCAATAATGTCGACCAGCGCCGAGGGAGAGGGCAGTGCGGAGACAGATCTTCAGTTGATTCAGGATACGAAGCCGGATTCATTCAAAGGAGGCACTCCGACAGCGCAGGACACCTATGCACTGGCGGTGGATATGTGGCTACGTACCAACGCGGGGTCTCCGACAACCGTTGAACAGATAACATCAACCTCTGAGGATGGAAAGACAACCACGGTTACCGATCCAGTTCGGGCATACCTGACATTGGAGGGAACTGTGCGTACTCAAACGGTGGAAGAAACGGTTATGCTGGCCGCTGCAGATGGTAAGAATTACCGGTCTTATAGCGCGGAGTATACTCTAACTGGATCGAGTGATAAATCGGAAACTATTGTTATACGTAAGGAAGATGGCAAATACTACACGGTTTTTGTAAACGATGAGACAGGAGAAAAGCGTGATGTGGATTTTGAACAGTGGCTTGCGAATAGCAACGGGGGAACGATTCCACAGGATTTGAAATATACAGAGCAAATAAGCCGTAACCAAGTTGTCGTAGGGTATGAGGGCGTCAACAGAGTTTGGGATGACGAGCAGATGGCGCCTTACGAATCTATTGAGGGAACCAGTACCACACAGGGTGGAGGAAGCTGCTATATTTTCTACGCAAAGAATCCTACGGATCAAAGCCGATTCCTGGAGCTGTTGGAATCTATGCGTGTGGCCTTTATTGATGCAGATGGCAATCTTATAGGCGCAGCTACCATGGATACCGAGCATTACTATGCTGAAAACGGCAAAGTGACCGTTCCATTGGCGTTGGACAAGAGCAAGGCAATCAGTCTGGGCGTAGGCAGTGATGGAAAGGATGTATATGCCCTGACCGCGCTCGTTAAAAATGCAGCTACGCGCATTACAGCTATTGTATACCTTGACGGCACAAAGCTGAGCAACCAAATGGTTCTGGCCAGCGGCGATATTCAGGGCAATCTGAATATCCAGTTTGGCAGTTATGTGGCATCCAAGATCACAACGATAACAAAGACGACAAACGAAGATGAGAGTGAGGGAACGACAACAGACACGGTTTATAAGCCCTATGATCCAAACGAGTCTGTCGAATACGAGCCGGTGATGGATGACAAAATCGCGGTAACAGCCAGCGTGACGGAGGATAGCTTTGAGTATAAAAAGGATGAGGCGGCGAAAACCACACTGCATGTTGTTGTGGACGGCGTTACTCCGAAAAATGTCCATGTCAGATTTATCAGAGCTATCAGTGCGACGCAAGGCGTACAGCAGGAGGAAGTGCAGCTGGAGGGAAGCGGCGCAAATTGGAGCGGTGAGATCGTCTTTGATAAGCCGGGCAACTATGTGCTGCGTACAGTTTGGGTAGACGGTGTAGAGTACGATCTGAATCAGGAGCCGGTCTATGTTAAAGTGAGCGGCAGCAGCGTGAATAGCTTGTCGTGCGATGCACTGCCCGCAGGTAAGAACCGTGCGAAGATCATGACGGCAAATTCGTCCTTCAGTACGAATATGACTTTGGGTTTCTCTTCCAGTGAACAAATGCCCAACAGCTTGAAGGGTGTGTTTGAGGACGCTGAGGGGCGTAATGTTATGGTTACCTTTAAGTTGGATAAGGGAGTGTGGAAAGGGACAGCAACGTTCAATACATCGGGAATCTTTACAATGAAATATGTAAGCCTTGATGGCGAGTTCTATGAAGTCCAGGAAAGCTTGCAGCCCACATTGGAACTGCTGCTGGGACTGAAAACGAGCACGTCGATCTCCGCCAGTGCTGATACGTTGGCGAAGCTCCAGACAGTCAAGGCAGATGCGCTGCCGACCAGATTTGTGTTTGATAAGGCAAAGTTGGGAGCAGAGTCTGTGACGTTGAATGTCTCTACCCGTATTTATGATAACAGCGGTAATGAGATCAGAGAACTCACGGGCGTTAATCTGTACTACGGGAAAGCCGGCAGTGATAAGGATGGCTTGGATGCTGTGCTGGTATGGAATGAAGCGACAGAAGGCTATACCGGAGATTTCCTGATTACGACTGCGGGTACATATAGCTTTACCAAAGTGACTGTCAAGGCGGATGGCAAGACCAACGATATTAAGGCGGCTACTTCTGCACCCAATATTCAGGTCATGCCGCCGGATGACGTGTCTTACTACGGCAGTACGACCGATGCATATCAGTTCTGCCCGAATAAGGACGGCGTGGTATCTGTGGAGCTGGCGTATTCCAATGCGGCGTCGAACATAACTGCCACATTGAAGAACCAGGCAGGGAAACGCATTGTTGTGGAGAACACCGCTGAGGATGAAACACAGGTTATTATGGGCGAGACAACGGAGCGTGATGGGAAAACTGTAACGGAGTGGATATTTGCTATTCCGGATACAACGGACGTTTCGCAGGAAGGCGAGTGGTCGCTGGAAGCGATCACGCTCTACGGTGTGTACTACAATAAGTTGTACTACGGCGAAGAAGGCGTGACCATCGATCTGAGCGCGGAGCATATCCAAACCAAGGTGGTGAACTATGTTCGCGTCACACTGGCTGGAACGAGTCATGCGGGTGGAAACGCATTCGCAGGGACGTTTATGACCGACCATCCCGTGGATGACATGACGGTTACCATTGAGGATTACGAGCATGAGCCGATCCAGGCGGAAATCGGTGCTGTGAAGGTAGCTTATCGGCTGAACAGTGATAAGGTGTCGATGGATACTTACGGTTATACAGCGAGTAACCTCAGTACAGGAGTTATCGTGGATGCGGTAGGAAGCAGCCGCCAGAATGATGCCACAGTATATGACATCGGCACGTTGAATTTCCAGCAGGCGGGCCCCTATGAAACCTGCGCGGTCACATTTACGCTGAACGGTGAACCGTATACGGCCAGTACTGCGCAGGGAGCAAAGGCTCCGCTGCAGTACAGGGATGGAGAGCGTGCATCTGAGATGTGCCCGCAGTTTGAGGTTAAATGGAGTGCGCCAGATGTACAACTTTTCTATATTAAGCAGCACTATTGGGTGGACGACGGCAGTTGTAATGGACAAATAAAGTATAAGGAGTTTTCTCAGACACAAATTGCTACAATTCAGAATCCTGTATTGAATAAGTCTCTGTACGAAGCCTCTGTGTGGTGGCAAAGAGATAACAGCAATTGGTATTATCCGCAAATAAAGATTGTGCTGAAGAATCTTGATTCTACATATTTCCAAAACAGCACGGTGGATGTTGTGTTCGTTGGTACGCTTGGTAAGGCCATAGGAACCACCCATACAAAGACGTATACATTTGATCAGAAAACCGGGCAGTCTACAGCTATGCCCTATGGGAAGATTGAGGGAGATAGCGGAGACGATGCGGGATATGGACTTCGAGGAAATGATCAATGGAGAGGTACACCGCATACGATTGACACGCTAAAGATTACGATGGGTGCGACGGAGTATCAGTTAAGCGTTCAGCAGGCGATCACAATCAAACTAAGTACAAAAGAAAACAATGATAAGGGTGCTGTGACATGGTAATAAGCAGCATTTCCTATTGATATTTCGCCGTATGGCGGAATGTCAATAGGAAAAACAAAAAAGGAGCAATGGGCATGAGTTTTGTTGAAGTATTGGAATTCATCCGCGTATATTACCTGAACTCCTACGTTCTGATCGCTATGGCAGCGGCTCTTTTGTGCTGCCTGCTGCGGCGTAAGTATTATGACCTTGCCTTATGGCAGGTTATACTGCTGTATGCGGTGCATGCTGTTTTTGGGAATGTAGGCGACCGAGTTACAGCCCGTATCGCATTGGGTTACTGGGGTGGAGGCTGCTGGTATGGCGTTCCGCTCATGATCCTGCTCAGCATCTGGCTGCTGACCAAGATATTGAAAAAGGACTACGGCACGATAGGCGATATGTCGGCTGCGGGTATATGTGTTCTGCACATTCTATCCAAGGTCGCGTGTATCTTCCAAGGATGCTGTACGGGTGTTATCATGTTCTTTACTGACACGGGAAAGGCCATTCACTTTCCTTGCCGCGAGTTTGAAATCATTGCAAACACAATCGTATTGATCGTACTGCTCCGATTTGAAAAGAGACGGATTGCGAAAGGAATGCTTTGGGAACTCTATATGATTTGGTATGCCGTTATTCGCTACATAGCAGCATGGCTTCGAGAGATTCCGATCGATTGGAAACCATTTTTCCTTTGGATTCCGGCACCGCGCCTGTGGACGGTCGTAATTTGCGCGACCGGCATAGTGATACTGTTTTTCCACTTCCAGAAGATATATGGAAGGAAGCCTACGATCCAAGAAATGCTGCGGGCCATAATTGGCAAGTTGCCGGCAAGAGAAATCGAGGAAGCTGTATGAAAAGAAGCGGGATAGCAACGTTACTGATCCTTTTGCTGACACTCACGCTGACCCTCCCCGCGTATGCAGAGGAGGGCGGCATCTGCGGCGATGACCTGCAGTGGAGCTTCAGCGGCGGGACGCTGACCATTACCGGCAGCGGCGAGATGACGGATTTTCCGGAGAGCGAGATGTCACCGTGGTATGATCTGCGGCAGCAGATCACCGCTGTGTCATTGCCCGGCGGGCTGACCTCTGTGGGCGATCTGGCATTTTATGGATGCGAAGAGTTGACTGCCGTGACGCTGCCGGACAGTGTGACCCGCGTTGGCGACTTTGCCTTTGCCGAGTGTGCGGAGCTGCTGACGGTCCGCCTGGGCAGCGGCGTGACCGAGATCGGAGAGTGCGCGTTCCGCGCCTGCGAGAAGCTGACCGCCGTGACGCTGCCGTATTCCCTTACGACCATCGGCAGCATGGCGTTTTACCGGTGCGCATCTCTTGCGGCGATCACAGTGCCGGCATCGGTAAGCAGCATGGGCGTGTCCGTGTTCGCCTATTGCACGGGACTGGTGCGGGCGACGCTGTCGGCGCGGTTGGCCGGAGTGCCCACGTGGACGTTCTACGGTTGCTCCGCGCTGACAGAGGTCTTGCTTTCGTCTACCATTTCCGCGTCGGGGGAGTATGCGTTCAAGGGCTGCGAGAGCATTGATACGGTGTATACGGATTCCGGCGATCAGACGGTGGCGGATGCACTGCTGGAGAGCATACGGCAGGGCGATACATCCTTTTCCGCGGACAGTGTGACAACAACGCCGCCTGCCGGCAGTACGACCACCGGCGGAAGCCACGGCGCGCAGACCACCGTTTCTGAAAATGAGAGCAGTACCATCTCCGTCAAGAAAGAAAACGACGGCGGGAAAGAGACAACGACCATTACTGCCACGATCACGGACAAGCAGGGGTGGTCAGATCTGAAGGACACCGTGGATAAAGCGCGCGATGAAGGTGCGGACGGTGTGTTGGAGGTCATCATTCAGCCGGACAGTGGGGAGATCTCGGGCAAAGACCTCTCTCGTTTTGGCGGTGAAGATGCGACCATTACCATCCGTGCGGAGGACGGCTCTCGCTGGAAGATCGACGCGGCCAACGCCACGGACAAGGATTACTCGGGATCTTATAAGCTGGGAGCGTCTGTGACGGAAACAGACTCCGAGAAGGCCGGCATTGAGAGTGACCAGGTGTTTCGGGTGGATTTCGCGGACAATACGGACTTTGATGTGACCGTCGGCGTAAAGGTGGACAATGCCCGCCAGTATGCAACGCTGTATCAGGGTACGGACGCCGTGCAGACCTCGGTGGTTGATGATGAGGGCTACGCATGGTTCTCGCTGGCCAGCATAAGTAAACGGACAAAATACTATGTGGGCATCAATGCGGAAGGCGTCGGCATGGAAAACGCGGTAATACCGGAGTCATTGTCTGCGGCTTACGGCGTGGATGCGACGCTTACAGATGCCAATGGGACGGCTTATCAGATCACCGGACGCAGCTCCCGCTGGGGCGTTACGGGGAAGCAATTTGCCATAGCCGCGGCTATCATTATCGGATCGGTGATCCTGGTCATTTCTGTAGTCATGGTGACACTGAACAAGATGTCTAAGACCAAGGCTAAGTATGCGGCGATGGCGGCAGACGATGATGCGATCGATGAGGACGCTCTGCGTATGCAGATCATGCAGGAGATGCTGGACGAAGCGCAGAAAAGAAAGAAGAAATAAGACTACGCAGAACACGCGGAAGGGAGGGGCTGGCTGTGAAGAAAAGAGCATACATAAAGATCGCTTGCACGGCGGCCGCCCTTCTGTGCGCCATGGCCATGATCGTCATGAGCTCCTACGCCTGGCTCACCGCGTCCACCAGTCCGGTGGCCGAGGGCATCCAGGTGGCCGTGGGCGGCGGCAGCACCATTCTGCTGGCACCTGATCTGGTGAACAACGAGGGGGTGCACTACCCCGGCGCGTTTGGCGCTACGCTGCGGCTGGACGATCTGCTGGACGCCGATGCGCACAGCGGCCTGACGCCGGTCTCCACGGCAGATGGTCTGAACTGGTATCTGCCGGTGTACTACACGGAGGATGACCCGGAGGTGCGGGCGGAGACGGCCAAAGCGGGAGATCTGAAGCCCTACGATCAGTTTCTGTGCGACGAGAGGCTGACTTACACCAATCTGCCTGTCGATGATGAACGGGCGGCTAAGGGGAGCTATCTGTACGCTGATTTCTGGGTGGTGTCGCCGGGCAGCCGCTATGAGCTGCGGG
>ERZ780167.2617-NODE-2617-length-13852-cov-2.638617_pt1 | contig 13852 bp, 6 predicted proteins | sample MGYA00510982_ERZ780167 | MGnify/ENA primary metagenome ERZ780167 (study PRJEB29588, sample SAMEA2146107) | human gut metagenome | biome: human gut; feature: human-associated habitat; material: faeces | place: Denmark | collected 2008/2010 ... | reverse complement strand
TCTTTTCCTCCTTTTTAATTCAATTGGAAGTAAAGACGGTGTCACCCTGAGTATTAGATTAAATCAATTCAAATTAAAATAAAAATACAAAGCAAAATCAATAAAACAAAATGAACGCACAAGCGCACATTCTGTTGCAACTTCGCCCGGGTACAGCGCCTTTATTACCGTCTGCGTCCATTAAGTTTTCACCTCATTCGCATTTAAATTCGGGCAAAAGCCCGTACATATTTATTTTATTCTTTTTTATGTCCGATGTCAACGGATTTATCCGCTAAAAATCCACTTTGCAAACATTTTACATTATCCTCTGTAACAGCTTGGTAACTCGGTATAATATTTCTTGCTTTTTGAAGTGTATCAATGTATAATAAATATGCATGATTTAAAATAAAATTTCAAAGATTGGAGATTAACCGTTATGACAGATATGGTTAAAAAATATGTTCCCTATGCGGTAATAATTTTGCTTGTTTATATGCTGCTGCCGCTTGTGTTTATTCCAGGCGCAATGCAAAAGTTTTCACCCGTTGCATATGACTTTGTGTTCCCGATTACAGCAATCGGCTGTTCGGCACACTACTGCTCAAAACACGGACTTGACTTTCTCTTTGCACTCATTGCGCCGATTATTTATCTTCCGAGTATGCTCATCTACAACGGCGGATTTTCTTCAAGCACACTTTCAACAAACCTTATTCTCCTCGTAGTTTATCTTGTTGCCGGAATTTTCGGACTTTTCCTCGGCGACCTTGCTTTTGGTGACAAGCGCCGTCAGAAAGAAAAGGCAGAACAGGAAGAAGCAGAGGAAATGCTCCTTGAGGCAAAGCGCCGTGAAAAGGAAGAGCTTGAGAACATGACTTCATCAAGCAAAAAGTCCGAAAGAAAAGCACCTTACAGACAGGAACGCAGGCCTGCACGCAGACCGTCGCCTGCACCGCAGAAAACCGAAACAGCAGATGACGATGATTTTGATTATGACAAGTACCTTTCCGGTATTGACAGAAAGCAAGATCCGAACGAAAGTGAAATTGACGATATCTTAAACGAATACGGACACTAACGGCGAGCCGCCGTTCCCAGTTCGTGCAGATAGTATTTATAGGGGCGAAAATAAAATGCCCGAGCGGAACTCTATAACTAAAAATGTAAAATTAAAGTCGGGAAGACAATTTGCAAAATGCAAAGCATTGTCTTCCCGACTGTTTTTGTTTAATCAGCAGGAGTGTTCATCGGACAACCGTTTTGATTAAATTTTATGTTTAAACATGATTATGTGATGTTATGGAAGTTGTGTATGATTTTGTAGGGAAGAACCATATTCTCCCGCACGGCGAGCCGCCGTTCCCGATTCGTGTAGATAGTTTGTAATATAAAAAACATATCATGCCCGAGCGTAGCATTGCAATTTTTCGCACAATCCCGTAGGGGCGTTCATTGGACGCCCGCTAAGTAATGACAGAAAATTTATGATAAAAATAAACTGTATAAATGAGATACAGAATTGCAATTACTTTGTAACATTTATATCATTTAAATTACAATATTATTTGTACCATTATTTTTGTTTAAATCAACCCAACGATATACTTCTGAATCAAGGTTGCGTCAACAATATTGATTTCACCGTCATCGTTTACATCGCTGTTAAAAAGCTGAAGCTTGTCAAAGTCCTCAATACCTGCAACATATTTTTGAACAAGCGTTGCATCAGTAACAGAAATGTATCCGTTTAAATCCGTATCACCGCAAGTTAAACCGACCAGAGTATCTCCGATTATTCCGTAATCACAATGAGCGCCGTCTTTAAGTCTGCAATAGCGGTATGACATTACTTTTGTATCTACACCAAGCTGTCTTGAAACATATATTTCAGCATAGCCGTCCTTATCGGGAGCAAAGGATGTTACCGCACCTCCGTTTGTCGCATATGCGCCGGATTCCGCATAGCAATTAACACCGATGCTGTCAGTTCCGAAATCTTCGTATGTAAAATCAAAATCCTTGTAAGAACCGTCGCTAAGCTCAGCAGTCATTGTTCCGTTTTCATTGAACAGACGGGAAAAATCGGAAAGCTTAATTTTCACCTTGACATATTCACCGCCTGTTTTGTCAAACTGATAGAATGTCTGAACATTACCGAAATAACTGTGTCCCTGCGTCATCATATATTTTACGAATTTTTCGCCCTTTGGAAGATTTACAAATTTCGGTGCATTGATACAATCCTTAAACCATATATCGTAATCCTTTTCTTCAGTTGTTTGGAACTTTGCACCGAAATTTTTATCGGTATTTTCAGTGTATCCCGTTGTTGTCACAAAAAGCTGATTGTTTGAGATTTTCTGCGTTGTACCTGTAACTTCAAAGTCCTTGTGATTTTCATCCTCGCTTACCGCACCTGTCATAAGAACCGAACCGATGGTAAGCACACCGCACATTGCGATTGCAGTTATTTTTTTAATCATATTTTTCATTTTTTATCCTCCGTTTTTATTGTTTATCTGTCCGAACCGACAACATATTTCTGCAAAACAGTTGCATCTTCACCGTGATGCAGTCTGCTGTAAATTATGACGCACGCTCACATATTACATAGTAACGGTCAAAACCGCCGTTGCCGTCACTTATGCAGGTAAACATCGTGAGCAAATCTTTGTCCTTCTGCAAATAGCAGTCGCCTGATTCGCTCGGCTTATTGACTTTGGTTTCAACGACCTTGTAATTGAGTGTATCCCAATAATTTGTGATTGAAACCCTGTCACCGATTTTGAGGTTGCGGAGGTTGTCAAAGAATATTCGACCGATGTATCCCCTGTGACCTGCAAGGACTGCGTTTGTATTCTTACCGCCGATCGGCAATGAGGTTGCACTCATATGTGCCGCACCGTAGCTCATATTTGAGCTGTTCGCACCGAGGTAAATTGGCAGACGCATATTTATTGTTTCGGCGGTAACATAGCCGTAAATGCCGTCGGTTATGCCGTAATCTTCAAGATTGACGGCAGCCTGTGAATAGGTATCGTTGCGGAGCATTTCATACTGGTTCGTTTCAAGTTTTTTGTTGTAGGCAACGCTGTCATTGAAAAGTCTGTCGAGATCAGCCTTGAAAACAACGGGCTGTTTGGAGGTACGCTTGCCGTCCATGTCAATTTTGTAGCCCTCTTCGTCAACCTTGCCGTCCTTGACTGCCTGTTCAAAAGAGCCGTCCTCAACTTCTTCAACACGGGTATCAAAGCCGTCAGCCTCACCGTTTGAAATCTGTGTTCCGATAAAATTTGATATAGGGGGGAATGCGACAAGACCTATTCCGACAACGAGCATTGCTATTGCCACACCCGTAAGTATTTTTTTAATCATCGGAATCACCGCCCGAATCATTCTGATTTTCGTCAGGCGAGTCATCTCTCAGCCGTTTTGCATCGTTTGACTTCTTCTTTTTACGCTTGAGCAGAAATACAACCACAAACACAACAAATGCAACAAAGCCGACAATTATACCGATTGCGACTGCATAAGGGATTTTGTAACCGAGAAAGAATATGTAACCGTTGTCAAATTTCGCAAGTGACACACCTGTTTCAACATATTTAGTATCATCGTATGCAACATGCTTGCCACGTACGAGAAGTCTGTGAGTATTAACGCCGTATGGGGTACAGGTGAGGAGCGTTACAAGGTCTTCACCGTCAACAATTCGCAAAGAATTGATTTCCGAGGGGAGAACAACTTCGATTTGATCAACCTCATATTTCAGCGTTCTGTCGAGGATATGAACATAAAACTCATCGCCGACTTTCACATCGGTGAGATAATCAAAAAATGTTTCACCCGGATAACCCGAATGTGCAGAAATTACAGAATGTGTGCTTGTACCGCCGACAGGCAGGGAAGTATTTTGAAGATGCCCTGCACCCTTGGAAAGAATCTCTTCGCTTGTGCCGTGATAAATTGGCAGATAAATATTGATTTTCGGCACATCAATATAGCCGATAAGACCGTTATCATCAATATTGAGAGTTTTCTCATAATTTGCACCGATTTTCTGAAAAGCTTTTTCATCGAACGGGTCGGTAATTATCATATTATTTGAAAGGCTGTTATTGTACTTAGCAGCCTCTTCAAACATTTTTTGAGTTTTCTCACTCGGCATCTGAGCAACCCTGTTGGTGTACTCCTTAACCATGCTTCGACTGACATAGTTATTAATTGCGGAGCTGACAAGCGGATAGCTCATTATGCCGATTCCCGCAACAAATATTAAAGCTATTAGTAAAATTGACAGCTTTCGTTTCATAAAATTTTCCTTTTCTGCGTGTTTTGTTCCGTTGTTATTATACTATATTTTACTATTTATCGCAACTGCACGGTGAGCCACCGTTGCCGGTTCGTGTAGATAGTTTGTGCAATACCAAAACATATTCCGCCCGAGCGAAAGGTTTAGTTAAATGTAAAATTGAAAATTAATGTCGGGAAGACAGTTTGTAATGTAAAAAACATATTATGCCCGACTGTAAAAATGTAATGGTTCTCCCCTACAGACAATACACAATTTTCATCACATCAAAACATATTATATAAACATAAATATTCATCCGCCTCTACGGCTCTTCTGTAAATAGAACAGGGATGCGTTGCCGCATCCCCTGAAAATTACATATATCACAGATTTTAAGATAAAGATATTCGATTAATTATTTAGCTGCTTTCTTTCTCTTAAGAACAAAGAGGAGAACGCCTGCACAAGCGATAAGTGCTGCACCGCCAACATAGAACATCATTGTACCCATACCACCTGTTGAAGGAACTGTTACAGGATAATCAGGAACTTCTACCTGATTTACTGTGCTTGAATTACCGTCAACTGTAACTGTGATAACACCTGTTGTGCTAATAACAACTGTGTACTCAGAAGAGTTGAGGTTGTAACCTGCAGGAGCTACTGTCTCCTTAACCTTGTATGTACCTGCAGCGAGCTTTGCAAATGTAACATTACCGCTACCGTCTGTTGTCTTAGTGTCAATCAATGTGCCCTCTTTTGTCTTGAGTTCAAATGTTGCATTGCCAAGACCCGTCTTGTTATCTGTTGTGCCATCATACTTGAATACAGGAAGGTCGAATGTGTAAACATATACTGTTCCACCGGACTTTTCAGTCTGACCGTATGTGTTTGTGTATGTAAGTCTGTCGCTGTTGCTGTTGGCTGTTGTAGTGTTGCCTGAAACAGCTGTGTCCTTAAGAACTGCTGTAAGTGTTACAGTAACATCTGAACTTGCATAGAAGTCGTTTGTGCCTTCCTTAGCAGCTTTAAGATAAGACTCTGAAAGAGAAATCTTAATATCTGACTGTGATGAAGCATCTACTGTGTAATCTGAAGTTGAAAGTTTAGTGTTGTCAACCTTAACTTCTGTTACAGCAGGAGTGTCAAAGCTACCTGAAAGGTTATCGTGGATTGTGTATTCAGTAAGCGGAACTTCCTTAGAACCTGTCACTGAAGCTGTGAGCTTAAATGTTACTGTGTCGCCTGCAGAAGCAGTTGTGCTCTTAGTATCGATGTCGCCACCAACGATTTCCTTAGAAACTTCAACTGCACCTGTGTTAATCTTGAGTTCGATTGGAGCTTCTGCTGAACCCTGAGTTGTCTTTGTGCCCTCAGGAAGAGCAAAGAGAGCGCCGCCCTTTTTCTTTACGCTTGTTTCAGCAGGCTGGCCTGTAACCTTAACATAGTAAACACCTGCTTCATTTGTACCGAAGTTGTAAACATCTTCGTCAGAAGCGAATGTGTGGTCACCCTTGCTGTCTGCAAATGTTGCATTTTCGCAAGCCTCGAGAAGAGCCTTTGAATCGTTACCTGATGCATTTTTCCAAGTCTTGAGAGCTGTTGCAACAGCTGTGCCACCCTGGATTTCTGTATATTCGCCTGTTGTTGTGTTAATTTTTGCTACCTTATAAACATTTACTGTAAAGCCGTTCTTGCCCTTGATAAATGCGTTATAAGCATCGCTTGTAGCAGCGCTTGCTGAGAATGGAATCATGAGAGCGATCATCATTACTGCGAGAACTGCTGCAAAGATTTTCTTTGTAGTTTTCATTTTTCTTTCTCCTTTGTGTTTGATTTAATATATGTAATTATATTCTAACCGAATGGTTAAACGGGTTGGGGTGGCTGCATGGCGGACACCGGCTAACAACGGTGTCCGTAGCAGTCAAAGAGGTTTTCTATGAAAGAAACATATGATTAAAAAATCACCTGTTCTAACAAGTTAAATCATATTGGGTTACTTTCTGCGTCTTGCTCTGCGTTTTTTACGACCTTTTCCGTAATAGATTGCGTAACCCGTGAACATTGTCACCGCAAGACCTGCAACCGACAAACCGAGAACAAAATAACCGTTCATTCCGTCACCGCTTGCCGAAGGCATTGTAATTGCGCCGTCAACATAATCATATGTAACATCGTACTTACCCTCAACAGGTAGTGTGAAGTAGGTGAGTGTGTAGTTCGGGGTGTAACCCTCTGACGGTTTGTACTCAAACAGACAGTATGTCTGATATGTTGAAGTACCTGATATATAATTATCGGAATTTTCGCTCCATACAACATTACCGTTTGTTTTTGTAAACTCACCGTTACCGTCCTTGAAGATTGTCAGATTGTCAAACACAGCCTGACCGTTGCTGTTTGTCTTTTTAGAAGCCATATGAGTTTTCATTGTGGCATTTTTAATGATTGTATTGATATCATCTGCAGTAAAGATACCCTCCTCGGATACCTTCATCACCGCAAATTCCGTATCACTTACATTACCGCCTGTCTGATTCTTCTTGTTTACTGTTGCACTTCCGTGTGTGGTTTCATTTTCAAACACGGCTTTTTCAACAGGAGAAGAATTGTTGAAGTAAGTTGCAAGCTGAGCATCGGTTTTGCCTTCAATATCTGAGTTCTTAACCTTAATATACTTAGGCGGCGTTACTTCACCGCCTTCAAGAAATTCAATCTCGGCAAGCCAGGTGTTTGTATCCATTTTATAATCGGATGCATTTTCACCCTCGGCAAGAGCCTCGGTAATCTTAAATCTGTAAACACCCACATTGATTAAGCTGAGGTCTTTGAAGTCAACCTTACCGCTTGCGTCAGGTGTTGCCGATTTCTTGGAAACTAATGCTGTGCTGTTTGTCTTGATAGTATTGCCGTCAGTATCCTGTTTTGCTGTATCCATTGATTCAAGACCTGTCAATGTATAAACGAACTTACTGCCGCTGTAAGGCTTACCGTCAAGAGTCTTATTTACCGAAACGGCAAAGTTTGTAGGATTAACCTTATTGACAAAGTCAAGCACATTTCCTGCTTCCGCAAGAGTACCGACGAATGTACCGTTGAAGTTCTGATCGCCTACTTTATAGGGAATATAACCTGTAACGGTTTTCTCTGTAATCTTATAAGTTGCACCTACAGGAATATTGAGAAGCTTAATGCTTTCGCCTTTTTTGATTGTGAACGAACCGTCCAAGGGTGTACGGTAAGCTGTGCTTGAATAATCACTTGCGCCCTTCTCTTTGAGCTGATACTCAAGAGGATAGGTCTTGTAGTCATAGGTTGAACCGTTGCCGTCAAAGTCGAGAGCAATTGCAAATGTAAACTGCTGACTTGTGTCGTAGTCGGTTGTACCGTCTTCATCAACAACATTCTTTGAAATTTCAAGAGGTGCTGTCACTATCTTGTTGGTATAGTCGAGCTGGAGCTGTGCATAAGCACTTTCATCAGCGGGATCCGCAAGATTGAATGCCGAGTCCGTAGCTGAACCGCTCTTGATTATTGAACCGACTCTGTTGTTAACGAGTTCCCAGTTTGTTGTGTATTTAAGATCACTGCTGTCTGTTGACTCGTCAACCGTCATATCGTTGCCGGTCTTGAATGAGTTGTCAAAGTCAGCCATATAATCATCTTTAAGTGTGAAACCGCTGTTTGAAAGAGTTTCACTGCTTGTGCTTTCGTCTGATTTTGTAAGCTTGTAGCTTTTACCGGAGGTATCGTTGCCGTTCTCTTTGATTGTATAATCAAAAGCTTCATTAGCTTTGAGATCATCTGAAATTTCAGAAACAACGTCGCCTGTATCAAGTGCCTTTGTAACCTTGAGGTCATTGTTGGCAGGTGTCATTGTAAAGTTTACTGAGAAGTTAGATTCAGCCTCACCACGCTCCATATAGAATACTACCATATGGTATGTCTTGTTAGGATCAAGCTGAACACCATTGTTGATTGTCTTTGAAACGGTGCCAAGGTTTGTAGGATGTGACGAAACGTCTGCAGAATACGGAGTGCCGTCACCGTTCCACATTTTACCGTAAAGGTCTGAAAGAGTAAGCTCTTTTGTAAGCTTGCCGTCATTTATATTCTGCCACTTACAGAAGATAGCATTTGTATTGTTGCCAAGTTTTGACTTTTTGAATTTGTAAAAACCGTCTGATACTTCATAAGGTTTTACATAACGTTTACCATTATTAGGTGTACCAACACTTTCATCCTGCCAAACATACAAACAGAAGTCTGTATAATTACCTGTCTTAACCCAAAACTCATCACTCGGAACTGTAAGTTTTGTCGACGATGATGAAGGTGAGTAGTCGGCAAATACATTGTCGGCTGTTGCTTTCATTGTATTAAAGTTAATTGAACCGCTTGCCTCTTTATGGTCACCGCCGAGGTCGAGAGCAAGCTCTGCATCAGCGCCTGTTGAATCTTCACCGATATAAACCCAAAGGTCATCGTCACCGGTGAAGTTAAAGGTTACATCTTTGCCGTTTGTAAGTGTACCACCCTTCGGAACTCTGAAGTCTATATCAAGTCTGATACCGAAACCATAGTCAAGGTTATCGTTAGTACCCTTGCCCGATGATGTAGCCGAAGTATTGTTGAATGGGAAAATACCATAACCGTTGGTGCCGCCGAAGCTACCCAGGTCATCGAGAATTCCATACTTCTTATCCGCACCGTAGTTAATTTTTGTAGGTGTGAGGCCGTTCCATGTGAAGTAGATGTTATCGGCTGCACTCTTTGAAGTAAATTCATAAGTAGTAACGCCTGCACTGTCAGTAGTTGTACGGAACGGGAAAGATGACTTATAAACATTGGCAACTCTTGCACCATTATATGTAGCGGTTGAAAGTGCCTCAGCATCAAAGTACGGGGCTTTAACACCATTTATAACCTGAAGATTGCCCTTGCTGTCAAGCCTGTTGTACATAAGACCCTGTAAGGACTGGTTATAATTACCGCCACCCCATTTCATACCGTTGGAGTTGTTTACTGCATAGTAATAGTTATCATCATAATTGTTGATGTTTGTAAGTCCTTTTGCGTGAGTCTTAAATGTATTGTAGTGGGCTTCACCCTTATACATATTACCGAAGTAGAGAGGATACTTCCAGTCCGATTTATGTGGTAAAGCAATCTTGCTTATGTAGTTGTTGAAGTTATCAAACTGATACCAATAGTCATACGTATTGTCGTTACCCTGACACTGAAGATACCCGTTCGCCTGCTCCATATCCGACCAGTAGTCAAAGTATGTTGCGTCAACGCCTACGATGTTAGGATTATCTTTGAATGAATTTTCAACGACAGCACCATAGTTTACATTGTCTATTTCCGAGAATTTTGTCCAGCCTTCGCCTCTGGCTGTCTTAACATATGTAGCCGTGTTATCGTTGTAGCCCGAACCATCATATCCCGAATCTGTCGGATATGATGTTGCAGAAGATGCACCGTTGAGGTTATGTTCGTTCGGATGGAATCTTAAAAGCGCACAAGCCCCCGCCGGAATTTCACCTTTGAACACCACAGAACCGCTTACCTTGGTGTCTTTGGTGTCTTTTGTAAGCTCAACTGTTCCTTCATAGGCATCGTTGTAGTCAAAAGTTGCATAAACCTTTGTAAGCGACTTCCAGTCATCGTTTGAAACATAAACTTTTTTATATGTTGCCTTTGACTGTTTGTCGGGAGCTTCAACAGAAAGGTATTTACTTTCTTTGAACGAGCCGTCAGTTGTAAGATAAAATTCTGTGTCACCCGAAGCACCCGAAATGTCGAGGGTCTTGATGAACGGGTTAGTCCACTGACTTTTTGAGGCGTCATAAAGAGCATTATCGGTACTGTATGAATCGTTAATACTGAGGTCGCTTGTTTGTTTTTCTCCATTGCTGTTGAAGATTACATATTTATAGGATGACTTAACATCCACATAGTAGTAATCGCTGTCCGAAGATGTGAGCTTGTTCATTGCAACACCGGGCCACTTTTCGTTGCAGTTAGTATCGGTTACCCAAGAATATGCATAAGCTTCGTTATAGGTGTTACTGTTATGAAGATAGATACGACGGGAATCGCTTGCAACAGTCTTTTCGGGAAGAGTAAATTTAGCCCCGGAAGAAAGCTCAATTCTTGTTGCACCGGATGGTGCAGTGGTTTCAAAAACTCCCGAAGAATTTTTGCTTACAGTACCCATACTGAGAACCGTGCCGTCATCCTTAGCAAAACGATATGTAACAGAAGAAAAATCTTTCCATTCCTTATTCTTGGTCAGGTTAATATAAATCTTCTGTCCCGAAGATGTTGCCGCAAATACATTAAGCGACATACCCGACACGGCACATACCGAAAGCATGATGGTAAGTGCAAGCACAAGGGAAAAGCTTTTCTTTACGGTTCTGCAAAGCTTTTTACCTAATTTCATAATTTTTTCTTCTCCTTCATTGCCGATTACTTTGTTTTGGCAGTCAAAGTACAATTAAACAGGACTGCATAGGACAGTCCAACATATCTACCAACTAATTATAAAACGCAAATTTTTGAATTTGTTCCTCTTTTTGATTTGCATACAATTATATAATATTTTATTGCACTTTTGTAGAGGCAATATAACTAAACTTCGGGTAATGTTTTTGGCTATTTTGCATATCCGCAAATACGATTTAATATTTTTGACCATAATGTGACTTTATTACTTATTTATCACCATTTTTTGTGTTTAAGATAAATTATACCCATTGTACAACCTTAACAGGCAGTTAAAAAGTCAATTTCAGCGCTAAATTTGTTGACTTTTAATTCTTTTTTCAAAAATATCAAAAAATTTTATGCAAGTTTACTCCAAGCTGTGCGTGTAGAAATATGTATTATTTTGCGATTGTTGTTTTTAAACATAAAATGCCCCAAAACCAGCATTTTGCAGAAATTTTCAGATATATTTTTATAATCAATATCTATATCTCATCAAATTAATCACCGAATACCTTGAAAATTCGGCACAAATAAAGGGCAGAGTATTGCTCTCTGCCCTTCAAAATGTAATTCACTTAAACTGCAATTATACAAACCACTTTATGCAAACATATTAAAGATCTCTGCCGCAGCACTTCTTGTACTTTTTACCGCTGCCACACGGACAGGGATCGTTTCTGCCGATTTTCTTGCCCTTACGGATAGTCTTGTTGACAGAATCCGTACCGTCTGCAGAAGTTTCTGTAGGCTGAGCAACCTGCTCACGGTGAAGCGCCTGCTTTACGGCGTCTGACTGTTCAACAGCTTCTTCATCATCGGATGCAGACTGTGCCGCTGCGGCAGCCCTCTGAGCTGCCCTCTTTGCCGCTGCAATTGCATCCTGTCTTTTCTGAATCTCATAAACACGCTTTGGCATAATGAGCATCATCTTGACAGTATCTTCACGAATGCTTTCAATCATCTCATCAAACATATCGAAGCCTTCAACTCTGTACTCAACAACAGGATCGTGCTGACCGTATGAACGAAGTCTGATACCGCTCTTGAGCTGATCCATATTGTCGATGTGATCCATCCAATGTGTATCAACATTCTTGAGGAGGTAAACACGCTCCATCTCACGGATTGTTTCCTCGGGAAGAAGCTCTTCGTTTTCCTTGTAGATTTCGAGAGCATCATCAACGAGCATCTTCTGAATCTCTTCGGGTTCCATATCTTCAAGATCCTCAAGACTGAAATCGTACTTAGAATCATCTCTGATAAGCCAACCTGCATAGTAATCCTTAAGGCTCTGGAAGTTCCAATGTTCTGCAGGACCTTCGGGGAGATACTGCTTGATTGAAGTTGCGATTGTATCCTCAACCATTTTGAGGATTGTTTCGTGGAGATCCTCACCGTTAAGAACCTGATCACGCTGACCGTAGATGATTTCACGCTGTTTGTTCATAACATCGTCGTACTGGAGGACATCCTTACGAATGCCGAAGTTACGAAGCTCAACCTTTTCCTGTGAGCCTTCGATAATACTTGTGAGCATTTTGTTCTCAATAGGCATATCTTCGGCAACATTCATACGCTCCATCATCATTTTCATTCTGTCACCGCCGAACAGACGCATAAGGTCATCCTCGGTTGAGAGGAAGAAACGGCTGACACCCGGATCGCCCTGACGGCCTGCACGACCACGGAGCTGGTTATCAATACGGCGTGACTCGTGTCTTTCCGTACCCATAATGTAAAGACCGCCGGCCTCTCTTACCTTTTCAGCCTCGCCCTTAATTTCTTCCTTATACTTGTCATTCAGTTCTCTGAATGTATTTCTTGCATTGATGATTTCTTCATCATCGGTTTCCGCATAACCTGTAGCTTCTTCAATAAGCTCCTCTGTAAAGCCCTGCTTACGCATTGCGGCTTTTGCCATATACTCTGCGTTACCGCCGAGGATGATATCGGTACCACGGCCTGCCATATTGGTTGCGATTGTTACCGCACCGAGTTTACCTGCCTGAGCAACAATTTCAGCCTCTTTTTCATGCTGTTTTGCATTGAGGACATTGTGCTTGATGCCTCTCTTTTTGAGCATTTTTGAAAGAAGCTCCGACTTCTCAATTGAAATTGTACCGACAAGGACAGGCTGTCCCTTTTCGTGAGCTTCAACAATTGCATCAATAACAGCGTGGAACTTGCCGTTTTCAGTCTTATAAACCGAATCGGGGAGGTCTTTTCTTAAAACAGGCTTGTTTGTAGGAATTTCAACAACATCAAGCTTGTAGATTTCCTGGAATTCTTCCGACTCTGTCTGAGCAGTACCTGTCATACCAGAAAGCTTTTTGTAAAGACGGAAGTAGTTCTGGAATGTGATTGTAGCAAGAGTCTTGCTTTCGCTCTGAACCTTTACGCCCTCTTTAGCCTCAATAGCCTGGTGAAGACCTTCGTTAAAACGACGTCCGTACATAAGACGACCTGTAAACTCGTCAACGATGATAACTTCGCCGTCCTTGACAACATAGTCAACATCAAGCTTCATAACGCCGTTGGCCTTGATAGCCTGATTTACATGGTGCTGAATTGTAAGGTTATCGGGATCGGTAAGGTTTTCAATACCGAAAAATTCTTCGGCTTTCTTAACACCGCTCTGTGTGAGGGTTGCTGTTTTCTGCTTTTCATCAACAACATAATCAATGTCGTTTTCCTTGTAATATTCCTCCATATCCTCTTTTGCATCAAGTTCTGCAAAACGCTGAACTTTAAGAGTTTTTGCAAAAGCGTCAGCCTTTGCATAAAGGTCTGTTGACTTGTCGCCCTTACCCGAAATAATAAGAGGAGTTCTCGCCTCATCAATGAGGATTGAGTCAACCTCATCGACAATTGCAAATGCGTGTGGGCGCTGAACCTTGTTTTCCTTGTAAACTACCATATTGTCACGGAGGTAGTCAAAACCGAGTTCGTTGTTTGTTCCGTATGTAATGTCTGCGGCATAAGCCTTTTTTCTGCCCTCATTATCGAGATCGTGGCAGATAAGACCGACCGAAAGGCCGAGGTATCTGTAAAGCTTGCCCATCCACTCGGAGT
>ERZ780167.2614-NODE-2614-length-13863-cov-9.219366_pt1 | contig 13863 bp, 10 predicted proteins | sample MGYA00510982_ERZ780167 | MGnify/ENA primary metagenome ERZ780167 (study PRJEB29588, sample SAMEA2146107) | human gut metagenome | biome: human gut; feature: human-associated habitat; material: faeces | place: Denmark | collected 2008/2010 ... | reverse complement strand
GCAAAGGTACGAATAAATGAGAAGTCTACAATGGTATAAACGCGGAGCCGCTTACCTTTTAAAGGTGAAGAGTGGTGAAGAGTGGTGAAGAGACAGCCCCACTCTTCACCTTCTGAAATTTCTGATTTATAGCTACTTAAGGGCTAAATGTGAAGAGTGAAGAGTATTTTTGAGTTTTATCCTCTATTTTTTCAAATAATAAAACAGGACAGCTATTCCCATACAAACGAAAAAGGGGACCGGCCACCGCCAGTCCCCAAAGACGAGAGAGATATAAGTGTTGACTTGGTCAACAACGAGGCAAATCACTTTGCCTTATATCTTTATGTACCTAATAACATAAAATCTAAATTAATCAGCCTGTGTCAAACCAGAATAACGAATACCAGAAACTTTATACTTGTTTCCCGGTTCGTCATCATTGAATGACACATAGAAAACGATGCTGTCGGCAGGAGTTCCATGAGGAGTCAGACCTTGTCCAGGCAAGACCTTACCACCCTCAACATTCACCTTACAGTCATTAAGAGAACCATCCTTATTATAAGCAGCATTAGCTGCCTCACCATTAGTTGTGAAACTGAGATTCTGAACATCTGATGTCATTTTCACCTTAAAGTTCCAGAAATTACCATTGTCACTAATCCACATCTGGTCGCTCACATTAGCTGCAGTATTGAATGTATTGACAAGGAACTTACCCATACCATAAGGATCAAGAGCTGTCACATTATTATTGGCATCAACCGCATCCACAGTAACATACCACTCACCGGCGAGAGCCTGAGTAGCAGTACCACCGACTTCATCCTTCTCACATGAAGCAAAAGTCATGCAGAGGATAGCCATACATAAATATATTAATTTCTTCATAACGATAATCTTCTAAAATTACTTATTCAAAACTACATGGAACTTCATGGATGATACATATTCAGCATCCCAGGTATAAGATGAAGAAGCTGTGTCAAACTTACCAGAGAAGCCAACCAAGCTATCACCCCAACCACCAATAAGGCTATTGAGAAGTGTCATCGTACCATCTTCGGCAAACTTCACATCACCTTCCATATTGTAATTGCTGCCATATCCAGCTTTCTGAGAATACCAACCACCCAGCAAATCGCTTACATGATAAGTACCATCACCATTGTTGATAATGATAATTTCGAAATTATCTCCAAATGCCTTATTACCGCTATAGTCACGATAACTGTTGTCTGCATCTGTATAGAAGACACCCTCCTTAGCATCCGCAGGATCGGTAACGATGACGGTTCGGGAAACCGAAGCACTGAATCCATCTGCATTGGTAGCAGAATAGGTCAATGTATAAATACCCGACTTGGCGGTATCCACCGTTCCTGTTACCTTCAGCTGAGAAGAAATATCCTCGCCATTCAGATCACCAGCACAACCTGGATCAATAAAGGCAACACCTTTATCAGCGTACATGGTTGCATCACCTTTCAGAGTGAGCACAGGATAATATGTGATGCGTGTTACACCTGCAGAACTATCATCATCGCAACTGGTGAATGAAACTGCCGACGTCAACAGCAAAAGCATGATATAAAATATATTCTTTTTCATTGCTATATTCATTTAATTAATGAAACACTGTTAGATTACTTACCCCAGAACACAGGCTTGGTATAGTCTGAATTGGTGAATGTAGGAGTGTTGCTATTACGAGAAGAAGAAGACTCTGCGTATGGGAAACGCTCCAGAAGTTTGTTGGCACCAACCTGACTGAACACATCAATAGGAGTATAGAGTGTACCAGCCTGATAACCGCTGTCGGTGAAGGAACCGTCATCACCCTTGGTATAGAAATCAGAACCCTTCTTGGTCGTATCAAAAGCAGGATAATCCAAGCGGCGGAGCTCACACCATGCCTCGAAAGTATTCACTCCAGCCAGGGCAATCCACTTCTGAACACCAATGCTCTTCTTGTAATTCGCCATATCGAATGGGAACTGAGCGATGTGCTCAGCTGCACCCTCTACACCAGCAGATGCAAAAGAGGCCTCGATAGCCTTGTTGTAATGAGCCTTGGCATTAGCCTCGTCGTTAGTACGGGCATAATACTCAGAGATGAAGAACTCGGTCTCAGCAACAGAAAGCAAACTGAGTGGAGAAGTTGCAGTCTCAATAGGACGGCACCACTTGGTAAGGCTTGTGGTACTTGGATAATTGGTACCGGAAACACCACCCACATACTTGCCATCCGCATTCTTCGCAAAGAAAGCAGCCAGACGAGGATCGGTATAAACCACATCACCATTGGCATTCTTAATCTGCATAGAACCGATGATAGCCAAATTTGCACAGACATTTTCCTGAGTAGAACCCCATGCAGAAGAGAACTCCTCTGAATAGAATGGGTTCATGGAACCACTTTCCGTTCCCCAGCAGCTGGTGTAAGCAATATCCTTTGTTGGGAAATCATTCTCATCAATCAAAGCCTTTACCTTTGGCAATACAGAAGAATCCACATTAGCCTCACGCATCAGAAGCTTCAACTTCAAAGCCTTGGCAAACTGAATCCACTGCTCTGCACTGGCATCAGGGAAGAGGAAGTTGGTGCAAACAGTGTTAGAAGCACTTGCCTTAGACAAAGCATTGTCTATTTCGGCAATGAGACCATCATATACGGTTTTACCATCATCATACTTTGGTGAAAGATTATCTGCATCCAAAGCCTCAGTATACGGAGTCTCGCCGAAACAATCTACCAATGTCTCAAAGGCGAAGGCACGCAGAGTGGTGGCAGCAAGATAGGTTCCCCAATCTTCAGATGCCTCTGATTTCTCCAAGATGGTCTTCAGGTTGACCAATGCGCTCTGATAGAGCTGAGTATAAGTACCACTACAACGGGTAGCAGACTGCAGGAACTCAGAATAATCCACATAGTTGGAAGTACCATTCAAATGAGCGTAAACCTGAGAATGATATCCACCAGTGATACGCAAATAGTTACCGTATGCATTTGCAATCGCCATCTCAGCACCAGGCATAATCATGGAAGATGTGACATTTGCCTCAGATGGAGACTGTGGATTCTGGTTAATATCCAAATAGCTGTCGCAAGAGCTCATGCAGAGACCCAAAGCGAGAGCCGACATTACTATATATTTTTTCATATCGAATATCCTTTAAATTACTAATACCACAATGTGTTAGAATGTTACACTCAAGTTGGCACCGAAGGTGCGGCAAGATGGGTTTGAGTACATCTCACCAAACTGAGTGGCCAAATCACCATAACTACTCTGGCTGATAGTTGTAGTCTCTGGGTCAATGAAGGTATTGCTGCTAGCAGTCCAGGTGAAGACATTGTTGCAGAATACGGTCAAAGCTACATTGCTCAAAGACAACTTGCTGGTCCAGAGACGTGGCAAATTCCAGGTAAGGCTGATGTTACGCAACTTCACGTATGAACGGTCGAGCAAGTAAGCCTCTCCACCATTTCCATAACCATAATCATTATAATACTTCTGATAACTACCATCTGTCTGGTAGATAGGAGTAGTATTCTCAACATATGTATCACCGCTCTTCACTACAGAGTTAGGGATGATGAATGGACGACGGTCGTTGTAGGTAGTAATCGTACCATTACCAGTAAACTGCATCAGGTTCTTGGTACGTGAGAACATGTAACCACCCTTGCGGACATCCAAAGCTGCACTCAGGGTGAAACCCTTGTAAGTCAAGGCAGTAGTTACACCACCCGTCCAGTCGCTATTCATATTCTTACCGGTATCCTCTACCTGAGTACCGATAACAGGCTGACCATTTGCATCAACAATCACCTTACCATCCTCTGTATATTGTGGAAGATAAGTATAGAACTCACCCATTGGCTTGCCTTCCTCAGCATACATATAGACTGCATCATTACCAGAAGAGTAATCATAAATAGAGACACGACCACCCTCAAGAGATGCAGGCATCTCAAGTACCTTGTTCCAGTTCTTTGAGAAGTTGAAGCCCAACTCCCACTTGAAATTCTTGGTCTGCACAGGAACCGTGGTGAGCAACAACTCAACACCACGGTTGCGGACAGAACCGAAGTTTGTTACCTGATAATAGTATCCTGTAGCAGGATCCACCGGCAAGGTAAAGATCTGGTCATCTGTTGTTCTGTTATAGAAAGAAGCATCAAGACCGATTCTACCCATAAAGAACTGCAAGTTCAAACCCACTTCAATCTCGGTAGTCATCTCAGGCTTCAAAGAGTTACTACCCTTTGTATTACCCAGGAGGAATGAGTTCTTACCGTTCATAGGGAACTTAGAGATACCTAAATCATAGTAACCTCTGATACTAGCCTGACTATAAGAGGCACCAGTGAGGTATGGATCAGCATCATTACCCGTCTTACCATAAGCCACGCGAGCCTTACCGAAAGTCAAGACCTTGTTTTCAGGAATCAACTTAGAGAAAATCCAGCTCAAGGTGGCACCAGGATAGAAGAAGCTATTCTTGTCGATAGGCAATGTAGAAGACCAGTCGTTACGGGCTGTCAAGTCGAGATAGAGCATATCATCCCAACCCAAGGTTACATCACCGAAGACACCTACCAGACGGCGTTTGGTCTGATACTCACTCAAAGTCTTCTTGGTTGCACCATTGCTCAACTGCCAGAAACCAGTCTCGAAAGTCAAGTCATCGGCTTCACCTGTCATGTGAGTATAGCTACGCTCATTCATATTGACACCAGCGATAACAGCCAAATCGAGCTTGTCATCGAAGAACTTCTTCTTATAGTTTGCCATGAAATCATGGTTAAACTCATAAGTTCTTCCATAACGTGCCCAAACATAACCACTCTGGTTCATGTGACTAGGCGCATAGCCCTTATCATCGGTAATCAGCTTATCATCAAGTGCAATCTGAGGATAACCTGTCTTGGAATCATAATCAGTATAGTCGAAACCGAAGCGATAAGTCAGGGTCAAATCCTTGATAGGATTAATATCTGCCTGAATCTTACCATTAATCTGCTTGGCATCGGTATGATTATAGTTATTCGCCAAAGCCCAGTATGGGTTGGTGATTCCATAAGGAGTGAAGTAAGCCTCAGGAGTATTGAATGGGCTGCTCAAATCCTTCTTGTCAAGCAAAGAAACATCACGTGGCAACTCATAGAGACCATCTACTACAGATGTTCCCTGAAAATTACCCACTGCATCGGTTGCACTACGGGCAAAGTTGAATGAAGAAGACAACTTGCACCAGTCGTTAGCCTGATAAGTATTGCGGAAAGCCAAGGTATTACGTTTGTAAGTATCCTTGTCACCAGGCATGATACCATCATCGCCCGTATAAGAATAAGAAAGGTAATAAGTCATTTCACCCGACTTGGAAACACCGCTCAAAGAAACATTGTGGTTCTGTGACCAGCCTTCCTCGAAGAAATCCTTCACGTTGTTCTTCAAAGCCTTATAAGGGTGAAGCAACTGCTGATGGTTCCACTCCGGACCATACACCTGCAGAGAGCCGTCGAGTGCAGGACCCCATGAACCATTCTCGATGAATGTCTGGCGACCATTCCAACCCTGTCCGAAACTGTTCTGCATATCTGGCAAGCAGGAAACCATACGAGCCTGAACGCTACCACTATAATTGATAGTATAGTTGCGAGCCTGTCCCTTGGCACCTGTCTTGGTAGTAATCAAAATGACACCATTGGCAGCACGGCTACCATAAAGAGCGGTAGCAGCGGCACCCTTCAATACGGTCATGCTCGCAATATCTTCAGGCGAGATATTAGAAATACCACCAGTTGAGATATTCTTACCCTGACCGGAAACCATGTTATTCTGCAAAGGCACACCATCAACCACGTAAAGAGGCTGGTTGCTACCATTGATAGAACCATAACCACGAATTACCACGTTGCTGACAGAACCTGGGTCTGCGCTGGTAGCGTTCACCTGAACACCAGCCACCTTACCAGAAAGGGCATCAGCCACATTGGTAGTACGTGCACCAATAATTTCATCGCTTTTTACTGTTGTTGCAGCATAACCGAGGGTTTTCTCACTACGAGTAATACCCATCGCTGTAACAACAACCTCATCAAGATTCTTGGAATCGGAAACTAAAACGATTTTCATTTTAGCAGAAGCCTTCACTTTCTGAGTTTCCATACCCAAATAAGTGATTTCGAGAACAGCATCCTTACTTGCATTTGGCAGAATAAAGTTACCATCCACATCTGTCACTGTACCTGTCTTTGTTCCTGCGATTTTAACAGATGCGCCAATCACTGGCTCACCGTCTTCCTGAGAAACAACTTTACCGGTAACAGTAGTCTGTGCGAGAGCCATTCCTGTTGAAAGAACAAGCCCCCCCATTAACATGGTTAGTCTTTTTGTCATAATTTCTCTCTCTAAAAATTAAACAACTTACAAATATCGGATGCAAAGATACATACATTTTATAAAATAAACAAATTTTTAGCTAACAAAATGCAAGTTAAAGTGTATTTTTCCCTACTTTTTGTATATTTTATGCATATTTCTCTACTTTTAGTCACCTTTTTATATATAAAAGCAGCAAAAAGTAAATTTTCAACAAGATTCCATTACACAAAAGCGATTTTCAAAACAAAAGATAAGCGTGACGTTAAGAAACAAAACATCACGCTTATCCTATTATTAGTTACGAAATAAAATCCCCCAAAAACTCCAGAGTTTCATTCTTACTGAATTACCCCATACTCCAACAGAGCATTCCTAACTCCATCTTCATCCACATGAGTCGTAATGTAATCGGCTACCTGCTTCAGATCTTCGCCGGCATTGCCCATTGCCACACCTATACCAGCTTCCTTGATGATAGAGATGTCGTTGCCGCCATCGCCGAAAGCCATGGTTTCTTCAATGTTCAAACCCAGATAATCAGCCATTGCCTGAAGTCCCTTTCCCTTGTCGGCTCCACGCGCCGTGATGTCGGTAAAGGCAGGATGCCATCTGCCGGAAGTGCAGTTTTCGAGTGTAGGCATCAGGAGCGCCTCCTGCTCTACGGTACAGAAAGGAGTGACCTGCAGAATTGGCTCTTCGCCCAAATCGTTTACATCCGTAATGAAGATACTGCTATCCACACCCAAGCCCTTGCAGAAAATCTCATAAACCTCATCAGTATAATGATGGATGGCAAAACGGCTCTCGCTTACCACGATGGCAGAATAGTTGTCTCTATCTGCAGCATCGATGATCTTCTTCACATCCGAAGGAAGGATGGCATGCTGACTCACCACCGTATCCTGGACAAAACAGCGGGCACCATTGGCAGTGATGTAACCGTCGATGAGATGCTCTATCTGACCAAGATTATTGATAATCTGCTTTGGGCGACCTGTAGAGATATAAACCTCTACCCCATTTTTCTTGGCCTGTTCCAGGGCGTCCACCGTGCTTTGCGGAATCCTGTGGGTTTTGAAACTCACCAAAGTGCCATCAATATCGAAGAACAAAGCCTTCACCTTTTTATTCTCTTTCTTATCCATATATCATACAATAATTTTCCTTATATTATAAAATGTTATATATATAATAAGGTGTAATCATAAAAAAACACTTATTATCGGGTACAAAATTACAAAAAATCGGATAATTCACAAAAAATATAAAGATTTATTTGATTTTACTTGCAGTCATCAAATAAAAAATGTAAATTTGCGATGACTTCCATGCACAGGAAAAATTCTTGATTCATGCAAAAGGAAGAAACCTAACTAACAAGAAAACAATGAAGAAGGAATCCTACAAATTATTGGCAGCAATCATATTGGTGCTAGTAGCGACGCTTACTTCATGCGAAAAGTTTTCTCTCGATGAATCGGGCCAAAGCTCAACACATGACGCAAACGCCAACGTAACGGTGCGCATACACCAAGTTCAGAACCGCACTATCGGAGAAGTTACCAAGGCAACAGCGTCCGGAACAGCACTCAAAGACGTCTGTTCCAAGGTTTCCTTTGTGGTCTTTGATGGTGAAGAGAAAATCGAAGCCATCAACCAATCAGCCGATGATGACAATTTCGGTATTGCCAGATTCAGCCTGGATGAAGGCGAATACAGACTCGTCGTCATTGCCCACAACGGCAAAGGCAACTGTACGATGACTGTTCCGGAGAAGGTAAAATTTACCAGCAACAAGCTTACCGACACTTTTTATTACTATGGTAAGCTGACAGTTAAAGATGACAAGATATTGGCAGACGTAAAACTGCAGCGAGCCGTCTCTGCCTTCAGGCTTCACATTACCGATGAAACAATTCCGGAAGAGATGAAAAGCATCAAATTTTATTATACCGGAGGAAGCAGCACTCTGGATGCAACCTCAGGATACGGATGCGTGAACAGCCGCCAGACAGAGCTGTTCAGTTTTAAAGACAACAACAAGGACTTCGAAGTATTTACTTTCCCTCATGAAGAGATCAAAGGTATCAAGATGACTATCAGCATTCTGGATGCAGATGGGCAGGTCATCAAGACCTACGAGAAATCGGGCTTCAAGATGAAAAGAAATGAAATAACGAAAGCCGAAATATCTCTCAGTAAGTCTTCAGGAGGAGGAACAGACGGAAATAACGGTCAAAGCATCGGTTTCACGGTAGATGATGACTGGGGCGAAGAAATTACAGTACATTTCTAATGAAAGAAAGAACACAAGAAAACAGAAAAAGAATTCTATAAGATAAATACAGAAAAAGCAACATACATCATAGTATGAAAATAATGATGTATGTTCTTTTTTTCCACAATATAAGTTTTTTTTCAGTTCTTAAAGATTTCATAAATAAATTTTCTTTGATATTTAAGAATAATTCGATAATTTTGCATCCGATATTATATAATATTATATAAGGATGAAAAAAATAATAACTATTTTCATGCTGATGGGAGCATTGATTCCTGTCGGGGCGCAAGCGCAAGCGTTGAGCCTCGACAGTTGTCGCGCTATGGCTCTGCGCAACAACAAGCAGATCAATGCCTCGAAGCTCAAGAAAGACGTGGCGTATAATCTGAAGAAATCGGCACGCACGAAATACTTGCCTAAGGTGGACGCCTTGGGTGGATATGAATGGTTCAGCAAAGAGATTTCCCTGCTGAACAGTGATCAGAAAGCAGCATTCAGCAATTTGGGTTCCACTCTGGCTGGAGGAATCTCAGGGAATGCCAGCAATCTGATGGGACAGTTGGTTGGTCAGGGCATCTTGACGCCAGAACAGGCACAGAAGATAGGAGGCTTGCTTTCTGATAAATTGGCTCCTATCCAGCAGCAGGGCAATGCTATCGGACAAAATGTAGTTGATGCTTTCAGAACTGACACCCGAAATATGTGGGCAGGAAGCGTGATGGTAAGACAGCCTATCTATATGGGCGGTGCTATTATTGCAGCCAACAAGATTGCCGACATCGGAGAAGAAATAGCTGAGAACGATTTGGATCATCAGACACAGCAGACTCTCTACGCCATCGACCAGGCTTACTGGCTGGCAGTTTCGCTCAAACAGAAGCATAAGCTAGCCACCAGTTACCGCGACCTGGTACAGAAGCTCAATGATGATGTTCACAAGATGATCAAGCAGGGTGTTGCGACGAAGGCTGACGGCTTGAAGGTAGACGTAAAGGTGAACGAGGCAGAGATGAAGATGACTCAGGCAGAAGACGGACTGGCTCTTTCCAAGATGCTGCTCTGCCAGCTCTGCGGCATCCCGATGAATCAGGAAATCACACTTGCTGATGAAGATAAGGAGACCTTGGCTCTTTCAGGAACACCTGTCGACACAGAACAGCAAAGAGTAGCAGCTGCCGACTCAGCGATGAATACCCGTCCGGAATTGAGAATGCTCCAGAATGCACTCGATATTTCCAAGCAGGCTACCAATCTGGTGAGAGCCATCTACATGCCACATGTAGCTCTGACCGGCGGCTACACCATTTCAAATCCTAATGTTTTCAATGGATTCCAGAAGAAATTCACAGGAGTATGGAACGTAGGAATCATCGTCCAGGTGCCAGTATGGAACTGGTTTGACTGCGCCTATAAGGTGAGAGCATCTAAGGCAACCACCAATATCGCCCAGATGAACCTGGATGATACGCGCGAGAAGATTCACCTTCAGATTGCGCAGAGCCAGTTCAAGGTGAAGGAAGCTCAGAAGAAGCTCAACATGGCAATGAGAAACATTGCCAGCGCTGAGGAAAACCTCAGATGCGCAAACCTCGGATTCAAGGAAGGCGTCATGGAGGTTACCGATGTGATGGCAGCACAGACTGCCTGGCAACAGGCACAGAGCCAGAAGATTGATGCCGAAATCGATGTGAAGCTGACACAGGTTGGGCTCAACAAGGCACTCGGTATCCTGCAATAACGGCACCGGGGGCAGAAATCCTGGGGCGGAAATCCGATGGAATCGGATTTAACGGTGGCTAGAGGGGGACTTTCTTCCTCAGTTTCATCTTTATAAAAGAAGTTTTTTAAAATTCAAATTCAGATAAAAAATGTCTAAGAAATCACAGCATAACAACATATTACTCGCTGTCATCGGATTTACGGCGGTAGTTATCCTAGTGGGCGTCATCGGTTTCTTTACCTTAGAACAGAAGGACGACACCATCCAGGGCGAGGTAGAAGTTTCAGAATACAGAGTATCCTGCAAGTTGCCAGGCCGTGTAGTAGAATTGAGAGTAAAGGAGGGCGACTATGTTCACGTAGGCGATACTCTCGCCATCCTCGAAGTTCCTGAGATGAAATCACAGGAGCAGATGCTTCAGGCGACCAATGCTGCTGCCGAAGCCATGAAGGATCTGACCGATGCCGGTGCCCGCAAGGAGCAGATTCAGGGTGCTTATCAGCTGGTTCAGCAGGCAGAAGCTGCTGCAACCATCGCCAAGAAGACTTACGACCGTATGCAGAACCTCTACAACGAGGGCGTCATCAGCGGTCAGAAGCGCGATGAGGCTTTTGCTGCCTACAAGGCAACAGAGGCACAGGTAGCTGCAGCCAAGAGCCAGTATGAAATGGCTAAGAACGGAGCACGTGAGCAGGAGAAGCGTATGGCTGCCAACAACACACAGGCTTCGAAGAGTGCCGTGGATGTAGTGAAGAATCTCCTGAAAGAGACGGTTCAGATTGCCCAGTGCGAGGGTGAGGTAAGCAATGTCTACCCAAAGGTAGGCGAATTGGTAGGTCTCGGATCTCCTATCATGAGCATCTCCATCATGAGCGATATGTGGGGAACCTTCAATGTGCGTGAAGACCATCTCCAGGGCTTGAACAAGGGTGATGAATTTACCGCTTTCGTCCCAGCCTTCAACAAGGATATCAAGATGAAGGTTTATTACCTGAAGGACCAGGGTTCATACGCAACCTGGAAGGCAACCAAGGACAATGGCGATTACGACCGCAAGACTTTCGAGGTGAAGGCCCGTCCTATCACCAAGCTAGAAGGATTGCGCCCTGGAATGTCACTCATCATTAAATAACATTGAACTTTGAGATTTGAACTTTGAACTTTATGATTAGTTTTCTTCTTTGAGTTTACAATAAAATTTTGAGAAATTAAGCATATCATAAAGTTCAAAGCTCAAAGTTCAATGTTCAAAGTAAACAAGTTCTATGTTCAAGAGATTATATCATATTGCCCTCAGAGAATGTGGCATCATGTGGAAGAATCCTATCTATCTCTTCTGCATGGCCATCTTCCCCATCGTGGTGGTGATTTTCTTCACTACCCTGATGCAGGGAGGTGTGCCTACCGACATGCCTGTGGGCATTGTTGACCAGGACAATTCTCATACCTCCCGCCAGCTGGTGCATAAGCTCGACGCTTTCCAGACCACCAAGGTGGTGGCTCACTATGAGAACATTGCTGAGGCAAGACATGCTATCCAGAAGAACGAAATCTATGCCTTCATGGTGATTCCTAACGGAACAGAGGCAGGATTGATGGCTCAGAAACAGCCTAAGATTTCCTTCTACTACAGCAGTGTGTCGCTGGCGGCAGGCTCCCTGCTCTTCCGCGACTTGAAGACCATTTCTACCCTGGGAGGAGCAGCGGCAGGAATGGCGAAGCTTTCGGCATTGGGAAAGACGAATGATGAAATCATGACCTTTCTGCAACCTATTGCTGTAGATTTGCACATGATAGGCAATCCATACGCCAACTACAACTACTATCTCTCCACGGTGATGGTACCAGGACTCATCATGTTGTTCATCTTCCTGATCACACCTTATTCTATAGGTACGGAGTTGAAATTCAACCGAGCAAAAGACTGGATGCGAATGGCGAACAACAATCCTTATCTCGCCATTGCCGGCAAGATGTTGCCTCAGACGCTCATCTTCCTGAGCATCTTCCTGCTGTTCGAGTTCTATATCTATTATGTACTGGATTTCCCTCATCCGGGCGGTGCGCTGCCTATCTTCCTGCTAGGCATTCTGAGCGTATTGGCCTGCCAGTGCTTTGGCATCTTTGCCTTCGGACTGATGCCTTCGCTTCGTATGTCGATGAGTATCTGTTCGTTGTGGGGCGTAGTTAGTTTCTCCATCTGCGGAGCCACCTATCCACTCTTCGCCATGGATTCGCCGATACAGGCCATCGGACAGCTCTTCCCTATGCGCCATTACTACATGATTTACCAGATGAACATCTTCAATGGTTTTCCGATGAGCGATGCAGTATTGCACTGGGGGGCGATGGTGCTCTTCTGTGCCCTGCCAATGCTCACTATCTGGAACATCAAGAAGGCAATGCTGGTTTACAAGTACCTGCCGTAGGAAAGTGAAGAGTGAAGAGTGAAGAACGAAGAATTCAACAGCTTTACTAATCATAAAGTTCAAAGTTCAATGTTCAAAGTTCAAAGTTAAAGAGTTCAATGTTAAAAAGTAGTTTACTATATAAGATTATCAATGGTATCTGGGACATGTGCTACATCTGGAAGACGGAAATGCGCAATGTGTTCCGTGACGAGGGTGTGCTCATCTTCTGTATCCTGGTGCCGCTGGGCTATCCGCTGCTCTACTCGTGGATTTACAACAACGAGGTGGTGAGAGAGGTGGATACGGCGATTGTCGACCTCAGCCACAGCCATACTTCCCGCGAGTTTATCCGGGATTACGATGCCTCCCCTGATGCCAAGGCTACGTATTACTGCAACAGTCTTGATGAGGCGAAGCAGCTGGTACAGAAGCAGGCTGTGCATGGAATCATCTATATTCCTTCCGATTTCGACACCAAGCTGAATCGTGGCGAACAGGCGCATGTAGGCGTTTATTGTGATATGAGTCTGATGCTTACCTATAAGGCGATTTATCAGACGGCTCAAGGCGTGGCAAGCCATATCAATTCGGGCATTCAGATTTCGAAAGGTGGCGGATTCACGGATAGAGACGATGAGATTACCACCGAACCACTGGCTTTCGATGAGGTTCCGATTTTCAACACCACTGGGGGATACGGTAATGCGATTCTTCCAGGCGTTCTTGTGCTGATTCTGCAGCAAACCATGCTGCTGGGCATCGGAATGGCAGCAGGAACATCAAGAGAATTGAACAGAAATCGCGAACTGATACCGGTAAGCAAGCATTATGGCGGCATTTTCCGCATTGTTTTCGGTAAGGCGATGGTTTATTTCATGGTTTATGCCGTGATGGGAATGTATCTGACGCTGGTAGTTCCGAAAATGTTCGGATTTGTCAGCATGGTAACGTGGACCACCATTCTTGGTTTCCTCTTGCCATACATTCTGTCGTGCGTTTTCTTCGGTTTGATGCTGTCATGTCTGGTAAGATATCGTGAAAATGTGATGCTTCTGGTGGTATTTACCTCCGTTC
>ERZ780167.2610-NODE-2610-length-13878-cov-4.391521_pt1 | contig 13878 bp, 9 predicted proteins | sample MGYA00510982_ERZ780167 | MGnify/ENA primary metagenome ERZ780167 (study PRJEB29588, sample SAMEA2146107) | human gut metagenome | biome: human gut; feature: human-associated habitat; material: faeces | place: Denmark | collected 2008/2010 ... | reverse complement strand
CCTGGAGCCGTGGAAATGCCCCTACCACAACGGCAGAATGTGCATGGAACTGATAAGGAGGGACCCCGATGTCACAGTCTAAACTCCACCCGAATACCTGCGCCAGAAGGCTTTGCAGGACGCCTACCTCGCCCGCAAAAACAAAAAGACCGATTTCTACAACGGCATCTACGACCGGTGGGAAAACCCGGTGCTGACCCGTGAGAGCATTTCCCTTTCGTGGCGATTCGATCTGAACCCGGAAAACAACCCCCACTTTATGGAGCGTTTGGGCGTGAACGCCGTGTTCAACTCCGGTGCCATCAAGCTGAACGGCAAGTATTACCTTGTGGCCCGCATCGAGGGCAACGACCGCAAGAGCTTTTTCGGCGTGGCCGAGAGTGACAGCCCCGTGGAGGGCTTCCACTTCTGGGAAAAGCCCATCCTGCTGCCGGGCACCTGCCCGGAGGAGACCAACGTCTATGATATGCGCCTGACCCAGCACGAGGACGGCTGGATCTACGGCGTGTTCTGCTCCGAGAGCAAGGACACCACCGTCAACGACCTGTCCGCCGCCGTGGCCGCGGCCGGCATCGTGCGCACCAAGGACCTCAAGACCTGGGAGCGCCTGCCGAACCTCGTCACGCTGCGTTCCCCGCAGCAGAGAAACGTGGTGCTGCATCCGGAATTCGTCGACGGCAAATATGCGTTTTACACGAGACCGATGGATGATTTTATCGAGACGGGAAGCGGCGGAGGCATCGGATTCGGTCTCTGCGAGGACATCACACACGCTGTGATCGATGAGGAAAAAATGACGAGTCTGCGCAAGTATCACACGATCACGGAGGCGAAGAACGGAGCCGGTGCGACGCCGATCAAGACGGAAAAGGGATGGATTCATATCGCTCACGGTGTGCGCAACACGGCAGCGGGACTGCGTTATGTTATCTATGCGTTTGCAACGGACTTAAAAGATCCGTCGAAAGTGATTGCCGAGCCGTCCGGGCTTCTGATCGGACCGAGAGGAGAGGAGCGCGTCGGGGATGTCAGCAATGTGGTATTCACCAACGGAGCGGTCGTCAATGAGAAAAACGAGGTGTTTATTTACTACGCATCCTCGGATACACGGATGCATGTGGCGACCACGACGGTGGAGAAGCTGGTGGACTATGTATTCCATACGCCGTCCGATCCGGGAAGATCGGTGGAGTGTGTGGCACAGCGGTGCGGTCTCATCGAGAAGAATCTTGCATTTTTAAAAGCGAATGAATAAATACGGTCATCATAGAAAAATGAGCCGCGGCGGCGGCAGAAAGAGGTAGAAGTTATGAGCAAATATAAAATGATCAGCCCCAAAGTACCGAATGTGCCATGGCAGGAGCGCCCGGCGGAGTTAAACGGAGCACCGGTATGGAGATACAAGGAGAACCCGATCATCGGCAGAAATCCGGTGAAGGGCGTGGCGAGAATCTTCAACAGTGCGGTAATGCCGTACGGGGATGAGTTCATCGGCGTCTTCCGCGGAGAACAGACGAACGGAATTCCGTATATCTATCTGGGAAGAAGCAAGGATGCCATCCACTGGAATTTTGAGGAAAACAAGATTAACTTTGTGGACGAGAACGGTGAGTCCTTCATGCCGGTCTACGCTTATGATCCGAGACTTGTGAAGGTGGAGGATACCTATTATATTATCTGGTGTCAGGATTTCTACGGCGCAGCGATCGGTATGGCGAAGACAACGGATTTTAAGACATTTACCAGAATCGAGAATCCGTTCCTGCCGTTTAACCGGAATGCGGTGCTGTTCCCGCGCAAGATCGGCGGCAATTTCATGCTGCTCTCGAGACCGTCCGACAGCGGCCACACACCGTTCGGCGATATTTTTATCAGTGAGAGTCCGGATCTCACCTACTGGGGAAAACACCGTCATGTGATGGGCAAGGGTTCCGAGTGGTGGGAGTCCTTAAAGATCGGCGGCGGTGCAGCTCCGATCGAGACATCCGAGGGATGGCTTCTGTTCTACCACGGTGTGAGCGGCACCTGCAACGGATATGTGTACTCGATCGGCGGTGCGATCTTAGACATCGACAATCCTTCCATCGTGAAGTACCGCTGTGAGACGTTTCTTCTGACTCCGGAAGAGTGGTATGAGGAGCGCGGATTCGTGCCGAACGTATGCTTCCCGTGTGCAACAATCCATGATTCGGAGAGCGGAAAGATTGCAATCTATTACGGAGCGGCAGACAGCTATGTGGGACTGGCGTTCACGGAACTGGATGACATCATCGATTACATCAAGGAACACAGTGTGGTGACGACAACCGATACCGAGATCGGAAAAAGATAACAGAGAACTGGAAAATGCAGGGCTGCGGCAGCCGGAAAGAGAAGGACGCATTGTGTGCGTAACACCTCGGGGCTTTCGCAGCCCTGCTGCGTATCCGGCGGGAAGCCGGAAGGCAGAGGGGGAAAAGAAATGACAGCAAAAAAAATGGTCAGGAATATCGAGCCGGACGATCCGATGTTACAGTACAGCGGAAGAATCGATGACGACGATCCGAAGGCGCCGGTGCTTATCTATGCGGCAAGCTGGGTGAAAATGATTTTTACCGGAACATCGGTGGCAGTCACGCTTGCCAACCATCATGCGTACTGGACAAATGAGATGGGCTATCTCTTAGACGGGGTGCAGGGGCGCATCCGCCTTTTGAATGACGGAAAAAAGAAAACCTATGAGATTGCGGAGCAGTTGCCGGATGCGCGGCATGAACTGATGCTGTTCAAGCGCATGGATGCCTGCCATACGGTGACGTTCTACGGATTTACCGTGGATGACGGCGCAGATCTCCTGCCGCCGGAGCCAAAGCCTGCCCGCCGGATGGAAGTGTTTGGTGACAGTGTCTCGTGCGGCGAGGTGTCGGAGGCGGTCGACTATGTCGGAAAAGAGGATCCGGTGCACGACGGACAGTATTCCAACAGCTGGTATTCCTATGCCTGGATGACAGCGCGAAAGCTTGGGGCAGAACTTCACGATACCTCACAGGGCGGCATTGCGCTGCTTGACGGGACGGGATGGTTCGGTGCGCCGGCATACTACGGTGTGGAGTCCTGTTACGACAAGCTAGAGTATAATCCGGATCTTGGAGAGGTAAAGAAATGGGATTTTTCACGCTATACGCCGCAGGTGGTTGTGGTTGCCATCGGGCAGAATGACAATCATCCGGTGGACTATATGGCAGCGGATCCAGAGGGCAGTGCGGCGGAGCACTGGCGGAAGCGCTACCGGGAATTCATTGAGATACTGATGAAGCGCTATCCAAAGGCGCAGATCATTCTTGCGACAACCATCTTAAAACATCACCCGAACTGGGATGCGGCGATTGAGACGGTGTGTGGGCAGATTGCAAGTGAGCGCGTGCACCACTTTTTGTACCGGAGAAACGGCTCCGGAACGCCCGGACACATCCGGATTCCGGAGGCGGAGGAGATGTCGGAGGAGCTGGCTTCCTATATCCGTTCGCTCGGAGATGAAATCTGGGATGTTTGAGAGACAATAAAGGGAAAAGAAAGAGAGAAGGAGCAGAAATATGAATATGCAGATTGATCTGGAAAAGGGAATTGCAAATGTGGGAGATGTGAGCAGAATGAAGGAGGTCATGGCGCGCGCAAAACGCGGGGAGCGTCTGGTAATCGGTTTTATCGGCGGTTCGATCACGCAGGGAAGCCTTTCCTCGACACCGCAGACGTGCTATGCCTACCGTGTGTATACATGGTGGAAAGAGACCTTTCCGCAGGCGGAGTTTGTCTACTGCAATGCTGGAATCGGCGGCACGACATCGGAGTTCGGCGCGGCGCGTGTGGGGACGGATCTTCTGGCGGAGAGACCGGACTTTGTGATTGTGGAATTTTCCGTCAATGATGAGAGCACGGAGCATTTTAAGGAGACCTATGAAGGACTGGTGCGGAAAATCCTTGGCGCCGCGTGGAATCCGGCGGTTCTTCTGGTACACAACGTGTTTTACCACAACGGAGCCAACGCGCAGGTGATGCACGCGGCAATCGGCAGACATTATGATCTGCCGTCGGTCAGCATGCAGAACTCTATTTACCCGGAGGTGGTGGCAGGGCGGATTGAAAACCGCGCGATCACACCGGATGATCTGCACCCGAACGATGAGGGACATGCGCTGGTGGCGTCGGTGATTACTTATTTTCTGGAGCAGGTACGAAGCGGAAAACTGACCGGCAGCAATGCCAGTTTTGCACCGGGGGCAAAGCTTCCGGTTCCGCTTACAAAAAATGCCTACGAGGATTCTGTCCGCATCCGCAATGCCGCGGCGCCGGATATGGCAGGATTGCAGCAGCCCACGCTGGATGGATTTACGCCCGATGAGACCGCGCAGAATGAAATCACGGACTGCTTCCGCTATGGCTGGACGGCGAAAAAGACGGGGGATGCCATCACCTTTTTGGTGGAGGGCAGCTGCATTGCCGTCCAGTACCGGAAGTCGGTAAAGCTTCCCGCGCCGGTTGCACTGGCGGTCGTGGATGACGATACGGAGCATGCGGTGCGTCTGGATGCAAATTTTGATGAGACCTGGGGAGATAAACTGGAGCTTGCGACACTTTTAGAGCACGGAAAAGAGGGGCGGCACATCGTCACGATCCGCCTCGCAGAGACGCATGAGGACGATGCGGTTCCGTTTTATCTGGTGTCCGTGATTGCGACGGGGAGAAGCGGAAAAGACTGACGGCAGGCACAGCCCGTTTTACAGAATATGCGTGCAAAAGCATTGCAAAATCAGAAAAAATGTTGGAAGATAGAGAGAGACACTGCGATTGCAGGAGCAGGAGGTTATAAGAATGTTTCGAGAGGATTTTGTGTGGGGTGTTGCGAGCAGCGCCTATCAGGTAGAGGGAACGGACGCGGCGGACGGCAGAGGCGCGTGCGTCTGGGATATGTTTGCGGCGGACGGCAGGGTGTTTGAACATCAGAATGCAGACACAAGCTGCGATCATATGCATCATTATAAAGAAGATATTGCGCTGATGAAGCATCTGGGGATCCGGGCGTACCGTTTTTCACTGAACTGGGCGCGGATTCTGCCGGAGGGAACCGGGCGCGTGAATGAGAAAGCGATCGCCATGTACCGTGATATGATTCTCACGATGAAGGAGAACGGCATCACACCGTATCTGACACTGTTTCACTGGGAATTCCCGCAGGCGCTTTATGAGCGGGGCGGCTGGCAGAATCCGGACGTAGTACAGTGGTTCGGAGAATATGCGAAGGTGGTTGCCGAGAATTTCAGTGATATCTGCGAATATTTTATTACGATCAACGAGCCGCAGTGCGTGGTCGGCCTCGGACATCTGAGCGGTGTCCATGCTCCGGGCGTGAAACTTCCCGTGGCGCAGACGTTTCTGGTGGCGCATCATCTTCTGATGGCGCACGGGCAGGCGGTCATCAACCTGCGCAGATATGCGGTCCGACCGGTCAAGATCGGTTTCGCTCCGACCGGCGGCGTGGCATATCCGTACACCGACCGGCCGGAGGACATTGAGGCGGCGAAAAAGGTGTATTTCGGATTTTACAATCCGATCGATAACTGGACCTGGAATGTATCGTGGTTTTCCGATCCGGTATTCCTTGGACATTACCCCGAGGAGGGGCTGAAAAAATTTGCGCCGTATCTTCCGGAGATCACACAGGAGGATATGGAGCTGATCTATCAGCCGCTTGATTTTATGGGACAGAATATATATAATGGGTACTACGTCCGCGCCGGCGCAGACGGCGAGCCGGAATTTGTGGATCGTGCGCCGGGGTTCCCGAAGACGGGATCGGACTGGCCGGTGACGCCGGAGGCGTTTTATTACGGCATTAAGTTTTTGACGGAGCGCTATCCGCTGCCGCTCTACATTACGGAGAACGGCATGTCCTGCCATGATCTGGTGAGCAGTGACGGCAGGGTACATGACCCGAACCGCATTACTTTCCTGGATTCCTATATCGGGGCAATGCAGAAGGCATATGATGAGGGCGCCAATGTAGCCGGCTATTTCCTCTGGACATTCCTGGATAATTTCGAGTGGGCGGACGGATATAAGCAGCGGTTCGGCATTGTTTATGTGGATTTTGCAAGCCAGAGGCGGATTGTGAAGGATTCCGCTTTCTGGTATCAGAAAATAATCGAGACGAATGGAAGGATGTTGACAATGAATCAGACAACAAAAGAAATCTTATTTTTAGATCCGGTGTGCACACACAATATCTGGGGCGGCACCCGGCTTAGAACGGAGTTCGGCTATCCGGTGGAGGGTGATGACATCGGCGAGTGCTGGGGCATCTCCGCACATCCGAACGGCGACGGCAGTATCAGGAACGGCGTGTATGCCGGCATGAAGCTGTCGAAAGTGTGGGAGGAGCACCCGGAGGTATTTGGAAAACTCGCCTACGACCGCTTCCCACTTTTGACAAAGATCATCGATGCGAAGGCGGATTTGAGCATTCAGGTACATCCGGATGATGCCTATGCAAAGGAGCATGAAAACGGCTCTTTCGGCAAGACGGAGTGCTGGTACATCATGGACGCGCCCGAGAACGCCACGCTTGTGATCGGTCACAACGCGAAGACGAAAGAGGAGCTTGCCTCCATGATCCACGAGGGACGCTGGAGCGAATTTATCCGCGAGATTCCGGTGAAAAAGGGAGATTTTATCCAGATTGATCCGGGAACCGTCCACGCCATCAAGGGCGGGCTTCTGATCCTGGAGACACAGCAGAACAGCGATATTACCTACCGTGTGTACGATTATGACAGACTGCAGAACGGCAGGCCGAGAGAACTTCACATTGAGAAGAGCATCGACGTGATCGCCGTTCCGGCAAAATCTGTCGAGGACAGTGTAACGTCTGCAATCGGACTGCCGGAGAACCAGCTGAACGAGCTGTACGCCTGCGGATATTATCAGATCTACAAGCTGGATGTCAACGGAACATGCAGTTTTGCACAGAATTATCCGTTCTTGCTGATGTCCGTGCTGGAGGGCAGCGGTATCGTCAACGGCCAGCCGGTGAAAAAGGGAGATCATTTTATTTTACCGTGCGGATTCGGCGAGGTGGAGATGCAGGGAGAGATGAGTCTGGTGGTATCCACGGTGCCGGCGCAGGCTTAAGGGAAAAATAGCTCTTTCGGTTCCGGAAAAGATTTGCTATAATCAGACCATAGAAAAAGAGAACACCTGGAAAGAGGAAGCATATGAATCAGGAAGAGAGACGTCAGAGAAGACAGAAAGATACGAAAAGTGCGGTCATTGTGTGTGTGATAGTCGTGCTGATCCTGCTCGTGTTGGTCGCGGGAGGAGTATTTCTTGTGGGACGCCTGCTGCCAAAGGGAGGCGGACAGAATGAAGGTACCGACGGAACCGAGCTGCCGGGAGAGAATGTCGCGGCGACGGAGGAAGTAACGGAGCAGCCACAGACGGAAGTACAGACCGATCCGGTGGAGGAGCAGGCGGCGCAGCTTGTGTCCCAGATGACGCTTGAGGATAAGATCGCGCAGATGTTTGTGATTACGCCGAATGCGCTGACCGGATATGCAAGCGGTGTGACGGCTGCGGGGGACACCACAAAGGAAGCTTACCAGAGCCGTCCGGTGGGTGGAATTGTGTATATGGCGGACAACCTCACCGACCCGGAGCAGACGACCACCATGCTCTCCAATATGCAGGAGATTGCAAGGGAGCGCACCGGACTTCCGGTATTTTTATGTGTGGACGAAGAGGGCGGCAGTGTCGCGCGCATCGCCGGCAATGATGCCTTCGGGGTGACGGACGTCGGCAATATGAGCGATATAGGAGCGAGCGGGGATGTGCAGAATGCATACAATGCGGGAAGCACGATCGGCAGCTATCTTGCGGCACTCGGATTCAATGTGGATTTCGCGCCGGTGGCGGATGTCCTTACCAACCCGGACAATCAGGTGATCGGACAGCGCTCGTTCGGGTCGGACGCGCAGACGGTCGCGGGAATGGTGACGTCTGAACTGCAGGGACTTTCCGCGGCGGGAGTGTACGGTATGGTCAAGCATTTCCCGGGACACGGCGGCACTTCCGGAGATTCTCATGACGGGGCGGTGTCCACGGACAAGACCCTGGAGGAACTGATGGCGGAAGAACTCGTCCCGTTCCAGAGTGCGATTGATGGCGGCGTGAATTTTGTGATGGTCGGACATATCTCGGCTCCGAATGTGACTGGAGACAATGCGCCGGCTACGCTGTCGAAGGTGCTGATTACCGATGTGCTTCGCGGACAGATGGGATATAACGGAATTGTCATTACGGACGCCATGAATATGGAAGCGATCACCGGATTCTACAATTCGGACAAGGCGGCGGTTCTGGCAGTTACAGCCGGGGCAGACATGATTTTGATGCCGGCGGACTACAATACCGCCTATACAGGAATTCTGAATGCGGTGAATGACGGAACGATCACCGAGGAGCGGATCAATGAATCCGTGACGCGTATCGTGAAGGCAAAGCTTGCCATGGGGCAGCCGTAAAAGCTGTTTGTATTTTGCGGTAATTATGGTACAATGAAGGCAAGTGTTATACATTACCATACGAAAGCGGAGGGATTTGCGTGGAAGATACGAAGAAAAATGAGATGTGGGGGAAAGTGATGGCACCGCTTGCCGGCTTTCTTGCCATTGTGCTGGCAGCATTTCTGATCATTTTAAAATTATTGGAAAGCGGAGTGATCGGAACAGTCATGGCGATGATTCTGATCTGCGTGATCGTGGCTGCCGTGTTCGGCGGAATCTTCATGGTGATCAAGTCGATTCTGGATCAGATCCGATCCGTGATTAACGGAAAGGTATCGGAGAATACAAAAGTTGCGGAAAAGGCGAAAAAGCTGGCAGACCGTGAAGACGGCATCGGGGAGATGGTGCGTTCCATCGAGACGTCCGTTTCATCGATTGAGCTGGTGCTTGGAGGAATCCGCAAGGCTGTGGATGAGCTCGAAGGGGTATCCGGTGATTTCCAGCAGATTTTCTCGGAAATGTCGGAGTCGATGGATCAGACGGCAGATGCTGTCGATACGATCACCGGCAATACGGTGTCCCAGGCGTCTGAGACGGCGGATATGAAGGAAAAGGTGGACGCGATCAGCGTGTCGATCGATCATATTTCTTCCAATATTGAGGATCTGACGAAGAGTGCGCAGGCCATGCGTGAATATAACCGTTCGGCGGAGCAGATTATGCAGGAGCTGATTGCCATCAGTGAGGAGAGCGGCGTTGCGATCGAGAATGTCAGAAAGCAGACAGATCTGACGAATCAGTCCGCGCAGCAGATCCGGACGGCGACTGAGATCATTGCGGGAATTTCAAGCCAGACCAACCTTCTGGCCCTTAATGCGAGCATCGAGGCTGCCAGAGCAGGGGAGCACGGTAAGGGATTCGCTGTGGTCGCGGAGGAGATCCGGACACTGGCGGATCAGTCCAGAGAGTCCACAGAGCAGATTAACCATGTCGTGAATGTCCTGCTGGATAATTCAAGCAACAGCGTTCAGATTACCGAGCAGGTATCGGAGGCATTTTCCAGACAGAATGAGAAGATTCATGACACGGAGGAGATCTTCAAATCATTGAACCGAGAAATCGAACAGGTCGGAGATGCTATCGGCGGAATCGGCACGGAGGTCGGCGATCTTGAGAATCACAAGAGCGTCATTGAGAACGGGGTCACTTCCCTTACGGCTTCGGCAGATGAGAATGCGAAGAGCGCAGAGGTCACCACAGATAATATGGGACGTCTCCGCGGCGTGGTGAAGGAGTGCGATGGCGTAAAAGCGCACATCGTCAGCGTATCGGACGAGCTGATTGGATACATCCGTAAGTTTTCGGACGGTTCGATTCTCGACAAGTTCGGTGCGGGTAAAAACAGATAAACATTTAGCAGGAACACAGGAAGTATTGTTACAGAGAGCCGTATTGCGGCTCTCTGTAAGTGGTTATAGGGGAGAAGGTACAGATGAATCATACAACGGACTGGGGCAGAAGATGGCGCAACACCGGCTATATTACATTCTTTTTGAGCGGTATCTGCGCAATATCGAGCGGGATTATTGTAAGTATTCTGCAGGGAAAATATGAATTTGACTATGGCATGACGGGTACGATGCTCGGACTGATGAGCATTGGAAATATGGCGGCGTCCTTTGCGGCGGGTATTCTGCCGCAGAAAATCGGAGTGAAGAATACAGTGCTTCTTCTCTGCAGCGGTTATTTCCTAGGGTACTTTCTGATGGCGGTGACTGGAATGCCGGCCGTGTTGATGGCGGCATTTCTGTTGGTCGGATTTGCAAAGGGAGGGGCACTCAATAATTGCACAATCCTTGTAAAAGACAATAGTGCCGATCGCACACGCGGCATGAACATACTACATGCCTGCTATGCGAGTGGTGCGCTGCTGTGTCCGTTTCTTGCGGCGTCGCTTCTTGAAATCAACGACACTCTGCCGATGGTGGGAGTGGCGGTGACGGGGCTGCTTTTGTGGATGATATTTTTGACGGCGGGACTTCCGGGCGCGGTCAAAGAGAAGAACGGCGAACGGGGAAAGATCTCGTTTGCATTTTTGAAGGATCCGAAATTCTGGCTGATTACCGGGCTTTTATTCTGCCAGAATGCGGCGGAGACGAGTGTGACGGGATGGCTCGTGACATACTATAAAGACATGGGAATCCTCTCGGGTTCCTTTGCGGCATACACGGTAACGGTGATGTGGGGGGCGACTCTGATCGCCAGACTTCTGATCGCGTTCGTTTTTCCGGTGCATCATATTTTTCGCACGCTTGCGTGGATGGGCGGCTGCTGCAGCGTGCTGTACTGCGGGCTTGTATACATGCAGCATCCGGCGGGAGCCATCGCCATGCTGTTCGCCTTTGCATTCGCCATGGCAGGGGTCAATCCGATCGCCGTGGCGGGAGCCGGCAGGGAGATGAATGCAACGAGTCTCGGTGTGATGCTGCCGGTGGCAGGGATTGGCGCGATCGTGATGCCGTGGCTGATCGGTGTGATTGCTGATCGTGTGGGGCTTGTGACCGGAATGTTCTGCAATCTGATTCCGTGCGTGGGCATTCTGGTTTTTTCCGTATTGATCCTGAAATATCAGGCAAAGAATTGAACTTGTTTTTCAAAATAAAGGTAGAATGCTAAATATTGTGCCATTTTTGCCAAAAACTATCTAAAGAAAAAAGTGCGGTTCTGTGTTACGATGCAGACAGATGAATGTTGACGATACTTTTTATGGAGGGATGCGACACATGAGAGAAGTAATCAATTTTAATACGAAATGGGCATTTACCAAGGAAGCCACAGAAGTGCCGAAGGAGATGCCAGAGAAGTGGTACTGGGTAACACTTCCACATTCCTGGAATGAGATTGACGGACAGGACGGCGGCAACGATTATTACCGCGGAACCTGTTATTATGCAAAACAGTTAAAGAAGAGCGAACTGCCGGAGGCAGACTGCTATTATCTGGAGTTAAGAGGAGCAAACGCTTCCGCAGACGTCTATGTGAACGGCAAGGCAGTGGCACATCACGACGGAGGATATTCCACCTGGCGTGTAGACATCACAAAAGAGCTCACAGAAGAAGAGAACCTGATTGTGATCGCTGTGGAGAATGGCGTAAACGACAGAGTATATCCGCAGAATGCAGATTTCACATTCTACGGCGGACTTTACCGTGACGTCAATATCATTGCGGTAAATAAGTCCCATTTTGATCTGGACTACTACGGCGGACCTGGCATTAAGGTGACACCGGAGATCAAGGGCGCGGATGCCAGCGTGGAGGTAGAGGTATTCCTGACGAATGCAGCTGCAGACCAGAAGCTTGTATATACCGTAAAAGATGCAGAGGGCAAAGAGGTTGCAAAGACAGAGACCGCAGCCGGCGAGACAAAGGCTGTACTTTCCATTCCGGCAGTTCATCTGTGGAACGGAAAGAAAGATCCGTATCTGTACACCGCAGAGGTGGCGCTTGTATCCGGAGAGGAGACCGTTGATGCGGTAAGCACACGTTTCGGATGCCGTACCTTTGAGATTGATCCGGAGAGAGGATTTATCTTAAACGGAGAGGAATATCCGCTGCGCGGTGTATCCCGTCATCAGGACAGATGGGGAATCGGTAATGCGCTGCTTCCGGAGCATCACAGAGAGGATATTGACTTAATCTGCGAGCTCGGTGCTACAACGATCCGCCTGGCTCACTACCAGCACGATCAGTATTTTTACGATCTGTGCGATGAGAGAGGTCTTGTAATCTGGGCTGAGATTCCGTACATTTCCTCTCACATGCCGAACGGACGTGAGAATACCATTTCCCAGATGAAAGAGCTGGTTGTTCAGAATTACAATCACCCGAGTATCGTGGTTTGGGGGCTTTCCAACGAGATCACGATGGCAGGAAGCTCGGATGAGGATCTGCTTGAGAACCACAGAATCTTAAATGACATGGTTCATGAGATGGATCACACGAGACTGACCACGATCGCGGTGGTATCCATGTGTGATATTCACGATCCGTACATCCAGATTCCGGATGTGATCTCTTACAACCATTACTTCGGATGGTACGGCGGAGACGTATCCATGAACGGACCGTGGATGGACAACTTCCACAAAGAGTTCCCGAATATCCCGCTTGGAATGAGCGAGTACGGATGTGAGGCGCTGAACTGGCATACCTCTGATCCGAAGCAGGGCGATTACACCGAGGAGTATCAGGCATACTATCATGAGGAGATGATCAAGCAGCTCTTCACCAGAAAGTATATCTGGGCAACGCATGTATGGAACATGTTCGATTTCGGTGCAGATGCGAGAAACGAGGGCGGTGAGAACGGTCAGAACCACAAGGGACTGGTAACTTTCGACCGCAAGTACAAGAAAGATTCCTTCTATGCATACAAGGCATGGCTGTCTGATGAGCCGTTCGTACATCTGTGCGGAAAACGCTATGTAGACCGCGTGGAAGATACCACGAAGGTAACTGTATATTCCAATCTTCCGGAGGTAGAGCTGTTTGTCAACGGCAAGAGTGCAGGGAAGCTTCAGGCGGAGGATCATTTCTTCCACTTTGAGGTACCGAATGTCGGAGAATCCACCCTGGTGGCTGTTGCCGGAGAGTATAAGGATGAGAGCCACATCCGCAAGGTGGATACCTTCAACGAGGAGTACAGCCTGAAAGAGAGCGGCGCAATCCTCAACTGGTTCGACATCACAGAGCCGGAAGGATATTATTCACTGAATGACAGACTTTCTGATATCATGAAGTCCGAAGAGGGAAAAGCACTCTTCATGGGACTGATGTCAAAAGTTGCAGCGGGAATGAGTCAGGGTAATGAAAAAAATGACGGAAATCCTGCAGCAGCAATGGCGAACCCGAAGATGCTGGAAATGCTGGGCGGATTTACGGTCATCCGTATGATCAACCTGATGGGTGCGGCAGGACCGAAGGTTGAGTGGAAGAAAGAAGATCTTCTCGGACTCAACGCACAGCTCAATAAGATTAAGAGAGTAGACTAAGATAGAAGCTTAAAAGACCGGGGCATGGAATGTGGTGGGCAGAGATTTAAAAAAATCTGTACCTGCACGGTTCCGGACTGCCAACCGGCGGCGGGAATCCTTTGAAGCAAAATGGGAGCATTTCTTCTATGCCGCGTTTGGTATCGGATTCCGTGTCTTTCCACGTTTTGACAATCCGCGAAAGATGTCCGACAACCGCAGACAATGGGCGGACTTTTTAGCAGCGCTAGCAACGCTTCTTCACAGACAATATAAAACCGCGCGAACCGAAACTCGTTGGCATCTGCTAT
>ERZ780167.2603-NODE-2603-length-13936-cov-2.328074_pt1 | contig 13936 bp, 14 predicted proteins | sample MGYA00510982_ERZ780167 | MGnify/ENA primary metagenome ERZ780167 (study PRJEB29588, sample SAMEA2146107) | human gut metagenome | biome: human gut; feature: human-associated habitat; material: faeces | place: Denmark | collected 2008/2010 ... | reverse complement strand
TTTGTTACAATATATGCTTATTTTCTTAGAATTTTGTTGCAGGATTGCTTGTATTTTTTGAGAATTTTGTTACAATATATACAAGGAGGAGCTGAACAAAATGTTAAAAAGAAAACTTTATTCACAATTAGCGTCCTGGAAAGCTTCAGAAAAAAGAAAGGCTTTCTGTATCATCGGTGCTAGACAAATTGGCAAAACAACTTTGGTGCGCGAGTTTGCACGCAATAATTACGAATATTTCGCCGAGATAAATTTTATTACGGATTCAAAAGCCTCGGACATTTTTCAGCAAACCTTTGATGCCGAGACAATCATCACAAATTTAACCGCGTATCTACGCCAGCCGCTGGAAGCCGGCAAGACTTTGATTTTCTTTGATGAAATCCAAAAATGTCCGCAGGTCAGAACCGCTATTAAGTTTCTCGTGGAGGACGGACGCTTTGACTATGTCGAATCGGGTTCCCTTTTAGGTGTGAATTTTCAGGATGTCCCCTCTTTTCCGGTAGGGTTTGAAGAAATCCATGAGATGTACCCTATGGATTTTGAAGAATTTGCTGCTGCAAACGGTGTTCAGCAAGAGACCTTCTCCTATCTTTATGACTGTTACTGTAACCGCAAGCCTGTGAGTGAATCCGTTCACAACACGATGAAGAAGCTTTTTTACACATACATTGTTGTAGGCGGAATGCCGGAAGCGGTTCAGATTTTTGTGGATACGCACGACATCGGGAAGGTTATCAACTACCAAAATACAATCCTGTCACAATATCGGCTTGATATTGCACAATATGCCGGAAACGATGATAAAATAAAGATTAAAGCGATTTTTGACAGTATCCCTTCGCAGCTGGACGATAAAAACCGCCGATTTATCGTGTCTTCCCTGACTCCATCGGCAAGACTGAACCGCTACGAAAACAGTTTTAAATGGCTTACCGATGCGGGCGTGGCACTTGCCTGCTATAATGTGAATGTTCCCCAGCCTGCGCTGAAATTAAATGAAAAACACAGTTTATTCAAACTCTATATGAACGACACAGGATTACTCTGTGCGGCGTGCATGGAAAATATCCAATTTGATATTCTAAACGGAAATGTCGGTCTTAATCTGGGCAGCATCCTCGAAAATGTTATCGCGCAGCAGATGAAAGCAAACGGTTTTTCTCTTTACTATTTTGATTCAAAAAAATACGGCGAGCTTGACTTCGTCATCCAGAATGGTCTGCAAATTGATTTAATCGAAGTAAAATCCGGGAAAGATTACAGGAAGCATCCCGCGCTGGGCAAAGTTCTTTCTGTAGATAATTGGAAATTCAAGAATGCCTATGTGCTCTGCCAAGGCAATATTGAAGAGCGGAACGGCATCCTATATCTGCCTTGGTATCTGTCTATCTTTCTAAAGCCTGCACAGATACCTGAGAACATGATTTATGAACTCGATTTGAGCGGTCTTCGGGTTTAAAATGCAAGGAGGGCACACATCCTTTAGCTCATTGCAAATGTGTACCCTCCGTAAAATTATAATATGCAATTCAATAGTCTGCCTTCGAGGCCCTATGTTATACTGTTCGATCAAATAATTTTTTTCCTGCTAAATAAGTTTTTTCAATTTTAATGTTTTTTATTTCGTCAGCGGACGTGTTTCTGATATCTTCGTTAATTATAACGAAATCCGCCGATTTACCTGTTTTTATGCTTCCTTTGCTATCCTCGCAAAAGCATGCATAAGCACTATTGATCGTAAACAATCTTAATGACTCTTCCAATGTCAAGTCTTGCTCAGGTTTCCAGCCGCCAGCAGGATTTCCGTTCAAATCCTTTCTTGTCATTGCTGCATATATGTTTTCCATAATATCTAGACTTTCAACAGGGCAATCTGAACTTCCTGTAGTATGTAACCCTTTGTCGAGAAAACTTTTCCAATCGTATGCCGTCGCCGCTCTTTTCGCTCCAAGTCTGTCATCCAAAATCTTTAGGTCGTAATTTAAGAAAATCGGCTGGATATACGCAATTAGGTTCAATCTCTTCATTCTGTCAAGCTGCTCCGGAGTTGTCACTTGGCAATGGATAATACCATGTCTCTCATTTAATCTCGGATAATTTACCTTAGCTTCTTCAATTGAATTCATAACCTCATCCACGGCACCGTCTCCTATTGCATGAATAGCAACTTGCATTCCTGCCTCATGGCACATTTTAACCATCGATTTAAGATCCTCCGTTTCAAATTGAAGTATACCCCTCTGGTTAGGTGCATCACTATACGGTTCGTTAAGGTAAGCCGTTCTTGCACCTAATGCCCCATCAGATAAAAGCTTTAATGGTCCAAGAGTAAATAGGCCGTTACCCATGTTCCATCCCGTGTGATATCCGTGGTCAAGGAAGTCTCGGATTTTTTCTACGGCCGGGAGATTGCATTGTTCATAAACTCTTATTTTTAATTTTCCCTCTTCAATGAGCTCTCTGTATGCCTGGATTACTTTTTGATAATTTGTCGGTACATCTTTGAAATCGTCAGAATGAATTTCCACTATACCATGAGCGAGCGCTTCCTCTTGTGCAAGCAAAATGAGATCTTTGATTTCTTCGGTTTCTTTCTCCGGAATTGCATCTAAGATACAAGCCCTTGCTCTTTCTCGAAAAATTCCCAAAGGTCTGCCATTTTCGTCGAGGTCAATCTGTCCGCCTTCAATTTCAGGTGCACTCTCCGACATTCCAATTAATTCGAGTCCTTTGCTGTTCGTGACAATCACATGTCCGCATGTTCGTACAAAGCACAGCGGATGTTCAGTAGTGATTTTATCCAAATCATATCTTGTTATAAACCGTGGTTCATCCTTAAACTTATCATGATTCCAGCCTCTGCCTCTAACCCATTTGCCAGCAGGTACTTTATTGTCCTCTATGTATTTTCTGCTCATATCTATTAAATTTTGAATACTGTCGCAGTCATTGTGATTAATATCCTTTAGCAGCATTCCTAATGATAGTATGTGCATGTGTGTTTCAAAAAAAGCAGGAAGAACCGTCTTTCCTTTTAAGTCTATTTTTTCATCATAATTTATATCGACAAGCAGTTCTTCATTTCCAACTTTTGCGAACTGACCATCTTCTACGATAAATGCAGTACAATCATCCCCTTCCAATGTTACTACCTTACCGTTATAATACACCCTTCTCATTTTATCCTCCGTTCCTAATATTGAGCCGGGCAGTAAAATACTTACCACCCGGCCACTTTAATTTTATTATGCTTCCGCAATTTCTTCTGTTTTGTCTGCACGAGCAATCGTAAATCCTGTTAAGATGTAGATTAATGCGAAGCCCATTCCTAAATATGTAATCGGTGCATAGAGTACGAAATCCCAAACCGGAAGTCCTAATGTACTTGAGTAAAATGCTCCTGACAACGACCAAGGAATAAGTGGTGCTGTAGCTGTACCAGTATCTTCTAACATTCTGGACAGATTTGTACGTTTCAAACCAAACTTGTCATATAAATCTTTTGTCATGTTTCCGATAACAACAAATGATACATAGTAGCTTACTACGATTAAGAACAGCACTAAATGAAGTAATGCTACCGTAATCATCATCTGTTTGTCGTTCTTCACCGCTTTTGACAGTTTCTCTACGATGATCTCAACTGTACCGGAGGCTTTTAACGGTCCGCCGAACACGCCTGCTGCCAATACAAGTACGATTGTGCTCAACATGCTGCTAAGTCCGCCTCTCAGAACCATTGTATCAACGATGTCAATGCCTGTTGATTCAGTATAACCCTTACCCATCGCAAATATTACATCTGAGAATGATGCACCTTGGAAAATCCAAGCAAGAACCATTGCGGTTAAAATTCCCGAGAAGAATGTCGGTATTGTAGGTTTCTTTAATACAATAAGAGTAACTACAACGATCGGTGGAATAAGCATTATTACATTGATATTGAAGGTGCTCTGTAGTGTTTCCATAATTGCGCTATAATCATCGCCTGCCATGCTCTGGCCTGCATATTTTGCACCCAATACTCCATATAATACCAATGAAACAATAAGGGATGGGACGGTTGTAAGTAACATATATTTGATGTGATCAATTATATTTACCTCCGCAACGGCCGCTGCCATTACAGTTGTATCTGATAACGGTGAAAGCTTATCTCCAAACAACGCGCCTGCTGTTACTGCTCCCGCTGTGTAAGCAAGTGGAATTCCCAATCCCGCTGACACCCCCATTAATGCCACACCTACTGTTGATACGGTCCCCCATGAAGTGCCGGTCATAACAGACATAATCGCAGCAATGAGACAAGTCATTACTAAGAAAATTCCCGGACTTAAGAATTTCATTCCGTAATAAATCATTGTCGGAATTGTACCCGAAATCATCCATGTACCAACAAGCAGGCCTACGCACATCAAAATCATTAAAGGCGAGGCCATTGACTTAAAATTTTCTTTAACTTCATGTTCAATATCTTCCCATTTAATTCCCCAAATCATGGCAAGTGCACTTACCGCCGCTGCCGCACATAACAGAGATACGGATGTGTCCCCTCCGATCTTTGCTTTTACAACAAAAATCGTCACAACTGCGATAAGAAGCAAAATCATAGCTTTCGCAAAACTTAATTTCTTCTTCTCTTCCATAAGTTTGTCCTTTCCTTGTTACAAAAATAACTTTTCTGTTATGAAGCTTCACCTATTCTAAATGTAAATAATAATGCTTAAAAGTTCCAATATAAGTTAATTTATACTTTTATGCCTTCAAAGCTATAGAAAGGGGTTTGTACTAAAATACTCCACAAGGAAATTATAAAACAATCTTGCTGCATAACTTTTGTAATATGGTCTGTTCCACCTGACATAAACACTTCTTTTGCATGGGGGCTGAAATTCAAGAAATTCAACATTTGTTTTTTCCTCCAGCACCCATGTCATTTCAGGGAAAAAAGTAACCCCTTCCCCTGCCATTATCATTCTGCGAAGCGTCACAGGACTGTCCGTTTCTACAACAATATTCGGCTTCACATTTGCCTCCTTTAAATAGTAATCAACTACATCTCTTACCGGTCGTCCCTTAACCAATGATATTATCGGAATTTTTGTTAAAGCATTTATCGATAGCATACTACCTTGTGCGTATTTCTCTTTTTCGCCCTTAGGTACGGCCAGGAGAATGTCTTCCGTAACAAGGATTGTTGAGCCTTCCGGTTCTTTGCCCGGCACAGCTGAATTAACAATGAGGTCTAAAGAGGAATCAGAATCGTCCTCATGATAATGCTGCAAAACTCGGATTTGTATATTGGGATATAACCGCCTGAAATTTCCTATTATATCAATCAACATGCTTGACATCGAGTAAAAGCCGACGCTTACCTGCAAGTCTTTTCTCTTCTTTAATTCGCTGAGATCCGTTCTCATTTCATCAAGCGAATTCATGATTTGTGTACAATAGTGCAGAAAAACCTCACCGTTCTTGTTTAAAGTGATGTTTCTTCCGTTTCTATCAAAAAACTCCATTTCAAATTCATCTTCGAGCCTCGATATCATTCTTGATAAAGATGGCTGAGATACATTTAGTTCGTCTGCAGCCTGTGTCAATGTTCTGGAATTTGCGATTTTGTAAAAATATTTCAGCTGTAATAATTCCATTCTGATTCCCTCCCATTTATAACATTAAGTCAATCTGTTTATATCATATCTTATATTGGAAGAAGAAAAAAATCAATAGTATACTTTTTCACAGATAATTACAGCTTATATTACAGAAAAGAGGGATAGATATGATAACTGGGGTTGCAACAATTGCGGGATGTATGTTTGCAGGTTTCTTTGCAGGAGATATTATCGGCCAAGTTATAGGCGTTGGTTCAAATGTCGGGGGCGTTGGATTCGCAATGTTTTTACTTTTGATCGTTACTGATAAACTTAAGCAGAAAGGGAAACTTACCCAAAATATTTCAGATGGAATACAATTTTGGCAGTCCATGTATATTCCGATTGTAATAGCAATGACAGCAACGCAAAATGTTGTTGCTGCTGTCAGTTCCGGGATCTTGGCTATAGCTGCCGGTGTTGCAGTCGTACTGGTGGGGTTTATAATTGTTTGGCTTTCAAGCTTCTTGCCGGATAAAAACAATAAAGAAAAGGAGTTCGCATAATTTATGAATATCATTGAAATTATAAAAAATATTTTTATCAACAACGCCTTCGTCATGTCATTTTTGTTTATTGCCTTGGGCGTTTTCGTCTCAAGTGTAATTTCAAAATATATCTTTAAAGGCAAATTACCTTCCTCCGCGGTTGCTATCATTGTAGGGTTGATTGCAGCCTATATCGGGGGTATAATTACCGGAGGAAGTAATGGTATTGCAGATATCGATGTTTTTACCGGTATCGGAATTCTTGGTGGAAGCAGTCTTCGCGATTTTGCAATTATTTCAACCGCCTACGGTGCTAGTTTATCCGAATTGAAACGTTCCGGGCTTATTGGAGCCGTTTCCCTAATTGTTGGGGTGAGTTTTGCTTTTGTTCTCGGAACGGTCTTTGCAGTTATGTTTGGATATACAGACCCCGTTGAAATTACGACGATTGCTGCAGGAACAGTAACATTTATCACCGGTGCAGTTACCGGAAGCGCGGTTGGAGCATCCTCAGACATAATCGCACTAGCCATTGCTATCGGTGTTGTTAAATCCATCGTTGTGATGATTGCAACACCTTTGCTTGCGAAAGCAATGAGGTTAGATAATTTCCGCTCCGCTATGGTCTACGGAGGCATCATGGGTACCACTTCCGGTGTCTCGGCGGGCCTTGCGGCGACGGATCAAAAGCTTGTTCCGTATGGAGCAATGACGGCAACCTTCTTTACAGGCCTTGCATGTTTACTTTGCCCTACGGTTTTCTATGGGCTGGTTAATATTGCTTTTTAGGTGATACATATGACATTAAAATTTAAAGAATCCTTTTTCACTTTACTAGTTGTAACAATAATTATGGTAATAGGCATTTTTGTATTGAAAATGCCTATTACCATAACATTGCTTACGGAGGCTGTATTTGTTGGTGTGTTGGCAATTTGCAAAGGTACCACATACCTAGAACTGCAAAATGTAGTTACCTCGTCAATAAGCACCATATTGACACCTTTAATTATTCTTCTGCTAATAGGAGCTCTCGTTGCAAGCTGGATAATGAGCGGTACAGTCCCGACTCTGATCTGCATAGGTCTGAAAGCAATCAACCCAAAGTTTTTCCTAATTACTTCATTCGTAATGTGCTCCGCAACATCTATGGTGATAGGTACATCTTGGGGAACAATTTCTACTTTGGGCGTTGCTTTCATGGGAATATCCGGTGCTCTCGGTCTCCCACCCATATACACTGTAAGTACCATCGTGTCCGGGGCAATTATCGGTGACAAATTGTCACCGCTTTCAAGTTCCGTCGTTCTCGCGGAGCAGCTTACAAACACCAATTACTCGGATACATTGAAGGCTGCTGCACGTACAAATGTGCCTGCGTTTATTCTATCGGCAGTAATATATATTATTATAGGTCTTTTTTCAAACAATACCACACACGGTGCGATGGATAGTTTGCAGCTTCTCAATGCTATTTCCACACAGTTTAAAATAGGCTTTGTTGCCCTGCTCCCTCCAATCGTCCTTGTGATTCTGATAATTTGCAAATTTCCGACAATTCCGGCATTCATAGCCGGCATTGCGGCAGGTGTGACAGAAGCAATTTTTGTTCAGGGCCACAATTACGCAGATGTTTTTGAAGGATTGTTGTCAGGTTATACATACGGTCAGGATGCTAAGGTAAACGCACTTTTGAATTATGGGGGAATCAACAGTATGGCATCCATATTAACACTGCTTATATTTGCCGCTTCTTTTGGCGGTATAATAAAGTACCTTGGCATAATTTCTTCCGTGCTTGACAAGGCATTCGGTACGACAGGAAATAAGGCAAAAATTATTACATCCGCGGCATTCACACATGCATTCTGCTTCGTGATAACCGGGAACTATTATACAACAAATTCCATTTTAGCCCCCGCATTTCAAACAATATTTAAAAAGAACGGTATAAAAGATGCCGATATTGCATCTATACTTCTCGATACCGGAACGGGAATATCACCATTGGTTCCATGGTGCCCCACAGCTATTTTCGTAACAAACACTTTGGGCTTTGCATCACTCAGCTACTGTATTTTCTCACCCGTGCTGTGGCTCCCGCTCTTGATTTATCCGCTGATAGGTATTTTCCTGGCAAGAAAGGATGGAAAACATGAAACCCGATAACTTGAATACAATTAATCGTTCTTTCCAAATTCAAGCGTCGAATTTTGAAAGCAAATCGAGTAATTTCACAAAAGCAAGCTTTTTGGATTATACAATTTCTTGCGTCAAACCCGATTCAACCGATACATTTTTGGAAATCGCTTCGGGAACATGTGTGTGTGGACGTTCTTTTGCTCCACTTGTGCAAAGTGTCGTTTGCTTGGACGCAACGGTTCCAATGCTGGAGGTCGGTCAGCTTGAAGCACAAAAATGCCAACTTCACAATATTACTTTTGTAAAGGGATATGCGGAGGAACTTCCTTTCTTGGACAACAGCTTTTCTGTTGTATTCTCACGATTAGCTTTTCATCACTTTACAAATGTCACCGCCGCCTTCGATGAAATGGTACGCGTTGTAAATCATGGAGGCAAATTGGTATTAATTGATATGGAGTCCGCATGTGAGGAAAATAGAATTACAGAGGATGAGATTGAAACGCTTCGAGATCCTTCCCACGTAAAAAATATGAGCCGCAGTGAAATGCTCGATTTATATCACTCGCATAATCTTTCAGTAGAGAAATGTGAATCAACATCAATACAACAGAATCTTAAGAGTTGGCTTAACCTCACTAAAACACCTCAAAATATTCAAGATGAAATTACCGAACGCATGAGCGCAGAGATAAACGGCGGTGCCAAAACGGGCTTCTCTCCTTATCTTCAGAACGGTGAAATATGTTTCAACCAAAAATGGATTTTGCTGATTGGCAGAAAGCCAAGGTTGTAAAATATTTGAAAGGATTTTCTTAACTTTCACTGGGTTTCCGTATCGGTCCTTGCCTTTGATGAACTCGTCAAAGTTCTTCGCATTGCCATCACCCACTCTGTTAGTTTTCAGCTCCGACGCGTAATCTTCCATGCGGGATTTCACGCACGTAAACCTGTTCAGCCCCGCAGCATCCACATTCAGCAAATCACCACGGTCCCCGCGGGATGCACCAAGTAAAAAGCATTTTCGTCATCGCTGGACGTAAACGACATATTGATTCGCTTTGTGAGTAGCTCGCCAACTTCTGCTCCTAAAATCACGTCTGATGAACCCAACCCGCCTGCGCTGTTATACTTCCTTCCGGAAACATTTTCGCTGCAAGGTATGATATTCATGTCATGCTCAGTGAGAAAATTTTTTTCCTCATAGGATTCATCAAGGAGCCAGAGGAACCTCGTTCTGACAGTCTCCTCTTCGTCGCTGTAATTGTATTTGATGAGAGATCCGTCGAAGGAAATCCCCACTCTTGCAGCACCCGCAAATGCGTCCTCCACTTTCACCGTCCAGATATTATACTCGATGCTGCCCATTTTAACGGTGCCATTTTGCGTTGCCTGCACTTTGGCCTTCTCTCCGGTTTTTTCTCTGTAAAAGTCCAAAACCGGCAGTTCGAGGCGTTTGCGTTGTTGCGGTACAATATATAAATGTTCCCTTCCTTCGTGCACACAAGGCATGCGCTGTCTGACATCGAAAAGTCTTCCGTCTCCACTGTTGGATAATAGATGCTGTCAAAAATTATAAATCCAAGGAGAAACAATGGCACAAAACAAGCCGCCGCAATAATCTTATAGATGCGAGACGCTTTGTCTTCTGGTCGCCGCTGCGGTACTGCTCCACCGCCGGATGCACACCCGTAAGCAAGATGTTCAGCAAAATGCCAACCGCATAAATATCGGTTCATACATCGGACCTTGTCAGTCCGAACTGCTCCGGTGCCGCATAAACCGCAGTTCCAAGAAGCTGCGTGTCGCTTTTCTTTTCGGGCGCAAGCTGCATAGCTGCATCAAGGTCAATCAGATAGACCTTGCCCTCAGGTGTCAGCATCACATGCTCCGGCTTTACATCCCTGTGAATGATCCGATTGCGTGAAGATCCGCTAATGTGCCGCAAATTGATGAAACGATATCCCTCGCCTCTGACATCTCTTTCCCACCGTCAATCATTTCCTGCAGGGAAATTCCATCTATATATTCCTCCTCAACCACAAAAAAATCCATGTACAAAGCGGCAGCCGTATACCCTCGGCAGTCCCGGAATATCTTTACCCTCAAGCATTTTATATGCGGCTGTTTCGCGGTCGTAAACGCGTAGCACAAAAACGGTGCCGTCCTCCCTTGAGGCTGTAAACACCGTGCTGTTTTCCTTATGGCTGAGCCTTCTGATCGGTCTTATTTTCAGTTCCTTTATAACCGCAGAACAGTCCACGCTGCCATCCTTTCCGCAAAAAAATGCTAAAAAATGGTTCTCATTTAGCACCATGCATAGCACATTTTCTTTCGCTCAAGGCATGTAATTTGAACGAAATCTATGCTTACCAGATTATATCCGGTGCACGCAGGCCTTCCCGCGACAAGCTTCTATGCCTTTGTATCGCAATGCGGGCTACACTTGAGGAAACACAGGATCTCTTGATTCACGGTGGTTTCGCTCCGTTATATGTCTGCAGCCAGTGCGACAACATTATCATTTTTGCGATTTCAGAGGAAACGATTTTGCAGGTAAACAGCAATCTCTACGACCACGGCGAAGCACTGCTTGAATAGCCTGGATGCAGCTTAAGTATCCCGAATAAAAATTAAACGGAGACGGGTTATGCCGCCTCCATTTTCACAAATATAATCTTGTGTTTTACAGTGTTTCGATTATCTCAAATGCCAGTCCGGTATTTTTCGCAATCACATCAATCGGAATGCCGGCGTTCTTAAAATTCTTTGCAATCTCACGCTGCTTATCAGCCTCACCTTTGGCACGGCCGATTTCCTCGCCTTGCTTAAATCCGATTTCCTCACCGTGCTTGAATCCAAGTTCCTTGCCCTTCTCAATCGCTCGCTCCCACTGCACCTTCATTTCTTCATCCAATGTCATAATGCGGTCAACCTCCTCATCTTCATTGGCTTCTTCCACTCGTTTGCTCAGGTATTTCACGAAGTCGTTTCTCTCGTCTACCTTACCCGTGTTCACAAAGTTGTAGAAAGCCTCAAATGTCTCGGGAGTCTTGCTCCGCGAGCACTTTGTGTTTAAGATAATTGTACTTGACCCATCGCCTAATTGCAACTGTAAATTTCTATCATACATTTCAAATCGGTAAACCGGCTCCTCCCTCTTAAAAAGATCAAAACAGCACACAAAGATGACATACCCGGTCTTGAGTTTGTCATAAGTCTCCCCCTTCTTAAGCGAATTCCTGGCGATTGCCATGTGGTAGTAGCGGCTTCGCTTTGCAATTTCGTCTTCCGGTTCAAGCTGCATCTCAATATCGTAAACCGTATCATCCCCTTTAAACAGCACATCCAGCCGCACAGACTTTGAAGCAATTCCGGTAATGATTGTTTTTTCGACTTCAACGGCGATTTCGTTTATTGTCGCAGCACCGCCATCCTCTTCAGCCTTGTTTGGAAATAGGATTTTTTCTACGGTTCTTTCCGGAAAAATCATTTCGATGAATTTCTTACATGCGATAGGATCCCGCATTATGATGGCAAACATCAGCTTATTGGCGAATATGTATTTCCCCATTCTAAGTCCTCCTTATGTGTTATGATTGGAGAACAGCGCTATTCTTTGTAATATTTTACATTGAATGTCATATATTGTCAATACATATTTTTACATTTGCTCAGATGTTTCGGAAGCCCGTAGCAAAAAAACAAGGATAATCCGCTAGGTCCTGCCTAGCGGATTACCGTCAGCCTTTCTGATTCCAGTCACTCTGCCCAAGCTGTTCCGGTGAAACCGGCGTTGCTGCAAACCCCATGCTTGGCATCATGGCAAGCACCATGCAGAGTGCAAGCGCAAAAATTTTTTTCTTCAGCCTTGCTCCGCTTTCGTTTTTATCTAGGTATATATTTTCATAAAGGTCACCCTTCGGATAGGTTTTTTTAAACCATTTTTCAATTTCTTCCTTTACTATTTGGGGCGTTAACTGTCTTATATGATCTTATTCGAAACTTGTAATCAGCGTTTGCATCTAAGCTCCATAAGCACTGTGTATCTCCGTTATTGATAAAAGAAAGTTCTTCCGAGTCATCAGACGCATACACATTAATAAAATTGAACTTTTTCGTGCTGCCTTACCCATGCTCATCCTCCATTATTCTACAAACATTCTTACATCTTGCTCACACTTATTTGCTCAGCTTTCTTCCCATCAAAACGCCCATGACGGATGCCATCATCAGACCACGGGTCCAGCCTGTGGAATCTCCGAGGCAGTGAAGGTTCTTCACATTCGTGTTGAGGTCTGTGTCAATGTCAATCTTGTTGCTATAGAACTTCAGCTCCGGCGAATACAGCAGCGTTTCGTCGCTGGCAAATCCCGGCACCACAATGTCCATGCTCTTGATGAAATTGATAATCGAAATCATCGCGCGGTACGGCATTGCGGATGTGATGTCCCCTGCGACCGCGTCCTTCAGCGTCGGTCTCACATTTGAATGTTCCAGTTCCGGCTGCCATGTACGCTTTCCACTCAAAATATCTCCATAGCGCTGAACCATGATTTTGCCTGCGCCTAGCATATTCGTAATCTCTCCGATTTTCTTCGCATATTCAATCGGCTGATTGAACGGATGCGTGAAGTTATGCGAACAGAGAATTGCAAGGTTCGTGTTCTCCGACTTCAATTCTTTATAGGAATGTCCGTTGACTACCGCAAGGTTTTCGTCGTAGTTTTCCTGACTTACGAAGCCTCCAGGATTCTGGCAGAAGGTTCTTACCTTATTGCGGAACGGCTGCGGATAGCCGATGAGCTTTGATTCATAGAGGTACTTGTTTACTTCCTCCATGATTTCGTTTCTGACTTCTACACGCACGCCGATGTCAACGGTTCCCGGTTTATGCAGAATGTTGTATTTTTCGCAAAGCGTCTCAAGCCAAAGTGCACCTCTGCGTCCGGTGCATACGATGGTCCTGCCTGCTTCAACTCTTTCTTCTTTTCCTTTGATTTCGACAATCGCACCTGTGCAGACACCGTCTTCAATCAGCAAATCCCGACATTCGCTGTTAAAGTGCATCTTAACACCCTCACCGAGAAGATACTGCTCAATTTTATAGTAAATTTCCTGCGCTTTTTCTGTTCCCAAATGTCTGATTGGACAGTCCACAAGCTTCAGCCCGGCTTTGATGGCCCGCTTTCTGATTTTCTTGATTTCTTCCGGGAATTCAATTCCTTCGATGCGGGTATCGGCTCCGAATTCGAGATAAATGCTGTCGGCATAGTCAATCAGTTCCTTCGCAAAATCATAACTGATAAGTTCAGGAAGGTCTCCACCAACATCCGGTGAAAGTGAGAGTTTTCCGTCGGAAAAAGCCCCCGCGCCTGAAAAGCCTGTGGTGATGCTGCAGTTCTTGCATCCCACGCAATTACCCGTATGCGTCTTAGGGCATGAGCGTTTCTCAATTGCCGCACCTTTTTCGACAATCGTAATCTCGTTTCCTTTGTGTCCGTTTCTGATGAGCTCCAGTGCCGTAAAAATCCCTGCCGGCCCTGCTCCGATAATCAAATAATTCGTTTTCATAAGATCCCCCTTAAAACAACAAAAGCACCCCCCCCTGAAGGAATGCTCTCTTATGAATGGTGCGGTCGACAGGGG
>ERZ780167.2593-NODE-2593-length-13995-cov-2.431133_pt1 | contig 13995 bp, 9 predicted proteins | sample MGYA00510982_ERZ780167 | MGnify/ENA primary metagenome ERZ780167 (study PRJEB29588, sample SAMEA2146107) | human gut metagenome | biome: human gut; feature: human-associated habitat; material: faeces | place: Denmark | collected 2008/2010 ... | reverse complement strand
CTTGCAAAGGTAGAGACAATCATTACGTTTCTGGATTGTGACCAGGCAAAATGGTACTTGCAGAAACTTGAATATAAACTTAAATTTGAAGATATTTTTGTGGATGATATAACCCTGCGGGAATTTTATCTATTGTATACCCGTACCGCTATTTTGCGTGCAGAGCTTTCTAAGGCACTGGAGATGGTTGATTCAGCAATGCGTCTGCCATCCGTTCGGAAAGATCTGTTTTACCGCAGTGAATGTTCCTTTTTAAAGGGAACGTGCCTGATGTATCAGGGCAAACTGCAACAGGCGGAAATGTATGCACAGTATGCCCGGGAGGAAGCACAAAAAAGTGGGAATGAGAAACAGATATTCAAGGCGGAACTCTTGTCTGTTATGGCGCGTATGTCCGGCTGGTACAATATTTTTTTCTGTATACAGGATATCCCGATTCATGAAGGGCTGATTGAAAAGCTGATGCAGAACAATTACCGGAATCATCTGGCACATATTTATATTTATGCATATGATAATCGGCCGGAGATGGTTGCAAGGGCCTACCGTTCCGAGGCATCTCTTTTATATTTCAGTAAAGGGGTGGCACTGGCAAAAGAGATTGGAAATGAGCAGCTGGTATATGATGCATATCAGAAAAACATTATGCTTGCATCAACGAATGGTATGAATGAGATTGCCATGCTGTATTCCGTGCGTACATACCAGTTCATGAAATCAAGGGATGATGTTTATGAGGGCAGAATTCTGTCCGGCATCGGATATAATCTGAGTGCCATGGGAAAAAACCAGCTGGCGGAGCATTACTATAACCGTGCCATTGAGGTGTTTTACCATTTGCGTCTTCCAGAGGATATTGCGGAAGTGTTTTACAACCGTGCACTGAATTATATTATGCAGGAGAACTATGCGAAGGCGGAACATGATCTGCTGATGGCGATGAAGGTAATAGAAAAACTGCATCTTAACAGTCTGCGTGTATGTAATCTGTCAAAATTATATGGTCTTTTAGCACTTGTGAGCATCATGCAGAAAGACCGGTTTAACTGTGAACGTTACTTGCTTAACTGCCGGCAGTTCCTGAATTATATCATTGAGAAAGAAAAAGAAAATGAAAACGAGGAAATCATCCATGACTATGCCAAGTGTGATGAGGATATGTTTCTATACACATTTTCCATGGCAATGATTAACCGCATGGATGGAAAGAAGGAAGAGGTACTGGTCAGTTTTGAACAGGCAGAGCGTTTCCTGCTTCAGGCAGAGGGAAATGAGTTTTTCAGTTATCGTTTATTCCGGAAAGAGAGAATGAAGCTGTTTGAGGAAATGGGGCGCAGTGAGCGCTGCCAGATGGAACGCGCAACGCTTTTGCAGCATGAGGAGATTAATTCCCAGGCGGCACGGCTGCTTCCCATGAATCTCCTGAAGGAAATTGATCTGGGAGAGCATCCGCAAACGTGTGCCGTGCGGGAGGAAGAAATTGAAGCCCTGATCAAACAGGAAGGCCTTTTACAGGATTATGCAACGTCCCGGAGACAGATGGAGTTTATTTCCACATGGCAGAAACTGATTGATGTGAACGGAAGCAACGTAGAGGGTATGGTACAGAATGCGTTCAATACGTTTATGAATCATTTCAGCCTGGATTGTGCATTGTATATCTGTTACCATGAAGATGGTGCCCATGTACTTTATAACGATACCAAATGTGAGATGACGGAAGCGGACATAGCGGCGATCGGAAATACCATGCTGGAATATCCACAGGGGTTTGCGGTATCAAAGATCAGCGACAGTTTTCTGGAACATCAGGATACGATCGGTTATTTCGGAATAGATGATGTATGTTCGTTTGTGGCAGCACCGTTTTTCAAAAACGGAAAGCTGACCAGCCTTCTGATCACATATGTCCGCATGAAGGATAACTGGCATGGTTCGATCGAACGTTACATGCTCAACGAGGATGACCTGAGAATCTATTCCCTGCTTTTTCGGGAGATGGAGTATTCGATCAATCGCATGGAGGCAAACGACAAGATTTATATGATGAACCGCAAGCTGCAGGAAGCTGCGGTTACGGACATGCTTACCGGTATTTATAACCGTGCCGGTATGTACGAAGAGATCCAGCAGATGATCAAGTGTTACAGTATGTCAGAGGAGACACATCATGTAGGACTGATGTTTATTGATCTGGACAATTTCAAGCATTATAATGATACGTTCGGGCATGATGTCGGAGATCTGATCTTAAAGGAAATGGCAAAGATTTTCCGCAAGGCGGTAAAGGGAAGAGGATTTGTCGCCAGATATGGCGGGGATGAATTTATTATGATCTTAAATACCGATGCCCGGGAAATCCTTGAACAGATCGCAAAAGGAATCTATGAGAAAATCAATTCCACGCAGGGATTCCAGCGGCAGATTGAAAATTATCTCGGCCATGCGATCACGACGACCGAAAAATCGCGGATTACCTGTTCCATCGGAATCGCAAGCGCAGGGGATGTGAGAAAAGAGGAAGATATTAATGAATTAATCCGCAGCGCAGATGAGATTTTATATAAAGTCAAAACAGGGGAAAAAGGACACTACGCATTTTTATGAAAATTCAATTACCAGAACACGTAAAGCAAATTATACACAGACTCCAGCAGGAGGGGTATGATGCCTATGCCGTGGGTGGATGTGTCAGAGATACCCTTTTAGGACGCAGCCCACAGGACTGGGACATTACAACTTCCGCGAAACCGCAGGTGGTGAAAGCCCTGTTTTCCCATACGGTTGATACGGGTATTGCACATGGAACCGTTACGGTTATGCTGGATCATACAGGGTATGAAGTGACAACTTACCGGATCGATGGGGAATATGAAGATGCCAGACATCCGAAGACAGTGACTTTTACGGGAAATCTGGTAGAGGATTTAAAACGCCGGGATTTTACGATCAATGCCATGGCATATAATGATACCGCAGGACTGGTGGATGCATTTGACGGGATTGGGGATCTCAAACGGCACGTGATCCGTTGCGTGGGGGTACCACATGACCGGTTTGGAGAGGATGCGCTGCGTATGCTGCGCGCCGTGCGTTTTGCCGCACAGCTTGGATTTTCCATTGAGGAGAAAACCAGACAGGCTGTGGCAGATCTGGCAGACAATTTACAGAAAGTCAGTGCGGAGAGAATCCAGACGGAAATGGTGAAACTGCTTACCTCCGCACATCCGGAGGAGATGCGTACGGTATATGAGCTTGGACTTTCCAGAGTATTTCTCCCGGAGTTTGACAGGATGATGGAAACCCCGCAGATTACGAAACATCATTGTTACAGTGTGGGGGAACATACCATTCATGCCATGCAGGAAGTCCAACAGGACCGGATTCTGCGCCTGACCATGCTGCTTCATGATGTGGCCAAACCGGTGTGTGTAACGACAGATGAAAAAGGGCAGAATCATTTTAAAGGACATCCGGCAGAAGGTGCGGAAATGGCACGGGTTATTTTGCGGCGGTTGAAGTTTGACAACGAAACAATAAAACGCGTATGCCTGCTCGTGCGCTATCATGATGACCGTCCGGCCGTGACACCGCGCAATGTGCGCCGTGCGATCAGCAGGATCGGAGTGGAAAATATGGAGGCTCTGTTTGCGGTAAAGCGTGCAGATACACTGGCGCAGAGCATGTATGAGCGGCAGAAAAAGCTTTCCTATATTGATGCCTACGAAGAAACTTATCGTGAGATATTAAAAGAACACCAGTGTGTGCAGAAAAAGGATCTTGCCATAAACGGCAGGGATCTGATTGCACAGGGAATGAAAACGGGCAAAGAAATGGGAGAAGTGTTGCAGGCGCTGTATGAACAGGTTCTTGATGAACCGCAACTGAATAATAAAGAGACGCTGCTTGCACTTGCTTTGCAATTGCAACAGACAAAACAGGAATAAATAAGACACCCTTTCCATATGATGAAAATAGATTCAAGTCATGTGGGAGGGGTTTCATTTTGTATTATCAGCCGGAAGCAATGTTGGAGCAATATGACATAGAAATAAAACAGATCACGAAAGGCAGAGGTGTGTTTTGCTGTGAGACGGATCAGGGGAAAAAAGTACTTGCACCGTTTCGGGGATCTGCAGAACGCGCAAAATTTGTGCGCGAAATATTATGCAGCATGCAGGAAAAGGGATATCCGGTGGAACAGGTCAGTCTGACAAAAGACGGGCAGTGTGTGGTAACGGATGAAAGTGGCATGCGTTTCTGGCTGAAAGATCTGGTAGAGGGAAATGAATGCCAGACAGGTCGGGAGAAAGATGTAGCTGCCGGTGCCCAGGCGCTGGCAGGGTTTCATTGCTGTGTTTCATCCTGTATTACGGAAATTCCGGATTTTATGAAAAATACAAAGAATGAACCGGCAGTGCTCTATTACCGGCATTACCGGGAACTGATCCTGGTAAAAAATTTTGTGCAGTCAAGAAAAACCCGAAACGAGTTTGAGCGGTCATTCTGGGAACAGTATACGCATTATATCGCACAGGCGAAAGAAGCGGTCGGGATGCTGCAGGAGCGAAAAGACCAGGGGAGAACCAGGGGGTTTTGTCACGGGGATTGTAACCAGCATAATATGCTTCGTACAGCACAGGGGGTCCGGCTCGTAAATTATGAAAATCTGTTTTACGGAGAACAGATGGTGGATCTGGCAAACTATCTGCGTAAGATTCTGGAAAAAAACAGTTGGAGTACGGACATGGGAAAACATATTCTGGAAGCCTATGAAAAGCAGAGAAAATTGTGCAAGGAAGAAAAACAGCTGCTGCATGTGCTGCTTCTGTTTCCAGAGAAATTCTGGAAAGTATCCAATCACTACAGTAACTCGCATAAAGCATGGGTATCCGGCAGAGATATTGAAAAATTAAACCGGCTGATTGCAGCGGAGCCGGCAAGGGAACATTTTCTGGAAAATTTGTTTTCTTTTCTGTGAAGAATGAGCTATACTAAGGATATGAGAAGAGACAGAATTAAAAAAACAATTACATATTTGAGTCTGCTTTTTTGGCTGAGTCTGCTTGTGGCATGTGGACAGCAGGAGGAGACGACAGATGACGGAGTTACCTATTTTCATCATTCCATCGCAGACCGGAATACACAGGAAACACAGGAGAATTCCACGGAAACGGAAAAGTCCGAAGAGTTTCTGCTGACCGCAGTCGATCAGATTCAGGAAAGTCTCCAGCTGTACCGGTATGCGGATGGAATGGAATACCGGTATTATTACGGAACAGGCACCCGTTTTTATGACAAATACGGAAACCGGACACCTGTGACAAGTTTTGAACCCGGTCTGCTTGTGACCATCGGGGATGTAGACAGCGAAGGAATCCTCACGGAAGCCCGGATTTCGGATCAGGCATGGGTATACGACAATATCACCCGGTTTTCGGTAAATCCGGATCTGGACATGCTAAAGATCGGAGATGGAAAATATCGCTATACGGATGACACGATTGTGTTTTCCGGAGATAAAAGAATCCAGATGACGGATTTGTCGGATGGGGATACGTTAAGCGTTGTCGGCAGGGATAAAAACATTCTTGCGGTGCGTGTGACAACCGCACAGGGAACGCTTGCACTGTCCAACACCAAACTGTTTGAAGAAAGTTTTTTGCAGCTGGGCACAAAGATTTTTGCGGAAATTACACCGGATATGGAGATTCAGGTGCCGGAAGGAACCTATGAACTTCGCGTAGCCAATGACGGATGGGGCGGCAGTACGGAAGTGACGATCACGCGTGGCGAGACTACAAATGTGGATCTTGACACCTTAAAAGGCGAAGGACCGTCTTACGGAAAGGTGCAGTTTGTCATCGATGCAAAAGATGCGGTGCTGTCAATTGACGGAAAAGAAACGGACTATGAGAAGCCGGTGAAATTAACCTATGGAAGCCATACAATTACGGTATATTCTTCGGATTATGATACCTGGAAGCGGAACTTATATGTCAACTCGGAGAAATCGACAATTGTTATCAATCTTGCGGATGAAGATTCCAGTGAGACAGGCAGCAGTCAGAGCAGCTCAGAAAGCAGCAGCCAGAGCAGCTCACAGGGGAGCAGTCAGAGCAGTTCAGAAAGCAGCAGTCAGAGTGAGTACAAGAACCGGCAGGAAGAGCTTGATACACTCAAGGATCTGATTTCCAGTATGACATCCTCCAGTTCGCTTGTGTCAAAATGACGGTTTTCCGGACAGAATTTTGGTTGTTTTTAAGTGCCCAAAAGCCCGAAAATATCGCATTTTTCCTTGACAAAAGGATGGAAAACAAGTATAAATAGATTTGTAAGTAATTTGAGAGAAGGAACTCGAATTATATAATATAGGAATCCATAGGAGGAATTTTAACATGAACAAAGCAGAGTTAGTTGCAGCAGTAGCTGAGAAGGCAGAGATTTCAAAGAAAGACGCTGAAGCAGCAGTTAAGGCATTCACAGATGTTGTTGCTGAGGAGCTGAAGAAGGGTGAGAAGATCCAGTTAGTTGGATTCGGTACTTTCGAGGTATCTGAGAGAGCAGCAAGAGTTGGAAGAAACCCACAGACAAAGCAGGAAATCACAATCCCAGCTTCTAAGGCACCGAAGTTTAAAGCAGGTAAGGCTTTAAAGGATTCCCTGAACTAATTCTGGTGGAATATGTGGGAGAGCGTCATTGGACGCTCTCTTTTCTGTTATAAGGAGAAATAATATGAGATTAGATAAATTTTTAAAAGTATCACGCCTGATCAAGCGAAGAACGGTCGCTAATGAAGCCTGTGATGCAGGACGTGTTATGGTAAACGGAAAACCTGCCAAGGCATCCACCAATGTAAAAGTCGGAGACGAAATAGAAATTCTGTTTGGACAGAAATCCGTAAAAGTGCGTGTTACGGATATTCAGGATACGACCAAAAAAGAACAGGCGAAAGATCTGTTTGAATACATATCCTAGAAGTGTGGCGCATACTCTTTAACAGGAGGGCGCTTGTATGGAAGAAAGAGGACAGTCAAACAGCACAGGGCAGCATAAGCTGATCCTGCAGAACCGGAAAAGCGGAAGTTTTACCGGTGTAACGGATGTTGTAAATTTTGATGCAAATGAGATTATCCTTGACACAGAACTCGGACGGTTGACGATTAAGGGAAAAGAACTTCACGTAAACCGGCTGGACCTGCAGAAAAAAGAAGTGGAAATTGATGGAACCGTGGATATGCTTCAATATTCCGGAACACCTGGCCGGGGTGTCTTTGGAAAGTGGTTCGGTTAAGTGGAAGAGGGCAGGATTTTTGTACATTTTTTTCTGTTTGGGATGATAGCATTTGCGGCATATGACGGAATCCGTGTAGTTCGTAGAATTTTTCCGCATGGGATCTTTATGATTTCCTTAGAGGATCTGGTATACTGGATGGTCATTTCGCTTTGTTTTTTTCTGCATCTATGTCAGGTAAATAATGGAAAAATCCGGGGCTATGTACTCCTGGGAAGTCTTCTGGGAGCGTGGATTTATTACAGTTTCTGCAGTCGGTTTGTTATGCGGTATCTGACGGAAAAGATTCATTATCTGAAAAAGAGGTTGAAAAAGTTCCGGGAAATGACTACAATAAAGTTAAATAAGCTTCGTAAAAGAAAGAAGCCTGAAGAATCGGAGAAAGAACATGAGAAAAACTAAAAAGCGTCGCCGTGGAAGCGGTACTGCAGGAATCATGATCATTGTGCTTGCATTTTTGGTTGTCATGACGGTTCAGATCTGCAGGATACGTTCAAAAGATGCGGAATATGCGGCAAAAGAAAAAGAATTACAACAGCAGTATGAGGAAGAAACCGAGAGATCTACGGAGATAGATGATCTTGAGACGTATATGAAATCCTCACAATATATTGAAGATGTGGCAAAAAGCAAGCTTGGACTGACTTATAAGAATGAAATCATCTTCAAGGAAAAGAAGTAGAAAAGAAGAATAAAATATTAGTTACTACTTTGACTAAGAGGATGGCAATCTGTCTGAACAGGTTCTTCTTTTTCTTTAATGCATTGATGGAAGATTTGAGCGAAAACTTTTTTGAAAACCACAGAAAATCTGACAGAATATGCGTCATTGTCTGTGTATACTTGACCCTCGAAAACAATTTTTTGGAGGTGTATCATGCGTACAGGACAATGGAAAACAATGGGGATAGGATCGCTGATCGGAAAAATGATCTATGCAGTATTCGGGCTGGCGGCAAGTATGTTATGTATCATGGGATATTATCCGGTGGTGCCGGCATTTTACACGGCATGCTGTCTGGATAAAAAGAGAAATTTTCTGCTATACATAGGACTGGTTGTGGGAATGGGCTGGTGCATGCCGGTGGCTGCGATTGTAAAATATTTGTTTATTCTTTTTGTACTGGGAATCGCAATCCGGTTTTATATATGGGCAAACAGGCGCTGCAGCGGATGGACGGCAGGAATGATTGCGGGAATTACCACGATCGCGATGAATACATCGGGACTTCTGATTCTGAATATGGAGAAAAAGGCATTGATCCTTGGCATCAGCGAAGGTGTGATCGTGTTTGCACTGGCAGTATTGTTCCATTATGGAATCGGAATGGGCAGTCAGATTTTCCGGGAGAGACATAAGAACCGGGTGGAACAGGAAGGCGTGGAAACGATGGTTGGAATGGACCCTCAGGGGCGGATTCATGCATTTGCAGAGGCAGTTGACGAGCTTTCCGTGGCATTTGCCGCGATGGACGGCAGGCAAAAGCCAAAACAGCAGGATCATCTGGATATTCTTGCCCAGGAGATTACCGGAAAGTTGTGTGCGGACTGCGATGGATGTGTCGTGTGTTTAGAGCAGCAGAAACCGGATTTCTGGATAAAAATCCGCCGGATGCTGCAGGCAGTTGCACAACACAGTACCAAAGAAGAAATTTTAAGTCAGAATTTTATGGAAGAGTGTCCGCGTTATTCCGGGATGGTGGAAGAGGCAATCTGGGCTTTTTCCCGTATGGAACTCAATGAGGCATGGTATCACCGCCTGCAGGAGAACCGCAAGGTAATCGCGGATCAGCTGGATGCGATGGCGGATGCTTTGCAGGACTGGGATCAGGGAATCCGGTGTATGGACCGGACAGAGCGTGTTCTGCTGGCAAAAATTGCGTTTGAGACAAGGGAACGGGGACTGGATGTAAAACAGATACATGTTTATGAGGACAAAGAAAAGCGGCGCATGGTGACCGCTTTGGTGGCAAGTAAGTGGGGAGGCGGAATTCCTGTTAAAAATTATCGAAAAGCGCTCGAGCGTGCTTCGGGCATGGCGGTCCGGCTGAAAGAGGATACCAGATCCATACTGACACAGGAACCGGTTATGATTACAGCGTATGAAGATACCTGCTTTTATGCATTATCCGGGGTTGCTTCGGAAAAAGAAGAGGGATCGAGTGTCAGTGGAGATAACTTTTCTCTGTTTTCGATGGAAAACGGGCATTATCATGTATGTGTCTCCGATGGTATGGGAAGCGGACCGGCTGCATTCCGGGAAAGCGATATGGTGGTAGAGCTGATGCAGAAATTTATGGAAGCAGGATTTCCTCAGGAGACGGCTATCCGCATGATGAATTCGGCAATGGTTCTGCAGGGAGATCGTGAGTCTTACTCTACACTGGATTTCATGGATCTGGATCTGTACAGTGGGCAGATGACGATTACCAAAATCGGTGCAGCAGCATCTTTTCTGAAACATAAAGACCGGGTGGAGTGCCTGCGGGCGTCCACACTTCCGGCGGGAGTCGATGCGTCCTGTACCGGGGATGTCATCCGCAGAAAGCTCACACATGGGGATTTTCTTGTCATGGTTACGGATGGTGTGTTAGAATATCTACATGTGAAACATCCGGAAGAAAAGCTCGCGGAAATGATAAAAGAGATAAAAACAGAGAACGCAGGTACTTTTGCTGAAAAGCTGATGGAACATGTGATGCTTTTTACAGGAGGACATGCACCGGATGATATGACAATAGTGGTAAGCGGAATCTGGGAGAAATAATGATCGTACAGGTAGAAAAATTTATGAGAAAGTGGAATATGGTGCCGGAGGGAGGCAGGGTACTCGTTGGAGTGTCCGGCGGTGCGGACTCTGTCTGTCTGTGCCTGATTCTGTATGAACTTTCCACGAAAATGAATTTTTCACTTGAGGTTATCCACGTGGAGCATGGAATTCGTGGAGAAGAGAGTAAAAATGATGCGGTGTTTGTGGAACAGCTCTGTAAACAACGGGGGATTGTCTGTCATATCCGGAATGTTGATGTTCCACGTTATGCCAAAATACATCATCTGGGAGAAGAAGAGGCGGCACGAATTCTGCGATATCAGGTGTTTGCGGATGCAGCCGGGCAGGACAGAAACGTCCGGATCGCACTGGCGCATCATATGGAAGACAATGCGGAGACCATGCTGTTTCAGCTGATCCGGGGAAGCGGACTGGATGGACTGTGCGGGATGCGTCCACAGCGGACAGGAACAAACGGGGAAATCTATATCCGTCCCTTTTTGCAGTGCAGCAGGGAACAGATCGAACAATTTCTGGAGGAGCGGGGGCAGGGGTATTGTACGGACAGTACCAATGCCAACGAGTCCTACAGCAGAAACCGGATGCGAAAGAGGGTGCTTCCGGAACTGATACAGATGAATCCGCAGGCGGTACAGCATATGCAGACGGCGATGGAACAGCTGCAGCAGGTAAGAGATTATCTGGAAGAAGAGACGGTTTCCCTGGAGAAAAAATTTATTTCCGGGGAGAGGAAAAATGTGAAACTGGATACGGACGGGCTGGCAGAGCTTTCGCAGGCTGTCCGGATGCGGCTGATCCGCAAAGCTGTCTGGAAAGCTGCCGGGGCATGCAAAGATATTACGGCGGCACATTTGCAGGCAGTGGCGGACCTTCTGGAAAAACAGACCGGAAGATATGTAAAACTGCCCTATGGGCTGACCGCCACAAGAGTTTACAATGTGATCGAAATCATGGGAAAAAGAAAGGAAACGGAAAAGATCTGTCTGCCGATAGATACGGACCGGCTGCCGGAAAATCTGCTGGCCGGTGAATGGAAATTTTCGTTTAAAAAGTTTCTGTATGATGGGAATACCGATAAAATTCCACGAAAAATGTATACGAAATGGTTTGATTATGATAAGATAAAAGATAGTTTAGCTATACGTAACCGCCGAAAAGGAGACTATTTTGTGCTGGATGCGGCAGGACATCACAAGAAGCTGGAGGATTATTTCGTCAATGAAAAGATTCCGGCATCGCATAGAGATGAGCAGCTGCTTCTGGCCGGGGAGGATGAAATCTTCTGGATTGTCGGAGGGCGTATGGCATATGGCACAGGGATTTCCGATGCAACCCGATGGGTGCTGGAGATCACTGCCAGTAATAGCAGCCATTGAAGGAGGATAAGAGGATGGATTACAGTAAGAAACATGAGATATCGGTATATCTGACCGAGGAACAGTTAAATCAGCGGATTGCAGAGATCGGTGCACAGATCACGGAACGTTTCAAAGGCGAGTCGGTTTATCTGGTCTGTATCCTGAAAGGATCTATCTTTTTCACAACAGAACTTGCAAAGCGGATTGCGCTGCCAATGACGATCGATTTTATATCAGCATCCAGCTATGGAGCACAGACCCATTCTTCCGGTGTCGTAAATATCAAGAAGGATCTGGAACAGTCGATTGAAGGGGAGAACGTGATCGTTGTGGAAGATATTGTGGATTCCGGAAATACATTAAGCCGGTTGATGCAGCTGTTTGAGAGTCGTAATCCAAAAACTCTTACGATCTGTACGCTGCTGGATAAACCGGATCGCCGGGTGGTAGAAAACCTGCAGGTGGATTATACCGGATTTGTGATACCGGATAAGTTCGTAGTCGGATTTGGTCTTGATTACGATCAGAGATACCGTAATCTTCCGTATATCGGATTCGTGGAAGATGCGGATTAAAAAAAGGAGAGTAGTACATTGAATACAAAGAACAGACCCCGATTTGGAGGATTTGGTGTCTATGCGATGCTGATCCTGCTTGTGATTATTTTGTGGTATACATTTACCAACAACAGTACAACCAGTGATTTCACACAGAATAATCTCTGGAAAGCCATCAGTGAGGAAAAGGTTGTCAGTATCCGGGTAGAGCAGAACCGTGAAGTACCGACCGGTTATCTGAATATCAAACTGAAAGATGGTTCTACGGAACGGATGTATACCTCAGATGTGAACGAGATCCAGAAAGAATTAAAAGAAAAGGATTTTACCCAGTTTGTTGTGGATGATGTGCCGTCAGAGAGCTGGATTATGACACTTCTGCCATATCTTCTTATTTTTGGTGCCATCTTCATTCTGTTTATGATTATGAGCAACAATGCGGCAGCAAACAACAGCGGCGGCAAAATGATGAATTTTGGAAAAAGCCGTGCAAAGCTTTCCACCGATGAAGATAACCATATGACATTTGAGAATGTCGCCGGTCTGAAAGAAGAAAAAGAAGACCTTGAGGAACTGGTGGACTTTCTGCGTGCACCAAAGAAGTATACAAACCTTGGTGCACGTATTCCGAAAGGTGTGCTCTTAGTCGGACCTCCGGGAACCGGTAAGACACTTCTGGCAAAAGCCGTTGCAGGCGAGGCCGGAGTACCGTTCTTTAGTATTTCCGGTTCCGATTTCGTAGAAATGTTTGTCGGTGTCGGAGCTTCGCGTGTCCGTGATCTGTTTGAAGATGCCAAGAAAAATGCACCGTGTATCGTATTTATCGATGAGATTGATGCTGTGGCCAGACGCCGTGGTACAGGTATGGGAGGCGGTCATGATGAGCGCGAACAGACCTTAAACCAGATGCTTGTTGAGATGGATGGATTTGGTGTTAATCAGGGAATTATCGTGATGGCAGCAACCAACCGTGTGGATATTCTTGATCCGGCGATCATGCGTCCGGGACGTTTTGACCGCAAGGTACATGTCGGCAGACCGGATGTGGCAGGCCGTGAAGAAATTCTTCAGGTTCATGCAAAGAACAAGCCGCTGGGAGATGACGTTGATTTAAAACAGATCGCACAGACGACTGCGGGATTTACAGGAGCAGATCTGGAGAATCTGCTGAATGAGGCTGCCATTCTTGCAGCAAAAGAAAGCCGGGCATATATTCAGCAGGCAGATATCCAGAAAGCATTCATCAAAGTGGGAATCGGTGCGGAGAAACACAGCCGCGTGATTTCCGAAAAAGAAAAGAAAATTACAGCATATCATGAATCCGGACATGCCCTTCTGTTTCATCTTCTGCCGGATGTGGGACCGGTGCATACGGTATCCATTATCCCAACCGGTGCCGGGGCTGCGGGTTATACCATGCCGCTTCCGGAGAAGGATGAGATGTTTAACTCCAGGGGACGTATGCTGCAGGAGATCGTGGTAGATCTCGGAGGACGTGTTGCAGAGGAACTGGTATTTGATGATATTACCACAGGTGCCTCCCAGGATATCAAGCAGGCCACCAAGATGGCGCGCGATATGGTGACACGGTATGGAATGTCCGAAAATATCGGCCTGATCTGCTACAAAGATGATGACGATGAAGTATTTATCGGACGTGATCTGGCACATGCACACAGCTACAGTGAGGGAATTGCCTCTGCCATTGATGCGGAAGTAAAGCGTATCATTGATGAGTCTTATGAGAAGGCAAAAACAATCATTGCCGAGCATCGGGATGTGCTTGACCGCTGTGCAGCACTTCTTCTGGAGAAAGAAAAGATTACACGCGAAGAGTTTGAAGCATTATTTGAAGCATAAAAGATCTGGATGGTCAAAATGACAGAAAAAGGCTCTGTCGGGAAAAATTTTCCGGCAGAGCCTTTTTTCTGTATACATAGTGCATAAAAACGATGTAAAACTTTTGTGAAGTTTGTGCACACTTCTGTGTAGATC